>JAABUY010002825.1_pt1 | contig 20034 bp, 17 predicted proteins | sample 5560271 | NCBI WGS metagenome assembly JAABUY01 (sample SAMN10711886, study PRJNA513374) | rock metagenome | isolation source: Antarctica rocks | place: Antarctica: Victoria Land, University Valley
CGCATCCGCCCCGGTCCCTCGCTTGGCTGTCCTGGATCATCGCGCGGCTCGGCGGATGGAACTGCTATTACAAACCACCCGGACCCAAAACCATGCGTGCCGGATGGGCGCAATTCGCCGCCATGGCTGCCGGCTTCGCCCTCGCGGCCCAGTCAGCCGCCCAGTCAAATGTGTGAATCCCGTAGGCGCCACAGGGGGTCGCAATACGTGTGTATGAAGTATTCCGAGCGCCTGGCCGAGGCTGGCATCGAGCCGTCGGTGGGCAGCGTCGGCGACAGCTATGACAACGCGCTCGCCGAGACGATCAACGGCCTCTACAAGGCCGAGGTGATCCATCGCCGCGGGCCGTGGCGCAGCGGGGAGGCCGTCGAGTTCGCCACGCTGGAATGGGTGGACTGGTTCAACAACCGCCGCCTGCTCGAACCCATCGGCTATGTCCCGCCGGCCGAGGCCGAAGCCAACTACTACGCCACGCTGGACGAAGCGCCCCTGGCCGCGTAGCACTCAAACCAACACGCCTCCGGCAAACCCGGCGCGGTTCAGCAGGGCTTGCGCCGCAAACGGGAGGTACTCGACCGCATTCCAGCCGCCGAGCATCGGCACGCTCAGCGCCTGTCGTCGTGCGAACGCTTCGGCCGGCGAGGCCGGAAGCACATCCCCGTCCAGGCTCGGCCCGAACGCCAGGCTCCCACCAGGAACCTTGACAGTGGGATCGTGGGCATAGTCCCATGGCGCGTGCTGGGCGACCGTGGCGGCATCGACCGACCGTAGGTCCGTTCCCGGGGGAAACGACGCGACGAAGTCCGCGCCTTTCGAAAGCTGCTCCTCGTGCGTCGTGATGGACCCGTGCTGGGTTTCCCAGAAGGCCCCGCTTTGGAGAATCGCGCCATGGACCAGGCCGCGCGCCTTCGGGGACGCCAGGAGCAGGCCCACGGCATGCGCGCCGGCCGATTCGCCGAACACGGTCACCCGGCTCGGGTCGCCGCCGAATTTGGCGATGTTCTGCCGCACCCACTGCAGCGCCGCGATCTGGTCCAGCAACCCCCACATGCCCGAAGCGCCCGACTCGCCATCAAGCTGCGGCGTGGCCAGGAAGCCCAGCGCACCCACCCGGTAGTTCATCGAGACGACGACCACGCCCTGGGCGGCAAGGGTTGAGCCGTCATACCTCGGCTCCGCCGAGGAGCCGAACTGGAAGCCGCCGCCGTAGATCCAGACCATGACCGGCTTGGGGGCGTCGCCGCTCCGAACGGGCAATGCGGCGGTCCAAACATTCAGCGTCAGGCAGTCTTCGCCTTGCGGGGTTGGCGGGGGCCGCACGAACTGCGGCATGCCTGGCGGGGTAGGCGTCGCCACGCAGGAGTTGCCGAAAGCCGTGGCGCTGAGCGCCTCGGCACGTCGCGGAACCGGCTGGGGAGCGCGCCAACGGAGAGGTCCCACGGGCGGGGCTGCATACGGGATGCCCTTGAAGGAGGCCACCCCGTTCGAGTCTGCCGGGCTGCCCTGGACATCGCCGGACGTCGTCGCGATTGGCGCCCGCTGCGCCTCCGCCGCGCCCATGGCCGGAATTGTTGCCGATGCGGCGGTCAGCGCGACCGCCGGAGCGACAAGCCTGACGATCGACCTGAACATGCGCAAACTCCGATATCCCCAAGCGACGACCCGTTGCCGCACCCGATGTCACAGGGTTGGCCTGGGCACCGGAACCGGCGTCGGGCGGCGCAGCGCGACGATGGCCAGCGCGCCAAGGACCGGAGCGACGGAGAACAACAGGAACAGCTGCTCTCCCGTCCATCCCACGGCAACGGCAGCGGCCGCGGCAAGCGGCGCCAGAACCTGTCCGAACCGTCCCACCCCCATCGCGCAGCCGATGCCGGAAGACCGCATCGCGGTGGGGTAGATGAGCGCAGCGAGCGCGATCGATCCCGATGCGCCCACCCCCACGGAAATGCCGACGAGGAACAGCACGGCCTCCATGGCCGGCGCGGACACGGCGGCATAGCCCAGGGCGGCCGTGGAGGCCGCGCCAAGCAGGAAGCTCGGGACGAGCACTGCGAGCGCGCCGAACTTTTCGAGCAGCCGTCCCGCGCAGGCCATCCCGATCAGCGCGCCGATGCCATGGATGCCAAGCGCGAAGGAGGCCACCGAAAGCGAGATCCCGTGATCGCGGAGCAGCACGGGCGTCCAGACCACGACGATGGCGAGGATGCCGAAGCCCGCGAAGAACGGGACCCAGAGCAGCAGCGTCCTCGCGGCGACGCCGCTGGCAAACAGTTGCGTGACCGGCACCTCCGCGGCCTGTCCCTCGTCGGCAACGAATTGCATGCCGGCGGGGATGCCGGGCCGGATCCGGGCGACGACAGACCGGATCCGGACGGGATCGGCTCCGGTCGCGATCATGTAGCGAATGGACTCGGGCAGCCAAGCCAGGAGCGCCAGCGCCACGAGCAGCGGGAGCGTGCCGCCGATCAGGAACAGCGATCGCCAACCGAAGGACGCGAGGAGGGCGGCGTTCAGGAAGCTGCCGACAAGCCCGCCGAGCGGGAACGCAGCCCAGATCAGGCTTGCGACCATGGCCCGGCGCCGCTGCGGCGCGTACTCCGAGGCCAGGGCAATGAACAAGGGCGTCGCCCCGCCGAGGCCGAGTCCTGCGAAGAGCCGCACCGCAAGCAACGACGGGTACGAGCTGCAGAAGGCAGTCAGGATCGTGAAGACGCCGAACAGGGCGGCGCACCCGATCAGCATGCGCTTCCGCCCGAACCGGTCGCCCAGCGGGCCGAACGTCAATGCGCCCAGCATGGCGCCCAGCAGGCCGGTCGAGAAGATCGGCCCCAGGGCAGCCCGCGTTGCGCCGATGTTCTCGACGATGATCGGCGCGGCAACCGCGATCGACTGGCTGTCAAGCCCATCCAGGAAAGCCACCAGCGAGCAGAGCGCGATGGCCCGAACTTGGAACCGGGTCAAAGCGCCCTCGTCGATCTCCCGGCTGATGTTCATGGCAGGGCTGCTTGTGCTCGTCATGGCGCGATCCTGCCTGGAGCCTGCCGGGCCGGAGCGGCGCATCGGTTCGGCCAGACGAGGACGGGCCTTGGGCCGCACACTGTTGCCGACATCATGCCCGCGGCGCCGGCAGCCGCCCGCACCGAACCGGCGGGCGGGCTTGCGCTTTCCCCCGGATCGCCAGCGCGCAGCCGTTCGCCGCGTGGAGCCTCAATTCAAGTACCCACGGTTCGAGGCGACGCGTGCGCGCAACGCGTCGAGGTCCTGCCTGGAATAGTATGAGCCGGCCCGCACGACGCCCCCGATCGCGTGCAGGTTCGCCGCCGACTCGAGAGGGTTGGCGTCGAGCAGCACCATGTCGGCGTCCCGGCCGGGTTCGACGGTGCCCATCGTTTCCGTGCGGCGGAGGTACTCGGCGGCGTTGATCGTCGCCATCCGCAGGATGCTCTGCGGAGAGAGCCCTGCCTTCGCGAGTTCGGCGAACTCCTCCTTCAGCGTGAGGCCGGGCCCTGTCAGCCAGCCGCCGTCCGTCCCCGTCATCATCCGTATCCCGCTGTCGGCAAGGAGCCTCGTGAGCTGGAGCTGCCGGGGGTAGGCGTCGGCGTAGGCCTTGCGCGCCGAGCTTGGCAGCTTCCGGAACCGGTCGGTGACGCGCCGCCACTTCCTGATCTTCCTCTTGGGCATGTACTGGAGGTAGGGGTCGTCCTGGTACTCCGGCGCATCGGCCAGCTCCGTTGTCCGCAGCCTCACGAGCGTCGGCACATGCCAGGTTCCCGCGGCGACGAACCGCGCCGCCAGGGCCTTGAACTTGTCCTCGCTGAACGTGTCGATGGCCCGCTGAAGGCTGGTCGCGTGCTCCGGCGGCGCGAACGCCACGGGGTTGATGAGCATCGTCTGCATCCGCCACATGATGATGCCGCGCAGGAACTGCAGGCTCAGGGGCGGCGCCTTGATCCGCGCCGGCTTGGCTTCGCTCCTCAGCTCGCCTTCGGCCGCGGAGCAGCCGGCCCACACCGTGGTGCCCGGCCCAAGATGCTCGACCGACCGAAAACCGGCCTCGGCCGCCGCGGCCGCATCGACGCCGTCCTGAAGGTGGCCGAGGATCGGGATGCCCGTGCGGCGGGCCTCCTCCATTGCCGCGACGAAGACGGGCGCGCTGACGAAGCCAACCTTGATGAAGTCGGCGCCCTGCTCCTTCTGCAGCCTGATCTCGGCGGCGACGGCGTCGGGGGACCCTGCGTTCAGCGGCGTGAGGACTGTGCCCGGCATCTCAAGTGCCGCCGGCGCGTCCCTGCCGACGGGGAGCGTGCCGTTGCGCCGTTCCGCGAGGCGCTGCGGGGATCCCGACATCTGGCGGAACCCGGTGACGCCCTCGCCGAGCATGAGGGCGAGGGCGCCGGAAGGGTCGTCCAGTTCCAGGACATGGCTGTGCATGTCGTTGTAGCCGGGGACGACGTACTTGCCGCGCGCGTCGATCCTGTCCGCCGACGGGCCGGCCTTTGCCGAACCGTTCGTGCCGACGCCGACGATGCGACCCCGGTCCACGATGACGGTCGCGTCGGCGACCAGGCTGCCGTCGCGCGGATCGACGACGGTGCCTCCCTCGATGCACAGCGTCCTCGCCTGGCCCGGCTTGCCGCTTGCCCCGGACCCGGCCGAAGCCGCCGTGGGAACCGTGCACGCGAAACCCAACGCGCGTTTGGCGGCCGGCCCGCGCCGCGGGGACGGCGAGAACCCGAAAGCGCAACACGGGCAGAACGCGTTTCCCGCAAGCATCGTCAGCATTGAACCGCCCCTCCTTGACCAGTGGACCCGTCGGAACCCCTGGCGAAGCCCCGTTCTAGAAACCCACTCGGTCCCCGCCCTTCAGGTGCAGGATCGCCCGCGCTTCCGCAGGCGTTGCGACCTCAAGCGACAGCTCCTCAAGGATGCGGCGGATCTTGCCGACCTGCTCGGCGTTGGGGCGAGCGAGCCGCGGCCGATGTACAGGCTGTCCTCCAAGCCTACGCGGATGTTGCCGCCCATGACACCGGCCATGGTCGTGAACGCCATCTGGTGCCGCCCGGCTGCCAGCACCGACCACACGTACTGCTTGCCGAACAGGCGGTCGGCGGTGTCCTTCATAAATTGAAGGTTCCGCTCGTCCGCACCGATGCCGCCCAGGATGCCGAAGATGGTTTGCACGAACAGCGGCGGCTCGACGAGCCCCTGGTCCAGGCAATGCGCCAGGTTGTAGAGGTGGCCGACGTCGTAGCACTCGAACTCGAAGCGGGTGCCGTGGCCGCGGCCGAGCTGCTCGACGATGCTCTCGATGTCCCGGAAGGTGTTGCGGAAGATATGGTCGGTGGTGCGGGCAAGGTAGGGCTACTCCCAAGCGTGCTTCCACGTCTTCACCCGGGCGCCGGCGCCGGAGATGTTGAAATTCATGCTGCCCATGTTGAGGCTGCACATTTCAGGCCTGGCCTGCAAAGGGGCGGCGAGGCGGTCGGCAACCGTCATGTTCATGCCGCCGCCCGTGGTGATGTTCAGGACGGCATCGGTGCTCTGCTTGATCGTGGGCAGGAAGCGCATGAACAGCGCCGGGTCGGGAGAGGGTTCGCCGGTTTCCGGGTTGCGGGCGTGCAGGTGAATGATGGCGGCGCCGGCCTCGGCGGCCTCGATGGAGCTTTGGGCGATCTCCTCCGGGGTGACGGGGAGCGCGTCGGACATGCTGGGGGTATGGATGGCGCCGGTGACGGCGCAGGAGATGATGACCTTGTTCTTCACTGCCTGTCCCCTTGACCGAGTCTCGCCGCGCCGGCCCGCCGCGGCGAGGTGCTCTTGCGCCTTGCTGGGCTTGGACAGGCGCCCAAGCCCAGCCGGCTGCTAGAAATAGAACGCTCCACCCGCGATGATGTTGAGTGCGCTCCCGGTGTTGCCGGTGTAGACGATCGGACTCGGGTGGTTGACGTACTGGAGTCCCAGGTTCGCGTAGATCCCGTGGATGACCTGCGCGCTATACGACAGGGTTATGGCCGTGCTGTCGCTATGTGCTTGCAAGCGAGCAGCCCGGAATGCCCGGACCGCGGTCTGGCTGAACACGTTCTCCGTCAGGACAAGGCTGACTTGATCAAATGGCCGCGTGGGGAGTACCCCGAGGCCATACAGCCGCCCCTCGTAATATTGGGAGAACCTGCTGTAGTTCTCCGGCGCATATTCGGCCGAGAACCCGGCATACCAGCCGCGATAGGCCTGCCCAGGCGCGGAGGAAGTCTGCACGAGCTGCCGATCGCCGAGCAGGTAAAGCGCATACTGGTTGCTCGAGCGGCGTCCGGGATGGTCCAACTCAAGAAGGCGGGACTTGTCGAGCATGGCGCCCCCACGCACCCACATCTGCGGCGCGCCGTAGGCGGCGGGCCTGAGATAGCCCAGTTCGTTGATGAATAGGGGGCCAGTGTTCTTCGTGGCGAACTTGGATACGCCGGTCGGGTTGTAGTTGTGTTCCAAAACGACGCCGTCCGGGTTGAGCGCGCGTTCTACGCCGAACTTGTCGTAGATGTTGCTCGTGAGGTGTGCAGTGACGTTGATGCCGGGCGTGGGATAGGCAATCGCGCCGAACCCATTCTCGCCGAAAATCGAGCCATTCGGGCCGAACACGCCGCCGTTGAGGCTTCCGCCGACGAACGTCCCGACGAACTCGGTATTGGTGGGAAGAAGGCCGACCTTGACCTCGATCCGCTTGTCGAGCAGCGTTTGGTAGTAGCTCAGCGTGCCGATATTGAGCTGGTTCGGCCCGAGCGGGTTCCAGGAAGTGGCCGTGTAGCCGCCAACGACGACGATCTGGCCGTCTGGGATGCCGTAACGGCTCAGGTCGAGCGTTACGGCAAGGAAGTTGTTCGAGAGCACAGTGGGCTTTTGCCCGGCATAGACCTGAGCGCCCCCGAGGCGCTGGGCATGGTTCAGCACGTTGCTGAAGAACGTCGTCGTCGAATAGCCGAAGTAGCCGATGCCATAGTCGTCGGCCAACTTCTGGCGATAGCCGCCGAGGCCGAGGTCAACGGTGTTGCTCGGCGGCGGCAGGTTGACGATGAGACCCTTCCATCGATAGTTGGCGTAGGGATTTGGCGGAACGCCGGGTGCTGCAGGCGACGGGGCAGACGGGGGTTCCGCCGTGTTCGGTGTGTTGGAACCTCCCGGTATCGGAGCGACGCCGTTGTCTTCCAGCGGCACTGGCGGCTTCCGCTGGGCGTACTGGGCCGATGTGCCGAGACCGCGGACGGTTACGCCCGAAGTTTCGGCCCCGGCGTTCCCCGACGGCACCGGCGCCTCCGCGGCATAGGCTGCGGAGGCGAGCGGGACCGCCAACGCCAGGGCGACCCCGGCACGCCGGCTGGACAGCCTCAGCGCCGGGCGCTGCCGAGGGGGCACTCGCCCTCCCTGCTTGATCTCGGACTTGTTGCTGCGCGTTATTGGCATTCCATTGTTCCTTGGACGGTTTCCTCGCGACCGCTTTGGCTACGGTCTATTGCTTGCAAAGCTTGCACGGGCGCCTCTCGGCCGGTCCCTCCGCCGCCCGTGGCGGCGAGGCAGGTCGTTGCTGTCCCAAGACGCCGCCAGGCCGACGCGTTCAAGCTGGCCACAGGGCTGCTGCGGCTAGGCGCCGGCTGGACGGCTAGGCTGTACTGGCCGCCATGTCGTCCAGGACCGGGTTTCTCAGGATGCCGAGCCGCTCGATCTCGACCTCGCAGACGTCGCCGGCTTTCATGTAGACCGGCGGCTTGCGCGCCCCGCCGACGCCCGACGGCGTGCCCGTCACGATCAGGTCGCCTGGCAGGAGGGTGATGCCGACGCTGATCAGCGAGACAAGGCTCGCGACGTCGAAGATCAGGTCGTCGGTCGAGGTGCTCTGCATGACCTGCCCGTTCAGCCGCGTTTCGAGATGCAGGCCGCGTGCGCCGGGCGGCAGCTCGTCGGCGGTGACGAGAGTCGGCCCGAAGGCGCCGGTGCCGTCGAAGTTCTTGCCCATCGTCCATTGCGGCGTCCGCAACTGGAAATCGCGGATCGACCCGTCGTTGAAGATCGAGTAGCCCACGACGTGATCCAAGGCGTCTGCCTCCGCGATGCGCCGGCCCGCCTTGCCGATGACGGCCACCAGCTCGCCCTCGTAGTCCAGCTTGTCCGACTCAGCGGGCCGCACGATTGGGGCGCCGCCGCCGACCAGGCTCGACGGGAACCGGGCAAAGAGTGTCGGATACTCGGGGAGCTGCATGCCGCTCTCGACGGCATGCGCGCGGTAGTTCAATCCGATGCAGATGATCTTGCCAGGAGAGCTCAGCGGCGGGAGCACCTCCACCGATGCCGGGTCGATCTCCGCGCCCGCAAGAAGGGCCCGCCCGGCAGCGTAGCGGTCGGAAGCCGGACGGGCGACAAGCCGGTCGAGCGAGCCGGGATAGTTGGGATCGCCTTCGAGGAGGCCGAAAAAGCCCGCCCCGTTCTCGCGCACTGCCAGGCCGTTCCGGCCGCCATTCCTGAAACTGAGAAACTGCACGTCGTCCTCCCTTTGGACGCAGGCAGGTTACTCTGCAATTTGCACGAGTCAACGGAAAATGCACACTCCTGCCGCTGTGCATTCTCTGATTGCGCTTGCAGGTGCAACCTCGCTACGAGTGGGCGAGCATGACCGGCAACTCCTCGATCACCTAGAACGTCTACAGCCAGCTCCGCGCCGACCTTTTGGCGTGCAGGCTTGCGCCTGGCCAGAAGCTGAAGATCGACGAGCTCTGTCGCCGGCTTTCCGCGGGGTCGAGCGCGGTCCGCGAGGCGCTGTCCCGCTTGGCGTCGGAAGGCTTCGTCGTGAGCGAGCCACAGCGCGGCTTCCGCGTCACGCCTTTGGACCTGGACGAGCTGGCGGACCTGACGAACACCCGCTGCCAGATCGAAGAGCTCTGCATTCGCGATTCGATCGCGCACGGCGCCATCGAGTGGGAAACGTCCTTGATCGCCGCGCTGCATCGCCTGTCGCGCACGCCGGTGCAGGCGGACGGGGACAGCAAGCGGTACGGCGAAGCTTTTGCGGCCGCCCACAACATCTTTCACGAAGCGGTCGTCGGCGCATGCGCCAGCCGCTGGCTCCTGCAAGTGCGGCAGCTGCTTTCCACGCAGCAGGAGCGCTACCGTTGGCTTTCAAGGCCGCTCGCCAAGACGGAACGCGACCTCGACAAGGAGCATTCCGCCATCGCGCGCGCCGCGTTGGACCGTGACGCCGATGCGACCGTCGCGCTGATGACCGAGCACTTGCAGAAAACCGCAAGCATCGTCCTGGAGGCGGCGGCCTCGGCTCCGGCCATGCCCGGCCGACCGCGATCCCTTGCCCCGAACCCGCGGCCGGCAGGCCGCGCTCCTCGGTTGAGGGCAGGGCCGCCCGATGCGGCAGGCATGCCGCAAGGCGGGCGCCCCGCCGGAAATGGCTAGGCGCCCCAGGCGACGGATACCATCTCGAAATCGAAGCCCGTCTTCCAGCGTGTCATCTCGGTGATCGGCCAATGCTTCGGCACTTGCGGCAAGTCGCCGTGCCAGGGCCGCGGCTCGAAGCTGTTGAGGTCCGGCAGGAACACGTCCATGTCCGTGTAGAACTCGACCAGCAGCCCGTCGGCGCCGAAATGGTAGCTTGCCAGGTTGTGGCCGGCGGTGTGCCTCGACGGCCCCCATACCACGGGACGCCCCTTGTGCGCCAGCTGGTCGACCGCCTGGATCTGGTGGTCGCGTCCCCTGAGCTCGAACGCGATGTGATGGACGGCGGTGACCGGGGCCTCGATGACATTGAGCACGTGGTGGTCGCGGTTGCAGGTGACGAACGTGACCTGCTCCTCGAACCAGTCCGTCTTCCAGAAGCCGAGTTCGCCTGTCAGGAACTGCAGCAGCTTGCCTGCCTCCGGCGTGATGACGGCCATGTGGCCGATGCGGTTCGGCACGACCCCTGCGGCGGCGAACCCCGGCGCGGGCGTGTCCATCGACTGGAAGAGCTGGAAGCAGTGCCCGCCCACCTGGACCTCCAGCAGCGCCCCCACGCCGGGCCTGGCGTCGGTCATGCTGCTGACCGTCAGGTCGGCTCCGCGCAGCCGTTCCGCAAGGTCCTCGAGGGCGACGTTCCGGCCCACCTGCAGGCCGATGCTGCGCAAGGAGGGGCGCGGCGCGGAATGCAGCGCGATGTTGTGGTGGTCCAGCCCGAGGCTCAAGTAGGTGTCGCTTGCGCCGCTCTCGACGATTGTCGCGCCGATCACGTCCCGGTAGTAGCCGGTGGCCTCCTCCCGCAAAGGCGTCGCCAGATCGATGTAGGCCAACCTGAACACGTCGGGCATTGCTGGTCCTCCTGCTGATGAACGCGGCGCCTGCGTCTGGCAGCCGCAACGAACGTCCCTTCCCCGCCGGGCAACTCCGACGCGCAGCCGCGCCATTGGCGCCACGGAAGCCGCACCAAGGGTCGTCGGTGGACCCCTAGCGGCGCTTCGCCGCGCCGTCAATGAAACTGCATGCTTGACAGGAATGTCGGCAACTTGAAATATTGTGCATGAATTGCGTCCCGAAGTCCTGAGGCGTGTTGGAGGTCGTGAGTGCGCCGGTGCTCGGCGGCCTGCCCTGGCCGTCATACGGCGGAACGCCGGCCGAGAAGCCTGGTCTGATTTGGCCGTCCACCGCGCCCTCGCGGCGCGGGGATGCGGTCCGAACTCGCGCGCATGATGCTCTCGCCACGCATGACGGGGCGTGATTCGAACGAAAGCACGACCGTGTTGCCCTGGCCTGGCGATATGCGGCGATAGACTACATCAAAGGCTGGCCAGAGGCTGACTGCAGGGGGAGGAACCACGGTGTATCTGAAGAACGCTTGGTATGTTGCGGCCTGGAGCAGCGAGATCGTGCCCGGGACCGTCGTTGCGCGCACGGTCCTGGAGCAGCCGGTCGCTTTGTTCCGGCGCGGGGACGGCACGCTGGCTGCCCTCCACGACGCCTGCCCGCATCGCTTCGCGCCGCTCAGCAACGGCGTGCTGAAGGACGGGACGCTCGCTTGCCGCTACCATGGCCTGGCCTTCGACGGCAGCGGCGCCTGCGTGGTCAACCCACACGGCCCGATCTTGCGCTCCCTGGGAGCACGTGCCTACCCGATCCACGAGGCGCACCGCGCCGCCTGGATCTGGATGGGCGACCCCGGGAAGGCCGACCCGGCGCTGATCCCCGACCTGTCCTTCCTCGCCGCGGCGCCCGACGCCGCCTTCAGCTCGGGCGAGCTCCTTTCCGGCCGGGGCAACTACGAGGTGTTCGCCGACAACATCCTGGACCTGAGCCACACCGACTACCTGCATCCCGACACCCTTGGCGGGGGCGCCGTCACCAAGGCCAAGCAGCAGATCCAGGAATACGACGACTGCTTCGACGTCACCTGGTTCACGCGCGACGTCGCGCCGCCGCCGATCATGGCGTCGCTCGTCGGGACGCTGCCGCCGCGGACGGACTCGTTCTCGCGCGTGCGCTGGTTCGCGCCGGGGATCATGAAGCTGACCACCGGCCTGCTGCCAGTGGACGCTCCGGACGAGTCCGGGGCGGTGAGCAACCTCAACGCGCACATCATGACACCCGAGACCGCCCGCACGACGCACTACTTCTTCGCGGCAACGCGCAACTACTGCGTCGACGACCCCGTGCTCAACGACCGCATCGCGGCGATGCGGCGGAAGATCTTCGCGACCGAGGACAAGCCGATGATCGAGCTTGTGGACGAGCGCATGGGCGACAACGAGTTCTGGAGCATGCGCCCGGTGCTGCTGTCCATCGACGGTGCCTCCGTGCGGGCGCGGCGCCGGCTGCAGGCGCTGATCAAGGCCGAGCAGGCCGCCGCGCCTGCTGCGAAGGCGCCCGCGACCGCAGCCTGACATCCGCTTCGCGCGGACCTCGGAAAGCAGGCCGCCAACATCGGGAGGGAAACATGCGCGCGCGGTCTTCGGGGAGCGACGACATCAGGAACATCGGCCTTGCCTCGCTTGGGGCCGCGCTCGAATACTACGACTTCATCGTCTATGCCTTCGTCGCGGCAGCATTGGGTCAGGCATTTTTCCCGCCGGAAACCTCGGACCTGCTGAAGCAGGTCCAGGTGTTCAGCATCTATGCCGTGGGCTACTTCATCCGCCCGGTCGCCGGCCTGGTCATCGCGCACTTCGCGGACAAGCTCGGGCGCAAGAAGCTGTTCATCTTCACCGTCCTAATGATGTCCATCCCGACCCTGCTGATCGGCGTCCTGCCGACCTACAGCCAGGTCGGCTGGCTCGCTCCCGTCTTCCTGCTCCTGCTGCGCGTCGGGCAGGGCTGCGCCGTAGGCGGGGAGCTGCCGGGCGCCGCGGTGTTCGTGGCGGAGCACGCGCCGCCGGGGCGGCTGTTGTTCTCCAGCGGCTGCCTGCACGGCATCGTCCATCTCGGGCTGGTGCTGGGCGCGGGCATGTCCATCCTGGCTGCGCTGATCGCCGGGACCGATCCGCGGCTCTCGTCGCTTGCCTGGCGGCTGCCGTTCCTGATCGGCGGCGTGTCGGGCTTGATTGCCGCCTACCTGCGGCGGCACCTGGAGGAAACCCCGCAGTTCCTGGCGATCCGCAAGCAGCGCGGCATTTCGCAGCGGGTGCCTCTTGCCGCCGTCGCGCGGACGCATTGGCGTGCGTGCCTCGTCGGCCTTGGGCTGGGCTTCTACCAGGTACTGGCTGCGGCCGTGTTCACGCAGTACATGCAGACCTACCTGATCGCCGCCGTGCATCTGCCCGGCGCTGTCGTTTCGACGGCCAACCTCGTCGGCATCGTCGTGTTTGCCCTGAGCATGCCGGCCTGGGGGTGGGTTGCGGATCGGGTCGGGGCATTCCGGATTGTGGTGCTCACCGCCTGCATCTCGCTCGCGAGCGCGGCCTACTTCTTCTCCCACCTGCCCGGTCCTGGCGACGACGGCGGGCTGCTGTGGCTGTTCGTCCCGGTCGCGCTCACCGCCGGCGCCGTCACGGCTCTCATCCCGGGCTTGCTGGCATCCCTGTTCCCGACGGAGATCCGGCAAAGCGGATACGCCTTGCCCTACAACGTGGGGGCGGCCGTCTTCGCCGGGCCTGCATTGCTTGTCCTGGCAGCCGCCGTGCGGGGCTACGGCATCTGGGCGGCGCTGGCGATCTATGCCGCGGGCTGCGCCGTTGCCATCGCCGCCGCGGTCGCGCTCCGCTCCCAACCGCGGTTCCTCGGCGCCGGGAGCGCCGCCCCGGGCGGCGCCAGCCAACCGGCGATGCAGGCGAGCCAGGCACCCACGGCATGAGGTCGAGCGGCACCCGGACCAACTGCGGCGCGGGGACAAGGGCTGCGGGGGCGCGCATCCAGGAAATCAGGAGAGCAGCATGAATCCGTCCCTTCCTTCCGCCGAAACCCAGGTCCTGATCGTCGGCGGAGGCCCGGTGGGCCTTTCGCTCGCGATCGAGCTCGGCATGCGCGGCATCGAGGTCATGCTCGTCGAGCAGCGCTCGCGCACGGGCGCGCAGCCCCGGGCCAAGACTACGAACGTCCGGTCGATGGAGCACATGCGCCGCTGGGGCGTCGCCGACGTGCTGCGCGCCGCCGCCCCGCTGCCGCCCGACTACCCGACCGACATCGTGTTCTCGACCGCGCTGTTCGGGCGCACGCTCACCGTCATCGAGAACGCCTTCGCGGGCGCCAAGCGCCGCGACCCGCGCTTTCCCGAGCCGGCGCAATGGGTGCCGCAGTACACGGTCGAGGAGGTCCTGCGCGAGCGCATCGCCCGGCTTCCGTCCGTGCACTTCTCCCTCGGCACGACGCTGGAGGACCTCGCGCAATCGGACCGGGATGTGACCGCAACGGTCAGCGACGCCGAGACCGGGGTCCGGCGGGTGGTCCGCGCCGAGTACCTCGTCGGCGCCGACGGCGCGCGCAGCCGGGTCCGCGAGCTGATGGGCGCCCGCATGGAGGGAGACCACGCATTCGCGTTCAACTACAACGTGATCGTGCGCATCCCCGAGCTTGAGCGCACGCCGCCTGCGCCCCGCGCCATCATGTACTGGATCGTCAACCCGGGCAGCCCCGCCGTGCTGGGTCCGCTCGAACGCGACGGCCGCTGGGCCTTCGGCATCATGCTGCCCCCCGGCGTGCGGGAGCTTGACGACGGCGAGATCATCCGTCGCGTGCGCACGGCTGTCGGCCGCCCGGTCGAGGTGGAGATCCTCACGCGCGACACCTGGGCCGCGCACCGCCTGATCGCGGATCGGTACTGCGACCGGCGCGTGCTCCTGGCCGGCGACGCCTGCCACCTCCATCCGCCCTTCGGCGGCTACGGCATGAACCTCGGCATCGCCGACGGCGTGGATCTCGGCTGGAAGCTGTCGGCGATGCTGCAAGGCTGGGGCGGCGAGGCGTTGCTTGCCAGCTACGAGGACGAGCGCCGGCCGGTTCACCTGCGCACGATCGCCGAGGCGGTGCAGAACTACCGCGTGCTAAGCGACCATCTGCTCAAGGCCAACCTGGACGCTGACACGCCGGAGGGTGAGCGCGCCCGCGAGGCCGTCGCGACCGAGATCGTCGCCACCAAGACGCGCGAGTTCTCCACGCTGGGCGTGGTGCTCGGCTCGCGCTACACGGGATCGCCAGTCATCGTGGATGACGGCAGCGCCCCCCCGGTCGAGCATTACAGCGACTACGAGCCGTCCGCCCACCCAGGCTGTCTCGCGCCGCACGCCTGGCTGGAGGACGGCACGTCGCTCTACGACCATTTCAGACCCGGCTACACGTTGCTGCTGCTCGATGGCTCGGCCGGCCCCCTCGCCCGGCGCATTCGCGACGCTGCGGACCGCGCGGGCGTGCCGCTTACCCTTCTCGATCTGCGCACGGCCGGGCTTGCCGCGCTGTATCAGGCCCCGCTCGCACTGATCCGTCCGGATCAGTTCGTCGCCTGGCGCGGGGGGGACGCCGACGCGGCCGAACTGGTCGAGATCGTGCGCGGTGCTGCGGCCCCGACGGGATTCGGGACGGCGAGGATGGCCTCGTGACGAGGCTTGATGGCGGGAGCGGCAACGTCCGCGTGCCATCATCCAGTGATGGACCCGAGAGCGGGCAGCAGGCCGCACCCGTGACCCGACGCGGCACCGCGGAAAGGAACTGACATGGACACGCTGCCAGGCAACATCGCACTTTACCTGCACGACCTGTTCTCCGCGGACGCGCTGCGCTCGCCTTTTGGCCATTACCGCGCGATCCGGGATCTCGGCCCCGTGGTCCGGCTCGGCGATCCCGACGTCTATATGCTGTCCCGCTTCGATGACGTGCGGGACGCCTTGCGTGTGCCCGACGTGCTGGCGAGCGGCGACGGGGTCGGGTTCAACGACGCGGTCAACCGGCCCGGCCTGCCGAACATCATCCAGTCCGATGGGGAGCAGCACAGGCGGCTGAGGTCGGAGGTGCTTCGCCCGCTGCTGCCCGGCCAATTGCGTCAATACCGGGAAGGATTGGGGAGCCTGATCGCCGACCGTATCCGCTCCCTGGTGGACGCAGGCCCCTTCGACGCGATGGAGGAGATCGCTCGCTTCCTTCCCACGGCGGTGATCAGCAAGCTGGTCGGCTTGCCGGAGGAAGGGCGCGCTGCGATGCTCGACTGGGCGGCGGCCACCTTCAACGCGATCGGCCCCCTGCGGAAGGGCTTCGAGGCCGACGTGGCGTTGCTCGGGGAAGCGCGGGCCTACCTTGCGGGCCTCGACCGGACCAACGTCCGGGAAGGAAGCTGGGCGCGCACGTTGTTCGACGCGGCCGAGTCCGGGAAGCTGAGCGGCCAGGAAGCGCGCGGCGCGCTTTCCGCCTATGTCCTCCCGAGCCTCGACACCACGATCCTGGCGAAAGGCCACCTGCTGCGGAACCTTGCCGCGGCGCCGGACCAATGGCGACGCCTCAAGCAGGATCCTTCCCTGATCCCCACAGCCGTGCTGGAGGGTGTCCGCCACAGTTCCATAATCCGCTGGTTCTCCCGCGTGGCGCGGGCTGACTACCGGGCCGGCGGCCAGGTCATCCCGGAAGGTGCGCGGGTCATGGTGCTTTACGGCTCCGCCAACCGCGACGAGCGGCAGTTCGCCGATCCTGACGCCTTTGACGTGACGCGCGATGCGCGTTCCCACCTTGCCTGGGGCACCGGGCCGCACATGTGCGTCGGCATGCACCTCGCGCGGATCGAGATGGAGGTGATGCTTGAGGCCCTGGTCGAGTGCTGTGCCGTCCTGGCTGCGGGCGAGCCGGAGGTCCATGCCAACCGCGGCCTCTACGGATTCGCGAAACTGCCCTTCGAACTGCGGTCGTAGGGATGCTTCGGCTCGCGCCGGCCGCGTCGCCGGGCTATGGCCGGCAAGACACCAAGGAGAGAACCGCCCCCATGCAGATACACGTCACGGACCAGTCCGGCGCCGAGCGCGCGGTCGCCGGCAAGGAGGGCCTGTCGCTGATGGAAACCATCCGTGGCGCCGGGTTCGACCAGCTCCTCGCGCTTTGCGGCGGGTGCCTGTCCTGCGCGACGTGCCACGTCTACGTGGACCCGGACTTCGTCGCCGCGCTCCCGCCGATGAGCGACGACGAGAACGATCTGCTCGACAGCTCGGCGCACCGGCGTCCGGACTCGCGGCTCTCCTGCCAGATCCCGGTCACGGCGCGTCTGGACGGGCTGAGGGTCACGATCGCCCCGGCGGACTAGCGGCGAAACGGGTGCTTCGCGGCAGGCAGGCGGCGCCAAGCATCGGCCAAGGGGAACGGGGATGGAATGCGATACGATGTGCTGATCGTCGGCGCCGGCCATGGCGGGGCGCAGGCGGCGATCGCGCTCAGGCAGCACGGCTACTCGGGATCGGTGGCGCTGGTCGGGAACGAGACCGAGCTTCCCTATGAACGACCGCCGCTGTCCAAGGAATACTTCTCGGGAAAGAAGCCCTTCGAGCGCATCCTGATCCGCCCGGCGGAATACTGGGCGGAGCGGAGCATCGGCCTCCTGCCCGGCCGCCACGTCGTCGCCGTCGATCCGGGCGCGCGCGAGATCGCCTTGGAAGACGGCTCCAAGCTCGGGTACGGAACGCTGGTTTGGGCGGCGGGCGGAAACCCCCGGCGGCTTGCCTGTCCCGGGGACGACCTTGAAGGCGTCTACACGCTTCGCAACCGCGCGGACGTTGACCGCATGGCTGGAAAGCTGCCGGCGGTCGAGCGGGTGGTCATCGTCGGCGGCGGCTACATCGGGTTGGAAGCCGCCGCCGTGCTCGCGGAACTCGGCAAGCAGGTGGCCGTGCTCGAGGCCCAGGACCGCGTGCTGGCGCGCGTCGCCGGCGAGCCGCTGTCGCGCTTCTTCGAAGCCGAGCACCGTGCCCATGGCGTCGATGTCCGGCTCGGGGTGACCGTCGCCAGCCTTGAAGGGGATAGGGACTGCATTTCGGGCGTCCGGCTGGGCGACGGCGCACGGCTTCCGGCCGACATGGTGCTGGTGGGCATCGGCATCAGCCCTGCGGTCGCCCCTTTGCTGGATGCGGGAGCGACCGGGGGCAACGGCGTCGAGATCGACGCGACGTGCCGCACCAGCCTGCCCGGGATCTATGCGGTCGGCGACTGCGCGCTCCAGTCCAGCCCGTTCGCCGGGGGCGCCCCCATCCGCATCGAGTCCGTCCAGAACGCCAACGACCAGGCCGCCGTGGTCGCCAAGGAGATCGTCGGGTCGCCGGTCGAACACCAGGCCGTCCCCGTGTTCTGGTCGCACCAGTACGACCTCCGGCTGCAAACGGTCGGGCTGTCGGGCGGCAGCGACGGCGTCGTCCTGCGCGGCGATCCCGCGGCCAGGAGCTTCTCCCTCATTTACCTGCGGCAGGGGCGGGTGATTGCGCTGGACTGCGTGAACATGATGCGGGACTACGTCCAGGGCCGCGCCTTGGTCGTCGCGGGCAAGCGGTGCGACCGGGCGGCGCTGGCGGACACAAGTGTGCCGTTGAAGACGCTTGCAAGCTAGGCGCTTGGTTTCGGCGGTGTGGCGCTGCAAGTTCGATCCTGATGGTTGCTCTGGTCAGGCGATGAGGTCAACCGGGGCTGGGTCGGCCAGATTCTCGCCGAGCGTCTGCCACCCGTCCACCTTGCGCACGGCGATCTGGCTGGACGCCATCAGCGCCCGGAACAGCACGGCAGCGGTTTCGGCAGACGATTGCAGCGCTTGCGCACGGCGCGCCGTTGCGCAGGCACTTCGGGCCAAAGCGCCGCCAGCGCCCGTTCCGGCCCGACCGCGCCGTCGGCGACGAGGAATTAGCCTGAAAAATTCATGAGGGCTGGCGGGCATAGTACAAGCCCTTGATCCAGCGTAGGATATGGTTCTCGAGGCCAATTCTACGGATCCGGAGCGCCATGCCCGCCAAGGTTGAGACTACCCCTGCGCTGCCCGGCCTGTCACCGGTCGGCGGCAAGCCCGTGGTGGCCCGTTTCGACGGCGGCCATCTCTCGTCCGACGGCGGCCTGCTGGTGCTGCGCGAGGTGGAGCGGCGCCTCGACGTGGCCGGACGCTTGGCGGCGTGCCTCACGGACCCGCGCGACCCGGAGCGCGTCGTGCACGGGCTCGACGAGATCATCCGCTTCCGCCTGCTGATGATCGCAGCCGGCTACGAGGACGGCAACGACGCGGACCGGCTGCGCACGGACCCGGTGTTCAAGCTCGCCATGGCGCGGCTTGAGGGCGAGGCGGCGTTGTGCTCGCAGCCGACCATCTCGCGCCTGGAGAACCTGCCCGACACGCGCATGCTGCTGCGCATGGGCCAAACGATGGTCGATCTTTACTGCGCGTCGTTCCGCCAGGTGCCGCGCCGGATCGTGCTGGATGTGGACGACACGTTCGACGCCGTGCACGGCGGGCAGCAGATGCGGTTGTTCAACGCGCACCACGACGAGTATGGCTTTCAGCCCATCGTGGTGTTCGACGGTGAGGGCCGCTTCGCCGCCGCAGTCCTGCGCCCGGCCAAACGGCCGAGTGGACGCGAGATCCGCGCTTTCCTGCGCCGCCTCGTGCGCCAGCTCCGCGCCAACTGGCCCCGGGTCGAGATCCTGCTGCGGGCCGACAGCCACTACTGCGCGCCCGAAGTGCTGAGTTGGTGCCGGGCGAATGGCATTGGCTACCTGCTCGGCGTGGCCCCCACCAGCACGCTGCGACGTCATGTCGAGCGCCTGGAAGCCAGCACCGCCGCGCGCTTCGCTGCCTCGGGCGGCTGCGCCAAGCTCCGCCGCTTCGCCGAGTTCCACGACGGCGCCGCAAGCTGGGACCGGGTCGAGCGCATCGTCGCCCGCGTCGAGGCCGGACCGGACGGCGTAGACACGCGCTTCGTCGTCACCAGCCTGCCGGGCGGCTCGGCCCGCGCCATCTACGAACGGCAGTATTGCCAGAGGGGCCAGGCGGAAAATCATATCAAAAGCTGGAAGCGCCACCTCGCGGCCGACCGCACCTCGTGCACAAAGGCCGCCGCCAACCAGTTCCGCCTGTTCCTGCACGCCGGCGCCTACTGGCTCCTGTGGAGCCTGCGCACGCTCATGCCGCGCCGTTCGTCCTGGCGCACCGCCCAGTTCGACACCCTGCGCCTGCGCCTGGTCAAGCTGGCCGTGCGCGTCGTCGAGATGAAGACCCAGGTCAAGCTGCACCTGCCCAGCCACGCACCGTGCCAGTCCATCCTCGCCTTCGTCCTCGGCCGCATGCCGCGCCTAACCAGCTGAACCGCGGGGCTGCGTGCCCCAGTGTCACCCGCCTCCACCAACCTTCAGCGCCGCCGTATCGAGCCGCCAACATGCCACCCCTGACGTGGCAACGATCCCGCACGTCCGCACAACCGTCACGCGAAAACCGCGTGCCTCAAACAGGGTCAGCCTTAGCCCATCTTATGCACGGCATGGCAGGGATTCGCTGGCGGATGTAGCGTAAGCGTCTGTTTCATCGCAGAGATTTGGATGTCGAAGCCAACCTCTGTCGAATCGGACGCCGCCACACCCGCCATG
>JAABUY010002826.1_pt1 | contig 20031 bp, 20 predicted proteins | sample 5560271 | NCBI WGS metagenome assembly JAABUY01 (sample SAMN10711886, study PRJNA513374) | rock metagenome | isolation source: Antarctica rocks | place: Antarctica: Victoria Land, University Valley
CATCGCCACCGGACGACTGCATGGCATGACCGCTCTGGAGGCGTTGCGCGCGGCCCTGGCGAGCAGGCCGATCATGCGATCGGCGTGATGCCTGACCGGCAGGGGTGAGCAATTACAGGCTGCACCAATCTGTAAGCCGATTACATGATCTGAAGAATGTTGGATTGGCTCGGACCCTAAGGCTAACTATGCTTATACTTTGGAAGACTAGTGAATGTCACTGAAATAGCACGATATAGAATTTCCACACAACACAGTTACCATTCTCGATCATATGTCAGCCATTCACTCTATTATAGATATTCATCAGAGAAGTCACTAATGAACGAAATCGAAGTGGAAATAATAGAACTCGCTAAAGAAATAAGTCGAAGCAAAATCCATATGAGTGGTAGTACAAAGCTATATCAAGACCTAGGCATAGCCGGTGACGACATGTCTGAACTCCTTATGGCGTTGCAAAAAAAGTTTGGCACTTCGTTTCAAGAAATGTCATTTGAAAAATACTATCCGAATGACCTCGATGCGTTCATTGATCATATACTCCGCAAGGTGGGATTGGGGAGCAAATGGCCCCCTGTAACCATTGGCCATCTCGCTCAGGTCGTCAAATCAGGTTCATGGTTTGACCCGTAACACAAACAGCATCTCGCCGGGTGGCCGGGTCGGACTCGGGCATCAAGTCCCCAGCGGCGCCGAATGAGGGTAACGCCGAGAGCGGCAGGTTGCTCGGGGTGATGCCGACGCCGCGGCCCATGCGGCTGGGCAGCTCGGCCAGCGGCACCGACTTGCCGCGCAGCAGGCCAGCGAGGTCGCTGGTGCCGATGAAGGCAATCGGCTCGGCGGTCATGGCGTCCAACTATGCGGCCCGGCTATGGAGCCCATCTACAGAGCATTGTCCTTGCACCAGCGCGCGATGTCCGCATGGGTCGCGAACCAGCACTCGCCGCGGGCCTTGGCGTGGGCGATCAACTTCTCCAGCACCGGCAGCCGCGAGCGGTGGCCCGAAACGTGCGGGTGCAGGGTGAGCAGGAACAGCCCGCGCTCCTGCCACGCCGCGTCGAACTCGGCGGTGAAGATTTCCAGCACCGAACTGGGCGGCGTGTAGGGCCGCAGCGCGCTGAAGCGGACGAAATTATAATAAACGGCGTCGTCGCGTATCCACTCGGGCGGCAGCTCGACCACCCCGGTCGGCTCGCCGTCCGCCTCCAGTTCATACGGGTCGTCGTCGGCCATCAGCGAACTGTCATACAGCAGGCCGAGCTCGCGGATGATCGACATGGTGTCGACCGAGAAATCCCAGCTTGCGGTGCGTATCCCCACCGGGCGGACGCCCGCGAGCTTTTCCAGCGTGTCGGCGGCGCGGAAAGTCAGGTCGCGCTCTACGCCCGGCGGCAGCTTCGTGTTGGCCTCGTGTATCCAGGAGTGGATGCCGATCTCGTGCCCGTCGGCGGCGACGGCGCGAATCTCGTCGGGGTATAACAGCGCGGAAACGGCGGGGTAGAAGAAGCTGGTGGGGATGGCCTCCCGCTCCAGCAGCCGGCGGATGCGCGGCACGGCCTGGCGGTTGCCGTACTGGCCCTGGCTGATGCGCATCGGGCTCTCGTCGCTATCGCGTAGCGGGATGGTGTCGTGGTCGGCGTCGAACGAGATCGCGACGGCGCAGCGGGCGCCGCCGGGCCAGGATTTTGGCGCGAGGCTGCGGCCCGCCCGGGCGCGGCCGACGATGCGGCGCCAGGTCGGCTCGGTCCATTGCCAGGGCTCGCCGTCGGGGTGTCTGGCCTCGGTCATTCTGGGCTCCATCGATCGTCGCGTGATCTTGCGCGAGGGTGATGGCAGCGGCAACTGGTTGGGAAAAGCCAGTCTGGAAAAGCCAATCCGGAAAAGGTTGTGCGGCACGGGGCAGCGTGCGTAGCGTACCCGTCGCGGATGAGGAGCGCAGGCGATGAGCGGACTAGCGGCAGGCTATGGCCCGAAGGCAGGCACGTCCGGCATGTCGGCGCGGCGGGCGATCACCGCGGCCGGCATCGGCAACGTGCTCGAATACTATGATTTCGGCATCTACGGCTTCCTCGCCGGCGTGATCGCCCGCAAGTTCTTCCCCGGCACGGACGAGGTCGCCGGGCTGCTGGCGACCTTCGCGGCATTTGGGGTCGGCTTCCTGGCCCGGCCGCTGGGCGGGATCGTGCTGGGGCGATTGGGCGACGTCCGCGGCCGCAAGTCGGCGCTGGTGACCACGATCCTGCTGATGGCCGTCGGCACCGTGGGCATCGGCCTGATCCCCGAGCACGCCAGCATCGGCGTGCTGGCGCCGATATTGCTGGTGCTGTGCCGCATCCTGCAGGGCCTGTCGGCCGGCGGCGAATGGGGCAACGCCACCTCGTTCATCGTCGAATGGTCGCCGGAGGGGCGGCGCGGCTACTTCGGCAGCTACAGCCAGGCGTCGGTCGTCGGCGGCGTGCTGATGAGCTCGGCCGTGGCCGCCCTGCTGAACAGCTTCTTCTCAAGCGCCGAGATCGACGCCTGGGCCTGGCGCCTGCCCTTCCTGCTGGGTGCGATCCTGCTGCCCGTCGGCCTGTGGCTGCGGAGCGGCGTCGAGGAAACTCCGCGCTTCCGGGCGGAACAGGCCGGCGAAACGTCCGGCCTCGCCGATCTCGGCACGCCGTTCGGGCTGATGGCCAAGGCGTTCGGCTTCACCGTGCTGTGGACGGTGTCGTACTATGTGATGCTGACCTACTTGCCGACTTTTACGCAGAAGTACGCCGGGCTGTCGGCGACGGCGGCGTTGTGGTCCAACACGGCCGGGCTGCTGGCGCTGCTGGCGGCAATTCCCATCACCGGGGCGCTGTCGGACCGGATCGGGCGCAAGCCGATGCTGATCTTCTGCTGCCTGGCCTTCGTCGTGCTGGCCTATCCCGGCTTCCGGCTGATGCTGTCGGGCCTGGCGGCCTGGGGCGTGGCACTCGTGCAGATCGGGTTCAACCTGGTGATCTCCGCCTTCTCCGGCCCTGGCCCGGCGGCGCTGGCGGAGCTGTTCCCGACGCGGTCGCGCACCACGCTGATGTCCGTGGGCTACTCGCTCTCGGTCGCCGTCTTCGGCGGCTTCGCGCCGTTCATCGCGACCTGGCTGATCCAGGCGACGGGCACGCCGATCGCGCCGACCTACTACCTGATCGCGGCCGGCCTGGTGTCGGCGGCAACCATCGCGACGTTCCGGGAAACGGCGTTCGAGCGCCTGCGCTAGCAGACCGTTGTTGGAAAGATAGGCCGATGGTGGATGGGCGCGTGGCATTGGTGACGGGCGGCGCGCGCGGGATCGGCCGCGCGACGGCGGCGCGGCTGGCCCGCGACGGCTGGCACGTGGTCGTCGCCGACCGTGACGAACCGCCATCCATGGATTTCCCCGCCCGCCTCGTCCGGGCCGACGTTTCGGACGAGGCGGCGGTGGCCGGGCTGATCGAGGGCATCCGGAGGCAAGAAGGGCGGCTCGACGGCCTCGTCTGCAACGCAGGCTTCATGATACGCAAGCCCTTGCGCGAGCTGAGCCTCGCCGAGTGGCAGGCGGTGCTCGGCACCAACCTGACCAGCACGTTCCTGCTCGTGCGCGCCGCCGAGGACCTGCTGCGCGCGGCGCACGGCGCGGTCGTCACCGTCGCCTCCACCCGCGCGCACCAGTCGGAGCCGAACACCGAAAGCTACAGCGCCTCGAAGGGCGGGCTGCTTGCGCTCACCCACGCGCTCGCGGTCAGCCTTGGCCCGGACGTCAGGGCCAACTGCGTCAGCCCCGGCTGGATCGACGTAAAGGGTGAGGCGCTGCGCCCCGAGGACCACGCCCAGCATCCAGCCGGGCGCGTCGGCCGTCCCGAGGACCCGGCAGCGTTGATCTCCTGGCTGCTCGGTCCCGAGAGCGGCTTCGTCACCGGCGCCGAGTTCGTCACGGATGGCGGGATGACCCGCAAGATGATCTATCTGGAGGAGTAGCGAGGCCCGCCGGTCGGTTAAAAGCCCGCCAGAACGAGCTTTCCGATCACCCGCCCGGCCTCAATAGCGGCATGGGCCTTTCGCAGGTTGGCGGCATTGATGGCGCCGAGGCTCTGCGTCGCCGTTGGCCGAATTGCGCCACGGTCCACCAACGCCGCCACCTCGGTCAGGATTTCGTGCTGCCGGATCATGTCCTTCGTGCCGAACAATGGGCGGGTGAACATCGCCTCCCAATGGATCGAGACGCTCTTGAATTTCATCAGCCGCAAATCCAGTGGCTCGGGATCGTCGATCAGTCCGAAACGCCCCTGCGGCGCGATGAACCCGGCGGCGTCGGCCCAGCTTGTTGCGTCCGTGTGGGTCGAGAACACGTAGCGCAGCGGTTCGGCCAAGCCGAGCGCCTCGACCTCCGCCTTGAGCGGCTTCGCGTGGTTGATAACGTGCTGCGCGCCCAGCTCCCGCACCCAGCGCTCGCTCTCGGGCCGCGAGGCCGTCGCCACCACGGTGAGCGCCGTGAGCGCCCGCGCCAACTGGATGGCGATGGACGGCACCCCGCCAGCCCCGCCCAGGATCAGCACGGCATTCCCCTCGCCTGCCTGTCCCCGGGGAACCTCGAGCCGGTCGAACAGCATCTCATAGGCCGTCAATGCGGTCAGCGGCAGGGACGCCGCCGCGGCGTGGTCCAGCGACGCGGGCTTGCGCCCGACGATGCGCTCGTCCACGAGCTGCAGCTCGGCGTTCGAACCCTGGCGGTTCAGCACGCCGGCGTAGAACACCGCGTCGCCGGGGCGGAACAGTGTCGCCTCGGGGCCGACCGCGTCCACCACACCGGACGCGTCGTAGCCCAACACGACTGGCCGCTCCGGCGTCGCCTTGACGGTGTTCCGGCTTTTGGCGTCGCGCGGGTTGACCGACACTGCGTGGACGCGGACCAGCAGGTCGCGCCCGGCGGGTGCCGGCGGATCGGGCAAATCGAGGTCGCGCAGCGCGTTCTCGTCGGTAATCGGCAGCCCGCGCTCGAAATATCCAACCGCCCGCATCGTGGATTCCTCCGAGGGGCCGCGGCTCAGGCGGCCTGTTGCTGTGCCCCGCATAGCATGACGCTGAGCCGCTGCATGCCCACGATCTGCCGCAGGTTGCCCTCGACCAAATGCAGCATCTCCGACGGCATCGCGTCCATGCCGATCTCGACCAGCATGGACAGGCCCTCGCGGCGCACCCGCATCCGGTCGGGAACCAGGTTGCGACGCGCGAAGGGGATGAGAACGCGGCAGAGCAGGCCGGGCTCGGCGTCGGCCAGCAGCTCGAAACGCACGGATCGGCACGGGGGATCGGTAGGATGGGCGAACATGGAGGCACCTCTGGGATGGGTTCAGGACGGGGTGGCGGACCCGGCTGCCGAACCCGGCGCGCAGCGCCGATCCGACTAGGCAGCCGGGACGATAATTCGCGCGCTCTGGAACCAGTGATGCATGAACAAGACATAGCGTTTCAGCATCAATGCCGACAAGGCCTGAGTGTTCACGAAACGAGAACCACTTGATCCAGGCGCGCGGCTCGGGCAGCCTGACCGCAGCGAGCCGGAGGACGTTCGATGCAGGACCTGCTGCCGAAAGCCGAGCGGCTTGGCGCGTTGCTCAAGGCACGCAAGCAGACCGTCGCGGTCTCGGAGTCCTCCTCGGGCGGGCTGGTCTCCGCGGCCCTGCTCGCGGTGCCCGGCGCCAGCGCCTACTTCATGGGCGGCGCCGTGGTTTATACCCAGGCTGCCCGCGTGGCGCTCCTGGCCATCACGCAGGAAGACATGGCCGGCCTGCGGTCGTCCTCCGAACCCTATGCCCGATTGCTGGCACGCACGGCGCGCGAGCGTCTCGCCACGACATGGGGCATCGCCGAGACCGGAGCCGCCGGGCCGGCCGGCAACCGCTATGGCGACGCAGCCGGCCATAGCTGCCTCGCCATCAGCGGCCCCATCGAAAAGGTCGTCACCATCGAAACCGGAAGCCAGGACCGCGTCGCCAACATGCGCGCCTTCGCGCTCGCGCTGCTGGAGCTGCTGACCGAGGCCGTCGAGACTGGAGCATAAGCATGGCAGCAGTACCCGTGCCCTTCACCGCCAAGATTGCAGACGAAGACATCGCCGACCTGCGCGAGCGCCTCGGCCGCACCCGCCTGCCCGATCAGGCGCCGGGCGCTGCCTGGGCCTTCGGCTCCGACCTGGATTATATGCGCAGCCTGATCGAATACTGGCGCACGACGTTCGACTGGCGCGCGCAGGAGGCGCGTCTTAACGCCTTCCCGCAATACACCGTGCCGCTGCAGGGCATCGACCTGCACTTCCTCCATGCGCCCGGCCAGGGTCCGGCGCCGCTGCCGCTGCTGCTGTCGCACGGCTGGCCCGGCTCGGTATTCGAGTTCACGGAGTTGATCCCCCGGCTCACCGACCCCGCCCGCTTCGGCGGCGACCCGGCGGACGCCTTCACCGTCGTGGCGCCGTCATTGCCGGGCTACGGGTTCTCCTTCAAGCCGGGGCAGCCGCGCTTCGGCATCGCGGCGATCGCCGACTGCTTTGCCGAGCTGATGACCGACGTGCTCGGATATCAGCGTTTCGGCGCGCAGGGCGGCGACTGGGGGGCGTCCATCACCTCCCGCCTCGGCGACGTGCATGCGGACAAGCTGGTCGGCATCCACCTGAACTTCCTGACGGTGCGGCGCGACCGGACGAACCTGGACAACCCCACGCCGGAGGAGCAGCGCTACTTGGGCGAGCTCGACGCTTGGCTGAAGGAGGAGACCGGCTACCAGGTCATCCAGGGGACCCGGCCGCAGACGCTCGCCTTCGCCCTTACCGACTCGCCGGCGGGATTGGCGGCGTGGATCGTCGAGAAGTTCCGCGCTTGGTCCGATTGCGGCGGCGATGTAGAGTCGGTGTTCAGCAAGGACCAGATGCTCGCCGATATCGCGCTCTATTGGTTCACCGGCGCGATCGGCTCGTCGTTCTGGCCCTATTACGACCGTCTGCACGGCCCGTGGCTGATCGGCACCGTGGACGTGCCGATGGGATACAGCGCGTTCCCCAAAGAGATCGTGCGTCCGCCGCGCTCGCTGGCAGCGCACACCTATACCGACATCCGGCGCTGGACCGTGATGGATCGCGGCGGGCACTTCGCGGCCATGGAGGAGCCGGAGCGCCTGGCCGAAGAGATCCGCGCGTTCTTCCGGCCGCTGCGTTCTTAAACACCGGCGGATCACGCCGAACCAGGGCAGGAGACACGAGCGTGGCTGGACTTTATTTCGAGGAGCTGCAGGTCGGCCAGGTCTTCAAGCATGCGATCCGGCGGACCGTGACGGAGTCGGACAACGTCTGGTTCAGCTGCATCACCCACAACCCGGCGATGCTGCATCTCGACGAGGAATACTGCCGCACCGAGACCGAATTCGGCCAGCGCATCGTCAACAGCGCCTTCACCCTCGGCCTGATGGTCGGCATCTCGGTCGGCGACACGACGCTCGGCACGGCGGTCGCCAACCTGGGCTGGGACGAGGTGCGGTTCCCGAAGCCCGTCTTCCACGGCGACACGCTGCGCATCGAGACCGAGGTCATCGAGCTCCGTCCATCGAAGTCGCGGCCGAACGCGGGGATCGTGACGTTCCTGCACCGCGCCTACAACCAGCGCAACGAGCTCGTCGCCCATTGCAAGCGGTCCGGGCTGCAGCTCAAGCGGGAGCCGGGCTGATGGCGATCCGGTCGTTCCTGTTCGTGCCGGGCGATAGCGAGCGGAAGCTGGCCAAGGGGCTGGCGTCGGCCGCGGACGCGCTCATCCTGGACCTGGAGGACGCCGTCGCCCCAGCCCGCAAGCCGCTGGCGCGCGCGATGGTGGCCGAGTTCCTCGCGGCCCACGCCGCCGACCGCACGCCGGAGCTGTGGGTTCGCATCAACCCGCTGGACGAGGGCGGGCTCGACGATCTCGTGGCCATCGTGCGGGCGGCGCCGGACGGGATCGTCGTCCCCAAGACGGACGGCCCGGCCGACGTGCTGCGCCTCAGCCATTATCTCGAAGGCCTCGAACGCCGCGACGGGATCGCCGAGCCGATCCGCATCCTGCCGGTCGCGACGGAGACCGCCCGCGGCCCGTTCCGCCTCGGCGACTATGCCGACGTCGCGTTGCCGCGGCTCTACGGCCTGACCTGGGGCGCCGAGGACCTGAGTTCGGCGCTCGGCGCCAGCACCAACCGCGACCCGGCGGGCGGCTGGGCGTTCACCTATCGCATGGTGCGGTCGGCCTGCCTGCTCGCCGCCAAGGCGGCCGGCGTCGAGGCGATCGAGACCCTGTTCGCCGACTTCCGCGACACAGCCGGGCTGCAGGCGTCGTGCATGGCGGCGGCGCAGGAGGGCTTCACCGGGCGGCTCGCCATCCATCCCGACCAGGTCGGCGTGATCAACGCCGCGTTCATGCCGTCGGATGCGGCGGTGGCGCACGCACGGCGCGTCGTCGCCCTGTTCGAGGCCAATCCCGAGGCGGGCGCGATCGGGCTCGACGGAATGATGCTCGACATGCCGCACTTGAAGCAGGCGCGGCATGTCCTGGCACTGCACGCGGCCTATGCGGCGCGTGGCTGACGCTGTTATCACCTCAGTTAACTGACTCCAGGAAACGGCGATGGATTTTCAGCTTACCGAGCAGCACGTCGCCATCGACGAGGGCGTGCGGAGGGCCTGCGCCGGCTTCGACGACGCATACTGGACCGAGTGCGAGGAGCAGGCGCGATTCCCCGAGGAATACTACCGCGCCATGGCGGCGGGCGGCTGGCTCGGCATGACCATGCCGGAGGCGCTGGGCGGCGCCGGGCTTGGGGTCACCGAGGCGGCGGTGATGCTGCAGGCGGTTACGTCCAGCGGCGGCGGCTACTCGGCGGCGTCTGCCATCCACATCAACATGTTCGGCCCGCATGCGATCGTGGTGCACGGCACGCCGGAGCAGCAGGAGCGCTGGCTCAAGCCGCTGATCCGCGGTGAGCAGAAGGCCTGTTTTGGCGTGACCGAGCCCGATGCCGGCTTGGATACGACGAGCCTCACGACCTTCGCCACGCGCGTGCCGGGCGGTTACCGGGTGAAGGGCCGCAAGATGTGGACGTCGACCGCCCAGGTCGCCGACAAAATCCTGCTGCTGACGCGCACGACCCCGAAGAAGGAGTGCAAGCGGCCGACCGACGGGATGACGCTGCTGTATGCCGACCTCGACCGCAGCAAGATCGAGGTGCGCCGCATCAAGAAGATGGGCCGCAACGCGGTGGACTCAAACGCAGTGTTCATCGACGATCTGTTCGTGCCCGACGCAGACCGGGTCGGCGAGGAGGGGCATGGCTTCAGGTATATCCTGGACAGCCTGAACCCCGAGCGCATCCTGGTGGCCAGCGAGGCGATCGGCGTCGGCCGGGACGCCCTGCGCCGCGCCACGCAATACGCGCGCGACCGGGTCGTGTTCGGCCGCCCAATCGGCCAGAACCAGGGCATCCAGCATCCGCTGGCCGAGTGCTGGACCTATTTGGAATCGGCCTATTGGATGGTGCTGCGGGCGGGCTGGCTATATGACAACGGCCATTCCTGCGCGGCCGAGGCGAACGCCGCCAAGTTCCTCGCCGGCCGCGCCGCCTTCGACACCGCGACGCGGGCCGTCATGACCCATGGCGGGATGGGCTACGCCCGGGAATACCAGGTGGAGCGGCTGTTCCGCGAGGCGATCCTGACCCGGATCGCCCCGGTGACGGAGGAGCTTATTTTGTCCTTTCTGGCCGAGCGCGTGCTCGGGCTGCCGAAGTCGTATTAGCCGGCACACGGTACACCAGCCCAACAACCAACCTACCCGTTGCTGCGTTGGAACGGAGATACTCTGGCCAGAGTTCCCCGTTTATGAGTTCTCCGATGTCGCTGACCACCGTGCTGCTTGGCCGCCGCCTTGCTAACCGAGAGGCCGAAAGACGCAAGATCGGCGCCTTCGAGGGCGTCCCCGCCATGGGCCTCGACGGCCTCGGCTCTGCCTCATATGGGCCGGAGGCGATGCTTACGGTGCTGGCCGTCGTGGGCGCCGCCGGGCTCGGCGTCGTGCAGCCGATAACCTGGGCCATCCTGGCGCTGCTGGCGATCCTGTGTTTCTCATACTGGCAGACCATCGCCGCCTATCCCAGCAACGGCGGCTCCTACACGGTCGCGCGCGAGAACCTGGGACACAACGCCGGGCTGCTCGCGGCGGCGGCGCTCATGGTCGATTATATGCTGAACGTGGCGGTCGGTATCTCGGCCGGGGTGGGTGCGCTGACCTCCGCCATCCCGGCGCTGCATTCCTACACCCTGCCGCTGTGCCTCGGCGTCCTCGTCGCCATCACACTGGTGAACCTGCGCGGCACCAAGGAGTCGGGCATGGTCCTCGCCGTCCCGACCTACCTGTTCATCGCCAGCCTGTTCTTCATCCTGGCCGTCGGCGCCTGGGCGGCATGGAGCGGCGACGGCCACCCAAAGCCCGTGGTGCCGCCCCCTGGCCCCGCCGAGGCCGCAGGAACGGGCGTGACGCTCTGGCTGGTGCTGCGCGCCTCCGCCGCCGGCTGTACGGCCATGACCGGGGTGGAGGCGGTCAGCAACGGCGTCGGCGCCTTCAAGGAACCGACCGTCAAGTATGCCCACCGCACGCTCGCGGCCATCTGCATCGTGCTCGGCGCCTTGCTGCTCGGCATTGCCTACCTCGCCCGCAGCTACGGCGTGAGCGCGATGGACCAGACCGCGGACGACTACCAAAGCGTCCTCTCGCAGCTCGTCGGCGCGGTCTGGGGACGCGACTGGCTCTATTACGTCACCATCGCCAGCGTGCTGGCGGTGCTGTGCCTCTCGGCCAACACGAGCTTCGTCGGCTTCCCCCGGCTATGCCGGCTGGTGGCGAGCGACAGCTATCTTCCCAAGACCTTCGCCATACCGGGACGGCGGCTGGTCTATACCGCCGGGGTGCTATTCCTGGCCATCGGTGCCGGCGGGCTGCTCGCGGCGTTCGGCGGCATTACCGACCGGCTGATCCCATTGTTCGCGGTGGGCGCCTTCCTGTCCTTCACGCTCAGCCAGGCCGGGATGGCCGTGCATTGGCATCGCGACGGACGCGGCCACGCCGACCGGGGCCGGTTGTGGATCAACGGGGTCGGGGCGGTCGCCACCGGCGCGGCGCTGGCGATCATCCTGGTCGCCAAGTTCACCGAGGGCGCATGGCTCACCCTGCTGGTCATCCCGCTCGCCATGCTGCTGCTCAAGCTGATCCGGCGCTACTACGGCGACCTCGAACGGCAGGTGCTGGCAGGAAGCCGCCGCAGCATGGACCTCATGAACCACGCGCCGCCCACAGTCGTGCTTCCGCTGGAGCGCTGGGACCGCATGGCCCACCGCGCCCTGCACGTCGCGGCCTGCCTGTCGCCAGACGTGGTGGCGCTGCATTTGACCGACCTGGAGGGGCCGGACGCGGAGGAGCACGAAACGCGGCTGCGCGGCGAGTGGGCGAGTTTCGTCGAGCAGCCCGCCGCCACGGCCGGGCTGCCGCGCCCGCGCCTGCTGATCGAGTCGTCGCCCTACCGCAGCATGCTGGCGCCGCTGCTGCGCGAGATGGAGGCGCTGCGGCGGCGCTGCCCGGGCCGGCCGGTCATCGTGGTGCTGAGCGAACTGGCCGGCGGCCGCTGGTGAGAGGCCGTGCTGCATACCCGCCGCACCCAGCGCCTGCGGACCCAGGTGCTGAAACACGGCGGTCACTATGTCTCCGTGCTGGTGGTGCCCTGGCAGCTGGAGGCGCCGGAAACCGAGCAGGTGTTGGCCGAGGAGGAGCCCCAAGCGGCATAGGCCGTAGCCCAGTTCTTAGCGCTCGGAGCGTGGGTCGAAGGCGTGCTGCAGGCCGTCGCCGAGGAAGTTGACCGCGATCACGGTGATGAAGATCATCAGCCCCGGATACACCGCGAGCGCCGGCGCCGTCGTCACCAGCTCCTGCGCGTTGTTCAGCATGTTGCCCCAGGATGGCGTGGGCGGCACGATGCCGAAACCGAGGAAGCTCAGCACGCTCTCGAGCAGGATCACCCGGCCGACCGTCAGCGTGAAGGCGACGATGATCGGGCTGGCGACGTTGGGCAGCACATGCGACAGCATCACGTAGGACGGCCCGGCGCCGCTCGCCCGCGCCGCGCGCACGAAGTCGCGCTCGCGGATCGCCAGCGTCGCCGCCCGCACCAGCCGGGCGATCGCGGTCCAGTCGACGATCGAGATGATCAGCACGATGCGCCAGAACCCGGCCGCGCCGGAATGCGCGAACTCGGCGCTGAAGCCGAGCTTGGTGAGGTCGATGGCGCCCAACACGATCAGCAACGGCAGCAGCGGCAGCGTGATCATGCCGTCGGTGAACCGCATCAGGATCGCGTCGGTTCGCCCGCCGAAGTAGCCGGAAACGACGCCGACGATCAGCCCCAGCACGCCGCCCACCAGCGTGGCGAGCAGCCCTACCAGCAGCGAGATCTGCCCGCCCACCATGAGCCGCAGCAGCTCGTCCCGGCCGGCGTCGTCGGTGCCGAGCCAGTGGGCGGTCGAGGGCGGGTCGAAGCGCGACAGCAGGTCGGTCGCGTCCGGGTCGATGCCGAGCAGCCCCTGCAGCGGATACGCGGCGAGGCAGAACAGCACCAGTATCAGCAGCATCACAAGCGCCATCACCCCTGGCCGATGCCGCAGGAAGCGCCGCCAGCGCAGCCGCCACGGCGAGACGGCGACGTCGAACGACACCCCTACCGGAACGGTCGCCGCTTCGCTGGCGCTCATTTTACGGCGATCCGCGGGTCGAGCGCGCCATAGGCGATGTCGGTCGCGAGATTGCTGAGCAAGGTCACGAGGGTCGCGAACAGCAGCCCGGTCAGCGCGAGGTTGAAATCGTTGCCGAGGATGGAATCGTAGATCATCTTGCCCATGCCGGGCTGCGCGAACATCGTCTCGGTCAGCAGCGCGCCGCCGAACAGCGTACCGAAGTTGAGCCCCATCACCGTCACCACGGGGATCAGCGCGTTGCGAAAGGCGTGGATCAGCACGACCCGGCCCGGCCCCGCGCCCTTGGCCCGCGCCGTCCGCACGTGGTCCATGCGCAGCGTCTCGATCATGCTGGCGCGCACATAGCGGGTGAACCCCCCGGTGTTGGCCAGCGCCAGCGTGGCGATGGGCATTATGAGGTGCCGCAACTGATCGCCCACGCTGCCGTCGCCCACGTTGGCGATGCCGCTGGCGGGGAACCAATGCAGGTTGACCGCGAAGATCAGAATGAACATGAGCGCCAGCCAGAACACCGGGATCGAGATGCCGGCGAAGGCGAACAGGCTGACGAGCCCATCCACGACGCCGCCGGGCCGCAGCGCCGCCAGGATGCCGAGCACGAATGCCAGCACGACGCTGATGACGAAGCTCGATATCAGCAGCTTGGCCGTCTGCAACAGCGCCGGCAGCAGCACCTCCAGCACCGGCTGCGAGTGGATGCGTGAGAAGCCGAAGTCGCCCTGCAGCGCCGCGATCAGCCAGTGCCAGTAGCGCAGCATCAGCGGCTGGTCGAGGCCGTAGATCGCGCGCAGGTGGGCCACCACCTCGGGCGTGGCGCCGGGGTTGCTCGCGATCATGATGTCGATGGGGTCGCCCGGCATCAGGCCGATGAGGTTGTAGATGACGAACGACATCACGAGCAGCACCAGCAGGCACTGCACCAGGCGGCGGACGACGAATTGGGCCATGATCCCTCCCTCAGTCCTGGAAGTGGCAGGCGGCGAACTGCGCCGGGCGGCCGGGGGCGGGCTGCATCGCCGGCGGCATGGTGCGGCAGACCGGCTGCACCTTGGGGCAGCGGGGGTGGAACACGCAGCCGGGCGGCGGCGCGAGCGGGCTCGGCATCTCGCCCTTGATGATGCGGCGGCGCGCGCGGCCGCGGCCGATGCGCGGCACCGCATCGAGCAGCGCCTGGGTGTAGGGGTGCGACGGCGTCGCGAACAGCTCGGCACGCGGCGCGACCTCGATCAGCCGGCCGAGATAGAGCACCGCCACGCGGTCCACGAGGTGGTTTACCACGGCGAGGTCGTGGCTGATGAACAAATAGGACAGCGTGCGCCGCTCCTGCAGTTCCCGCATCAGGTTCAGCACCTGGCTTTGGATCGACACGTCGAGCGCCGATAGCGGCTCGTCGGCGACGATCAGTTCCGGGTCGGGCGCCAACGCGCGGGCGATGGCGATGCGCTGGCGCTGGCCGCCGGAGAACTCGTGCGGATAGCGGTTCAGCGCGTCGCGTGGCAGGCCGACCTGCTCCACCAGCGTCGCTGCCTGTGCGCGCCGTTCGGCTGACGTGCCGACGCCCTGGATGCGCAGCGGCTCGGCGATGATGGCGGAAACCGGCATGCGCGGGTCCAGCGCGCCGAACGGGTCCTGGAACACGATCTGGATCTTGCGCCGCGCCTCCGCCCAGACCGCGTCGTCCATCGCCCGGCCCATGAACCGCATGGTGCCCGCGGTCGGCGTCTGCAAGCCAGCCACGACATTGCCCAGGGTGGACTTGCCGCTGCCGCTCTCGCCGACCAGCGCCAAGGTCTCGCCGGGCGCGATGTCGACGGAAACGTCCGCGACCGCCTGCAATATGCGCCGGCTGCGGCCGAACCAGCCACCGCCCAAGTCGAACGCGACACCGATGCGGTCGAGCGAAACGAGTGGCACGGCGGTCCTCATAGCCGCGCCTCGAAGCAGGCGACGATCATAGCCGCGCCTTGAAGCAGGCGACGATCATAGCCGCGCCTTGAAACAAGCAACGAAATGCCCGGGCTGCAGCTCCTCAAGCGGCGGCTCGGCCCGCAGGCACCCGGCGTCGCCGCGCGTGCAGCGGTTGGCGAAACGGCAGCCGGTGAGCCCGGCATCCAGCGTCGGCACCGCGCCGGGAATCACCGGCAGCCGCGCCACCCGATGGTCAGGGTCGGGCAGCGTCGCGATCAGCCCGAGCGTGTAGGGGTGCAGCGGCCGTGCGAACAGCGCCTCCGCCGGCGCGCGCTCCACCACCCGGCCGGCATACATCACGATGATGTCGTGCGCGATCTCGGACACCACGGCCAGGTTATGGCTGATGAACTGGATCGCCATGCCGATGCGCGCCTGCAAATCCAGCATCAAATCAAGGATCTGGGCCTGGATCGTCACGTCCAGCGCGGTCGTCGGCTCGTCGGCGATCAGCAGCTTCGGCTCACAGGCCAACGCCATGGCGATCATCGCCCGCTGGCGCATGCCGCCCGAGAGCTGGTGTGGATAGGCCCGCGCCCGCTCCCCGGGCGAGTTGATGCCGACCGCTTCCAGCAGCCCGACCGCCTGCTCCTCGGCCGCAGCCCATGCGGTATGGCGATGCAGCACCATGACCTCGGCGATCTGCCGGCCGACCGGCATGACCGGGTTCAGCGCCGTCATCGGCTCCTGGAACACCATGGCCACCTGCTCGCCGCGCAGCCGCTGCCACGCTGGCTCCGGCTGGCCGACCAGCTCCCGCCCGTCGAAGCGGATCGAGCCTGCGACCTCGCCGGGCCGCGGCACCAGGCCCATCATCGCCAGCGCCGTCACCGACTTGCCGCAGCCGCTCTCGCCGACCACGCCCAGCGTCCGGCCCGGCGCGATGGAATAGCTCACACCGGCCACCACCTCCCGCCGCCCGCCCGGACGCGGAAAGGCGACACGCAGGCCGGAGACCTCTAGCAGGGCGTTCACGCCGAGTGGGTTCAGCCCGGACGCCAGTTCTCGGACCACAGCGGGCTATAGTCGCCATGGCCGGTCGGGGTAAAACCCTTCAGCCACTTTGGCAGCACATACTGCTCGGCGCGGAAGAACAGCGGCAGCACCGGGATCTGGTCGGCGTAGATCTTCTGCATCTCCGCCCATAGCGGCTTCTGCTTCTCGGGCTCCAGCTCCGTTTCGGACCGCGCGATGTCGATATCCATCTGCTTGTCGTTGAAGGCGATCGCGTTCGAGCCGCCGTAGTTGTTGGCTGTCGTCGGGATCTGGTCGCTGCCGAGCGTCAGGCGCGGGCTCTGCCCCACCGGGCTCGACCAGGCATACATCACCATCCCATTGTATTTCCGCTGCTTCAGCGTCTCGCCGAACAGCGAGCGCGCCGGCTCGTTATGGATGGTGACCTCGATGCAGGCCGCCTTCCACTGGCTCTGCAGCACCTGCTGCTGCAGTTCGCGCAGCCGGTTCCCCGCCGTGGTCACGAACTCGATCGAGAGCCGGTCGCCCTTGGCATTGCGGCATACGCCGTCCGGCCCCGGCGTCCAGCCGGCCTCGGCCAGCAGCGCTTTGGCCTTGGCCGGATCATACGGGTAGATTGCCGTGTCCTTGGTGTAATTGGGGTCAAGCGGGTTGACCCAGGTGGCGGCTACCGGCTGCTTGCCCTCGAACAGCCGCTTCACCATCGTCTCGCGGTCCACGGCATGGGCCAGGGCGCGGCGCACCCGCACGTCGGCCAGGATCGGGTTCTCGATCTTGAAGTCGATATGCTCGTAGTTGAGGCTCGGCTTGAACATATAGTCGAACTGGTCGGGCTTCTGCTTCTGCAGCGCCAGCACCTGGTCGATGGTGAGCGCCGGCGCGTCGCCCGGCGTCATATCGACGTCGCCCGATAGCAGGTTGGCCTGCAGCGCTGCGGTATTCTCGATCAGCTTGATGACGATGCGCTTGAACCCAGGCTTAGTTCCGGTCCAATTCGGGTTCGGCTCCAGCACCACCTGCACGCCGGATTGGTATCCGGTGATGAGGAACGGTCCATTCCACAGGCCCGGCGTGGTCGGCGCGCGGTTGAACGCCGTCTGCTTAATGTAGTCGCCCGCGGCAGCCGCCTTGGCATAGATCGGCCCCTCGATATGCTCAGGCAGCAATTGGTCCCACTCGTTGTAGGACACGTCGACGCCCTTCAGGTGCAGCACCGCCGTCTGGTTGTCCACGACGTCGACCGAGCTGGCGCGGTCCCAGTGGTGGTTGTTGCTGAACCCCGACGCGGGGTCGTTGCCGACTTTCCAGGTGAAGGCGAGGTCCTTGGTCGTGACCGGCGCGCCGTCGCCCCATTTCAGGTCGGGCTTGAGCTTGATCGTGACCGCCATGCCCTGCTTGCCATCACCGAGGTCCTCGATCTTGGCAAGCCCGTTGTCGACGGTCGGCAACTCGGCACACAGCAGGCACGAGTTCTTCCAGTCCTTGTCGAAGGCGGTGACCGGGCGAATGGCGAAGTCGATCACGTAGCTCTTGATCACCTCCGCGTCGATATTCGGATGCAGGTTGGACGGGAACTGCGCGACGCCGATCACCAAGTCGTCCTTGGCCCAGGCGGCCGGCGTCAGATACGGCGCGCCAAACAGGCATATGGCGGCGAACGCGGCACGGAGGATCATGTCGCAGGGCTCCTGGTAATCTCGATCTCGGCGGGCACCAGTGAAACGGGCAATGCCGCGAGCTGTCAATGCAAAGCGCCGGCCAGATCGGCTACCAAAGCCTCATTTCACGTCCCCGTGAGCTAACATGGCAATGGCCTAAACGCTGCGTAATGCTCTTGGGCCACTGCGGGCCTTGGACACGGTGACCCATGAGATTTCCCTATGCCCTGGCGCTCGCCGCCGTGCTGCTTGTTGGCGGCGGATATGTTGGCTGGCGTGGGTTCGGCGCCCACAAGGACCAGAACCAGGCACCCGAAACCCCGCCCGTACCGGTCACCACGGCCATCAGCAAGACGGCCGACGTGCCGGTCTATCTGCGCGGCATCGGCGCCGTGCAGGCGCAGAACTCGGTCGAGGTGCATGCCCAGGTTGGGGGCGTCCTGCTGGACGTGCCGGTGCGGGAGGGGCAGGACGTGAAGAAGGGCGACACCCTCGCGGTTATCGACCCGCGCCCCTACAAGGCGGTGCTGGACAAGGCGCAGGCGCAGCGGCAGCAGGACCAGGCGCAGCTTGAGAACGCCCAGGCCGACCTCGCCCGGTATTCCAGCCTCGCCCGCAGCGACTTCGCCTCGCGCCAGCAGGTCGAGACCCAGCAATCCTCGGTGGCGCGGTTCCAGGGCGTGATCGCCGCCGACGCCGCCGCGATCGAGGACGCGCAGCTCAACCTCGGTTTCTGCGTGCTGCACGCCGCGATGGACGGACGGGTGGGGCTGCGCCGGGTCGATCCCGGCAACCTGATCCAGGCCAACAGCAGCGGCCCCGGCATCCTCTCGGTGGTGCAGGTCCGGCCCATCGCCGTGATGTTCACCCTGCCGGAGGGGGACCTGCCGAGGGTGCGGGACGCCAGCTCGCATGGGCCGCTCACCGTGCTGGCCGATAGCTCGGACGGGCGTGACGAGCTCGCGCGCGGCACGCTGCTGACCGCGGACAACGCCGTGAATGCATCGAGCGGCACCATCCAGTTCAAGGCGACCTTCCCGAACGACGACGACCGGCTCACCCCGGGCCAGTTCGTGAGCACGCGGCTGTTGGTGAGCACCGCGCACGGCGTCACAATCCCGCATGAGGCCGTGCAGCACGGTCAGAACGGACTCTATGTTTTCACGGTGAAGCCGGACAAGACGGCGGACCGGCGCGATATCCAGCTCGCCTATGACGACGGAACGACGGCGGTGATCGGCAAGGGGATCGACGAGGCCGACCAAGTCGTCGTCTCCGGCCAGACCCGGGTCAGCCCCGGAGCGCGGCTGAACCCGCAGGAACCAACCCGGAGCGCACAGCGGTGAGCCTATCCAGTCCTTTCATCCGTCGGCCGATCGCCACATCGCTGATGGTCGCGGCCATCTTCCTGGCCGGCGCCGCCGCCTATCCGTTCCTGCCGGTCTCGCCGCTGCCGGCGGTCGAGTTCCCGACCATCTCGGTGACGGGATCATACCCCGGCGCCAGCCCGGCCACGATGGCGACCGCCGTCGCGACCCCGCTCGAAACCCAGTTCGGCCAAATACCGGGGCTGGCGCAGATGACGTCGGTAAACGTCCTGGGCTCGTCGCAGATCACCCTGCAATTCGATCTCAGCCGCGGCATCGACGCGGCGGCGGTGGACGTGCTGGAGGCGATCAACGCGGCTGGCGGCCAACTGCCCAAGGACATCCCGAACCCGCCCACCTTCCGCAAGACCAACCCGGCCGACGCGCCCATCCTGATCATCGCCGTCCGATCCGACACGCTGCCGCTGCCCGAGGTGGACGCGGCGGCGGAGAACATCCTGGCGCAGCAGCTCAGCCAGGTATCCGGCGTGTCGCAGGTGCTGGTCGGCGGGCAGCAAACGCCGGCGGTGCGCGTGCAGGTGGACCCGGCGCGCCTCGCGGGCCTCGGCCTCACGCTCGAGGACGTGCGGACCGTGCTGGCGCAGTCCACCGCGAACCAGCCGAAGGGCTCGGTGGACGGGCCGAACCAGTCCTACACCGTTTATTCGAACGACCAGCGCACCCATGCCGAAGAGTATAACAACGCCATCATCGCCTATCGCGACGGCGGCGCAGTTCGGGTGCGGGACGTGGGCCAGGCGATCGACGGGCCGCAGAACCGCGAGCTTACGGCCTGGCAGGACAACAAGCCGGCCGTCCTGCTGCTGGTGTTCAAGCAGCCCGGCGCCAACGTCATCAACACGGTCGACGCAGTGCGGGCCAAGCTGCCGCGCCTGGTGCGCAGCGTGCCGGCGGACGTGCACGTGGACATCGTGTCCGACCGCACGCAGACGATCCGCGCCTCGGTGAGCGACGTCGAGTTCACGCTGATGCTGTCGATCGCGCTGGTGATCGGGGTGATCTTCGTCTTCCTGCGCAGCGTCTGGGCGACGGTGATCCCGAGCGTCACCATCCCGATCGCGCTGGTCGGCACGCTGGGCGTCATGTACGTAACTGCTCACCCCCCCCTCTCCGCCGAAAACGCATTTCCCGTCAATGAGATAGCACTCCCGATGAATAAGGCTGCTGGCGTGACATAATCGATGATATGGGAAGTATGAAAGCATAATTACTCGCTCTATAAGTATTAATTGGC
>JAABUY010002827.1_pt1 | contig 20029 bp, 20 predicted proteins | sample 5560271 | NCBI WGS metagenome assembly JAABUY01 (sample SAMN10711886, study PRJNA513374) | rock metagenome | isolation source: Antarctica rocks | place: Antarctica: Victoria Land, University Valley
ACGTGTTCGAAAAGCGATCTTTCACTCATCTTCATAAGTCATTCGCAGTTTATTAAAGACTGCAATGATATCTAACTTGATGTAGTACTTGATCTTAGTCAGTCGATCTAGAGTTTCTCGAATGAGAGGTAACGAATATTGATTCTTAACTGTCATGACGTTCAGACCTCAATAATTCACGCAAAATCTGAGTTCTTCGCTTGATTTTTTAACAAAGAGTATCGAAGAGATCGCGAGAGAAGAGCTGACTTGAATAAAGTCTTTGATCAAATTATTCTTCAGATATTTCTTTAGTATTCGAAGCTCATCTTGAGACATGTCATATAAAGGCTCGAAGATAGAAGTTTTGCTCTTCTTCAGCTGAATTTTATGATCATAGAAACGTCGTTCAGATAGAGTGTTCATCAATTCGCGAGAGAAAACATCTAGAAAGTCGTGATATTCGAGAAGCAATAGCGTGACAGAGTCAACGAAAGACGTGATTTTCAGAGCTTTGTCAATATCTCTCATGAATATGACAAACAGATCATGATTCTTTTTTCTAGCGAGTCGCAGAAACGAAGCACTATCTATAGCGTAGATCTTCAGATGTTTCGAGAGCGAAGACGTCAAGAAGATTGATACTGACACAGTCGAGATCGAGATGCTCGAGAGAGTTTCGAGTACGAGTTCTGAATTGACTTGAGATTCAAAGATGAGCTGATTATGATGCAGATCTATAATTGCTTTATGACTTTTTAATCAGAGCAGATCTAGAACAACTGAAAATTGCGAAAGTTGAGTGACATAGAAGAAGATTTCTTCGAGCTCTTCGCTTGAGACTCGAAGTTTGACAAGAGCGTAATGAGTGATTGAATCGAATACGACTGATTGATCATCAAATCTCTGAAGAGTACAGATTTCAGACAAAGAAAAACAGAGCAGAAAGTGTCTTTGCGCGAAAGAGTCATCAATAAATGCATAATCGATGACGTTGATATCAATCAAAACAGAAAGATTGACATTGATTTTATTGCTTTCTAGATTATCTGAGAGCACAAGATGATCATTGTTCATCTTCTTTTCTAATCGATGAATCGAGCTAACTGAGAGTGCAGAGATTTTCAGACTGTTCGATTGTCTCTGCGAGCGACTGTACGCAGAGACTAGACTTTTCTCAAGACGAAAGAAGTATCGAAAGCGAGATTGTCGATAGAGATTGCGAAGATGAATAATGAGACGACTCGTAGCTGAATCTTGAGCTTTGAATTGCAGATCGCAGTCTGATGCTCAGACTTATCACAGTATAGACACAGATGATTGATCATGCGATGCTGATGCTTCTCGAAAATCAGTGAGTCTTGTTTCTTCATGTTGACGATCGATAAGTTCATGAGATCTCTTGAGCTCGAGATCGTAGCTTTCGAGCCTGTCGAAAGTGTTGCATATTTGACAAGATACGCGAAGACTGTAGAGATCACAGAGACAGAGTGAATCACTGCTTTTGACTTGAAAAGATTCTGTACTGTGACGCGATATCGACTATTCAATTGCTGACATTTGATAATCAACTGCTCATAGTTCAGACTGCTGACATTCATCTGAATCAATAGAGCTTTGAGCTCGCTGAATAGTTCATTCTTCAGGTTGAATTTTCGAGTTACGACGTCATATTCGATTGCATCAATGTGCTGCTGAAAATCGAACAGATATTCGATGAAGATGCGATTTCGCATTCTTAGAGCTGAAATGAATCGCTGAGCGATTTCTTGCTTGTCTAAATCATCGAAGACTTGTCTTAACAAGACAACTAATTGCTTAATCGTGACTAGCTTGTCATGCTGAGCAGTCATACGCGACAACGCTTGAGCGACAGCGTTTCTCAATAAGCGACTGTACTCATACAGAAGGCGAGACTCGAAAGTTGAATAATGATTCGCGTTCAACTTCAGCTTGCTGATCAGTTCGAAGATGAACTGATTTAGCTTGTTTTCTCGCTCTTCGATATAAAGTTCTGAATTCGAATATTTCTCTGATTTGATATCAATTCTGCTCATGCTCTTGAGTTCTTGAATCATTTCTGACAAGATTTCATTATTGATCTGAAACTGCTTAAGTTCGATCTGAGTTTGCTCATGTTCTTGTTGACAGACTGAGACTCAGTTGATATACTGAGTGATGATGTCGTTGAATCAAGTTTGAAGTTCGATCAGAAAAGTGTATCACACTTCGAGAGCATTGTTGACGTGAGTTCGAAACTGAACGACAGTGATGAGTTCGTTGATCGAGACTAGAGATGTCGACGACAGAATGTTGCTGATATTCTTGAATTGACTCATGATGTAGTGTGATGCAACGTAATGTCACGAACTGAGAGCTGAATGAAATCAGAATGAAATTCTAATAACTAGATTTTAAATACAAGACATTGCACGAAGAAGAAAGAAAAGAAAGAGATCATTCAGAGATTCTTATATCTCATGAACGCTGAGTATCATTCGTACCGAGAAACCTTCATAACATCACTGATAATCTCACATCTATCATCATCTATAATATTGTTCAACATCATCTAAGTGATCTAACATCTCTTTTCTCAACATCTTTCGAGTAACACATGCTAAAACCGTGACAAGATCAAAAGAACTTGATGTAAATTGAGTATTCATCAATTTGATGTCACATATGAGTCATTTTAAGATTTTGAAAAAAGACAAGCTCTTGATGAACACTTCAAATTATTGAGAAAAAAACAAGAAATTCTCTTTGTAAAGATTCTTATATATAAAAAGCATGTAATTCAGAAAGATTAAAAGACAGAAATGAAGATTTACATGAATATCAATGTTAAGATTAATGTGATTAGTTAACGTTTCATCATCAAGCAAGATATGTCATTGTTGAACGTTAATCTTTCAAGATTTATCTGAATGAATGATCAGAATGTTTATTGTTATGACGTTTATAAAATGTATTATTGACTGAGAGACAGCTGAAACATAAAGAAAAAAGATATAAGTATCTTCTATGCTATCAACAAGAAGAAATCTTTTCTGATTCTGAGTATATCAAGTATGCAATTCAAGTGTATGTGAATAAACATAATTGCAAGAACATGATGTTTCAATGTAAATGAGCATGCATTTGAGTTGTTCTTCACACAAGCATTTGCGAAAGCTTTACAAAATGAGTTTACTGTGTATGCTTTTGTCATGATCAACGTCATCAAAGAGTTGATCATTGAACATCAAGTGAAAGCAATGAATAACATGATGAGTTGTATCACAAACGCGCTTAAAATACAGACTTTATTCGTTGAATTGAAAGAGTACAAAGATGTATTCTCAATAAAAAGTGCAGACAAACTGTCTTTGCATGAAGATCATGATCATGCAATTGAAATCACTGCAAAATCATTGTATGAATCATTATATAATTTATCAAACACAGAGTTAATGACTCTGAGATAGTATTTAAACGATGTTTTAGTGAAAGAATGAATTAAGCACTTCATCAGCTCAACTGATGCGTTTATTTTATTCATTTTCAAAAAGAATGATAATCTTCATTTATATATGAACTATCAAGATCTGAATAAGATCACTGTCAAAAATCATCATTCACTGTCTTTAATTAATGAAACTTTAAACAGACTCAGTAAAGTCAAGCAGTTCATTAAGTTAAATAATAATAATAATAATAATAATAAATTCATACACTTTTGTGACATTGATTAGATCAACTCATGAGAAACTCTATGCTATTTGTATTGAGTGAACAAAACTCTCTGAGATAGAAAATCACTTGCAGTCTATATGACTGTTTCACGCAGTCAAAACAGTGAGTTTTGAAACTATGTATCAAATTTGTTCACGTTGATTGCACATTAAAGAATGAGTGTTCTAGTTACTTTAAATTGCTTCAAGAGCTTCATTTTCATTATCATCTTTGCTACTGCTTTGAGACTCTTTATGATGATGATGATTATTCAATAGTTTAAAAAGTCAGCATCTTGTAACATTCTTGATTGCAAATGCAATCAGTTCAAGCAATGCATGAGTATATGCTTTGTTGTTTGATGACTTCATTCGCAGTTGCATCGCAAGTTATTCATGTCTGAAATGTTTCTAAAGTGCAAATAAGCATTCAGATCTATGCGTTCAATTCTGATGTGCATTGCAAGAATGCTTTCTGCTTTCTGAAAATCATCACGCATCTTTATCATCTTATTGCTCAGATGCAATCTTTGTGCTGAGATTATGTTGATGTTTGCAACACGTTCTCTGTACTTTTCTCATCATTGATTTCATTGATCTTTGTGATACTGCGCTATTGCGATGTTATTGCTTGTTGAAATCATTGTGAAGAAGAAGATGCATCGTCTGCATCTTGACTATATCTTTGCATCTTCTCAAATGAAGACATTCAGAAGTACTATTTTCTTGATGATGAGTAAGCGAGAAATGACGCGATTAACTTTCGTTAAACAAACGTGTATTAGTTTGCATGCTTGTCTGATCTCTTGCATTTAATCATTAACTCAACTGTGTAACGTGATCTTATTCTGTATTAACATGTACAGAAAGATTTAAAATTCTTGACATTCATTTTTGCGCTGTCTCATGATGATTCATTTATATGAGAAATTCGAAAATTCAATCTCATCATTTCTTCAATTGCTCAAAATTGAAGCTATTCAAATCTCTTTGTTTGTTGATGTTTCTGATGTTCTTGCAATCGTTTTTATTCAAAATATCTCAACGTCGAAGTCAAAATCTATCTCTAGATGACTCTTTCACTTTCTTTAAAGCATTTGAAAGACTTTATTAGAACTGAGTTGTTAAATAGAATCAAATTTCTGATTTTCTATCTTCAATTCTCGTTTCAAAGCTCTGATATCTGTCTCAAAGATGTAGTTTGAATGCTTGAAGTGCTGTCTTGAATATTTATCACATTTGCTTCGTTCAACAGCATAATGAAGAAAGTCATCAAAGATGTTTTCAAAATGAGATCATGTCTTGTTAAAATGTCTACGAACTCAGATCTTTAATATGCTGAAGATGAGTTCTATGAGATTGTAATTTGACGAGTAGAAAGACAAATATTACATCTGACATTCATATCAGTGATAGATCATCAATTCAACGAGACAAATAACTTATCTGACATTCATGTAAGATGATGAGTTCTTTGATTCGACTATTGCAATGAACACTTGCATTATTCATGATGATCACACTTCTTGAAGTTGAAAAGAGACTGCATAGAGATAGCAGTTCATCTGCTAGTCATTGAAAGAAAGTCTCGTCGTTGAATCAATCTTCATGAATATCAATACAGAATAGATATTCATCTTTCATATAGATCAAAAGAACACTTCAGCAATGCTTTCTCATTCTAAATACTTGATAGTGAGTCAATTGATCAACGAAAGCATAGACTTGATGACATCAGCTCATAATTTCATTGAATAAAAACTCATTTATGAACATAAGCTGTTTGATCATCAAACGAAGCATGTCTGTTACTCAATTCAAACGAAGCTCATCGTTTTGCCTGACTTTTACACGCTGTTTCTTTTTATTACTTCAGCGTCTTCTCTTCAGAATTCTTGATATCATGAATTGATGCACATTAATGTCTCACTTCTCTCATATGTATCAGATCATCTCTTTCTGCATGACTCATGACTGCTCTTCAAGATAAACTATGAGATCATTTTCAGCTGTCTTAAACATCTTGCAAGAAATCTCTTTAAGTTGAAACTGAGATCTGAAAGATGAGTTATACATAAAGAGATTTTCTTGAATATTGTATACAGTGACAGAGCAACAATGAATCTCTTCAGCGATTGCTCAAGAAGCTCAATGAAGTAGCAGAAGACGTAGTATTCTGAAGCAAAGACTTGCAGAAAGTGATTTCAACATAGCTATAAAAGCGATCAATAAGTGAGAAGGTTTGAATAACTTCAAAATCAGCTTTTTGAATGTGATAATAAATGATGAGATTGAATTTTCGAATTTCTCATATAAACGAATCATCATGAGACAGCGTAAAAATGAATGTCAAGAATTCTAAATCTTTCTGCACATGCTAATAGCATGTTCAAATGAATATGTAATAAGCTTGTGTATGTTTCTGTCTCTAGATTTTCAATGCTTACTCTTTTGAATACTTTTGCTACATGATGCAGAGTCTGATTCTGAAGTGTTTCTAGTTTGTGTTCTTTGCTCAACAGTTCATCTTTCTTGTCGCGCTGATGTCAGACTGACGTTTCGAATACGATTTCTGATCTCACTACTGCTGAGTACATTTATCTCGCTTTTGTGAAGATAGCTCTTCATGTGAAGACTTTAAAATGACTAAGTGTCAGCATTCTTGTGACGTGATTCATCTTTATTTATTGAAGATGCGCGTCTCATTGCAGTTTCATGTTCAGTTGCATCTTTAGAACTCGTACGTCTGATTTCAATTTGATAACTGAGTTTTCTATTTATATGCTAGTCATTATGTTGAATCTCTTTGATTTTCTAGTGAAATGCATGAGCTTGTACTTTTCTGATGCGAACGTTGTGTCATGAGTGCAAGCTCATTTCGCGCAGACATTGTGTGCTTTGCTCAATGTTTTGCAGATTTCTTCAGTGAATCTGTTGTAGACTAGAATGTTAATATTGTTTACGAAGTCAAGCACTTTGATTTTAATTCTCAATGCTTCGCATTTTTCAATTAAACTTGCGTTGAAGAATAGAAAGAGAATCAATGAAATGAGAAATCTTTGCAATATGTCTGCGTTTATCTTACGCATGTCGCTCGTTTGTTCATTGAATATTAGTGACGTCTCTTGATTCTTTAGAAAGTTGCATGTTCATTTGATTATGTAGCTCAACATTCTTTTCATTTTCAGCGTATGCAGAAGTCTGATGTGTGAGACTTGATCAAATGCTTCAACGATGTCTAAGCTTAGCATGAAGATCACATATTTGATTTTACAGTCTCATACTGTGTGAATTTGATCTATTAGTAGATCTAACATCAAGATCATGAATCGCTTGCGTCTCACTCTCATTTGAGCATTTGATAGCATGTGATGAGTCTCGACTATGTCACTCAGTCTTTTGATCATGATTGACTTTCATGCTTTGCTCATGATATTGAGCAAAGCAATGAGTCAATACATTTTTGAATCAATATAATTGCTTTTCTTTGATTTGCATAATACTATTGTTTGAGTCTTTTTAAACTGCTTTAAATGATACTTGTGTGTTACACATGCATTGAATAAACTCGTCAGTATTGAGATCAGTTCTGCAAGACTCGCTTGAAGCACTCTGTTTGAAATATCTGAAGCGTCTGATGTTTTGTCTGCTTTTACTCATCTGATTGTCTGCTTCACTTCATTTTCTGTGATGCGTGAATTGAATGAGACTGTCAGAGATATGAATGACTCTGCAATGTCATTGACATTCGCTTGAGAAGATGAGAAAAAGAACTTTTCTCGCGGTATTTCAATTTTTTTCTTAAACGTTGTTACTTAACTAAGTTAAATTTGAAGAACGTTTATCATTGTCTCAGAATTCAACATGAAGACGAGTGAAAAACAACATTTTGTATTCATTATAATCACTTTGAGTATATGATCATGTCATTTAATTTGATTAACACATTTATCATGTTTCAGACTTATATTAATAAGATTTTGACAGAGCTTTTAAATGACTTTTATATTATTTATCTGAATGACATTCTAATCTTCTCTGTAGAGAAGACTGATCACATAGATCACGTGAAGCAGATTCTTAAAAGATTAAGAAAGTTCAAGCTATATGCTAGCTTGAAGAAGTGTGAATTCTTCATTACTAAAGTGAACTTTCTAAAATTTGTCATATTTATCAAGAACATTTCGATGAACTCAAGTAGAATAAACATCATCAAAACGTGATTCAGATCAAAGATGTATTAAAAAATACAAGTTTTTCTGAGATTCATTAATTTCTATCGACGTTTTATACATCACTACTTTCAGATAGCAGAGTTTTTAACAGAATTGCTGAGAGATAGTGTAAAAGATGTAAAAATGAACTCATTCATATGATTGAATGAAGTGAAACAAGCTTTTAATCAGCTTCACGACGTCTTTATGAAAGTGTTTATACTAAGACATTTTGACTCAGAATGACATATATGCATTGAGATTGATGCATTTGATTATGCAGTCGTAAGTATTTTATCTCAGTCAGATGATGAAGATCAATGACATTTGATTGCATTTTGATTCAGAATGATGATAGACGTTGAAAGAAACTATGAGATACATGATCAGAAACTTCTAGTCATAGTAGCGATGTTTAAACATTGATAACACTATGTGAAAGACAGTTATCATACTGTCAAAGTTCTGACTGATCATAATAGTTTAAAGAGTTTTATGAATGTTTGAAAGTTAAATAAAAGACAAGTCAAATGAATCATGAGATTGTTGATTTGCAGCACTGCTCGAACTGATCGCATCTGCGATCAAGAATGCTACAAGATGCTGACTTCTTGAACTATTGAATAATTGTCGTCATCACGAAGAGTCTCAAAGCAGTAGCGAAGATGATGATGAAAACGAAGCTCTTGAAGCAATTTAGAGTGGCTAGAACACTCATTCTCTAACGTGCGATCAACGCGAACAAATTTGATACATAGTCTTAAAACTCACTGTTTCGACTGCGTGAAGCAGTCGTATAGACTGCGAGTGATTTTCTACCTCAGAGAGTTTTGTTCACTCGATACAAGTAGCATAGAGTTTCTCATGAGTCGATCTAATCGATGTCACAAGAATGTATGAATTTATTATTATTATTATTATTATTATTATTATTATTGTTGTTGATTTGCAATTTTGAAATAGCACATAAATCAGAAAAGATAAACTCAATTAATGCATTATTAAAACAATTTGATTATAAGAATGAGAAAATTTCTGCGAATCATTTGTTACTCATTCTGCAGCGAAAGCTGATTAAAATAGAAAGCTTAAATAGTTTTATATTCATAGCAATCAGAGAACTATACTGTATATGAGTGATTAATAATGTCGAGAAAATGTTTGTTCACAGTATAAGTATAAACAGATATTCAGCAGAACATGTTGAGAGCAGACTGCAAGATGAAACTTATTAATGAACATAAGTGATTAATGATGTCGAGAAGATGTTCATTTACAGTGTCAGTGAATGAGAATATTCAGCGAAACATGTTAAAAGTAGATCGCAAGATGAAATTTACTGTACATAAGTGATTAACGAAATTGAGAAGATGTCTGTTCACAATATCAATGAAAACACAAGTATATATTCAACAATGCATGTCAGAAGTATGCTGCTGAAAGTCATGACTTTAGCAATGCAAGAAATGCATTTAAATGAAGTACATTTCTTAAAAGATAAAATTTCTCAATTTGAATCAACAACTTTCAAAAGCACAGACGTTGAAATGTTGATTCATAAAGATCACAACATAGCTGAGAAATAGCTTAATTCTGTTGCTGAAACTGTTAATTGCAAACAATTTATTTCACGTGCAATTGTCAAAGTATTGACAATTCATGAAACAATATATGATTTCAGTAAAAATTTGTAGTTGAACTCATCAAGATTTTACAGTAAAAAGATGAATTTGCTGCGAGATTAAAAGCAAACAAAACGATGAGTATATAAAAGAGTGATGTCAAAGCTTGAATATTAAATAGTCAAGAAATGATAAAGTACAATGAATCATTATATGTTTCAGAAGATTTTTCTGTCAGAGAAAAGCTGTTGAAACGTCATCATGATAACTTATTAGTAAGACATTTTGATGCTGACAAGATTAGCGAGCTATTAGATTGCAAATATTACTGAAAAAGTATGATCAAAGATGTCAAAGAGTATGTAGATACTTGTGACATTTATCAGAGAATGAAGATAAAATGTCATCTATCATATGATGAGTTGAGATCATTATTTCAATTCATAGATTCATGAAAAGAAATCACTATGAATTTCATAATAAATCTGTCATTTAATAAATGAAAAAAAGTTATATACAACTCAATTCTTGTGATAGTTGATTATTACATGAAGATGACATGTTATCTGTTTATGAAGAAAACTTTAACTGTTGTAGAGTTAACAAAGTTGTTCTTTGAGCAAATTGCTTTAAGATATGAGATTTTTTTAAATTCTTACTTAATTCAACACTCATTATGAATCTATGTAAGATTTTATATACTGTAGCGAGCGTTGTGCTAGTGCAACGCTTTTTTCGCATCAAAAATCGCTTCTTTCTGCACTTTATACTATAACTGTTTTCAATGCAAGAACTTTATGAATTTATTTCTTTTTTATTTTCTCTCTCTTTCATCTGATTCTTTAATGATGTCACAGCTTGAAATTGATTCAATATGCTCGTTGAGAGTATCATTTGAATGATCATCATCGCTGCGCTTATGATTTTTAAAAGCTTTCTCAAGTTCGTGATGTTCTTTTCTTGTTGCATTACTTTTTATTCTACTTTTCATCTGAAACATGTTAATAAAATGTGCTTGATCAACATTTGATTTCTGTCACACTTGCATGTCATCATAATGATATCAAGTACTCATCTCTCATGTAGAAATTGATTGAAGTCAATTTTTCTCATGCATAGTTGCATCAATAATGCGCTGTAAGACTTTGCATGATTCTTGTGCAGTTGCAGATGTCAATGTATCATCTTTGATGTCAAATATTGAAAATGAGCTGCGTTGAATCTCTTTTTTCAAACTATTCTTCATGTTTATTTGATCTGTTTCTGTATGAGCATCAATCTTGTCATCACTTCAATGTGTTAATGCTCAGTCAGCAATAGAGACAAATCATGTGCATCATCAATCATCTTGTTCATTGCTTCATTTTCAAGTATTTTTGCATGTTTTATCATTCAATGTAACTTCAGCGTGACTTTTTAAGATTAAATGCTCTCATGCATGATCTGAACTCGTTGCAGACATGTTTGATCTTTTGTTGATATCATAACTTTCACTGTTTTCAGAGAAGTTTGACTATCATTGTATACTTTGTATATCTTTTCATGATACTTTTGATTCTTTGTCGCTACGTCTGCAAGACGTTTCACTCTTGCGATCAATTCTTTCAGTTCTTCATGATGAGTGATGACTAAAGTCAATTCTCTCAATCTCTTATTTAACTCTCAGTTAATTTTCATTGCAATCATCATAACATTCTCTCTACTGTTGCTATTATTCAAGTAAACTCTTTGCTTCAATGCAAATGTGTTAATCAATAATAAAACTCATCTGTATGTGATGCTGACTATGAATCTACTGTCTAGTTACAGTAGAGTTTAAAGATTATCAAAAGTTTGAATGATATCAAGATGCTGCGTGATGATGAAGCGCTGTGCGTTGATCGTGTGCAGAGTTTTCGCAATCGCGTAAACTTCAATAATCTTAATGTGCATGTTACAAAGCAATCTGCACGCAGATGAGAAAGTCAAATAGAACGCAGAACTACGAGAAAAATTGCTTATGAAAATTATTCAATTTAGCATCTTGTCATTGTAATGACAAGAACTGAGACAGAACACTCTCATGTTTGATTTATTGAGAATGATTAGCAGAAAGAACTCAAATCACAAACATTCTTTAAATTTACATGCTAACTACGTATAAATCTTGTTAAGACTGCATGTCTGTTACTACGACATAAGTAACTCACGAGTCTCATTAAGTTTGACACAAGCAAACTTAAGAGTCTCATTAATATCGTTTAACAGACGTTCAGACACAGACATTCTATATGTAAATGATACGCTGACAAGAAAACTTCGTTAAAAGAAGAGAAACACAAGCGAGTTAATAGAAAATGATTGAACTACGCTCTCTGATTAAAAGTGTAGCATATGAACATCTCTGCAAGACATAATTGATCTGCACAAGAAAAATCTTTACAGATAACATGAAACAGATAAGTTGCACGCTTTACAAGCGAAGCGAGCATCTGCAAGACGTGATATACAATGATGATGATTGTCAATCTTAAGAATCTCATCTCTTTACTAAGTTTTGACTCTTGAATGTCTTAATGATAAAATTAATCTCTAGTCAAAGACATTGTCTGTATAGTTTAAGAGAACAGTAGCATATCTTGATGTGATTAAAGAAGAAATTGACTGCAATATGCATGTGTATCACAGATGAAATGTCTGTGACTTATGCTTAAGAAGTAAACTGTCAAAATCTGAGCAGTGAGAGATCTCATTTGTCTTGAACTGTGAATCTGTCGCGAGAAAACTTTTTGAGTAACTTCTCGAGTTTAAGAGAGAAATTAGCATAAAGATCATGCTTTATGTATGTTGCATGCAACGTATACAACATATTTTTGATAAACATACTCACTCAAGCGACAATTTTCTCACTGACGAAGTCAGAATGCTTTGACATCATTACAACAACGCAGAATAAAGTGAAGATGATGTTTCAAACTCACTTTTCATCATCTTTAGAGATTCTCATGCTGAACACAATAAACTTCGAGTATTTGCTTTCAATTGAAGATGATGCTTTGCTGATGCATCATGAGATTAAAAGAGTCATCTACAAAGCAACATCTGACAAGATGTTAAGATATACAAAATACATAAATAGAATAATGCGCAGACTCGTTGACAACACGTCAAAATAAATACACTCTCTCTTTGAAAGATGTTTACAGAAGAGAATACAGTTAACTCAGTTCAAGAGCGCAGTCACAATAGTGATGTGAAAGTCAGACAAGAAAGATTACTTCAATGCAAAGATATATAAATCAATTGTGCTACTCAACACACTGAGCAAAATATTGAAGTTCATCATATTTAAACATCTGCAAAATGTCATAGAAGCTTGTGACTCAATATCAAACATTCAGATGAAAGCTCACAAGCATAGATCAATAAATATGACTTTGCAACTAATTATAGAAAAGATACAAGAAGAAAAGTAATTTCATTGCTGAGTCTGAATGAAAAAAGTGCATTTGACAATGTGACACATAACAGACTCTTACATGACATGAAGAAGAGAAAAGTTTTTAGACTGCTTCTCAAGTTTGTGAAGAACTTTCTGAAAGATCAACACATCACGATCACAATTGATGATTACATGATGATGAAATGCAACGTAAACGTTGATATATTACAAAACTCTTCGCTATCATCAATATTATATCTGTTTTACAATGTGAACTTGTTAGAAGCATGTGACGACATTAAGCTGAGAACTAACTTCACAAACTTCATGAATGATGTCAATATTTTAACATATGAAGAGTTTATAAAATGCAATTGCAAAGTTCTTAACAAGATCTATGATAGATGTGAACAATGATCAAAAACGCATGACATCAAATTCTTGATGACAAAGCATGAGCTGATTCACTTTATGAAAACTTTTAAATGATTCAATATGAAAGTTGATGTAGAGCTGATGAAACATCAGATTGATTCAAAATTAAATATCAGAATCTTGAAAGTTTAACTGAACTTTAAGTTGAAATGAGCAACTTACATGCATCATGTCGAAGCAAAACTAGTGATTAAACAAAAGATCATGCAGACAATCATTGAATTTACTTGAGATTCATCAATGATGACAAGTAAGCAAATATACTTTGCGATGATGCACTCTCTGCTTAGTCACGAAGTCATCATATGATATACATCACAGAGAGTGAAAGATCATTGAAAGAATCTGAACATCAAGCTGAGATCAATGCAAGAAAGAACATTATGACAAATTATTGATGTTTATCATGTAACATCAACAAAGACTTTACAGATAAAAATAAACATGACATCAATAAATATTCACTTATGAAAGCTGATACAAAGATCGATAACAAACATGAACTCTTGAAAATCAGATGAAGTTATTGAGATGACTATGCATTGAATTCACAATGACTTGACATTTAAAAGAGATTGAAAATCAAAGCTGCACAAGACATCTTTACAATTGAAGCAAAAGTGAATGAAAGAAACATTTAAACAGATGAAGATGAATCGAAGTCATCTTTACACAGCGATTCTCTGATCAGAATCGTTAAAGATAATTATAGTTGCAAACAAGAAAATGTCAATAAGACAACATAATTTTGACACATTCACATTGAAGCAAAGAATTTACTTGAATGATAATGACAGCAGAAACGATGTTACAGCGATCATAATGAAAATGAACTGAGAGCTAGATAAAAGACTGAGAAAATTGACTTTAATCATCACTCATCATGATGAGCTGAAAGAATTAGTCGCGAGAGTGAAACATCTTGCAGACGTAGCAACAGTGAATCAAGAATGTCATGAAAAGATATACAAAATATACAGTGACAGTCAGATCTTTCTGAAAACAGTGAAAATCATGACATCAACAAAAGATCAGACACGTCTGTGATGAGTTCAGACTGCACATAAAAACATTTAATCTTAAGAAGTCACGCTGAAGTTACATTGAATGACAGAATATGCAAAAATGTTTGAAAATGAAGCAGCAAACAAGATGACTGATGATATACATGAGTTGTCTTTATTGCTGATCAAGCATCAATGCACTGAAATGATGATGTGACTGATGCTCATACAGAAATAAATTAGATAAACATGAAGAATAGTTTGAAGAAAAAGATTCAACGCAGTTCATTTTTGATATCTGACATCAAAGATGACTCATCAGCATTTGCATCTACACAAAAATCATGCAAAGTCTTACAGTGCATTATTGACGCAGTTATGCATGAGAAAAATTGACTTCAATCAATTTCTACATGAGAGATGAGTACTTGATGTCGTTATGATGACGTGCGAGTGCAACAGAGATTAAATGTCAATCAAGCACATTCTATTAACATATTTCAGATGAAAAGTAGAATAAAAAGCAATGCAACAAGAAGAAAACATCACGAACTTAAAAAAGCTTTTAAAAATCATAAGCACAATGATGATGATCATTCAAATAATACTCTTAACGAGCATATTGAATCAATTTCAAGCTGTGACATCATTAAAGAATCAGATGAAAGAGAGAGAGAATAAAGAAGAAATAAACTCATAAAGTTCTTGCATTGAGAACAGTTATAGTATAAAGCGCAGAAAGAAGCGATTTTTGATGTAAAAAGAATGCTGCGTTAGCACAACGCTCGCTACAGTATATAAAATCTCACATAGACTCATAATGAATGTTGAATCAAGTAAGAATTAAAAAAAAATTGCAAATGTGTTGAAATGATGTTGACTTATTGACATTTTCTTGTTTGCAATTATAATTATTCTCAATGACTTTGATCAAAAAATCATCATGTGAAAATGATTTCACTTCATCTTTGTTTATTTAAGTGTTTCTTTCATTCACTTTTGCTTCAGCTGTAAAGATGTTTTATGCAGCTTTGATTTTCAATCTCTTTTGAGTATCAAGTTGTTGCAAATTTGATGCATCATCATTTTAATAACTTCATCTGATTTTTGAAAGTTCATGTTCATTATTGACTTTTGTATCAACTTTCATAAATGAATATTTATTGACGCTGTGTTTATTTCTATCTGTAGAATCTTTGTTGATATCACATGATAAACATTAATGATTTGTTGCAATGCTCTTTCTTGTACTGATTTCAGCTTGATGTTCAGATCTTTTTGATGATTTTTCACTTTCTGTAACATGTATCATATAATGACTTTGTGACTAAGCAAAGAGCGTGTCATCACGAAGTATATTTGCTTTTTCGTCATCATTAATGAATCTCAAGTAAACTCGATGATTGTCTGCATGATCTTTTGTTTAATTACTAGTTTTGCTTCAACATGATGCATGTAAATCACTCATTTCAGCTTAAAGTTCAGTTGAACTCTTAAAACTCTGATATTTGATTTCAAGTTAATCTGATGTTTCATCAACTTTACATTAATGTTCATATTAAATCACTTAAAGATTCTTGTAAAGTGAATCAACTTATGCTTTGTCTTTAAAAACTTGATGTTGTATGTTTTTGATCACTGTTCCCATCTATCATAAATCTTATTAAGAATTCTGCAGTTACATTTCATGAACTTCTTGTATATTAAGATATTGACATCATTTATGAAATTTATAAAGCTTGTTCTTAATTTGATGTCATCACATACTTTTAGCAAGTTCACGTTGTAAAACAGATATAATATTAATGATAGCAAAGAGTTTTGTAATATGTTGACATTCACGCTGCGTTTCATCATCATGTAATCATTGATTGTGATCATGATGCGTCGATTTCTCAGAAAGTTCTTCACAAATTTAAGAAGCAGTCTGAGAACTCTTTTCTTTTTCATGTCATGCAAGAGTCTGCTATGTGCTACATTATTGAATGCACTTTCTTCATTCAAACTCAGCAGTGAGATTACTCTTCTTCTTATGTCACTTCATACAATGTATATCTTTTCTATAATCAGTTGCAGAGTTGTATCTATTGATCTGTGTTTGCAAGCTCTTATCTGAATGTTCAATATCAAGTTGCACACTTCTACAATGTTTTGCAAATGTTTGAATATGATGAATTTCAGTATCTTACTCAGCATGTTGAGTAGCACAATTGATTTATATATCTTTGCATTAAAGTAGTTCTTCTTGTCTGACTTTTGCATCACTATTGTGATTGCGCTCTTGAACTGAGTTGACTGTATTCTCTTCTGCAGACATCTTTCAAAAAGAGAGCATATTTGTTCTGACGTGTCGTTGACAAGTCTGCGCATTATTCTATTTGTGTATTCTGTGTGTCTTGAAGTTTTGTTGAGCATCATCTTGTAAACAACTCTCTTAATCTTACAATGCATCAGCGAAATATGAGATATTGAATGATATAATTATTGATAAAGATAGTTTATTTATCAGTGCATTCTGATCAAAGATCTGTTATCATGTCAAGATGAAACGATGATTAAACATCATTTTTCATTCACAAACAGATGATTAGACAAAATGACAGAATCAAATGTTGAAACATTATTTAAGAGTGTATTGTTTTGAAAAGTAAGATGACTGAGCTACGTTTCTACTTATAGTTGAGTTCATTTATTATCAGATGAAGCATGCTTCGTTGAGCTGTAGTTCTTTTAAAGTTATGTATGACTATGAACTCATCTTTGACATACACATCAAGAATGATGTTTTGAAAGAAGAAATGTCAACAGCAAAAGAACGCGTTGAAATGCTGCAAGATGTGTAAAACACGTTGATGAAATGATGATAAAACACAATTAATGTTCAGACAAAGTACTATAATCAAAAACATAAGTTTAAGTTTTTTAATGTTGATGATTTAATCATGCTATCAGTAAAAAATCTGAAGCAGAAGAAGTTAAGCAAGAAGTTATTAAATAAGATGATAAAGTTCTTTCATATATAAGAATTCATAAACAAGCAGACATACCATTTTGATCTTTCAATCATTTATAGAGTTTATTTTGTCTTTCATGTATTTCTTTTAAAGTTGTATAATCATAGACTAAATGATGACTTTATACTCGATTATTTCATATTCAAGCTTATTGATGATGAGTAAGAATGAAAGATAGAAAAGATTTTACAAAAGTGAAAAAGAAAGAAAATCTTATATTATAAAATACAATGAAAAGAATATTTTATTGAATATAATTAATGAATATTGAGTGAAGATATGAAAGATGTCTTGAAGCTTATAGAAGCTTTCAAAACAAGACTGAAACATAAGCGAAAAGTATAATCACTCATTTTCAAGCATAAACTCATTATTAGAAAAGAAGAATCATTGTATTATGATAGTTTTACTCTTTAATGAAATGATCACATATGTAAATCAATAGACAGAAGAAAAAAGCGCAAAGATGTTCAAACGCGCTCAATAAGAAAGCGTAATCATTATAATACAATAAACATCATGCAATCATCATTTCATCAAACATCTTTCATACAAGACAAGATTGCAAACTTCTTCTTCTCTTTCATTGTCAGATTTACATTGAGATGTGAAGATAGAAATTCAAAAGATGATAAATTGTGCTAAAATATATCAAAATAATTAGAAACATTGATAAAATGATATATAATTGAGATTGAATATATCACAAAGCACTTTACATTCAGAATTTCTTTAACAATGTTATTGACAATCATCATTTTTTTAAAAATAAGTTTTTGAATCTTTAAAGACTTGAGTTTATGAATCTTTTCAAGATGATTCTTCACATAAGTCGTTGTTATTAACTTCTTGTAAAGAATTTTCTGATGAGCAGTGAATATTTTCAGAACAACATTCTCTTCTTCATTCTCAATTGCACTATCATAAATATTCTACAAATGAAAGAATTCATTGATAATTGAAATGCAAATATTGAGAATCTAAACATCAAATCATGAGTGTTTAACAAATATATTAAATAAGTATATTCATTGTGATACAGAAATTCTTATGACTTGCATAGTGAGCACACTTTTTGTACATTGTCTTTCTTTAAAAGATGATGTCACATTGCAATGCTTTATTCTTGATGTGTAGAACTTGAGCACACTTTATACAAATCATTCTATTTAAAGTTTTAAAATCAGTAATGCTTCTTTCGTTTATTTTCATAATTGACAGCTGAAAAGCATTAATAATGACATCAAGAAGTGAAATAAGTGAATCTCATCATCATTCTTTGATTTCATAAAGTTTGTGAGTTCAACAAGATTGTCAATGAAGCATTAACAATCATTTCTTCTTTCATCATTTTCTGAATTTCTTCTTTAATAGTTGAAATGTACTTAAAAGTTTGAATAGTAGAAGCAATAAACTTTCAATCAGAATTTAATGACATTTACATCATCATGAGTGATTCAGCATCAGCAACATCATAATTATTACATCTGATTGATGTTTTTTGAGCAGATTTACAATACTGTTAGTTGCAGTAATAGTCGTGAAATCTCAAGTTGTGACATCACTTACTTTCATAATAATCTTGACTCAATCATTAGTTAACTTTATCATTTTACAACTTTTTTTAAACGTTACTGCATGTTCATGATTCATGATTTAAATTTCTTACTTTTATGATACAAATATACTTAAAGTTTGTTAAAAGTAATCATATAATGATAAAAATATGATCATGATTGAAAAAGATGAAGTTGAAGAAAATGAAAAGTTAAGAAAAATTAAAAGAATGATAAATAAATTAACAATTATTATTCACTTTTGTTTACACTTTATCATCTCAACAACATCATTTACTTAAAAGATAAACAATGTTTATGTGTTATTTACACATCATCATTGCTATCATTTACATCAACTACACATCACATATACTATTTACAATGTCATCTATACACATTATAATTGAAGATGAATCATCATTTGATCAAAAGTTTCTTTTTTTCTTTTTTTCTTACAAAGATTTGAAGATTTTTATCAAGAGCTTCTAGAGTGAATCAATGAGTGCATGTCATCATTTATTAAAGTAAACAAAAACATTAATTATTGAGATTAAGAATAAACTCATTTAGAAGAGAAAACAATTATCATGATGAATTGATTCATAAAAGTTAAATCAAAAACTGAGTCAAAAATCAGATCTGAGTTAGCTCTGAAACTTTATGACTTTGTTAAGACATCATTTAAACTACGTTATATCTTCAACTTAATATATCATAAATTATGTCATGTTCAACTTGACAATGCTTGACAAACTCTCTATAGTCAATTAATTCTCTCAAGTTATCGAGAGCTTCTTAATAATTAACTCTATCATAATATATACTCATTCTGTGTTTGCTTAAAATATCACATTGTCATATCACTTTTATAGATTTCATTTATTCATTTAGTTATTTACTTTCAGGTGTTTGCCATGCCGGGTTTGGCACCCCCCCGGATCGGGCAAGGTGCGCAGGCGCAGCCCCTCGCCGCTTTCTCCAGACATAAATACCGCCCTCCCCCTTCTCCTTGTCCATCTTTCCTTCACATCTTCCAGGTTTCCCGCATCGGTTCCCTTGAGCACC
>JAABUY010002828.1_pt1 | contig 20029 bp, 27 predicted proteins | sample 5560271 | NCBI WGS metagenome assembly JAABUY01 (sample SAMN10711886, study PRJNA513374) | rock metagenome | isolation source: Antarctica rocks | place: Antarctica: Victoria Land, University Valley
ATACACTGTGGTTGTGAAGTAATTACAGTATTTATGTGTTTTAAGGATTTTGAGCTTTCAAAAAAAAGTGGTCTTTTTCTTTTTTCGTGAGCGTTCTGCGTGGCCCAGAATTACCACCGGCACTGTAGAAGATACAGATATGCCTGACAAGACATGAAACAAAATATCTTGTACTATATCAGCATGGTTGAATAATCTGCCAAAAGTACCGCAGGTAATCATTATTATTGATAGAATGATAGAACTTGCGCGGCCAGCCAAAGATTGACCTCTGCCCAGATCAACGCTAACTGTTTTCAAGTGATACTATCAGATAATACAGTAAGGTAAGGTTTGAATGGTGGTCTGCAACAATTGTCAGACCACCTAACTCATCAACCCCAGATGAAGTCTCTGATGTAAATGTGGGCAGACAAATTGTGCCATCAGGAAGAAATCTCGTATAAAGAGTTCCGCCAAGAAATGCTCACATTAGCACCTCAGTCTAGTCATCTCCCACCTACAAGGACATTGTTTTCTAGACGAAGTCTTGAAAGGTTAATCTTCCTCTCCAACAAGCCTCTCTCACAGTGGAAGTCATCGCCTCTGCCATTACGTGAGTGACATACCATGATGGGTTGGATTAGACTCACTATTGCCTATACTGTACTGAAGAGTGCGCTTTGTTTTCCTTGTGAAAGACGCCGAGGAACGCCCCAAAGTGTTCCAAATTTATCGAAGAAGCCAATGATTGGCATTCCGAGGACCTCGTTGACTTTTTGGCGACGGCCATGTTGAGCAAGGAATCAAAGTCGCGACATTTAGCCCAGACATGTTTGAATGGAGCATTGAAGCTCTCTGTGCCATCCTGAGGCTGTAGTCTAACCCCAACGCCGGCTTCCTATACTGAAGGATCTGAAGCACTAGAATCCCCTGGATGGTCACCTAGCAGCCAGTGTAGCAGGTAATGGGCAGCACGCAGCCAGAGCAGCTTTAGGAACTGATGGCATGCCCACGGTTGGCATCGAGAGAGGAAGGTATGAGGTTGGGAAAGGGATGGCGCAGAAAGCAAATATATTTACAGAGAGGGTCGTTGGGCAAGAGCACTTAGAGACGCTGATGAGCATAAGTATCCTAGCATTGTGTGCTGCAGTACCCAGGCAAGTACGAAGCGGCAGAGAAGATGGGTTGGCGAGCGCTAGACAGGAGTGAGAAGGTGCTGGGGAAGGTGTACCCTGACACCCTCACGAGTGTGAGCAACCTGGCGGTCGTGCTAGAGAGACAGGGCAAGTACGAAGTGGCGGAGAGAGATGAACCGACAGGCGCTGAACGGGAAAGAGAAGGTGCTGAGAAGAAGCACCAACGCCCTGACGAGTGTTTACTGCCTGGCTTACTCATTGTGTGCCCAGCGTCAATTCGCGCCTGCCCTAGCCATTAGCCGCTATACGTCAACCAAAATGTTATGAAAGTGTGAGCATTACTTGCTGTTCATCTTTGAGGCTACTATCTCCTACGTCCCCGGTTTTACTGCTTCCATCCCATCCTTGGGCCTTGTCTACTAAAATCCTCTACTTGGCGATGTCCGCTCTAGTCTTCATGCTCTGCATATGTTTCCCGAATCCTCCAACACAAACCTAGTCACGTCCTTGGGCCTTCTTCCTGCCAAGAGAAACTGATGGGGACAGGCTTTCACGCTGTTGAGAACACTATCAACCTCACCCGTGTTTCCGAAATGCCGACGATTGTGAGCCCGGAGTGGAACCTTGGTGTGACCCTGCTTGCCTTGGTCCGTTGCCTTCAAACCCTGCTACTTCACCTCGAGATCGAGGATCCGCCATAGCTCGTTGTCTGTGACTTCTTCAAACGCCAAAACTGCGTCCAATGGAGGTTTCAGCCGAGCCCGCGATCCAGCCCCTAAAATATTACCCTCATCTGGTCCTCGTAGCCCAGTGGGAGTATGCATTGGGTGTTTTCCTGGTGTGCCCTGCATCTTGGCGGCAACGTCGTCGATGGAGGTCCTCTTGGGGGATCAGCCTGCGGCCGGGCACCATCCTTATCCTTCTTTGGTAAAGACCATAAGCGTTTTGTAACCCGACGAACCTCTGATAGTAGCGCCAACATGCTCTTTGGGTTCTTTTCGTTTCTCACGCACTGCCGACAGAATTAACCGGAGCTCCACAACCACTAGTCCCATTAGCATTCAAAGTTATCCCAGAAAGTTCAAGTTTCACCTTTGAAGAGCCCCGAATCTGAGCATACCTGTCGATACAGCTTTGCGACCATAGTCCTCCCAGCTGCTACGGAATCAAGAAAGACACGGGGTCAGAGGTAACATGGAGGTATGCAATTTTCCAACCACATCTCCGCTGTTCATTCATATCTACGTGTACCTGCAGTTTCCCGGAAATCCCTCGGGCCTGGTGCTGGTCTCGTCAACCTCCACTTCAAATCTACAATCAGCTGTGTGTTCCACAAAGATACTGGATAAATTATCATCTGAGATTGTTCAGCTGATCCTCAAACTGGTATGTTCTTGAACAATAAGTTCTGTCTTAACAACACAGAATGAGAATAACGGAGACATCAAAAAGGTCTGTGATTCGTGAAGCCTCAAAGAACTGCACTATCTCTATATTGTATTGGACAGTCACTCTTTGCATTGCTGAAGAATAAAAATTGAAAGCCTTTGACATTGAACTGCTTTTGTGAACATGCATCAACTACTAATAGCTGTCGTCAATACATGAAGCATTTGCATCTCACCACTGGTTTTTATCACAGATTGAAGTCTTACTGTGTACATCATTGCTCTTGGTACCCAGAGCTGAAAGATGTGGAGAAAAGAGTTGAAACCTTTGTTTGATCTTCTCAACCATAAAAGTCGTAGGAGTTTCAGGTACTTAAGAGCTTCAAGCACTTCTGAGGTGATTACCTGGTAGGTAAGGTAAGTTGCACTAGGAGGGGCAGTCAAGTGACGAGAGCGCCGCTACTCGGTCAGCCGAGCTGCCGAGGTATACGATGCCGAGGATCAAGCGGAACTGGTAAGGTAGTTATATCATGATCAACCTTCACTCCCACCAAGATACTTGTCAACAAGGCAACGTGTGAGCCATAGCCTTACTTTATCGAAGTCCAGGGATCCGGGAGCATTGTGTCCGACCGGCTTGAGTGCATCATTCCGCCTTTGTGGGGACTACCTTACCTTACTAGTAGAACAGCGCTTTGCATGTGATTGTCATCCATCAGAGACAACCTACAGTAAACTCCGCCAGCCCACATTTCACCACTCCAGTCTGACTCCCTCGTTCACCCTCTTTCACAGATCGTATACTCGAACCTCTCTACCTTGAAAGTCACACAACATGTCAAAGACTTTCTCTACAAGCGACGTTTCGTCGCATAATAAGCCCGACAGCCTTTGGATCATCATCGATGAGGATGTGTATGACTTGAGCAAGTTTCAGGATGAGCATCCAGGTATGGGCTAATCTTCATGCTTAAGCGCGGGTATGGAGTAGTAGCTAACTGGACATAGGTGGCAAGAAAAGTAACCGGCCCGCTGCAATCTCGAAATGTCATGGCTAACAACCTCGACTAGTCCTCCAGCGAGTCGCCGGCAAAGATGCTTCCAAGCAGTTCTGGAAGTATCATAACGAGGGCATTCTGAAGAAATACAAGGGACAGTTGCAGGTCGGCTCCTTAGATAGCAAGAAGCAAGCTGCCCCACCCACTCCTCCCGCGACACCAGCCCCAGCGGAAGAGAAAGAGGTCGTGAAGCCACAGGCGGAGTCCGGTACTGTCGCTCCCGTCCCAGGGAAGGACGCCAAAGAACACAGTGAGTCGCTGGATCCGTACGGTGATCAGGTGCCTTTTGCAGATCCGTCCTGGTACCAAAGCGTAAGTTCCCGCCCATGGGCGGTAATGGCCTTCGTGCTTATTGATTTCGAGATACTGACTGGAGTCGAAAGTATCACTCCGCTTACTTCAACGAATCCCATGCTGCTCTTCGCGCCGAAGTTCGACAATGGGTGGATACTGAGCTCGAGCCGAACGTTACGGAGTGGGATGAGGCCAAGAAGGTCCCGGACAGCATTTACAAAGCGATGGGCGAACGCGGGTATCTCGCGGGTTTGATGGGTATGCACTATCCTACGCATCTTACCGACCGACGAGTCAAGAGCGTGTCGCCAGACAAGTGGGATCTCTTCCATGAACTGCTTATCACAGACGAGATCGCACGAACCGGCAGTGGTGGACTCGTATGGAACTTGATCGGTGGGTTTGGCATTGGATGTCCACCGGTTGTCAAGTTCGGGAAGAAATCTCTGGTCGATCGGATTGTTCCTGGCATATTGAACGGCGATAAAAGAATCTGTCTTGCCATCACCGAGCCAGATGCCGGCAGCGACGTCGCGAACCTGACGTGTGAAGCGAAACTCACAGAGGACGGCAAGCACTACATCGTCAACGGCGAGAAGAAGTGGATCACCAATGGTGTCTGGAGCGACTATTTCACCACCGCTGTGCGCACTGGCAAGGAAGGCATGAACGGTGTCTCCGTCCTCCTCATCGAGCGGGAACACGGCGGTGTCAGCACAAGACGGATGGATTGCCAAGGCGTCTGGAGCAGCGGCACCACTTACGTTACATTCGAAGACGTCAAGGTCCCGGTCGAGAACCTCATCGGCAAGGAAAACCAAGGCTTCAAAGGTATCGAACAAACATCCCTGAAGCCCATCCGAACCTGCCGACTGACACAATAACTCAGTCCTCATGACGAACTTCAATCACGAGCGTGTCGGCATAATCATCCAATGTCTCCGCTTCTCGCGCGTCTGTTACGAAGAATCGATGAAATATGCGCACAAGCGCCACACCTTCGGCAAGAAGCTCATCGACCATCCCGTCATCCGACTCAAGCTCGCTCACATGGCACGCCAGATCGAAGCCTCCTACAACTGGCTCGAGAACATCATCTACCAGTGCGAGAAGATGCACGAGACGGAGGCCATGCTGAAGCTTGGCGGCGCCATCGCCGGGTTGAAGGCACAGGCGACCACGACGTTTGAGTTTTGCGCCAAAGAGGCCGCGCAGATCTTCGGCGGTTTGAGCGTCAGTCGGGGCGGACAGGGAGCCAAGGTCGAGAGGCTGTACAGAGACGTCTTGAGCTACAAGATCCCGGGTGGATCGGAGGAGATCATGCTCGATCTTAGCATCCGGCAGAGTCTGAGGGTCCACAAGGCGTTGGGGATGAAGCTGTAGGGGGCCCATAGGACAGGGAAGAGGCCGGTTGTATATGCTGTTTCACCAGCGAGCTGTCTCAGACTCTTCATCTAGATTGTAGAAGTATCATTTCTTAGCTCGGCTGCGCACATGCTCTTGACTGAGTGTTAATAAACCGGATGTCCTAACCCGAGACACTGGGTATGTTGTTGCTGATCAAGCAATTTTCACAGGGCAGCTATTACTTGCTGACTAAGAATCTAGGGCTGAGCTATCAAAACCATACCGTTGAGGCGATTCGATTGTCGAGCGGACCATAGTCGGCCCATGAGACTGACCTTGATCCCAGCCACAACACCAAGCAAAGGCTACCCTTGCGTGCTGTAGCTAACCAATTCTCCCCAAACACGGTTGATCCAGCTCACAACGTCCCAATCCGTCCAGATAACCAAAGCTTCCCCCCAACCCTCCAACGGCCAAAATCCGCCAAGGCGCCATCATCGACCGATCCGACTGGGTCTGCGCCTCCGGTACGCCGCCCACCACCTCTCCCGCAAGGTCGCCCACCGACGCACGCCAATAGCCCCATTCTCTGATACCGTGCCCCTACATTCAGTGTTGATTGCGGAAGCACACTCTGCATTTGCCATTTCATCACCACGGCGAGCAGGCCACCATCGTCTATGCCGTGCGCGGGCATAGCACGATCGTTTCCGAGTCGGGCGAGCAGAGGCAGCATCTGTGTTACTACGCGGTGTGGGCGGACGCCTGTGGTGGAGAATCTGGAGGGTGGGGGACTAATGGGCGTAGCGGGCCTGTTTGTACTGTATGTAGGCTTATGGAGATTGTGGTCGGGCCCTCGGAATTTTGCTGCGCGGCGATTGAACGGAAGACGTTCTATCAACAATCCACTTTCTACCTTCTATGTGAGTTCCTATAACCTCTTCAAAATGTCCTCCACCACCTCTTCCGTCTTCGCCTTGCCCCCCATATCCGGCGACAAGAACTTGCCGTCCTCCAAGTTCCCATCAACAGCCGCGTAGATCTTCGCCGCAGCCTGCTCCTCTCCCATAAACTCCAGCATCAATCCCACGCTCCTGATCGTCGCGATCGGATTCGCAATCCCCTGACCCATGATATCCGGTGCGCTCCCGTGACACGGTTCCCCGATCGCAAAGCCATCGCCCACGTTCGCCGAAGGGACCAAACCCAGCGACCCGACGAGTGCGGCCGCACCGTCCGACAGGATATCTCCGTACAGGTTCGGCGCGACGATGACGTCGTACGCCGACGGCTGCCGGAACAGCTTGTACACCATCGAGTCGACGATCTGCTCCTCGACAGCCAGGTGGGCGTACTTGGGCTGCGCGAGCGCCGCCCTCGCCGTCTCGCGGAAGAGGCCGTCCGTCTGGCTGAGGACGTTGCTCTTGTGCGTGACGGTGACGAGCGGGGCCTTGTGGATGCTGGGCGCGCCGGTGTCGCGGACCTTCTGTCTGCGCAGGGCGATTTCGCCCGCCATGCTCGCGATGCGGTGCGAGGCGCGCTCGGAGATGCGTTTGATGGCTTCGGCGACCTTGCCGCTGCCGTCGGGGGCGGCGTACGTCTTTTCTTCCTTGACGTAGAGGTCCTCGGTGTTTTCGCGCACGATGACGAGATCGACGGGCGATCGGGCCGAGGCGGTCGTCTTGACGGGGCGGACGTTGGCGTAGAGGTCGAGGCGTTTGCGTAGGGCCACGATGGGAGATGAGTAGCCGGCCACTTTGGTGGTGGGGGAGCTGACGGCTCCGAAGAGCGCGCCGTCACATTCTTTCTGGAGGGTCTCGACCGTTTTGTCGGGGAGGGCGGTGCCGGTTTGTTGGAAGGCTTCGAAGCCGGCGGACAGGTTTGTGAAGGAGAATTTGAGGTTTGTGGAGGATGAGAGGGCTTCGAGTATTCGTCTCCCGGCCTGGGGTGTGGAATGTCAATGGGTTGTCTTGTGAATTTGCAAAGTTCGCTGCCTGGCGGGCTTCAGGAATATGCGTTTGCCTACAGGGATGACCTCTTTTCCAATGCCGTCCCCGGGGATAAGACCTGCCGCAGCTTAGCTCAATTGGCTTTTCGGTCATCATACCCAGCAGTTCTGACCTATTCGTAACGTTCGGGAAGCCATTGTGGTGTCACTGCGAAGAACTCAAACAGCTGCTCGTGTGATTTTCAGAGCTTGTGTGATTGGCGCGAGCTTCCGGGCAGGTTTAGCCGATATGTAGCTACTTTTGCCGGACAGCTAACACACCCCTTTTGACAGTTGTCATTGCTCTCAGGTCATGTCGTTGTCCAGGGGCTTTAGCAACAGGCTTTGACCTTGTTGAATCCCAGATTTCGTCTGATATATCTTCCAGAGTGCTTTGTGTAAGTGTCCCTTCCTGTCAGATACACTTCTTGCAATGTCTGCGGCGCGTTGCTTTGGCGCGTCCCCCCTGGTTCAAGCGAAACGCGCGGATTCACCTTCTGCGTTTGCTGTTCACTGCCCAAAACAACACCGCTCCTTCCAAAAAGCATCAATGTCCTGATGCGGTAACTTCGATTATATCAAAGCTGACTCGCTCGATCTTTCTTAGCTATGTCCAATAATCGTGCCAGTAGTGGAGTCCGTAATCTGAGGGCCATGTTTGAAGGGAACAAAGATTTGACTTCTCCACCATCTAGAGGACGCTCTCCTACCGGCTCAGACACGACAGATAGTGGACCTCGGCCATTGTCCAAAGTACGCACGAGTTTTGTGGCTGTTGAGCGGAGTGGACAAATGGCGCCTCAACTAGGATTGGAGAAAATAAGCAGTGATGGTGAAGATGAGGTTGGTGGTACTGGCCGCAATGAAGCTGAAGTAGCAGCAGACTCGCAGCAGGTCAAAGGAGAGACCGGACAGGATAGCAATGGCAATAACAATGAATCCTTGAAGCCAGAAGGGAAGACAATGCCAACTAGCGAGGAAGCAGATGGGGAAGGTTCGGACAACGCGCATGGCGGAACTAGTCAGCCATTGTTGACAGAGACTGACTCCACTGAACACACCTCGAGTCCAGGTGGCGAGAAAGTATCGTTATCTTCCGAAGCACCTATGACACCAAACTCACCATTATTACCCGAGCCTGAGAAGACGACTGCTGAGACTGCGTCCCTGGAAGAATCGGAGGATTTAGGATCTCTGCTGAAAGGTTCTGCATTTGAGCCCTCACCGGCAGCGAAAATCCCATCGGCGCCGCCCAAACCTCTACAGAAACCTGAGCCAGTGAAGATGCCAGTGAAGAGCAAGCCTGCAAAGAGTCCATTTGATGAAAAGTCCGCGGATTTAAAACGTCCTAGCAAGCCAGAGTCGACGAAAGGAGAATCTAAACATCCGCGTCCGTCGGCAATTTCCACCTCGCGTGATACAACTTCCAAAAAACCTTCCACTAAGCCTTCGTCTGCCACATCTGCACCCAAAACACCAACCACTCCAACTGCGCCAAAGACACCGATCACGCCTCAGAGGCACCTTTCCTCCAAGACCGCTTCCCCAAGGCAGCAGGCGAAGCCTAAGGAGACTAGTAAAGCACCTCTTCAAAAACCGAGTCGGACGTCCTTGGCTTCAACAACCACCACAGCCCAAGCTGCTAAGACACGCCAACCTGCACCGTCTGTCTCATCGAACAATGTATCAAAGAAGGCACCAAAGACTTCACCTGAGAGCAAAATCCGTCCAAAGTCACCCACGAGAGCTGTTCGCCTCCCGGCGTCTGCAACAGCACCCACCGCCTCTTCAGCAGCGAAGCTCGAAGGTGCACCTCCCGGGGCAAGTGCCACAGGTCTCAGCCGTAAGGCGTCTACTCTGAAGAAAGATACCAAACCACCACCTACGTCGCGAGGGACCGGACCATCGGTCTCTAGCCTTCAGAGGAAGCCATCCCGTCCTTCGCTCCCGCTACAGAACGGTCATGAGCGTCCCAAGTCTCGAGTGAGCACTGCAGGTTCCAAGGCACCAGACGAGGGGTTTCTGGCTAGAATGATGCGGCCCACGGCCAGCTCCGCAAGCAAGACACACGAAAAGGTAGAGCCTAAGACACCGCCTAAGAAGACCGCTACATCCAAGGCAAAGATGAAGAGGGAGAGCACAGGGATGAATGGGAAAGGAAAGACAGAAGAGAAAGATCACGACGAAGTCCATCAGCAGAACGGGCTCTCGGATACGACTTCTTCCTCGATCCCGGAACACGAAGTCGAACCATCCAAGGAGCCTGCCAATCAGTCCATCCTGAGCAACGAGATTTCGGCGTAGTGGCGCTGCTGTGAGGTGTTCGAGCGATTTTCGCGTGTTGAGAGGTTTGTATTAGGTTCATTTACGCTAGGTTTGCCAAGAGCATGCCAGCTAGCTGTCGAGGGCGGCTATCCCAACGGTGCTATTCTTGCATAACTACCCAAGGGATGAAAAGCATAGCGGGTTGAGTTGAGAGTTTGTAAGGCTTAGTACCACATCAGATTGAAGTCTTCATTACAGCGCGCTGGTCGTGGTGGCAATCAACACTGAGACCTTATCATGATGGTCCTATAGTAGGCCTGGTGTATCCGTGAACATGAAGTCTATTGAATGAGCCCGCCTTCCGATGCATGCTCAACACAATTGGTGTCATGGAACCTGGTATACATCATTGCCCCTCCGATGCCTCACCATCATCTATGTCCTGCCCATCATACAACCCTACACAAGATCATTCCCCCCACCTTCCTCTCCACACACTCCCTCGCCTCCAGCACGCCCCGATCAGTACTAACAAAAAGACACTCCCCCGGCCTCGTCAGGCCGTCCACATACCCGGCCCTCCTTCCCCTCACGATCAGCGCCAAGCTCTCCACATCCAACCAGATCCTCTTCTTCGGCTTGCTGACCATATTCATCCGGCTCAGCACCGGCTCGCTGTTCCAGTACTTCAAGCCCAACCACAGTCGCCGCGTGGCGATATTCGACTGCGTCACGGGCTCGACGTCGCTCGGGTTGTTGGACGGGAGGTTCAGGAGGAGGGATGGAGGTGGGGGCTCCGGGCCGCCGCGGACGACGGTCGAGATGAAGCCGGATGTTTGGAGGGAGAGCATGAGCGTCAGGATGAGGTTGGAGGAGGGCACGGAGGTGAGGCCTAGGCGGGCGCGCGAGGCGTTTTGGAGGTGCGAGCAGACGTGGGATAGTGTTACGAGGGACATGGTTGTGTGATTTGGTGTTTGGGGTTCTGCGGGTGCGGTGTGCGCTGGGCGACGAGCCCTGATGGGCGCAATCGGGGTGAGTCCTCAGGTGTGGTGGGAAGGCATGGGGTTGCGGTAAGAGGTTTGGGCTGCTGATGGTGGTCAGTTAATGTCATGAACGCAGATGGGTAAGAGCACACCTTAATTCCCGAGATTTTGGAGGGGCTTTGCAATCAGAGTTGCTATCGTCTTTTGTGGTTGTCTCGATATATTCAAGCCCGCAGAATCTGGAGCTCTTCAGACGGCATTCGCCGAAACCTTGTGCCCGCGCGTCAGCCCGGCGCTAAAAGGTAGGGCTTGCGGTAGAGATATTCTCAATTACAGTATCAAGTCTCCTGTTTGCGTATTCAAAGGATACAGTACCTAATTATTGCCCAGGAACTCGCTCGACCATCTTGCTCTTCGACTGTCCCATAGATCCAGCCTAATCATAATGTCCAACTATCTTGGCGAAGAGCGAGTCCTGACGCTGTACGTCTCCCTCAAAATTGCGAGATATTCACATCTACTGACCTTGCATAGCTTTGCAGATGTTCATTACTACTTTGGTGCTCCAAATCCGAGGCCTTTGCATCATAGGTTCGACAAAGGCTCATATGTGTACCTCTACCGAGATCCATCCAAGGGGAGAGGAAGGCTGGAAATAGCCAATAACCCTGGAAGTCCTGAGCAGGATGCCTTCACTGGATGTAAGAGGAGACTGGGGCAAACCCGAGAAATACTGGTGCGGCTGACTTATATATACAGTCATGGACTCGGTTCATCTTCGTTACTCTCATAAGCACCCTACACTCTGTACCGTTGTAGTGGACGGGAAGGAGTTCAGCCATACGGGCGGTTCTCCGTCGCCATCACAGCAAGACTCGCATCACTGGCGCTTGCCCAGTATGGACCCTCGGGATGAGGGTAAGTTTCTTTTCAAGGTTCATACGCTGGACATATACTTTTGGACCGCCGATGATGCAGGCATGTTCGTGAACTCGGTGAAGAAGATCTTGCACCAAGAACAGTTAGAGATACTTGACGCACCACAAGCACCGCCTGTGCATGAAACCGTCATGAGCCCAGTGGTTCAGCAGCTAGAGAACGTGGCGATCGAGGACCCGGCATACAGAAATGGTCAGACACGTAACTCGAGGACAGCAACAGTCCCTCTCACATCCCCTACTGCAATGGAGGGATCATCAGTCCCAAGAGCGGAGGCCCCTGGAACCGGAGAACAACCGGCGAACTATGCACCATTGGCATACAACCCTGCGGCACCCGCGGCGCCTGAGCCAATCAAACACCGGGAGAAAACTCCTCCGCCCCCAGAAGCTGAATCAGGGACTGGACTCGCCGCAGCCGCATATGCGGATCATGGCTACGCTCCATCGTCTGCACAACAACAGAACCCTGTCTCTTCACCATCACCGAGTCATTCGTACGAGCAGCAATCTTTCTCTGGTCCGCCACAGCGGCACCCTTCTTCTTCGTATGCATCTCCTCCACCATCTGGACAACATCAAACCTCCATCTCGTCACCACTACCGAGTCATCAACACCAGCAGCAGTCCATGTCTGGTCCTCCGCAGCCGTACCCTTCTTCTACCTATGCTTCACCCCCACCATCCGCTGGATTTCCCTACTCGCCAGCACCTTTTCAGCAAGGTCAGCGTGTATCCAGCGTCTCGTCTTTCCCGCCACCCCTTCCTGGCACGGGTAGTCCGGCCTTAGGACTGGGGAAATTCCAACCCCCATCCTTTGCAGGCCCTCCAAGAGACCCCAACGCGCATCTATACGACCAATCATCAAACCCACAGCCATCACCCACCACGCAGATTCTAGGAAACTCCTATGTCGGCCAGCCCCCGCAGCCTCTCGCCCATCTCCAACCGCAGTACCCAGACTACCTACAATCCCGTCCGCAAAATCAACCACCACCCGGGGGCTACTCCAACTACGAATACAACCAACCTCAACAGCATCACCACCACCACCATTCGCAGGGCGATCCTTATGACGTGCACAATCAAGTCTACAGACCGACCGAAGCCGAAGGTCGGCATGGTCAGCACAGGCCGTCAGAAGCAGGGCCGGGGCAGCAGCCAGGAAAACTCGAGCAGAGGGCGGATCGGTTAGAGAAAGGCGTCAACAAGTGGTTGAAGAAGCTGGACAAGAAGATTGGATGAATTGGATATTGGAGATTGTCTCTTGAGTGCGATTACGGCTATACGAATCCTCTGTGATCTCCCGAACAGGTTGTCATTCGCCTTTGTGTTGAAATTTAACGGCGGAAAATCTAAGCTGAATCAGCATGGCAGAAGAGCGAATCTACCGTGGAGGCTGTGGATTCGCGCCACTGTCCGCTGGCTAATGAGCACGAATACTAGTAGAGCGTGGTACTTATACCCATTGACTTTTCGACCACTGTACGATACTATAAAGCCTCATCCAAAGATGACAGCGTCCACATGAAACCATTCTGATCCTGGAGAAGCCTTTGTGGGGTGTATGCCCACCTCCCATGTATACGTTGTTCACTGCGAAAGAAACTCTCGTTCAGTCAGTAGCATCGTCGCTGAAAGTAGGGAATCAATAGTATCGCGGCTCCAGCCACAGCTCCATGGCCCGTAACGGACGAACGCGTATACTCGTGGCTCAAGTGTCGCACCAAGCACGTGCTTGACCTCTTCTGATCTATCACCGGGTGTCTATCATCGAGTGTCTATCACCGAGTGACGTTCTACCGAGGCCCCATCTCCACAACACCAGACACTATGCCACCCAAGTAAACCAAGCCGCTCAATCAAGGTCATCATCCTTCGGCTCAAACGCCTCCCCCTTCTTCCCCTCTCCCTTGGCCGCCAACGTCTCCCGCTCCTCCTTCTCCACATCAGCCGTCGGGACGAGGGTAAAGCAAACGACGAACAGCACATCGCCCGTGTCTCGGTCCTTCAGGACGTAACTAAGAGAGTCTTCATCAGCAGATGCCGAGACGGAGTCGGCGCCGAAGAAGTAAGCTAGGAGAGCAAGGCGCAGATTGTTTTAGAGAAAAAGGGGGACAGAAACGTACCGCAACGAGTCTTTCTTGTCGAGGTAGTTGAGAATGGAGAGGGTGAAGCCGGGGAGTTTCAGAGAGAAGTCTAGTGGTTGCATTTGCCATCAGTCTTCTACACATGGTAGTAGATCAACTTCCCACGGAGAAGAATGGCAGAAATACCGTTGAAATCCAAATACGGATTGAAGAAGTCGGCCTGATAGAGCCTGCCCTCCTCGAACTCAAACTCCCGCCGCCTCTTCTCGTCCAGGAAGAACTTCTTCCTCTTCTCCGCCTCCGCCGGCACGCCCTTCTCCTTCCGCACCTCGGCCCCGTCACCGTCCCCTCCCTCCTGAATCACATCCTCATGCACCGTCGCCGGGATCTTCCCGGTCCCCGTCCCTGCCACCTTCTCCCCTACCCGCACAACGTTCAGACTCGACAGCGCGGGCCCGTACAGATACGGCCTGTCGGCATTGACGTCGCCGTCCAAGCCCGGGTCGATGGCCCACTTGACGATCTTCAGCGCGGTGTTGAAGCCCGGCGGCAGGCGGTCGCGGATCGGGTGGTCGAAGTCGTTGCCGAAGACGAGGGCGTTGCCGGGGATGGGCCGCTTGGGGTGGAAGGTGAAGGCGATGCTGTACTGGTCGTGCTTGTGCTGCTCGTGGGAGAAGTAGGCGTCGGTGGGAGGGGATCCTTTCGGAAGGCCTGTGTGAGGATGTTAGGGGGGGATGGTCCGGCGACTCGGGGGTACGGGGGTGGGGAGTTGGGGTCGACCTCGGTAATTCTGGATGCGGACGTGCAGGTTGACGGTGGCGTGTTCGTTGTCGATGTGGATTGATGTGGGGCCGTTGACGGCGATGGGTTGGTGGTGGGAGGTGTCGTATGAGGGGCCGGCGGTGACGCGGAGGAGGTAGTTGTCGGCCATGGCGATGCGCTGGGGAAGGTGATGTGCGCAACAAGAGCGAGAGCGGGATTAAACGGTTCCTGGATGAAAGTGGATCCGAGAGTCGCTTCGACTGTTCATGGATTTACTGCCTGCCTGGAGAGCATGTTCTGAGAGAGCAGGTGTTTGCAATTTGGGATGCGCCCTAAGTCACAACAGCAAACTATCTAGTGACGGAGCCAACTTGCGGAAAATGACGTCGGCAGGTCTCGAGAGCTTATCCACCCTTAAGGTACTGGTAATCTCCCACGTGAAGGCTAACATCGAGCCACCACCTCGCTGTCGCTTAATTAGACAATGATGTCAGGGTGTCCAATACACATAGACCACAATACGACAGTCATAGACCACTATTTTAATAATTGTAGACCACATTGCCCACGTTTTAAAGGTACTGGCCGTAAATATTGGGCTGTCGAATCCGCAGATTGACTGTCGTGTTTTAAAAAATAAGTATCGCAAGGCCGTTACCAGAGCTTTTTTTAAGGCAGGCGCAGGGTAGCTGTCGTTACCGTCGTCGTCGTATTGTCGTCGAGTCTGTTTTAACTTTCCTCTCGCAGAAGGTACTGACACCGGACACCACGTGAAGGTGCAGTCTCACGCCCGGCAGAGCCCTCAGTGTATTTCGGCATAATAGTGAGCAGGGAGCAGGTACTTGAATCAATCCTGCTTTATACCAATCTTCCCTACTCGGCGCAATCCCAACGCGCCCACAAGACACACGAAGACCATCCACGCAAACAAGGCCCAGAAGACTGCGCGATATCCGGCCATGAAGGCATTGGGGGACGTTTTGTCGACGTCACCCGAGGCGGCCGTCCTAGAGTCGGCAATGACCGATGTTATCTTCAATCCAATCGACGTGCCGAGCTGCGAGCAGGTGTTGAACACTGCGCCGCCCAGAGCCTGCGTGCGCGAGGGAAAGACGGCGGAGATGATAAGTAGGCCGACAGTGAAAAGGACGTCAGAGCTCAAAGGCTGGAGGACCTGTGTAAAATTGCATTAGTGAGGCGTGGCTGAACAGTGGGTGAAAGATTCTGGGTCAAATGGTGGGCAATTACTAAGATGAGGGGATGACAAGACGTCGTACATGGTGAGCTTGCTTACCTGTGCGATGAATGCCATGTACCAGTATGGCCATTGAAGATCGATGACAGCCATGAGAAGCGGTGAAATGGCGGACAATGCGGAGGAGATCAGCACCACCCACATGACCTGCATGCGATTAACGAAGTAACCGGTCGAAATGTTGGTCACGATGGCCATGATAAGGGCCGGGAGGATGCGCAGTGACGCTCCGAGCGCTGAGTTGCCTTGGACTTGTTGAAAGCTAGGAGGCGTCAGTAATGACCTCTGTTACAGCACAAAGGATAGGTTGAAGACCTACAACAAACTGCTGAATAGCTCCATACTATTGCTAACTGCGCTGCTGAAGAGTATCATGACACAAATGCTCGTAAAGCTAGAGTTGCGCCAGAGCGAGTTTGGGATGAGTGCTGGACGGTTGCGCTTCACCTGGTAGTGCATCCACCAGACAAATGCTGGGACCGAGGCGGCACTGAGGACCAATAGTGAAAGGTTGGATGCCCGCCGGATGTTCTTGATGTCGGATGACAGCATTCTGCCATTGTCAGTTCTTGTGTTGCATCACGCACGAACCGCGAAACCTTACGCCAAAACATACGACAACGTCGTTAGTCCCGTGCTCGAAACCATTGTCCCAACCCAGTCAATGTCGAAAGCTAGCTGCTTCCCAATCATGCGTCTGGGTCTTGGCCGAGGATCCCGTGGCAACACCCAAAAGCCAATGATGCACAGGACAAAACTAGTAGCCGCAGCGAGATAGAATGCTGGCCGCCATCCGACGCTGTCCACAAGCACACCGCCAAGGACCAGGCCAAGCAAGAATCCGAGCGGACCTGAGAATCCCAGACACCCAAATCCAAAGTTGCGTGGCCGTCCGTACTCAACGCTCGTTGAAATGATGGAGACGGACGCTGGGACGGCCATGGCGCTGCTGACGCCCTGCAGGCCGCGAAAAGCAATGAGTTCGCCTCCAGTTCGTGCCAGACCGCAGCCGAGAGCACTCGCAACGAGGAGGGTGTTTGCCGCCAGCATCACGGGCCTTGTGCCCACGACGTCGGCAACTGATCCAGCCAACATCAAACATGATCCGGCGGTAAGATAAAAGATGGAGGTTGGCCAGAGGAGGAGGCCTGCTTCCAGATTCAGTGCGCTGGCCATAGCAGGCAAACCAACCACAATGATGCCATTGCAGAAGCTGGTAAAGAGCTGCAGGCTGATTAGCTGGGTAATGACAATGACTGCTCGGCTCTTGGAAAGGACTGTTGTCCTGTTGTTATCCAGTGATGCATCGAGCGATGCATCCACTCGCAGTGCAGGACTTTCTCGAGACGGAGCGGAAACGGCAGGGGTATTATTTGTTGTGCCGGACTCGAACTCGAGCGTTTGCAACTCGAGAGATGGGCGAAGAAGCGGTGTAAAGGACAGAATGGAACACCATGTAGGATTCACTACCTAGTGTGTAGGATGGTTGGTGTCTACACCGAAAAAGCTACCACTACCTAGGTAAATACATAAGGCGCTTTGCATTTTCCCATCTTACAGCGGTTGCCTGTCGTTAAGAAACCTATATTGGGGCTCGGATTTAAGCCAATTTGGCTCACGTTCATGCGTACTAGTGCTCGGATTTGTATACCTAACGTTAGTCAGCTACTATAGGCGACTACCTTACATAAGCATTGCCTTGGTTCTTAAATGTGTAATGGTAAAGTCACGCTAGCGCGGGTTTTTAGTAGAGAGTCTCATGAGAAATTTGTACATTCGTTTGTGATTTCTGATTCATCATCTCAAGTTTCCCTACGGAAGTACTCGATATATCGTACCTGATCTGCTATGCAGGTGGAGGATCTACGTCTTGCATCCTGATGGGTGCTTGACGCTTTACTACCATCTATGCATGAACTCTTGCGCTATCCCGGTGACAAATCAGGTAAGATCTCGAAAAGCCTGACAGCAATTCGTGCAAAGGCCAGTTGATAATGATACAGCGTGCGTTCAGCTATCTAAGAATCCTTCCCACTCTGTTCCTCCCCCATCGTCAAAAGGTGGTCGCACCCTCGGTGACGGCAAACATGGCCAAAGCCCTTTTCTCCACATCCTCCGACCCTGAAGCCTTCTGTTTATTGCGTACGTGGTCCCGTTCGGAGATTAATGAAATCGGTCTGACAATCTCTTCGGGTCGTCGCCCTGCACGCCCGCTCTCCTGGATGAAGTCCGTCGCTGAGTTATACGGATATATGTGGATGATAAGTAGGACGCAGTCAATACTGATGCCGGTCCCCAAGGCGGCGGTAGCGACCATGATGGTGGAGCCTTGGTCCGCCTTCCATCCTTCCAGCTCGACATTGTTCGCTTCATACCCCGAATAGTACAGATGACATCCTATACGTTGAGAGATTCTCTCAACTTCCGCCACGGAGCCGAAGTAGATGGTGGACTGTCGACGAATTCCCATCGGAGAATGGATGGATGGCGAGGCATTCCGCTGCGATCATCTCTGATCACAAGAGCTTCTCCTGCTATCACCGTCTCTTCTTCCTTGGATTTACACTCGATGGCGTACAATCACCAATGCTTTCGGCAAAAACTTTTAGCATGCTGCGGCGGAGATATAGACCCGATGTGGCCCAGAGAATCCCATTAGGGACCATCAGTCGTTTTTCGGCTTAGCCATGCTTCTCAAAGCGAACATAGCGAAGGACGGTGGTGATACAATGGTAATAGAGGTATTTTCGCGCTGGTCGCTTATCATTCCAGAACTTGAGTCCAACATTGTCCAGATCCCTCCACTTGAGAGCAGTCTCTTCGCTCCCTTCAAGACCAATGACATGCTCATTCATCAGGCCAGCTTGTACCGTTGTGGCTTGTCCATAGCTGTTTCAATTGGGACAACGATGATCGTCCCTCTATCGAATGCCTTTTCGAGTTGCTTGGTCAATTGGCTAATCCCATAGTGAACACAATTAATACTTCGTGCTCTCGGTAGGGGGTAACAAAGGCGGTTTTCCACCGATCTTCCTTATGGATAGGTTGTTGGAAGAAACCACGAGTGATGTCCATGGATGAGAACACAGTAGCTCCCCCCAACGCTCCCAATATGGTATCCTGTTTTGGCAACGGGTATGCGCCTGGGTATAGCGCCGTGTTCACCCGCCGAAGATCCACTGCCGCCCGGGGGATTTTGGGCTTCCATACCACAAAACAGGAGAAGATGGGTCATGATAATACCATTCCGCGGGCTCCAGATCATACTGTATCCTTCTGCCGCACCAGAACACCCGCGCCCTCAATTTCAACTTCTCCAGCCCTCACATTCTTAAACTCTCCTAAAAGCCGCACCATCCCCAACCCAGCCAATCGCGACCTGAGCTGCATACCTACCCCCTTAACCAAGGCTATGCCGTACAATATGCGCTGCAATACAGTCTTTACTGTGCTTGTGTCGCTTCAGGATTGGACACCAGAGAAGGCCGGCAGTGCTGGGAGACTCGACGGCGTAGTATTCGATCAATCCAGATCTCCAGGTCTCGTGTTTGTGTTTTTGGCGACTCTCCCACTCAGCTGTCTGTTCGATAGGTTCGAAGATGTTGGTGAAGATCGCAGCATAGGCTTCGGGAAATACAAAGCAGCGCCATAGCTGAGACTTGATCTTTTCGGCGATAATCCACTTCTTTCGCTCTATTACAACCTTTTCTGCGAGCAGCTTCGCTCTCTTTTTCATCCCTCAGCCATTGAGTCGTGGAAAACGCTGGGTTCCATCTCTCCATTCGAGTATGCTTTCCTCCCTCACGCATGTTGATTGTTGTTTGATGTTTACAATCATGTTCAGTCGGTTCTGCAAATTTTCTTCGGATTGATTGGCATAATGAGGTTTAAGCGCAGTCATGGTCCGCTGCCATCCTCCTTTTGCCTCAGATATCCTTACGGCAGCTCAGTGCTGTGGCAAGGTGGCAGCGTTGGATGATCCAACACATACGGAGATAGCATTCGGCCTATACCATACCCGTTCCCAAAACAACAGTTTGATAACGTTGCTCACACTGGGTGGGTGCAGTTCCCACATGCACCAAGACGAATCCTCGTGCCACCACGGCAATCGACATATGGCCCGCGGCCTCCACCTCATATATGGAGTCCGGGCAGAAGGCGTAATGCTCAAAGACGTCCCAATCTGTCCTTTCGGAATGATCGGGATGAGAAGGTTGGCTTCCCTCCGCCTTCGCCTTCCGCGAGTCTGCTCTTCAGTATATGAGGTCACAGGGCACCGGGCCACAGAAAATTTTCGCTAAACACTCAATTTGTGAATTTCTATAGGCGACGATTGAGAAAGCAAGTAGAAAACAGTGTACAGGTAGGACCGCCTAACAATAGGTCACCTGCACCTACCAGCTAAGTGTGTGCTTACAGCGGATCCTACAAAGTTGGCTCCAGCACTCACGCAACTTTTTTTTTGAAACTTCTTCAAAATCAAGCTCAAACAACAGCATTTTGATGTTAAAATCACAACTAAACACTTATTTCTATAAATC
>JAABUY010002830.1_pt1 | contig 20021 bp, 20 predicted proteins | sample 5560271 | NCBI WGS metagenome assembly JAABUY01 (sample SAMN10711886, study PRJNA513374) | rock metagenome | isolation source: Antarctica rocks | place: Antarctica: Victoria Land, University Valley
CGTGGGGGGTGCAGCGGCTGCACGCGCGCACCAACGAAGGGTTCATGCTCAAGATCTGGGCATCGCTGCTTGCCCTTCTCTGCATGAACGCCTGCTAGCAATCACGGTAATCTTGTGTGCCATCTCCAATGTCGCGCTCCGCCCGCGCCACGGCTCGCCGCCCGCGTGCGCCGCCTTGCCGGTGACGTGCAGATTATAGAGGCCGATCCCCTTGCGCGTCGTGACGATACAGCCCGGCCCGACCGCGCGCCCCGGTTCGAGGATGTACACAGCATCCGCACGCTTCGCCGTCTCCTCGATCAGCGTGCGGGACGTGTGCGAGCCGACTTCCTCGTCCGTATTGACGACATAGCGCACCTGCGGGAGTGGGATGCCGAGGTCGCGTAGAATCCGTAAAGCATAGATGCCGCTCAGAATGCCGGATTTCATATCAGAGACGCCACAGCCGCTGATCCGGTTGCCTGTGATCGTGAACGGGCGACTCGCGACCGTGCCTGTAGGATAGACCGTGTCAATATGCCCGATGAGTACGACGGTCGGGCTGCCCGCCGCGCCCTGCCATGTCGCACGGAGATGATCGCCGCGTTCCGCCTGCGGGAATGACTCGACCATCCCGCCGCTCGCTTTCAGCCAACCATGCACTACCCGCCCAACGGCATCCACGCGCGCCTTGTCATCCGTCGGGCTGTCCATATCCACGATGCGTTTCAGGTCACGCAGGTACTCCTCCCGCAGCCCCCGCGCCCGCTCCCGTATCGCCCCCCGCATCTCCGTTTCACTCATGCCAAAGCCTCCTCTATCGCCGAAAAAACCATAAACCACGAAGACACGGAGAGCACGAAGAAATACAAAGAGGATGAGAAGAATACATACGAGTTCTTCTCCGGTTTCTCTTTTTCGCGCCCTTCGCGCCTTCGCGGTTCAAAATCATCACACTCCGTCGAGGTGGTTGCGGTCGTTGAGGCGGGTGAGAATCGGGTGGCGGGGGCTGCCGTTCGCGCCGGGCAGGAGCAGGGTGCTGACCGAGCCGTGCTGCGGGCGGAGGCGGAGCGCATACCGCAAATCGAGCCCGATTGCCTCCCCGATGATCGCCTGCAAGGTCAGGCCGTGCGAAACGATCAAGATGTGCGGTTCGCTGTCGCGCGCGTGGATGGCCGCGATCTCCTGTACTGCCGACGAAGCGCGCACCAGCGTTTGCCGCAGTGATTCGCCGCCCGGCACGACGACATCCGCCGGGTCCGCCTCCCATGCCGCAAAAAAGTCCGCGTAACGCGGGCGGACCTCCGTGCCGGTGAATCCTTCCAGGTCGCCCTGATGCATCTCGCGCAGTCGCGGATCGGTCTGAACCGGCAATCCGTGCGCCTCGGCAATAGGCGCGGCGGTTGCTACCGCCCGCAGGAGGTCACTCGCATAGATCGCGACGAGCGGGATGCGCGCGAACGCTGGAACGAGGGTTGCCGCCTGCGCGTACCCATCCTCAGTGAGGGGCAGATCGGTGCAACCGAGGAACCGTCCCTCGACGTTCCACGCAGTCTGACAGTGGCGCACGAGATGAAGATGGATCGCCATGCCGCTATTGTCGCATAGATAGAGGCGGGGTGAGGTAAACTACTCCCCGCGACAGTGGGACGGAGGGGCAATGCGAGCAACGGGGCAACGGCGGGCGGACAGGCGACTGATCCTCATTTTATGCCTGATTACGTTCCTCGCGAATGCGGGCAACCAGCCCGCGCCCAGCCTGTATCCGGCGGTCGCGAAGGATTTCGGCATCAGCACCGCGCTGGTCGGGCAACTCTCGACCGTCAGCAATCTGAGCGGCATCATCCTGACACTCATCCTCGCGCCGCTCTCCGATGCCTTTGGGCGCAAGCGGCTAATTACTATTGGTATTCTGCTGACGCTCGTTGCCGGCATCGCTGCCACCTTCTCGCCCAGTTTCGGTGTGCTGCTGCTCGTCCGCATTATTGGCGGGGCAAGTTGGGGCGGCATCATGCCGTCGGTCTATTCCCTGGCGGCGGAACGTTTTTCCGACACGATGCGCACCATCGCGATTGGCTGGATCACCTCGACGCTCTCGCTGGGCGGCATCATCACAAATGTCCTGTTCACTCAGATCGCCCAGTTCACCTCGTGGCGCGGCAGCGTGCTGGTCTATGTGACCTGGGCGACGATCGGTGTGGTCGCGCTGCCACGTTTCCTTCCCACCGATCCGCCGCTGGCGCGGCTGCCGCGCGGCATGCTCCGCGCGCTCTTCGGGAGCGGACTGATCCTGCCCTTCCGCCACCGGGCGACGCGTGCTTTGATTACCTCGAACGTCGCGCGCACGCTGCACTGGTCCGCGATGAATACGTACATCGCCTTGCTCTTCTCGGATGTCTACGGGGTCACTATCGCTACGATCGGGTATCTTTCGCTGGGCACCTCGGTCGGCTATCTCGTCGGCGTCAATGTCGCCAGCCGCCTGACGCCGCGCTTCGGTCTACAGCGCATCAATGTCTGGTCGAATGCGCTTGGCTTCCCGATCCTCGTCCTGACAACCGGACTGCTCGCTCCCCTGCCGATCATGCTTGCCTTCGCGATGTGCTACCACGCCTGCATGGGAGCGGGATACACGACGCAGCAGACGCTCCTACTGGCCGTAACGCCAGCGGGCAAGGGCGCGACGGGTGGGGTCAACAGCGCGACCGTGCAGGCGGGCGGCGTCTTCGCCTCGATCATTGGCGGGGTGATCATTGGCACGCTCGGCTATCGGTGGCTTGGCCCGTTGCTCGGCTGGAGTGGCCTGCTTGCCGCCTTTCTCGTCTGGCGCGCTGTCGCTGTTAATGCCGGCCGTGAGGCCGAGATCGAGGACGGGGGCCTAATCGTCGGCATCAAGGCGCAGCCCGATGTGTCCATTGACGCGGCCACGTCCCGTACAGAGGTCTAACAGGTCTATGCTGCTTATCTCTGCGGCATAGACCCCCAGTCTGATTGCGCAACGATCCCACGATGCTCGCTCTGTGCCGTCTCATCGCGTAGCGGGAGTCAGCGCAACCGGTAGCTCACTCGTCGCGCCACGCGTCACCGACCGGTGGGAACCGCTGTCGGTGCGGACGATCCTGGCGCGACGCTCGCCCCACTCGCTCTGCTTGCGGGCGCGGGCTGCACCGTGATGCCAATCGGCGTTGGCGCCCCGATCGTTACCATGAAAGATTGCGTCACCCCGTTCAGCGTCGCCGTGATTGTCGCCGTCCCCGGTGATTCCCCCGTCACCGTGCCCATCGCGTCCACTTTGGCGATGTTCGGGTTGTCGGAGGACCATTGGACCTGGGTGGTAAGGTCCTGGGGTAGGCAGAGGGGAACGCAGATCATCCGCTCGTCGCGGCGGTGTTGCATGATGGGGTCGTGGCCACTTTCTTGCGCGGGATTGATCTGTTCGTTGATACGATGGGAGACGCGGCGGGTGCGACCGGGCGGAACGCTGCTTCTGCTCGCGTCGGTTCCCCGGTTGGATCTGGTGTTCCTGTAATAGTCGGGGATAGCTTCCGTCTCCTGCTGGCTAGCGCATCGCCGCGTTCGTGATGCACCGCTTGGCGACCGACCGGCATCACGCAGGCCTACGCGGTCGCTCTCGGTGATCCCGACGTCCTGCAGGGCGTCGTCACATGGGAGTGATCCGCCGGGCGCATTTCCGAGTAGAATTAGAAAAGCAGGCAGCAGGCAGCGGACGGCGGGCGGCAATGAATACTCGACCGACACGGCACATTTCCACTTCGAGAATATCTGGGTGGAATTCGCCCATGATCTGTTGCTGTCCGCAGGGGAAAGCTGCCTGCTGCCTGCTCGGAGTCTGCTCATGACATGGCCGCGCGCGCTCGACCCGTTCGAGGGGAATGTGCTGCATGCTCCCGCTACTGACGTGTACACGGATGCTGCACTCCCAACGCTCGCGGACGCTTACGAGGCGTGTCGTCTTGTGACGCGCTACCACGCGCACGCGTTCTACTTCTCCATCCGCTTCCTCCCGCCGGAGAAACGGCGCGCGATCTGGGCGATCTACGCGGTCTGCCGCTACTCCGACGACCTCGTGGACCGCGCCCCGGCCACTGCCGCGCCCACCGACCTCCTCGCGCGGATTGATTGGTGGGAGGGGCGGCTGCGTGCGATGGATACCGAACTGCCGATTATCCGCGCCTTCGCCGACGCACGCGCGCGGTTTGGCATCCCGACGCAGCCCGTATGGGACCTGCTCGACGGCATGCGTATGGACCTGACCCGTGCGCGCTATGCAACCTGGGAGGAACTGGGTCGCTACTGTTACTGCGTCGCTAGTACGATCGGTTTGCTCTGCACACCCGTGCTCGGCTACGATGGCGCGGCGGAGACACTCGCCTATGCAGCGAACCTCGGCATCGCCATGCAACTGACGAATATCCTGCGCGATGTCGGCGCGGACGCCGCGATGGGCCGCATCTATCTGCCGCAGGATGAACTCGCCGCCTTCGGCTACGATGAAGAAAAGATTGCCGCTGGCGTTGTGGATGACGCCTTTCGTCGCCTGATGGCCTTTCAGATTGCCCGCGCCCGTGCCCTCTACAACGAGAGCATTCCCGGTATCACGCGCCTCCATCGCACCGGGCAACTCCCCGTGCAGGCGGCGGCGACCCTCTACGGCGGCATCCTCGGCCGCATCGAGGCGATTGATTACCACGTCTACACCCACCGCGCCGCCCTGACGACGTGGGACAAAATCGTCCGCCTCCCTACCATCTGGTGGCAGACGCGCACGCTGACGCGCGCATAGACCATCGGCGCTTTTCCTCTCTGGTACGCTTGTTTCAAACCATCCTGATCGGACGATGGAGGAGGAGATTTCTGATGGCAGCACCGAAGGCTATGCCATATCCACATATCGTCTGCAATCCGGACATTCTCGCTGGCGAACCAACCATCGCGGGTACGCGCATCGCCGTTCGCAATATCATTGAAAGAGCGCGCTCTACGCCGGTGATCGAGGAACTCCGCGAGACATCTCCATATTTTACCCGAGAAGAGGTTGAGAAAGCCTTTGCCTTCTATCACGATCATCGCGCCGAGATTGACCGCTATATGGCGGAAAACGATGTGGCATTGATCGCTGACGGTTGGTAGTGCCACGATCGCTCGTGTATCTCGATGAGTGCGTCTATATGGGTCTGGTGGCACGTCTCTTTCGCTGGCACGACTTGCAGCAACTGATCGCGGGTATGCGTCTTCCCGATTACAATAAGGACACGTACGCATGGCGCTTGGACAGATCTTGTAAGCGGTCACTCGTCAAGGAGCGCCGTGAGACCAGCGACATCAACGAGCATCATGTTGCGGCGCTCGGGAATGATGAGATCGGCTTTCTGGAGTTCGGTCAGTTTGCGTGTGACGGTGACGCGATTCGCGCCGATCATTGCCGCGAGATCCTGATGCGTGGCGGGATAGGCGATGAGCGTCTTGCCGTCGTTGGCGGGTTCCCCGAAGGCGTCCACCAGTGTGAGCAAAAGCGCGATCAGGCGAATGCTCGTATCGTGCCCGAGAGCGTGGACGATCATGCGATGGGCGATGGAGAGTTGCGCGCCGAGTGAGGCCACAAGCGCGTTTGCAGCCTCAGGGACGATGCGCACCAGCACCGGTACTCCGCTCGCATGCAAAAGCGTCACACTGCTGTGCGTCATCGCTTCCGCGCTGGCCCGCTGGGGCGCTCGCGCATCTGTCATGCCGAAAACGTCACCCTCGCGGAGAATCGCCAAGATCACCATCCGGCCATCGGGTAGCGGTTCCGCGAGCTGGACGCGCCCGCTCCGCACGACATACAGGATTGGATCGCTATCCTCTCGCGTGCGGATTGTCTGCCCCGGCGCATAGTCGGTCGTGACGAAAGGCACGATGCCCGCTGCCCGATCAAGCGCGTCTACGAGCGGCGGCGGCGGGAGCGCATCGCCCGGCGCTTTGGTCACTGCATCAATCAGGATGTCCCAGACCGCATCCATCTCGCGCAGCACTGTCGGCAGATCGCGTGAATCACCATCGTAGACAGTGCGGACACATTCAGCGAGCAGCGAGAGTTCCCCCTGGATGGCCGTCGTAGGATCGCCCTCCAGGCGGGTATATGCATGCCGGAGCGCGGCGATTAGCGGGCGATATTCGCCGCTCAGGACGGCGTCAACGAGGAGCGGCCTCCGCAATTCCTGTCCGTGTCCGTCCGCGAATGGCTCCGGAGCGCCCCCGTCGCGCGCCGTATCCGCCCGGCGACGGGCGAACAGCGGCAGCGCCCGTGTCAGGGTTCGTGCAAGTAATGCGGACATCCCTAGCGAACCTTTCTCATCGCGCGTTGTTTTCCTTAATTCCGGTCCCTCCCCTCGAAAGGAAAGGGAGGAATCTACCATTCATGAAGGTGGCTCAACAGTGCGCAGGCGGTGACGGATGCGGGCGATTTCGTCCTCGGTCACGCCGATGGCATGCAGATATGCCGCGATGCCGCTGTAGGCGCTTTCGATATGCGCGAGCGTGGCATCCATCGTTTCCGAGACCGCCGAGAAACTGAGGGCGTAATCCGCGCTGATCGTCGCGGCGGGCACACCGGCGATGCCGAGGAGCAGAGCAACGATCAGTCCCGTGCGGTCCCGCCCCGCGTGGCAGTGGACGACGATACCGCCGTCCGGCGCGTCCGCGACCGCCCGCATGATGGCAGCGATCTGGGTCTGGTGCGTCGAGAGATAGGCAGCATTCATCGCCGCCGTGTAGGAAAGCCCCGTTTCCTTATGCGCGATGACGGCCTTGCTGACCAGCCGGTCGTTGGGATCGAGCGGAAGTTCCTGCGTGGCGATCGCGGCGTGACCAATAAAGGGGCTCGGCTCGTCACGTGCTTCGACGGGGAGGCGCAGGTCAATGATCGTGCGGACGCCGTATGCTTCGAGCGCGGCGCGTCCTTGCGCGTTCAGTCGCCCGACCGAATCCGCGCGCACCAACGCGCCCCAGCGGATTGTCGCGACATCATCGGTCGCGTGGCCGCCGAGGTCGCGCGCGTTGTAGCACGTATCCCAGCGGAGGTGACGCTTCAGCATCAGCGCGGTCACCCGGCGATGATCTCCACGGGCGTACCGACGTTGGCCCAATCCCACAAAAAGGCGGCGAAGTCGGTCGGCAGATTGACGCAGCCGTGCGACATCTGCTGCCCCCAGTTGTGGTGCCAGTAGGTGCCGTGGAGGGAGTAGCCCTCGCCCCACGAGAGTTGGTCGTTGCCGAAATACTGAACGTATGGCACATTCGGCAGGTCGTAGCCGGGGCCGATCATCTCCTGCGAGCGGAAGCGTTGCTGGACCCAGTACGATCCGACCGGCGTCGGATGGGCATCGGTGCCCGTCGAGACATCGAGGTCCTGCACGAGGTTCATACCGTCGAATGCCCACAGATGCTGCTGCGCGAGATTGACGAGCACCCAGTGGCCCTGATGCGGCGAGACACCCTGAATATTGCGGATCGGCGCCTCACCGATCTGATCCGCAGTGGCTGGCGCATTGACGCTCGGATCGGCGGGGCCGTGCCCGAGGATGCCGAGTTGGGTGACGCGGGCGACATTGTTGGCGGTGGGATCGAGTTCAAGCCGACCATAGAGAAAATACTGCGCGGTCGCCCCGTTCTCGGTCAGTTCCTCTGAGATCGGGTCGCCGAGAAGCGCCTTTTTCTTTGCCCAGAGCGCATTAAAGCCATTCGCGACCCAGTGGCCCGTCGTCGCGACATACGTCCAGTCGGCAGGTACGGAGCCGGTTGGTTTCGCGCGTGTCTTAAAGGCGTCGGTGGTAAGCAGGAAGTGGTGGGATTGCGCAGATTCCTTGCCGATGGCAGCGAGTTCCGGCGCGCCGACCGGACGCTGGAAGATGCGGCCGACCGCGTACCATTGCTCAGTGACACCATTCGTGGTCGTCGCTTCATTGAGCGGCCAGCCGAGGCCATCCATGCCGCCGCTTTGCTCCCACAACGGGCGGAAGGCGGCGGGGATGGTGTGCCCCGTCGGGCGGGCGTAAAGGGGCGGCGCGGCGCTGACGATAAACGTGGTGGGTATCACTGCGGCGATAACGACTAGACCAATGAACAAACGAAGGAACGAGCGAAGCCCCCGTAACCCGTGCATGCGTGTACTCCTTCGTGGCCACCCCAGCGGGCGGCGATGTGGCATAATCGCGATCGCGACAGAGATGCGAGTGTCCGTACAGGATCGTGCGTGTATGAGACAAGGGTGCGCCAAATGCGCGATGGTTCGCTCTAAAGAACGAACGATCATCCCTTTTGGTTGCGACTTTTTTTAGTCAGTGCCGCAACATATGGTTTCTCCGATGGCTGCTCTTGCGCGCGGGCCGATTTTGGCACATAATCGGGCCTAACGACGCCGGAGAACGCAGTAGCGAGGTCTCCCGTCCATGTAGCGAGCAGGCGGTTGGTGTGAGCCTGTGGACGTGACCTTTCGTGAATTACCTCCTCGGTCCGGCATACTGCCGGAGAATCGTCGGTCGGTTGCCCCGGTACCGGGCCGCGCCTGTGTTCGCAGGCGCTGAGGTGGGCGTGGTGACGCGCCTGCGCACGAAGGTGGTACCGCGACGATCCGTCGCCCTTCTCGGGGCGGCGTTTTTGTGTTCGGGGATGGGGAAACCTCACCCCCTAGCCCTCTCTCCTTTGCTCCGGCAAAGGAGAGAGGGAGCGAGCCTTGATGAGATCGGGGCGTTATCGGAACGCCTCGATAGTGCGATAAATCACCCCTCTCCTTTGCTGCCAAGCAAAGGAGAGGGTAAGGGGTGAGGTTTACGATGACTGCGGTAGCGACGAATACAAACGTGCTGGATACGCTTTCCGAGCGGGGATTTATCAATCAGGTGTCGGATCTGGCGGGATTGCGGCGGGCAGCGGAAACGCCGATGACGCTCTACTGCGGCTTCGATCCGACCTCGGACAGCCTGCATATCGGCCATCTCGTGCAGGTAATGGCCCTCGCGCACTTCCAGCAGCACGGGCACCGACCGATTGCGCTCGTGGGCGGCGGCACGACGATGGTCGGTGACCCGACTGGGCGGGCGACCGGCCGGGCGATCATGACGAAGGAAGCAATCGCCGCCAATGCCGTGAAGATCAAGGAGCAATTGAGTCACTATCTCGACTTTTCCGCAGGCCGGGCAATCGTGCTCGACAATGCGGTATGGCTGACGAAACTCAACTACATTGACTTTCTGCGGGATATCGGGCGGCATTTCTCTGTCAACCAGATGCTGGCGATGGAGGGATACAAGACGCGGTTGGAGACGGGTTTGTCGTTCCTGGAGTTCAACTACCTGCTCTTGCAGTCGTACGACTTCCTCCATATGTATCGAGAGGATGGCTGTATCCTCCAGATCGGCGGCGGCGACCAGTGGAGCAACTGCCTCGGCGGGATGGACCTCATCCGCAAGGCGGATGGCGGTGAGGCGTTCGTGCTGACGACGCCGCTGATCACCGATGCCGCCGGACAGAAGATGGGCAAGTCCACGGGCAACGCTCTCTCGCTCAACCCCGCATACATGAGTCCGTACGACTACTACCAGTTTTGGATCAATGTGGAAGACGCGCTGGTCGAGCGGTTCCTCGCCTTTTTCACCTTTCTGCCGATGGAGGAGATACGGCGGCTCGCGAATCGCACGGGCGCGGAGTTGCGACCGGCGAAGGAGACGCTCGCCTTCGAGGCGACGAAACTGACGCACGGTGAGGCGACGGCGCGCGAAGCGCAAGCAGCCTCCCGCGCGCTCTTTTCCGGCACGGGTGCGCTGGAAGCCGCCCCGACGACCGTCATCCCGATGGCGGATCTCGACGCAGGCATCTCCGTCGCTGATCTCTTCACGCGGGCGGGCCTCGTGACAGGCAGGGGCGACGCGCGGCGGCTGGCGGCGCAGGGCGGCGCGTCCGTGGATGGCGAACGCGTGGATGATATGGACCGCATCCTGACCGCTGCCGACATCCCAGCCGAGGGATTGCTCCTGCGCGCCGGGAAGAAACGCTACCAGCGCGTCGTCGTGGGTTGACCATGCGACGATTGTGCTACAGTGGCAGAGGCCGTTTCGCGAGACTCACCGCATCTGCCGACCCTGAGGAGAGATGACGATGCTCGATGCTACCTATCCGCCGCCGGTCGCCGCACTCCTCACGATCGGGAATGAGCGGCGATCCCAGCCGCCGCCTGTGACCGAGCCGATGCTCTCGTTGGAGGCGATGCAGAACAGCAAATCCGAACCGGCGCCGTATCAGAGCAACGCCTGGCTCAATTACCTGCAATTCGGCATTCGACCGGAGCATCTGCCGGACCTGCTCGCCATGATTACCGATGAATCGCTCGGCAACGGCGATCCAGACTCACCCGAAGCCTGGGCTTCGCTCCATGCATGGCGGGCAATCGGCCAACTCCGTCTGACCGAGGCGATTGAACCGCTTGTCGGCTTGCTGGACGAACTGGAGGACTGGGACTTCTTCAGGGAAGAGGCACCGGACATCTTTGGGATGATTGGCCCGGCGGCGCTCCCCGCGCTCACGACGTTCTTCCGCGACCCATCGCACCTACTGTATGCCCGTGTGGTTGCCGGGAACGCCATTGCCATGATCGGGCGGATGCATACCGAAACACGGGATCAATGCATCGAGATCCTCGTCGAATGTCTTGCCGCATACGACGAGAATGACCCGGACTTCAATGCGATGGTCTCCTCCATGTTGCTCGATCTCGAAGCGGTGGAGGCGCTACCCGCCATCAAACGTGTCTATGACGCGGACGCGGTGGATGTCGCACATCTCGGTGACTGGGAAGATGTCGAACTTTCTTTCGGGGTCCGCACGCAGCGAGACACGCCGCGACCACACTACAACCTGTTCCAGCCGCCCGATCCCCTCTTGGAGGAGATCATCGCGGACGAGGAGCGCGCCAAACGCCGTCATGATGCCGAGAAGAAGGCGAAAAACAAAAAGAAAATGGCGGACAAGTCCCGCAGGCAGAACCGCAAGAAGAAATAACGAGCAACGAGCAATGAGTGGAGCTTGATCCTCTCATTGCTCATTGCTCATTACTCTCTACTCGCCATTCGTGAAAGCCAGGGCAGTTCCGTGCCGATGGTTGTTGGGTCGCCGTGGCCGGTGTAGACGGTCGTTTCCGGCGGCAGGGTGGCGAGGCGGGCGAGCGAGCGGTGCATCGCCGCGCGATCCGCACCGGGGATGTCAATGCGGCCGTGGCCGTTTGGGAAGAGCGTGTCGCCGCCGATCAGCGTATTGGTCGTCGGTTCGTAGAGCACAACGCCGCCTGGCGAGTGGCCCGGCGTGTGCCAGACGGTGAAGATGTACCGGCCAAGATGGAGCATATCGCCATCGTTCAGATAGCGATCCGCCTTCGTCGGCGTGATGTCCGGTAGGTCATTTCCCATCATCTGGGGATCGCGAATCATCGGCTCGTCCGCTTCGTGGATGAGGAGCGGCGCGTTTGTCCCGGCCTGCATGGCGGCGTTGTCCGCGATGTGGTCCCAGTGTCCGTGCGTGTTGATGAGCAGCGTGACGGTATAGCCCCGCGCCTTCGCCTCGGCCAAGACGACTGCGGCGGAATCGGGCGGTGCGTCAATGATCCACGCCTCGTTCGTCTCCTCATCCGCGACAAGGTACGCATTGGTCGGCAACGGCCCGGTCGGAAAGACTTCGATCTGCACTGGCTTTCGTCCTTTCACTACGCGTGTATCTTACGACGGCTCCGGCGGGTTTGCGGGGCCGGGCCAATAGCAATCGGTCGTCTGCACAATGTTCAAACCGTCCGCCCGAAAGCTGCCGCCCACGAAGTGGAGGTCGAACCCAAGTTTGCCGGCGAGAACTCCCCGGATCCGATGGCGATCTGCGGCCACAGATACGCCCCGGCGTCCAACTGGTAGCCATGCTCCAGCGCCGCGACCTGTACCGGGCCGCTCCACTGCCAGCGTGATGACATGCCGGTCGGGGAACTGAGTGGGTCGAAGATGGCTCGCCCTTGTCCGTCTTTTTCATCCGGTAACCTGCTCCAGGTATGTATCTCCAGGTACACCTTGCCCGATGGCGCGGTGTTGGGTGGTATCGTCAGTTCCAGCGTCCAGCGCAATCCCGGCACGGTGACACGGTCGGGCGGCGCCGGCGTAGCGTCGGCGGCAGCGGCATCATTGCGCAGTTCGAACCGGGCATGGTAGCCATCAATTGTCCGCTCGGTAGCGATCAGCGCGCCGTTAGCCGACGCGGGGGCGAAGGCGGTGGCACACGCGGTGACCGTTGACCGTATCGAGGGCGCCCAGTTCTCACTGCATCCAACGAGCGGCGCGATGACGGCGAGCATGATCCATACGGCCATGCAGCGGCCGTGCTTCGCCCTCGCCCTATCGGGCGGCGCGTCAATGATCCACGCCTCGTTCGTCTCCTCGTCCGCGACGAGGTATGCATTTGTCCGTAGCGGCCCGGGCGGAAAGACTTCGATCTGCATCTGGAGGGTCCTCTCATCCGTTCTTCAGTGACCTCGGACCAGATTGTCGCACATCGAGAGCGGCGCTATCCCTTGAAGGGGCTGAAGGTTTGCGGCGCCAATTCCTCGGCTTTGCGTTGCGCCCAGTCGCCGGGCCCGATCCGATCCCACATGCGTTCACCGGTGCCCTGTAACTGCGCTGTCACCGCGCGCTCGTCAACATTGACCACCGTGCCATCGCGCATTACCCACAACCCGTCAATCATCACCGACCGGAGGTCCTCCGCCTCGGCGCTGTAGACGATGTTCTTGATTGGGTCGCGTACCGGGGCCATGAAAAGCGAGTCCGTCCGCCAGAAGAGCATATCCGCCTTCGCGCCGGGGGCAATCCTGCCGAGATCGTCGCGATGAAGCATTTTGGCAGCATTGAGAGTCGCCGCGTTAAAGACATCGCCCGCAGTCGCCTTCTGCGTATCGCGCGCCATGATCTTGCCGATGACGGCGGTCCAGCGCAACCCCGCGATCATGGACTGCGGGGCGGTATCGGTGCCGAGGCACATGTTCACGCCGGCATCCACGTAGCGCGGATAGGATTCCATCGCGATCCCACGCCGCGCGAAGACCCAGACATTATGGGCCACCGACGCGCCAGCGCGCGCGAGGATCGTCAGGTCATTGCCCCCGTACTGCACCCAACTGTACCCGGCGATGAAGATCACATGACCGAGGATGTTCCATTCACTGAGAAACCCAATAGACTCCAGCCACTCGACGGGTGTCATCCCGTGGCGCTGCACGATCGCGTCGAATTCGAAGACGGATTGGCTGACGTGCAAGGCGAGCGGCACCTGCATCCGGTCGGATGCTTCCCGGCTCAGGCGCAGGAGTTCCTCCGTGCAGGTATCAACCTGCGATGGCGAGAGGAAACCCTTGACGCGGCCGTTCGCCCGACCGTCAATGCGTTCGATGAACGCAATGGCTCGCTCGAACCCTGCTTTCCCGGCTTCCTCATCCCATTCGTACTCCATCTTCTTGCCGTCGCGCGTCAGCCAGCGCCCCGACCGATAGCCGTTCGCGATGTAGGCGCGCAGGCCGCTGCGCGCGACGGCATCCGCCGTATAGTCGCCCTGACCGCCGATCTCCATCACGGTGGTCGTTCCCGTCCGGATCAATTCGGCCATCGAGTAGTCAATCGCCGCGTGGCGCGCCGCCTCATCAATCGCCGCGCTGCGGACCGGCAGCATCTCGGCGAGGCCGGACATGGCGAATTGGCGCCGCCCGCGATCCTCGACGAAGGATTTATCGAGCGGTGACTCGCTGAGGTGCGTATGAGTATTGATGAAACCGGGCGTGATGATCTGATCGCGCACGTCAATCACCCGGTCTACCCGCCCGCCGAATGTCCGCCCGACATGGATGATCGCATTCCCCTCGATGACGATGCAGCCATGCTCCAGGAGGCGATGCGCGCCATCCTGGTACGCCACGATCAGCCGACTGTCAATGCGCGTGCGCTCACCCACCTTCTCACTCCTCTTACCATCGCTTCCGACCGGCGATTGCTCATCCGGAATCATACCCGTGCTATGCTACCGTACTATTCCGGGAAGGGTCATCATCGGCAGTCAATTGCCGGACAAGGCAGCCACGGACGATACGGCGAGAGAGAGTGGGAAAGGGAGGCAGGCGATGCTGGGCAGACGGCGATTTCTCATCGGGGCGGCAACGACAGCGGGGGCGGCGATCCTCGCGGCGTGTGGCGGCAGCGGCAGTGCGACGAGTACCACCGTCGCGCCAACGAAAGCGGTCACGCCAGCGGCCGTGACGGCAGCACCAACAGCGGCAACGAGCGCGGGATCACCGACGACGGGCGCTCCGGCGATTGGGGCCACTCCCGCCGTGCAGCCCGCAGTCACGGCTGCGGCGGGTTCGCCTGCCGCGAGTGGTGCCGCCTCGGGCGGCAAGATCAAGGCGCAGATTGATACGACCGGGATTAAAAAGGGCGGCACGATCATTGTTAGGGCGGGCGGCGACATCACCGCCTTCAATCCGGTAACGGAGGGCAATGTCATCACAAACAGCCAGATGCCGCTGCTCTACGATGCCCTCGTCTTTCCCGACCCGGACACCTTGCAGCCGACGCCGAATCTCGCCACGAAATGGGAGGTTTCCCCGGATAGTAAGACCTTCACATTTACGCTGAAGCAGGGCGTCAAATGGCACGACGGGCAGCCATTCACCGCCGACGACGTGAAATTCGCGTACGAACTCTACATGAATCCGGACAGCGGCTCGATCCGCGCGGCCAGCCTGAGCCAGAACATTGCCGCCATCACTGTCAAGGACCCGCAAACCGTCGTCTTCACGCTCAAGGATGTCGTCGCGTCCTTTATGACGATTGACGTGGCGTACGGCATCGTGCCCAAACACCTCCTCGGTTCCATCGCGCCGAAGGACTTCAAAACGGGCGTGTTCAGCACCCGCAAGCCGGTCGGCACTGGGCCCTTCAAGTTCAAGCAGCAGATTCTCGGCGAACGTGTCGAATTTACCGGCAATCCGGAGTACCACCGAGGTGCGACCGCGCTCGACGCCTACGTCTACAAGGTCGTCAAGGAAAATGCCGTGACGGCGCAGCAACTGAAGACGGGCGAACTCGACTTCGCCAGTATCAGCCAGGATTTCGCGGACGACGCGAAGAAGCAGCCGAACCTCAATGTCGTGGACTACGACACCTTCACGATGCTCATTCAGGGCTACAATGTTGATCCAGCGAAGGGACCGGCGATTTTCCAGGACGTCAATGTGCGGCAGGCGCTCTGCTACGCCATTGATCGCCAGTCAATCGCGCAGAAAATCTACAGCGGCTACGCAACCGTCGCAGTCGGTACGGAGTCGCCGGTCACCTGGGCGTATCAGCCGGACAAGATCACGACGAAATACGAGTATGACCCGAAGAAAGCGGTGCAACTGCTCGACGGTACGGGCTGGAAGGCGGGCACGGACGGCATCCGGGCGAAGGACGGCAAGCGGCTCTCGTTTACCCTCTACACCGTCAGTGGCGACCCCGCCTCCGCGAGCCATATGCAGGTGGTGCAGGACGCCTGGAAAAATATCGGCGTCGACATGAAGTTGCAGTTGGAGGAGGCGACGATCGTCGTCAACCGCGCGTCGAAGTCGTTCGACTACGAGATGTTCTTTTTCGGCCTGACCACTACGCCGGAGCCGGACCAGACCCGCTACTGGGGGTCGAATCAGCACGGGCCGGGGGCGAATTACTACGGCTACAACAACCCGAAGGTGGACGATCTGCTCATGCAGGGTATTCGGACGCTCGACATCGAGCAGCGCAAGGCGATCTACGTGCAGGCGCAGAACCTGATTGTCGCGGACGTGCCCGGCTTCGTCTCCCACTTCGTCAAGGGCATCGGCGCGGTGAACAAGCGAGTGAAGAACCTCGTGCCGAACGCCGTAAACACGAACTTCAACGCGCACCAGTGGTACGTCACCGACGGGAAATGAGAAACGACGGGAGAAGTGGATGATGGTCTATCAGACTCTGCTCACGGAGACGGCCGATGGGGTCCTGACAATCACGCTGAACCGGCCGGAGGTATTGAACGCCCTGACGCCGCAAATGCTCGATGATCTGCGGGACGCAGTGCGCGCCGCCGAGCGGGATGCGGCGGTGCGCTGCCTCGTGCTGACCGGCGCCGGGCGTGGGTTCTGCTCCGGGCTGGACCTGACCGTCGCCAGCCAGCGCGACGCGACGTACTCGGTCGCTGACGGGGTGCGGCAGCACTACAATGTGATCGTCAAGGGCATCCGCGCGATCGAGAAGCCGGTGATCGCGGCGCTCAATGGCGTCGCGGCGGGTGCGGGCATGAGTTTCGCGCTCGCCTGCGATCTGCGCATGGCGAGTGAGGCGGCGTGGTTCATGCCGGGGTTCGTCCGGATCGGGTTCGTGCCGGATAGCGGTGGCACGCTCTTTCTACCGATGCTCGTCGGGTACGCGAAGGCGGCAGAGCTCGCCTTTACCGGTGACCGTGTTGACGCCGCTGAGGCGCACCGGCTTGGCCTTGTCAACCATGTCGTGCCTGCGGATCAGTTGATGGAGCAGACGCATGCACTCGCGGTCCGCCTCGCCGCCCTGCCCACCCGCGCGATTGGCCTGACGAAGCGCGCCTTCAACCGCGCGATCATGCCGCAGCTGGATGCCGTACTCGACTATGAGGCGGATCTTCAGGAAATCGCGGCCCGCACCCACGATCATCGGGAGGGCCTCGCCGCCTTCCGCGAGCAGCGGCAGCCGCACTTTACCGGAGAATGAGCGATGGTCGGCGCTGATGCGATGCGGGTAATGGTAATTGGGGGCGGGCTTGGGGGGTTGACGACGGCGCTGCGGCTGCACGCGGCGGGCATCGCGGTGCGCGTGTACGAGTCGGCGCGGGAAATCCGGGCGCTCGGCGTGGGGATCAATCTGCTGCCGCACGCGGTGCGGGAGTTGACGGCGCTCGGCCTCCTCGACGCGCTGCTCGCGGCGGGCGTGCCAACCGGGGAGTTGCGCTACTTCAGCAAATCCGGTCAGCAAATCTGGCAGGAGCCGCGCGGGCTGGCGGCGGGCTATCAGTGGCCGCAAATCTCCATCCACCGGGGGGCGCTTCAGATGCTGCTGCGCGACGCGGCAGCGGCGCGGCTCGGCGCGGAGCAGATCCGCACCGGTCATCACCTCGCAGCGTTCACGCAGCGGGGCGATGGCACGGTGGAGGCGCGATTTGTTGACCGCCGGAGCGGCGCGCCGGTCGCGACCGAGACCGCCGACCTGCTGATCGGTGCCGATGGCATCCACTCGGCCGTGCGTCGCGCGCTTTACCCCGACGAGGGACTGCCGAAATGGAATGGCGCGATTCTCTGGCGCGCGATCACGCCGAGCGCGCCCTTCCTGACGGGGCGTTCGATGTTCATGGCGGGGCATGCCCGGCAGAAGTTCGTCGCCTATCCGATCACCACGACTGCCGATGCACACGGACAGGTGCCAATCAACTGGATTGCCGAGTTGCGCTTTGATGAGACGGCGCCTGCCAATCAGGAGGATTGGAACCGGCGGGGCGATTCGGCCGACTTTCTCCCCGCCTTCGCGGACTGGCGGTTCGACTGGCTCGACATCCCCGATCTGATCCGGCGCGCCGATGTTGTCTACGAATATCCGATGGTGGACCGCGATCCGCTCGACACCTGGAGCGTTGGGCGGGTGACGCTGCTCGGCGACGCGGCGCATCCAATGTACCCGGTCGGCTCGAATGGGGCATCGCAGGCGATCCTCGATGCCCGCGCGCTGGCCGACGCCCTCGCCGCGAATACGGACATCCGGCGGCGCTCCGCGACTACGAGGCGCACCGTCGGCCCGCGACCGCCCGGATCACCCTGAGCAACCGGCAACAGGGGCCGGAGCGAGTAATGCAGATCGTCGAGGAGCGGGCACCCCAAGGCTTTGCGGACCTCGATGCCGTCATCTCGCGTGCCGAGTTAGCGGCGATTGCGGCGGAATATAAACAGATCGCCGGGTTCGACCGAGAAACCCTCAATCGCCGGACCGTCTGAATTCGCTCGCCGCCGATAGTAGAGGCTTTCCAGACTCTGTCAGCAATCATGCGATCAACGTCAACCGAAACATCGCGTATTTCTGCACAAACTTGACAGATAAAGCGCGTGATGGCACAATGATGATAGGAACCTAACAAGCGTTTGTTCGTAGGCGTGTACGGATGGATAGTCGCAAGCGACAAATCGAGGATGTGGCGAGTACGCTCTTCAGCGCGCGCGGCTACAGCGCGACGAGCGTGCGAGACATCGCGCGCGCCCTCGATTTGCAGGGTGGCAGCCTTTACGCGCATATTTCCTCGAAGGAAGACGTGCTCTGGAACATCGTCAGCCGTGCGGCAGAGCGGTTCCATGCGGCGGTGCGCCCGGTCGCCAACGGCACGGAATCTGCCGCTGAGCGATTGCGGGGGATGGCGCGCGCGCATGTGCAGGTCATCACGGACGACATCGAGCATGCGACCGTCTTTCTGCACGAGTGGCGCTTTCTTGGCGCGGAGCGGCGGATCGCCATTGGTCGCCAGCGCGATGTCTACGAGTCGTACTTTCGCGCCGTGATCGCTGAGGGGATGTGCAATGGCGAGTTTCGCCCCGCTGATCCGAAGATGGCTGGCCTCGGCATCCTCTCCGGCCTGAACGGTATCGCGCAGTGGTACCGACCCAATGGGACACTGACGCCGGACGCTATCGCCGATTCCTTTGCCGACCTTTTCCTCCACGGCCTCCGCGCGCCGCAACCGGATGAAACGAGATGAAACCAGATGAACTGCAGAGAGAAGAGATTAACCACGAAGGCACGAAGAGCGCGAAGGAGAATACGAACAGAAAGAGAAGGAATTCGTTTTCCTCTCCTCTCTTCTTCGTGCTCTTCGTGTCTTCGTGGTTCAATTTCTCTTTTCCTCTTGTTGCGGTTCTCCCCAGTTTCGCTTTCTCTTGATTGGAGGGATGTGCCATGATTGAACAGGAACGTTTGGATGCCTTCAACGCGCATGTCGCTAGTGGCGGCAAAGTTGAGCCGGGCGATTGGATGCCGGATGAGTACCGCAAGGCGGTGCTGAAGTTCGTCGAGATGCATGCGAACAGCGAGTTGATGGGTGTCCTGCCGGAGCGCGAGTGGATCATGCGCGCGCCGTCCTTGAAGCGCAAACTGGCCCTCACCGCCAAGGTGCAGGATGAGGTTGGCCACGCGCAACTCCTCTATCGCGTTGCGGAAGACCTTGGCAAATCGCGCGAGGCGATGGTGGACGATCTGCTCGCGGGCAAGACGAAGTTCCATAACGTCTTCCACTACCCGACGAAGACATGGGCGGATGTTGGCGTGATCGCCTGGCTCGTGGACGCCGCCGCGATCGTCGCGCAGCAGGCATTGCGCGAATCATCCTACGCGCCGTATGCCCGGACGATGAAGAAGATTTGCTGGGAGGAATCCGTCCATATCATCCACGGGCGCGACGTGCTCCTTTCGCTCCTCAACGGTACCGCAACGCAGCGCGCGATGGTGCAGGAGGCACTCAACCGCTGGTGGGGTCCGCTGATGCAGATGCACGGTCCGCCGACCGATCCGACGATGGACCGCGACCTCGCCTGGCGCATCAAGAACAAGTCGAACGACGCGTTGCGGCAGGAATTCCTCGGCATCTACGTCCCACGTATCCTGGAACTTGGCCTGACGCTGCCTGATCCCGCGCTTCGGTACGACGCAGCGACCAGCCGCTGGCTCTTCACCGAGCCGGACTGGAAGGAACTCTCCGCTGTCGTCACCGGCCACGGCCCAATGTCCCAGGAGCGCCTCGCGTTCCGCCAGATCAACTATGACCAGACGCAGTGGGTGCGCAACGCCATCTTCGCCACCTCCCACGCCGCCGCATAGGTTTTTGAACCGCGAAGGCGCGAAGGACGCGAAGAAGAGAAAGGGAAACGGACAAAATCATGACTGATTCCTTCT
>JAABUY010002832.1_pt1 | contig 20016 bp, 21 predicted proteins | sample 5560271 | NCBI WGS metagenome assembly JAABUY01 (sample SAMN10711886, study PRJNA513374) | rock metagenome | isolation source: Antarctica rocks | place: Antarctica: Victoria Land, University Valley
CGGGAGGGATTGGCGACGGCGATCACGGCAGCGATGGCGACCGTGACCGCGCAAGACGCGAAAGGATGGTTCACTCATTGTGGCTACACAACACAACAGGCTCAGTAGTTACAGAAACCGCTCTAATACCGGTGAGCGGCGCGTTCGTGATCTCGCAGGGCGCTACGGCGCCGATCGTGTTCGGCAGGGCATCGCGAATGTCCTCGATTACGCGGAGGCCCAGGCCCGGCGCGTGCTCGCCGGTATCCCCGACGGCACGTACCGTTTTGTGGACTATCTCGAGACCGACCATGTCCCTGGTGGTCGCTTGCAGCGCCTACAATTGGCGCTCAGCTTTCGGGGCAGCGACATCACGCTCGATTTCACTGGCACGGATCCACAAGTGCAGGCCGCATTCAATATGCCGACGAGCGGGAAAAACGGCCATTGGATGATCGCCTTCGGCCTTATCAGTTTCCTCCGCACCGTTGCGCCTGACATTGCCTGCAACAGTGGCATGGTATGACCGATGCGCTTCATCTTGCCGCGCGGCAGTCTGCTGAATGCCGAACCCGGACTGGCGTACGGCGTGCGCGCGGCGGCCATGTTTCGCGTCTTCGATTGCATCCTCGGAGCGCTCGCGCAGGCGTTGCCGCAGCAGATCAATGCTGCGGGATCGAGCCAGGGATCGATCTTGCTCGTCTCCGTGCCCGATCCCGAAACGGGGGGAACGAAAGTGAGCGTGGTGCAACCGCTCGCTGGCGGCTCTGGCGGCCGCCCTATGAAGGACGGCCTGGACGGCGTGGACGTTGCCATGGGCTATCTGCGCAATGTCCCGAGTGAGAGCGTCGAGCAGGAAATGCCGGTGCTGATCAGCCGCTACCGCCTCCGCCCGGACAGCGGCGGCGCGGGCTACTATCGCGGCGGGATGGGGGTTGAGTTGGAGTTGAAAGTCTTTCCGCCAAATGGCGTGATCACGGCCCGCGGGATGGAGCGGTATGTGTTCCGCCCGTGGGGGCGACTCGGAGGGAGCGCGGGCACCCTCGGGTATACGAAGCTGCATTCCGGGACCGAACGCGAGACCGAGGTAGGGAAAATCGATGTTCTCTCGCTCGATCCCGGAGACACGATTCTCATCGGTACGCAGGGTGGCGGCGGGTACGGCGATCCGCTCGACCGGCCTACGGACAAGGTGCTGCACGATGTCCGTGAAGAGCTGGTGAGCCGAGGGCGTGCGCGCAGCGAGTATGGTGTGGTGATCGTGGACGATTGCGTCGATGGCGACGCGACCGCCGCCGCACGGGCACAGATGCGCAGCGAGCGTGAGGATCAGCCTTTAGCCGAATTTGACTTCGGTCCGGAGCGCGTGGCGTACGAAAAGGTCTGGACGTCCGCACTACAGGACGCGATTCTGGCCGCGACAATTGCGTATCCCCACCGACTGCGGCACTTTCTCCGTATGCGTCTCTTCGCCCTTCTGGATGCGCGCATTGCGGCCGGGGAAGCAATCATGCCGGATGAGATCGGCACGCTCGTGGCGGAGATTCAGCAGCGCGAACTCGGGGTGCACTGACAACGGCGCGTCGCAGTCTCGCTGTCAATCCCCGGTGCGCGGGGCGTTGGACTCAAATACCGACATAGGCACGACCATGTTCGTCCCGGCGGACGTCGAATCTTCCTGCATGTCCGGCGGGGCGCGCAGCGCACGGATGTCCGAGCAGACGACCCATGCGGCAGCGAGCAGGATGCCGACCCCGCCGACCATGAGCGTCGGCCGCCATCCGATCCATGTGCCCAGCGCCCCGCCGCACAACGTGCCGAGGGGGCGCGTCCCCATACGCAAAAGCTGGCTGGTCGCGTTAACGCGCCCCTGGAGATGATCCGGAGGGATGATCTACCACAAACTCGTTGCATTCACATTGTGGAGCATCAATCCCGCGTAGTAGAGCACCTGCCCGAACGCAACTGACGGTGCTACGATACGGCCCGAGGATACGCAGCCGCAAGGAGGTCATTCATGCCGGATCGCCTGACACTCGCTGGTGAACGGAATGTCCCGGTTTCGATGCGCGATGGGATTGTCCTGTATGCCGACATCTACCGGCCCGCCGGGCCGGGTTCGTATCCGACACTCCTCCAACGCACGCCGTACGAAAAGGGCGGCGCGATCGCGATTCCCATCATCTTGCGCGCAGTTTCGAGCGGCTATGCCGTCGTCGTGCAGGATGTGCGCGGGCGGTTTGAGTCCAATGGCGACTTTTACGCCTTCGTCAATGAGCGCCAGGACGGGTACGACACGCTCGAATGGCTCGTCGCCCAGCCCTGGTGCGACGGCAATGTCGGGATGTTCGGCCAGTCGTATGTCGGATTGACGCAGTGGCAGGCGGCCATGAGCGGACATCCCGCGTTGAAAGCGATCGTTCCGACCGTCACGGCCGCCGATTACCACGCAGGATGGACCTATCAAGGCGGTGCGTTCGAACTCTCCTTCAATCTCTCGTGGACGATGACAAACCTCGCCACTAATACCGTCGCAAAGAACATCAAGAGCGATCCGTCCGCTGAAGAGGCGTTTCAGCGCCTTCTCGATGGCGTGGACGATCTCAGCGAGGGATTCCGCCACTTGCCGCTTGCCGGGCATCCCATTCTCGCCAAGTACGCACCCTATTACGACGATTGGGCCGGCCTCGACGTTTCGGCACGGCACGATACGCTCAATGTGGCTGCCCTCAACATTGGTGGCTGGTATGACATTTTCCTCAAGGGCACTATCGACAACTTCACCGGCATGCGTGCCAATGCCCCTGCGGCGGTGCGTGACCGGCAGCATCTCCTCCTTGCTGCCTGGAATCATAGCGGCATCTCGCGCGGCAACCCGATTGGAGCGCACGACTTCGGCATGCGCTCCACCGGCGCGCTGATCGATTCGGACGGCATCCAACTACGCTGGTTCGATCGCTGGCTGCGTGGTGTCGAGAATGGCCTCGATGCCGAACCGCCCGTCCGCCTCTTCGTCATGGGCTCCAACCGGTGGCGGCGTGAGAGCGAGTGGCCCCTGGCTCGCACTGACTGGCAGGCGTGGTTCCTCCACAGCGGCGGCAGGGCGAACTCCCTCAGTGGTGACGGCGTCCTCAGCCGTGATTCGCCTACCTCTGAGCCGCCGGACTCGTACGTCTACAACCCTCGCAACCCCGTCCCGTCAATGGGCGGCGGTCTCTGCTGCAACGCCGTCTTCAGCCAGGGGGGCGCATATGACCAGCGCTCGGTTGAGGCACGCGAGGATGTGCTTGTCTACACCACACCATCCCTCGATCAGGCGGTGGAGGTCACCGGGCCGGTGAAACTGATTCTCCATGCCAGCACGAGTGCGACAGACACGGACTGGACGGCGAAGCTCGTCGATGTCGGGCCGTGCGGCTATGCCCGCAACTTGACGGACGGCATCCTCCGCGCCCGGTACCGCTCCTCGATGTGCGAGGGGACACTCGTCACACCCGGCGAGGTGATCGAGTACGAGGTGGATCTGTGGTCGACGAGCAACGCGTTCCTTGCGGGGCATCGGATCCGGTTGGAAGTCTCCAGCAGCAACTTCCCGCGCTTCGACCGCAACCCGAATACCGGCGAACTGCCCGGTCACTCCACCGAAATAGTCAGCTCGTTACAGAATGTCTTTCACTCATCGGAGCACCCATCGCGCCTTGTCCTGCCGGTGATTCCGATGCGCGCATAGCAACACGAGGATCACTCATGGACGCTATGTGCAAAAAGGAGGCATTGACTGCCAATACCTGTTCGCATACAGTGAGAATAATCAAACCGGCACGACGATCATCAGCCAACCGGGGTTTGTACGGTACATCACCCCTCTCCGAATCGGGCAACGCCTTCTGTTTATGCCTCGTTCGGATGCGTCAGCACACTATCGTGCCGATCGGGTACGTAAGGAGGTGAAATGTCTGCGACGACACTCGAGTTCCCGGCAAGAGGGCAACGTGCGGAGGGCACGCTCGTTTCTGATCTCCCCGTCCTTTCCGGTTGGTCCTGGCCCTATGTCACGATCACCGGCATGCAGGACGGTCCGCAAGCGACGATTCTTGCGGGCGTGCACGGATGCGAATACGTGTCGATCCGCGCCGCAGTGCGCCTCGCCCCAGAACTCGACCCTGCGGAGGTGCGCGGGCGGATCCTGGTCGTGCCCATCATGAACCTCCCCGCCTTCTGGGAACGGACGGGATTCGTCTGCCCCCTCGATGGCAAGAATCCCAACCGCTTCTTTCCGGGGAGCGCGGTCGGCACCTTCACCGATGCGATGGACTATGTCATCTTCAACACCTGCATCGCGCCGAGTAACGCGCTCCTCGATCTCCATGGCGGAGATATTGTCGAGGAGTTGATCCCGTTCTCCGTCTATTCGTCGGGTGCGGAACCGGATGTCGTTAAGCGCTCCCACGCCATGGCCGCTGCGTTTGGTTTGCCGTACACCATCGCCCGGGCAGCTGCCCCAAAGGGCTTCGCGGGGATGACGTACGGCGCGGCAGCCCGGATTGGGGTCGCCGGGTTGATTGCTGAGGCAGGGGGGATCGGTCAGCTCACTACACCGAATGTCGACCTGCTCGTCGATGGCGCGCGTCGCGCGTTGCAGGCCGCAGGCAATCTGCCTGGCGACCCGGAGATACCGCCGACGACCTATGTTGAGCGGATGACACATGTCTTCTCGACGCAGGGCGGTTTCTGGATTGCCGATGTCGCGCTCGGCGACGAGATCGAGACCATCGTCTCTCCGCATGACGGCGCGATTATGCTCCGCACGACAAGCGCGGCGGTGAAGCCGAACGGCTTGCTGCTCGAGGTCGTTGTCTAAGCTGGGTCACGTTCCGACCGAGCATCGCGCATCGTGCAACTGCCAGGGAACATCTGGGACCGACGGAAAAGTTCGATCGATCTGGAGGCCCGCATGAGAACACTGCACCGACTGCTTACGGTTATCTCCCTGACCTGTATCGGCGCCTTCCTACTCGCCGCATGCGCGTCGCAAGGGCAGAATACCGTCGCGCCAGCACCGGCGGCGACGAGTGCCGCGACCAGTGCGACGACGAACTCGGCCGCCAGCTCGGCGACGACCGGGCAGACGCCTGCCGCGAACGCGGCGCAACCGACGCAAGGCGGCACGCTGACAATTGGCCTCGATCAGGAGCCACCGACGCTTGACCCCGGTGCGTCTCCGTCGGCGATTACCTTTTATATCACCGCCTCCGCCGCCGAGAGTCTGCTCTACCTCACAGAAGATCATCAGGTCAAACCATGGCTCGCGGAATCCTACACCGCGTCAGCGGATGGCAAGTCGTTCGCCTTCAAGTTGCGCCACGATGTGAAGTTCCAGGACGGCACGCCCTTCAACGCGCAGGCGGTCAAGTGGAACTTCGATCGGATCGTGGACCCGAAGTTCAAGGCCGGGGCATCGTTGGCCACACTCGTCGGGTACGACAATTCGGCCGTCGTGGATGACTTCACCGTCACGGTGGGGTTCAAGAATGCCTATGCCCCGTTCCTCACGTACGCCTCCTGCCCCTTCCTCGCGATGGTTTCGCCCACCGCGACGCAGCAGCAAGGCGATGCGGTGAACCAGAAACCGGTTCTCACCGGCCCGTATAAGTTCGACGAGTACGTTGCCAAGGATCATGTCACGATGAGCCGCTGGGCGGACTATAACCGCCAGAGTCCGGTCTCAAACCACAACGGTGCGGGCTATCTGGACAAGGTGATCTGGAAGTTCATCCCGGAGTCCAGCACCCGCACGACGACCCTCCAATCCGGTGAGACGCAGATGATTGATATCGTCAACTCAACCCCGGATCTGGCAAAATTCAAATCCTCCAGTGACTTCATCGTCTCAACCAAGCCGTGGGTGGGCGCCTCCCGCCAACTACTCATCAATGTGACGAAGGCCCCGACCGACGACCTGAAGGTGCGCCAGGCGATCAGCTATGCCACCGACAAAGACACGATTGTGAGTACGCTCTACAATGGTCTCGGGCAGAAGTCCTTCGCACCGATCACGGCAGTCACCCTCGATGACCCATCGCTGCACTCCTACTACGCGTATGATCAGAACAAGGCCAAGCAGCTCCTCGACGAGGCGGGATGGAAAGCCGGTTCGGACGGTATCCGGACGAAGAACGGCCAGCGACTTGAGTTTGTCATCAACACGATCGACTACGGTGGAGGCGCGGACCCATTCGCCGAGCTCTTCCAGGGGCAGATGCGACAGGTTGGCATGGACGTTAAGATCAAATCGCAGGCCCGGCCGCCGTTCTATGATGATAACTACAAGTGCACCACGAATGGCTCGACGCTCTTCCTGCGCTACGGTGACCCGGACGCGCTCTTCTCGCTCTTCGGCTCCGCCAATGTTGGGGCGAACTTCAACACGTCGTGCCTCAAGGACGCGTCAGTTGACACCCTACTGTCGCAGGGGCGGGCAGAGGTCGATCCAGCGAAGCGGAAGGCAATCTACGTCGATCTCGAGAAGAAGTTGCTTGACCTGGCCGTCACGGTGCCGATCGCGGATGACATCTCCGTCTTCGTCGCGCGCGCGAACGTCACCGGGCTGAAGTTCGACAACTTCTCCTATCCCTTCGTCGGAGATGTCTCGATCAAGAAGTAATCGCCATCGGGGCGCAACAGACCTGCTGTGCCCCGATTCGTCTCTTCGTGGGCATGAGCAGGAGTATCGTTCTCGGATGTATGCGTACATTGCCCGTCGTCTGGTCGCCGCGATACCGGTCCTCGTCGGGGTCTCCCTCGGAGTCTTTCTGATGCTGCAACTCGTCCCCGGTGACCCAGCGGCACTGATGTTGAGTGAGTTTCAGACCACACCTGAGCAGGTCGCACGATTGCGCGAGCAACTGCACCTGAATGACCCCTTGCCGGTGCAGTTCGGGCGGTTCGTGTGGAACGCATCACACGGCGATCTTGGATATTCTGTGCGCTCGAAGCGCCCTGTAGCCGCCGAAATTCGCGACAACCTCCCTTCCACGCTGGAACTCGCCCTGGCAGGTTTGCTCATAGCGGCGCTGATCGGCACGACGTTTGGCATCCTGGCGGCGGTCCGGCAATACACATGGGTGGATGCGTCATCGATGCTCGTTGCCCTCATGGGCGTTTCCATGCCCTCGTTCTGGCTTGGGTTTCTCATTATTTTCGTCTTTTCGCTCCGGATTAATCTCTTCCCCGCGACCGGAGGGGGCGACGTGCGGCATCTCGTGATGCCCGCCGTCACGCTCGGTCTTGGCGCCGCAGCAATCATCGCCCGGCTCACGCGATCGAGCATGCTCGAGGTCCTGAAGCAGGAGTACATGACGACTGCCCGCGCCAAGGGTCTGCGGGATCGCCGCGTCATTCTCGCGCATGGCTTGCGGAACGCGTTAATCCCCGTCGTGACGATCTTCGGCCTGCAGTTCGGTCAGTTGCTCGCCGGGACGGTCATCATCGAGACCGTCTTTGGTCGCCCCGGAATCGGTCGCTTGATCGTGGACGCGATCCTGGCGAAGGATTTTCCGATGGTCCAGGGGATTGTCTTGCTCATCGCCACGAGTTACGTGATTGTCAATCTCGTTGTGGATATCCTCTACGGGTTCCTCGACCCGCGGATTCGGTATAGTTGAGGATCGCGGATGACGGTTATGAGCACTGATTCTCCTCTCGCCGCCGCACGCGGTATGACCACAACGCGCCGAAGGCGAGGCTTTTTTCGTCGCCTGGCCCGTGGAAAGGGCGCGATCACCGGACTGATCATTCTCATCGTGATGGTTGGTATTGCGGTCTTCGCGCCCCTCCTCGCACCGGACGATCCGATCCAGATCAATCCGCAACACGGGTTGTTTAGCCCCGGTATCCCTTATCTCTTCGGTACAGATCAACTCGGTCGCGATATCTTGAGCCGTGTGCTCTTTGGTGCGCGGCTTTCACTCATTGTCGGGCTGATCTCCGTGGGGATCGCGGCGAGTATCGGCATTGTCGTCGGTCTGATCGCCGGCTATTACGGCGGTTGGATTGAGAACGTGCTGATGCGCATCATTGATGTCATGCTCGCCTTTCCCGGCATCTTGCTCGCGCTGGCGATAGTCAGCGTGCTCGGCGCCAGTTTGACGAACCTGATGATCTCTGTCGGTGTCGCGGCCATCCCGACGTATGCGCGTCTGACACGCGGGTCCGTGCTGACGACGAAGGAGAATCTGTACATCGATGCCGCGCGTGTGATCGGCGTGCCGGATCATCGTATTATCGCGCGGCATATTATGCCGAACGTGGTCGCACCGCTCATTGTGGCGGCAACGCTCGGCGTCGGGGCCGCCATCCTTTCCGCCGCCGCGTTGAGTTTCCTCGGTCTTGGCAGTCAACCACCGACACCGGAGTGGGGCAGAATGCTGAGTGAAGGCCGGCGCTATCTCAGTTCCGCGTGGTGGATCAGCACCTTTCCCGGCTTCGCCATCATGCTCACCGTGCTCGCGATCAATATGATCGGCGATGGCTTGCGCGACACATTGGACCCCCGCCTACGACAGTGACCGCTATCAACATATGGAAGGTGAAACGCCTGTGACCCATACCAATACGTCTACCGCACCCTTTCCCATCCTCGGCACCCTCACGCCCGGAACGACGCAGCGTCATATGGTCGCGTTGCCCGGTGCCGCGCTCGCGGACGATCGATGGCCCGTTACCAGCATCTGCGGCGTGCGGCCCGGCCCGGTCATATTTATCAATGGCGGCATTCACGGCGGAGAATATCCGGGGATCGAGACAGTCATTCGCCTGGGTATGATGCTCGATCCGCAGGAACTCGCCGGTACCGTCGTTCTGATGCCGGTCGTCAACCTGCCGGGATTCCGCAAGCGCAGCATTTTTGTCAGCCCAGTGGACGAGGTGAACCCGAACCGCGTCTTTCCCGGTGATCCGGCAGGCAGCTACAGCGAGCAGTTGGTCTCTGCGCTCATGAATGAGTTCATCGCGCATGCCGATCTCTACATTGACCTCCACGGCGGGGACATCGTCGAGGCGCTCGTCCCGTTCTCTATCTGCCGGCAGGCAGACAGCCCTGCGGACCGCAAGGCGCTGGAGAATGCCCGCGTCTTTGGCTTGCCGTACCTGCTCACCGTCGATCGGCCGATCCAGCCCGCGAAGGGCTCGATGAGCTTCGTCGCCGCCGCCGAGCGCGGGATCGCCGGATTTATCGCGGAGGCGGGCAGCATCGGTCAGTTGGACGAGGACTCAGTGCAGTTACTCCTGAATGGCGTCTTCCGCGTCCTCAGACATAATGGGATGATCCAGACAACCGTGCCATCAGTGCCAGAGCCGACGCTTCTGACCGCATTCGAGTGGATTTATTGCGAGTACGGCGGGATGTTTTATCCTGCAGTCTCCCTCGATGACGAGGTCAAGGAGGGGCAATCACTCGGTCGGATCGGCACGCTCTTCGGCGAGATCATTGAAGAGGTCACGTCACCGCTCGCGGGCCGTGTCCTGTTTGTCACCACAAGCCCCTCGATGGCGGATCACGGCCTCCTCATGGGAATCGTAGTGGCCGAGTAAACGCCGAACGTGGAACGGTCGCGGTATCGTTCGAGCGGATGATACCGTGCCGTGGAGGTAGCCAAGGAGGAGGTGCGACCAAATGTCTACGCCTCCCTTGGCCCCGTCAATTCGTCTTATCGCCGATCAACGATTGTCAACCCGGATTGCAGGACCATCGCGGGGTCCTTGAGCGCGCCGAGGGTAGTTGCGGGGTCCTCACGCACAACGAGGAGATCCGCGACGCAGCCAGCGGCGATCGTCCCAACGATGCCATCGAGGTGGCAGGCAGTGGCGGCCCGGCCTGTCGCGGCGTGGATGGCCTCAATGGGCGTCATGCCGGCGTGCGACAGTAACTCGAGTTCTTGATAGAAATCGTCAAATCCGGTGTATCGCCAACCGGCATCGTTGCCCGCGACGATTGGCACGCCCAACTCGTGCAGGTAGTGCATGTTGGCGATGCCGTTTTCGCTCCGTTTCGGCATGAGTGGCATCATGCGCGCTTCTTCCTCCGTAGCGATTCCCTGCTCGTAGCGTTCGCGCGTTGCGACCATCGAATCCATACTGACTTGCAAGGTGGCCGTGACGTACACGCCCGCGGAAGCAACGCGCTGCGCAATCGCCTCGTCATACTGCCATGTTGTGTCCGGCGCCATGAACGAGCAATGCTCGATATGATCGGTGCCCGCATCGAGGGCACGGGAAATGGACTCCGTCGCGATACAGTGGCAGGAGGCCAGCTTCCGGATCTTATGCGCCTCCATAATTGCCGCACGCATCTCTTCGATCTCATACGATGGAAACTGCGAGTATGTGCCGACAGTACCACCGCCGGAAGCCATGATCTTGATAAAGTCCGCCCCCTCTTTGAGTAACTGGCGTGCGGCGAGGCGCATCCCCTCGACCCCGTCGGCCTCGCCGCCGAAATAACGGCAGTGTCCACCCGTGATCGTCGATGCCCGCCCGCTGAGGACGAAACGCGGACCGGAGACAATTCCGGCGCGGATCGCATCGCGGAGCCGGAACATGATCGTGCCCTTGCCACCACAGTCCCGAATCGTCGTGACCCCTGAATGTAGCGAGCTCAGTGCGTTGGCATGTGCCTGGAGAAGGAGAAATTCGTCCGGCATATCCATCCATTCAGCGAACGGTGTGCCGTCTCCGGGAAGGATCGTATGGGCATGTGCGTTAATCAACCCTGGCAACACGGTATACTCGCTGAGATCGAGGATGGGTACGCCGCGAGGCACGGCGGCGGCAGGCCCGACCTTTGTGATTACCCCACGTTCAAGAGTCACGACCATGTCTCGTTGCGGCTCCGCACCCGTGCCATCAATCATCTGTCCGGCACGAAGAGCGAGCGTTCCATCTCCGGGGTTGACGGTACCCATCATCGGAACCTCCCGACGCATTCCCGACACACTTCATGATCGATCTTCGCTGGTACCGATCAGTAGCGAGTATGTCACAAACTTCGCTCGCCATCCTCCACCGTATGAAATGATACGTAGCCAACGATCGACATGCCGCGGTACCGTGGCATCGCGTGATCGAGTGCCGTCAACGCCACCGCCAGTTCGTCCTGTCCCCCACGTACGAAGGTCCCGCTGTCGAGCGGAAGGTGGAGGGTCTCGTAGTAGGCAGTGCGCTGCGCGGCGAAGGCGGCGGGGAGATCCTCGTCAGGATTGCGGTAGCGATCCGTGCCTTCCCCCAGACCTCCTTGCACCGCACCTTGTCGCGCAAGGCCTGCAGGACGCAGAGTTCGTGATTGATCCGGTCGATGCACGATCGGCCCTTGGCGTCAGTGCAGATGACGGTCTCGATCCAACCGGGCGGCACGTCTCCATCGAGGGGAACGTCCTCGTGGAGAGGAAGGCGGCGCGCCTTTGAGTATCAGCCCGTCGCGCCCGGTGGAGGCGGCGTCTCGCCGAACACCGGCGGCACCGGGGGCGCAACGGTCGTCACCATGGGCGGCTCCGGTTTCCAGACGGGCAGTACGGTCTCGTTCGGCGGAGCGGCGGCACGGGCGATCAGTGTGAATGCGGACGGCACGCAGCTGACGGTGAAGACACCCCACACGCGGCGGGCGCCATGGATGTAGTAGTGAGGAATCCCGACAGTCAGAGCCTGACGCTCGGGGGGCGTTCACCTACGTTTCGCCCAGCGTGTTGCCGTCACCCCGTCCCAGCGGGAGCCCGGTGCCGGGCGCCATCGTGTTGCCGCCCGCGCGGCCCGGCCTGACCGGCGCTATGCCGGTCGGGCCGCTTCCACCCCCGCGCCCGTAGCGGAGATTCCCGCGTCATTGCGCCACCGGGGAAAGAGTGACCAGCCGGAGTTCGCGAAGGCGTCGCTCTCGCATCCATCAAGGGGGGCCGTAGACAAGCTGCAGCGATTCCGTGAGGATGGCGCGCATCTGTCCCGTCACAATCCCCAACGCCGTGAGGCGCTCCGCATAGAGGAGGGCCCGGTCCCGATAGACGCCCCGGTACTCCTCCCGGAGCACCTCCGCCACGGAGCGTAAGGCGACAAGCTGCGCGAGGCGCTCCGCCAATCGCTGGCGATCTCCCGCCGTGCTATCCCGCGTCTGTTCAAGCATCGCGCCCTCCCGCGTTGGCTACGGAGCCGCAAGGCGAATACCACCGAAGGGACCGCGGAAGGGACTATCGCCCCGTGTCGGAGCACGCGGGCGGCCTGCCGTGGCTGACGGTGCCGGTGCCGACGCTGCTCGCGGGGGCGAGCCTCAACGCCTGGGCGCTGCTGGTCGGCCCGGGCGAGGAGATGCCTGCGGCGGAGAGTCCGGGGCGGATGCCGCTATAAGGGCGCTGCGTCGCGGCCGACGCCGATCGCCGAACGAAGCGTGGCGGCATCAAACCGATGAGGCGAAAGTGCCGGCCGCCGGCTCACATAATTGGTATTCTGGTGATCACCGCTCGCGACTTTCCCTTGTGGCGCCGGAAATCTTGGTCACATGTAACGGCGAATTGGCCACCTTATGTGGACCACTTTCCGGCTTGACTCGCCCTGCCCCACTTTGATCCGATTTAAAACCTGTTCTTCGCCTAATCCCCCTCCGACGAAGAACCCTCTCCCACAAGCCCGTTTTCTTCTAGCTAATCGGGGTGTCGCGGGTGGGCTAGACGAAGATTTAGCACGGACTTATGCAAGCACCCCCGAAAATCATGCCACTTGCCGACGCTTTGGCCTTCGACCCGGTCGAGCGCTTCGCCACCCGCATCTTCGCCGAGCTAATCTGACGAGCGTACGGAGTAGATACCGAAGACGTAATTGGCCGCCCCACGGCGCAGGCAGGGATCACATCGGTCGGAGTGACGCAGGTCGCGAGAGGAAATCCACTGGAGGAGGATCCAGCCTACGAGCGTCAGGCAGGCGTAACCCTCCTCCACCAAGGAGAACACACCCAACCGCGTTAGGGCGAAGGCGGGAAGCAAGAAAAAACGCCTCAGGGCCGTCCGGGATGAGCGCCAATGACCGCGGCGGGCGCCGCACCCGGCAGTTCCCCGATCGGTACGCGGACTCAGCGCGGTGCCGGGAGGGGGCGGGCGACCGTGTAGCGCCCGCCGCGCGCCGGCCCGATTTTCGCCACGAATCCCCGCTCCTCCAACGCCTTGAGGGCGGTGTAGAAGGTCGTGTGGCGGACCTTCCGCCCTTCGCACGCCGCCTCCCACTCTTTCGCCGTCAGGCCCTCCGCCCCGGCCTCCTGCAGTGCCGCGTACGCCGCGCCCATCGCGTCGGTGACGCCCGCACGGGCAGAGGCAGAGGCAGTGGCAACGGCGTCGAGGAGCAGCGACGTGCCGCCGTCGCGGAGGTCAATGACCCGGCTCGCGAGCGTGATCGGCGCGAACTCTTCTGCGTCTTGCTGCTTGCGACAGACGAGCGTCACGCGCTCCCCGCCCCGTTTCGCCTCGACCAGCGTGTCCAGGGCGCCGGTCAGGGCGCTGCTCCCCCGGATTCCCCCCTGCCGGTTGAGGTGGTGGACGAGCAGCACGCTCGTCCCGTCGACGCGCAGCCGCTCCGCCCCGGCGATCAGCATCCCCATGTCGTGCGCGCTGTTCTCGTCACCTCCCGTCATCGCACGGGCGAGGGTGTCGATCACGACCAGTCGGGGGCGCTCGTCCAGCGCCGCGATGGCGGCCTCCAGGTCGTCGACGTCCCCCTCGTCGAGGAACAGCACCGCCTGCGAGAGGAGATAAAAGCGGTCGGGCACGGGGGCATCGCGCCCCTCCGCCCATCCCCGCAGGCGGCGCGCGAAGCTCTTCGTTCCCTCCGCCGCCACGTAGACAACCGGCCCTTGCCGAACCGGATGGCTGTAGGCGGGTCGACCGGCGGCGATCGAGAGGGCGAACTCGACGGCGATGAAGGATTTGAACGAGGCCGGTATGCCGATCAGGGCGGCGATGCTCCCCTCCGCCAGTAGGGGCTCGACGAGCCACTCCGGTTCGGGGAAGCGCATCGCCTCCGGGCCGGGGACGAGGCGGTAGCGCCCCTCATATGCCGCCAGGGGCGGCGCCGGGAGGGTGACATCGGTACTCATTGGCCCGCCTCCCGCCCGGCGGACGCCCCGGCGTGACGCGCCAGCACCGCCCGTGCCTTCGCGATCGTTCGGGCACGATAGTCCTCCCGCTCCCACTTCTCGTCGCAGAGCGCCGACTGGCGGAAAAGCCGGTCCGCCTGCACCTCCGTGGCGCCCCAGAAGAGCAGGAATTCGACCAGGGCGAGGTCGGCCTCGCTCGGCGAGAGGTAGCCCGTCCAGTCGCCCGCCATCAACCGACGGAATTTTGCGCCGTTCCGCGCCCCTCGCGCCCGGCGGAGAATCGCCGCCTCGCCTGGCGTGCGCGTCGTTGGATGGGGTCGCGGGGCGGGAGGCGTCGCCGCTCGCGCCCGCACCGACCGCGCCGCGCGGACGTCGGCGTCGAACGTGTGGTGGTAGAGGGCTTCCAGGGCGTCTTGGCACGGGGCGACGGTCGATGGCGCACCGGGCAGCCGGTCGCCGGTGACGGTGAAGAACCGGCCCGAGTTGTACATCTCCACCCCGCCCTTGCGGCGTCGCTCGCCCGGGATGGTCGCCCTGCCGAACAGCTTGACGCCGGTGCCGGAGGGACTGAACTCGGCGTAGGTGGCGAACGCCTCGACCGTCGCGCGCGCCGCCTCGGTCAGTTCATGGGAGGCGGGGTCGACGCAATCGTCGAGGTCGACGCCGACGAAGCCGTCACCCGCCGCGAAGACGTAGCCGATGCCGTCCCATCCCCCGCCCCGGTAGGCGGCGACTGCCACGTCGAACGGCGCCCAGGTGGCGGGATCGCCGGTATCGGCGCGGGCGCCGGTGCGGGGATCGAAGGGAACTTTGGCCCAGCGGCCGCGCGCCCAGACGAACCGCCACACGACCCAGCGGCGGCGGAGTGTCAGCTCCGGGGGGATGAGGGGGATGGAGATGGGCGGGGCGGTGGGGCGCGCCGTCGCGTCCATGTGCCGGTCGCGGTGCGATGTGTGAGAAATGGCGGTAATGTCCATGCGGTGCTCCTGTACAGAAAGCGAGAAGGAGGGCCGCGCGCGATGCGCAGCCCGGCCATATCGATCGAAAGGGCGGGGTTCGGGCGGGTGCCGGTCCATACTGGGAGTCCTGCTGCCCGGCACGGCGGCGGCTGCCTACTCAGTCGGCCGAGGGATCGACCGCGGGGAGGCGCGCGAGGACCTCCTTGCAATACAGACGGAAATAGTCGATCGTCCCAGGGTCCTCGGCTCGGATCGACTCCCACATCTCGACCGTGAGTTCAATGAGCGCTTTCATCCAGCGCAGGGCGGTGTGCGGGTCCGGCGGGGCGAGTTCCGCCGCCTCCGTCTCGTCCGCCGTCTCGTCGTCGCCCACTACGGACATGTCATGGCTTGGCTGCGGGTCGCGTCGCGCCTTCGGCTTCGGGCGCGTCATGACTTTCTTGCGCTCGCGAGCGGTCCGTACCTGGTCGAGAACGATTGCGCGTCGCGGGTCGTCCGGGGCGAGAACGCCCCTCTCCGCGCGGAAGATTGCCACCTCCTCGGCGACCCTGTCGGCGGTCATGTTGTCGACGTAGGTCTGCTTGACGTGCGTCCAGACGTCGCGGCGACCGTCCGCGTCCTTGATGCGGGCGAGTTCGCGGGCGTATGCCTCGAGCAGGAGCGTGTCCCCATTTGGAGACACGGCCGCCGCGACCTCCGCGAATCTGATCAGACGGTATGCCTGTGCGCGACCGATATTGTGCGTCGGCGCGACATGCCGCTCGAGATAGTCGTCGAACGTCCCGTAATCCCGCTCCCGGAAGAGTCCGGTGTCGCGGACCGCCTTCAATGCGTTGCCGATGCCGACGCCGCCCTTCCCCACGTCCCGCATACCCTCCGTGATCTCCGCCTCGAGCGTTGCGAGCATCGGCGTTTCGTCTTGTTCCGTCGCGGCACGTTCATTCAGTAATTCTCCGGTCACAGATTCCTTCACGCCCACTTGTTTTTCTCCATTCATCACCGGATGCACGCGATGCGCGTCGCCCTTGTCGCGGGCCACGCGCGCGTATAGGTGAGCAGTTCATGACGGCGCCTCTGGATGGGCGCGCCGGGAACGCTGCGCGAAGGCCCCGGGTCACTCACTCTGCATCCTCGCCCTCCGCCACGAGCCGCTGCGGGTCGATGCGATGTCCCGTCACGGCGATAAGGCGCTCCCGATTGCCGATCGCGATCGCCCCCTCCGTGATCCCGGGCTCCTTCAGGAAGCCGCGCACCCAGATCGTCACGCCCGTGCCGGCCGGCGAGACCTCGGTGTAGGAGGCGAGATCCCGGACGATCGCCGCCGCCCAGGGCGCGATCGCCCCGGTCGGCGCGATGCAGCCATCCAGGGCCACCACCGCGTAGGGGTCGGAGGGGGAGAGAACGAAGCCGATCCCGTCGAACCGCCGCGGGCCGATGCCGTCCTGGTAGGCGGCCCATGCCCGGTCGAAGGCGTCCCACGTGTCCGGCTTGTCGACCCGGGCGGGCAACCCGCTCCCCGGCGTGTACGGCACCTGGGACCACGCCGCCCCCCGCTTCTGGTACATCCACGCCACCCACTGCGGGCGTCGCACCAGCTTCCTGGGGATCTGCTCGCGCAGGACCGCGAGCGCGGTGGGGCGGGCCGCTGCGGGCGTCGGGGGAGCGTCGCGCGGGTCCGGTTGCGCGGGGGCAGTCACGGCATTGTGCTGATTTGAAAACGTCATACTCGTGTCCCTTTCGGGCACCGCATGGACAGTCCCCGACCCGGTGTGGGGATTGTCCATGCGACGCACTGGCAGTTACTCCTCGAACGCTGCGTCGATGGCATCGGCGATGGGGTTCCGCTGCACACCGCCCAGATAAAATGCCAACGTCACCCAAATAATCACTAGCGAGCCATCGTCGTGCGTGGCGCGAAAGTTTTCGTGGGGCCCGGGTCGGGTCGGCACGAAGCCGCGTTTTACGACGAGGTCGACGAGTAGGTCGGGGTCAGGGATATCGCCAGTATACGTGCTCCACCATATACGCTCCGCCACGTCCATCGCGTCGCGTCGCGTTGCCGCGTTGTCGTTATCCACAGTGCACGCCTTTCTTTGGCAAACTCATACCGAGGCCTCTCTTGTCGAGGCGCACTCCACCTGTCGTGGCGGACGAATCCGCCGGTTCAAAACCGGAGACGATCGGGCCACCGCCGCATCGCCGCATTGACAGCGAGCGGGGCGGGGCGAATACTGGGGGGGCGTGAGGCACACCCAGTGCTGAGCCATCCGGGCTTCACGACTACCACTCGTGGAGCCCCCGCCTTCTCCTCTCATCCCGAAACATCGCCTAGCATCGCCGTTCTGCTCGATTGCATCGCCCGGATACGCCTACTCGGCGTCGCGGCTTTCGAGCGTTCCCGTCATGGCATCACCTCCTCTCGCATGCGCCGCAATGTACGCTTCCAGATCGGTCAACCGGTAGCGGATTATCCTTGGGCCGATCTGGATATGCGGCAAGCGGCCGGCCCGCCGCTCCTCGCGGACTTTTGTCATACCGAGCCGCAGGAATCGGGCGGCCTCGGCCTCGGTTAGTAGTTCTGTCCCGTGCATCCGAAATCCTCCATCGCGAGGTTGAATCGCGACACAGGAGTCTCAGCAAGATTGATGCCAAAAAGCAAAATATCCCACGGTATCTACTAGTTGTCAAGAGGCTTTGGATGTCATGGTTTGCTCGTGTTGTCAAGCGCGGGTTCGTGAGTCGTGCATCGGCATGATGCGCGCTCCTTACGATTCAGGATCAGACGTGAGCAGGATTGCCACAACATGAGCATCGAAGAAATTGCCCCCATTGCGCACGCTCCCCTCAGGCGTAGAGCGGATTGCATAGAGGCTGATCCCGTGCGATGCTGCCTTCATGACGAAGCCGTATAGCGAAGACCTGCGTGTCCGCATCGTGCGGGCGGTAATCGAGGAGGGGATGAGCCAGCCCTTGGTCGCCTCCCCCTTCGCCGTCAGCCTCCCCAGCGTCAAGCGCTACCTGGGCCAGTTCCGCATGAGCGGCAGGTTGACGCCCCGCGCCGGGGCGTGCGCCTGCCATCCCCCACCGGCAGCACGCCGCCGTGATCGCACACCTCGCTGCCCACCCGGACGCCACCCCGGGGGGACACTGCGACCGCTGGCACGCCGCGACCGGGGTGCGCGTCAGCGAGAGCACCTGGTGCCGGATGCGGCCGCGGGTCGGGTGGACGCATAAAAAAAGCCGCTGATCGCCACCGAGCGGGACGCGGCGGCGCGTGCCGCCTGGCGGGAGGAGACGGCCACCATCGCGGCGGGGCGGTTCGTCTCCGTGGACGCGAGCGGTACGCACACACGGATGACGCCGATGTATGCCTGCGCCCCGCGCGGGCAGCGGGCATACGGCTACGCGCCGCGCAATCACACACGCAACACGACATCGGTGGCGGCGCTGACACCCGGGGGCATCCAGGACAGCATGGCGGTCGAGGGGGCGATGGACGCGGCGGCGTTCGTCGCCTGGCTGGAGCAAGGGCTGGGGCCGACGCCGGCGGCGGGGCAGATCGTCGTGCTGGACAACCTGCATGTGCACAAGGGGGAGCGGGCGCGGGAGGTGATCGAGGGATACGGCTGCCACCTCCTGTCCCTGCCCGCGTACTCGCCCGACCCGAACCCGATCGAGGGGATGTTCAGCAAAGTGAAGCAGGCATTGCGACGGGCGGGGAAGCGGACGCAGGGACGAGTTGATCGCGGCGATCGGGGCGGCGCTGGACACCGTGACGGTGCGGGACGCGGCGGGGTGGTTCACCCACCGCGGCTACCCACCCGTACCGGATCAGTCTCTGTGAAGGCCGCTCTAAGCGAACGAGATGAACCGTTGGCAGTATGTCACATGGACGCGATTTGGACGCACTCGCTGCGTATCGGGTGGTATCGCGAAGGGTCGGGATGTGTCCTTTGCGAGGCAGATTAGGCTTCAGGACGGCCGAAACCGACACAAGACGATTCGATGCGATCCCAGGCGATAGTTGCGCAAATCAGCCTCTCAAGGTGGAGATCACGGGTTCGAATCCCGTACGCGCTACCAAATTTCCCCCATCCTAATGCGATAAAGTGAGAGCTGCCATGGTGCAGCTCTGATGCAGTTTGGCCTCGTGGGAACGTCATGGGAACGGCCGGCGACTTCGTGATCTTCGACCCTGATATGCGCTGGCTGCCGAGCGACGTGGTGATTGTCGCCGTGGACGGGCAGGTGGAGGTCACGGGACGGCTCGCGCTGAGGGCAGATGCGGATGACGATACGCATGTCCTGAACGATGGTGATCAGGTGTATGGGAAAGCGATTTCGATCCAGCGGACGCTGGGGAGTATTTCGTAGGCAGGTGTGGGTGGCGTAGGAGTGCGCGATGTTTATTCCCAATTTCACACTGAAGAACCCGCGAGAAATATTCCACATCACCAATATAAGCAACTTGCTCTCAATTGCGAAAAGGGACTTGCTATCTAAATCGGCTCTTCACGCTAGGACTTACGCAGTTGGGGATGAATGCGCCAGATGTTGTGTCTGCTGATCGGACGATCATACATCATCTGGTGCCTCGCTGCGTCCGTACACGCTCAACTGCGTAAGTCCTACACGCAACGGGTACGACTTACACAAACATCGCACACGGTACTATCCAGTCTCAGCGGGCAGTAAAACAGATCAAGTGTGGTCCAGGTGGGACGATACACGATTATGTGCCGTTTCACTTCGCGCCCCGACCACCAATGCTATTACCGATCAGCAGCGGTCGGGTCGCAGGATATGCAGGGGGTCAGCGCCCCGTGACGCACCTCGTTACATCTATGGCGTCAATATCCCTAGGACTTACGCAGTTGAGCAAAGCGGGTGGAAGCGGGTAGAGTAGTCGGCATGAATCGACCGCGCTGCACTGACACCGAGTACATCGATTTTCTC
>JAABUY010002834.1_pt1 | contig 20014 bp, 23 predicted proteins | sample 5560271 | NCBI WGS metagenome assembly JAABUY01 (sample SAMN10711886, study PRJNA513374) | rock metagenome | isolation source: Antarctica rocks | place: Antarctica: Victoria Land, University Valley
TTGCTACTGTTAAAAACTTGTTGCAAACGCAGCAACAGACAGGTGTCATTACGCAAACGTGCATGGAACTACATGTTCACTCTTGAGTGGCCTGTGGTTCAAGCTAAATTTGCTCCAAATGCTTTTTGTAAATAGCTGCAGGTAGCGCAAATGCACAACTCCTGCCTATGCACATCAGCTGCACATACCTGTATCCTAGTGCCTATGCACATCAACTGCATAAAACAAAATGGGATGCTTGTCTCCTAGTGAGGCATGATGTGTACTCACATACACAGCTCGACCTGATACACAGCTTGGTGAGTACATAGCTCAGTATGGCACAATCATGTGGAGGCTTTGACTACCTTGCCTGATTGCCAAGCTTGCACTTAAGTGCAAGACAGTCAGTCACTTACTACATAGTAATGCGCGCATACCGCAACATCAAGGAACAAATGCACAAAAGCATTAATGCACAAATGGATGTCCACCTGGCTCATGACTTGAGCCCTGCAATACGACCCTGAGACCGACCTTGAGGTAAGTCCTAGGGTCAACAGCAAGCCTGTGGTCAATTCATGTCATAGCTAAGGCGCCAAGCCCACAGCTATTGGTAAGCTGACATGTCCATGAGCGTTGTCATCCTGCTCTGCTCTCATCCCTTGCTGCATCACCTCTTTCTCAGGTTTTGTGAGCTCCTCACATATGTCTGGCTCAGGCTCCAGATCACTTGCAGTGGTGTGGGATCCCAGGGATGGGCTTGTCAGCACATGGCCTAGCACATTTGCCAGCAGCCCCCGGGCCTCCCACAGGGGCAAAAGGGTACACCACTGCTGCCACATAGCTCCATCTGATGGAGATAATGACCCACATGGAGGATCAGCCCTTGGAGAAGACCTTTTCCGGGGTTGTGAGGATATGCCACAAAATCATCAGCACCAGGGTGAATGTTCTTTTGCGCCTTCTTCATCTTCTTGCTCTCAAGTGTGGAAAAATGGTGCATGGCAACCACATCATCCAGCACCTGCAGCAAACAGGTAATATTGGCTGAATAGCCAACATCGGTCAAAAATCAGGATCGGAGTCATAGATACTTACAGCAATGATTGACTCTGGTCAACCTATTCCTCTGGAAGCTTTACAGACTTGCACAAGCTTTCATGAGGCAGCACTGCATAACTGCAGTACAGCATGGCTGACTCCTAAAGGTTATTTCCTGATCAATCTTGAGGGCGTTAGTCTGAATAGAGAGACAGGCTGCAGCAGCAGACTGACCCCCTTCTTTGCCTTTTTGCACTGCCTGCATGCACAGTCATGCACTGACATGCTGGTACCTGGTGGTTCTACCCTGGTGGCAGTGCTATCTCTGACGTCTTGACAAAGCTCAAACCTGCAGTGCGAGCTTATGTGCAGGACAATGCGCCAGACGGGTGGTATCAGGACGTCAGTCAGGTCTATGCTAAGGCGGAGTACAACAAGCAGGCTGCTGTGCAGGTCGACCAGCGCGATCAGCAGGCCGGTACTTTTCAGTCCGATGCTTCTGCCGATCGGCCTCGGCGCAATGCAAATGCACGTCAAGCAAACTGTGGCAATTGGCAGCCACGTGGTTTTGCTAAAGCAGGAAGGACCACTCCTTCTACAGTCAGGGAGGAAGCACCTGCTGCCAAGCTGCGCAAGGTCTCCCATGAGGCTGGGGATATCATCCCCAAGGAGGAGTGGGATGCCAGGCGTGCTGCTGGCAAATGCCCCTGCTGTGGTCTGGCAGGCCACACCTACAAAAAGGACAACAAGCTTGTCTGCCCTAATCTGCGCAATGCAGCGCCCCATGCTAGCATCAACTCTGCTAAGCCAAACCCAAATTTCAAGAAGCAGGCTTAGAGAGAGGGCGTCTATCCTGCTGCAGAATGCAACATGTGCACAGTGCAAATTGCTATGCCTTGAGTCTGAACGATGTGCGTGACAGCAGTGATAGAATGTTTGTTCAGGAAGAGTAAGTGAATCTCCAGCACCTGACAGGCAGACAGTTCACTTATGGCGCTTGTTGTGACGATCGTGGTGTAAATGCTCACTGTGCTGATTTTAGTTCTCCTACAAATTCATTTCTGCAATGCGATATTGCTGGGCGTCATGTCTGGTTAAATGCACCTTTTGCTAAGCTTGATCTGTTCATTAAGCACTACCTTAAATGCAAAGCTGCTGCTCCTTTCTCAACTTCTGCCTGTGTTGTAGTGCCTTCCTGGCAGGGGAAGTGGCGCAAGCTTTTGGATGGTATGCAGCTGCTCAGGTCATATGCCAAGGGATCCATCCTCTTCTCTGCTCCTCAGGTGGGCAACGGCCTTAGGCGGCAGCTTGGCCCTATGCCCTGGGACATTGAGGTATGGTACGATCCTCCTGCTGCACCAATGCGCCTCAACACTTTGCCTCATGAGGAGCAGCCTTTGCTGATGACCTTTCCTGGTTATGTGGCTGATCATTCAGCAAAGACACTTATTGACGGTGGTGCTACGCACAACTACATTGATGCTGCATTTGCTGTTGCCAAAGGATTGAAAATCCACAAATGCAGTGGACGTGTCCTTGCTGCTGGCACAGAAGATGCGCCCATCAAAGGCTATGTAGTTGAGCGCATCCGCATACAATCTCTTTCTGAAGAGGTGAAGCTGTATGTGATTGACTTACCTAGTAAGGAAATGCATGCTGTGCTTGGCCAATGCTGGCTGCTTCATCACAATGCTGTGATTTCTTATGCTGACAAGTGTGTCATGTTTCATGCAGGGGGGAAGCGCTGCAAGCTGAAGTGCAACCCTAATGCCCCTGCACTGAAACCCTTGTCGCAAAAATGCCCTGCTCTGTTGACGCGCATGCAGCTCAATGTTATGGTCAAGGAGAAAGGCAACCGTGCATTCCTTGTTAACATGTCTGTAGTCGGCGAGCCTGCTGAGGAGGGCGAGCTGCCTTCTGGCGTATCTGCTGCCTGTGTTGATGAAGCTGTTCCTGCAAAAGCCAAAGTTATTGTGCAGGAATTTGCTAGCGCATTTGCAGAGATGCCGCCTGGGTTGCCCCCGGACCGTGGTATTGCTCATGCAATCAACACTGATGGTGCTCAGCCTGTGTCTAAGCCTATGTACAGGTTGTCGCCAAAGGAGACTGCAGAAGTGAAGCGACAGGTGGAAGTTCTGCTGGCTAAGAAGCTTATTCAGCCTAGCAGGAGTGCCTACTCCAGTCCCGTCATCTTTGTCTCCAAGCCTGATGGTAGTCTGCGCATGTGTGTGGACTACCGTGCTCTCGACCAGCAAACCCAAAAAGATAAGTATCCCCTTCCACGTATTGATGACTTGCTAGACAGGCTGACAGGTGCATCTGTGTTTAGCTCACTTGACCTGCAGTCTGGCTATCATCAAATACGTATTGCGGAAGAGGACGTGCCTAAAACAGCATTTAGGACGCCACAGGGGTTGTTTGAGTTTCTGGTGCTTTTGGTCTTAGCAATGCCCCTGCTGCTTTCCAGCGTGAGATGAACAGGATTTTTGGGCATTTGGAGTTTGTGTTGGTTTATTTGGATGATATTCCTGTGTTCAGCAAGGATGAAAAGCAGCGTGCGCAGCACCTTAGGCAGGTGTTGAAGCTGCTACAGTTGTATGCCAAGATGTCAAAGTGCTCCTTTTTCCAGCAATCTGTCCATTTCCTAGGTCATGTTGTCTCTGCCTGATGGGGTTCATGTTGATCCCAAGAAAATTGCTACAATTGCTGACTGGCCTCGCCCTAGGAATGTTTCTGAAGTGCGCTCATTCCTTGGCCTTGGCAATTATTTCAAGCGCTTCATACAGGGTTATGCAAAGCTGACTTCACCTCTTGTCGCCCTGACTAGCCAGAGGGTCCAGTTTGTGTGGGGGGAGAAACAGCAGAAGGCTTTCACCCAATTGCAGTGGTGTTTGACTAATGCTCCTGTTTTAGCCCTTCCTGACCCTGCTGCACCTTGCGAGGTAGTTGTTGATGCAAGTGGCATTGGCTTAGGTGCTGTGTTGATGCAGAACCAGCGGCCAATAGCCTTTCACACCTACAAGCTAAGCGATGCTGAGCGCCGGTACCCAGTGGGAGAGCAGGAGCTTCTAGCAGTCATCACGGCTTTGCGGCAGTGGCGGTGCTACCTGGAAGGTGCTGAAGGTGGAGTCACTGTTGTGACAGACCACAAGCCAAACACCTATCTAGATAGTAAGCCCGCTGTGCAACTGTCAAGCAGGCAAGTCCAGTGGCAGGAGTTCTTGTCTCGCTTCCATTTTGCATGGGAGTACCGCAAGGGTGTGCATAATGTTGCTGATCCTATCAGTCGCAATCCTGCATTGCATGCTCTGCAACTTCATGCACGCTGCAATTGCTGCAGTCATGAGTTGCATGCTTTGCAAGCAACGGACTCTGATAGTAATTTTGAAGCTAACATGGACATCTATGACAGTCTCAATGTTTCTGCTCATTTTCTCCAGTGTGTACGCAATGGCTATGCAGCAGACCCTTGGTTTGCTGATGAAGCTAACACAAAAGACCTGACCTTTGTCGGTGGGTACTGGAGAAAAGGTGAGCTGATCATTGTGCCTGATGCTAGTGACTTGCGTAAGCAATGCTTGTCACTGCACCATGACACCCCGTATTCTGGTCACTTGGGGCGTGACAGGACTAAGCGTCTGGTTATGCAAGCTTATTGGTGGCCTATGCTTGACAGAGTTGTTAGTCACTTTGTGTCTACATGCGATTTCTGTCAAAGGAACAAGTCCACCAATGAGAAGCCTGCTGGCTTGCTGCAGCCTCTGCCTATGCCTGAATTTCGCTGGCAAAGTGTGTCTATGGACTGTATAACTGAGTTGCCAAAGACCAAAGCAGGACACACAGCGATTTTGGTATTTGTAGATCGGCTGAGCAAGATGGTGCATTTTGCGCCGTGCTGGAATGACATAGGTTCAAAGGAGTTTGCCCATCTCTTCCTGCGCGAGATCTTTGCCAAGCATGGTCTTCCTACTGAAGTGGTTACCGACCGAGGAATACTGGGACAGGATGCAGTCTCTGGTCAGACCTGCACCACGGCCTGGTAAAGCTACCACTGAGGATCCACACTATGTGGACACTTCTGCGCCATCTGCACATGCAACTTCTTCAGCACCTGCTCAGCAGCAGAAGAACCTGCTAAGCAATGCAGCTGCTCACCTTCACGCAAGCAGCACACAAAGGCTGTTGGAGGTCAACCAGTCAGACGATCAGCACGTCTATCGGATCAGCACTGATGTCAATTTTGGTGCTTTTACTTGTGCATGCTTTTGGGGTTAGCCCTTGCGCATGGCTGAAGCATGACTGCCTGCCATATGAACCACACATGAGCAATTTCAATGAATGAAACCAATGAATGAAGAAGCACTGAGTACTGATGTATTTTGCAGTCTTAGCTGTGGGCTATGCAGCCTCACAATGCTAGTTGCATCCCAATGCCGGCAGGGTGGCTTGTGTTGTTATTGTTGCAGTCACTCCATGCTCACTTAATGCTGTTCAACTTTGGTAAGTTGAATTTAAGTGGGGGGGGGATGTAGCAGTGTGCGTAGGGTATGACATAGCTGTGGCGTAATACGTCATTGTCATGCTTATTATGATTCCTGCTGGGATGCGGCTATACAAGGCCAGAGCAACGGATGCTAAGGATCTTATCCTCACGCTCGCTTTGGTCTTGTGTGCCTTACAGCACCAAGCCATTATCTTTGTAACTATCTAGCCTCTGCTACAGATTGGTGGTAGATGAGGTACAGACTTGAGCACTGAGTCTCATTGGTCACAAGCACCTGCAGGGTTTGTGCACCTTCCCAGACATACTTTAGCGTCTCTCCTGACCAGACGGACTCCATCCTGTCTCTGGCCAGGATGCACCTATGACAGCGTCGCAGCGTGGTATCATCGGTGCAATGCCATGAGCAGCAGTGGGATTGCTAGATCCCTTGCTACAGTCGTCTTATTTTCATGCACCCTTGTGGTGTATAAACAACACCGTCAACTGTCTTTGAAGCAGAGGCGCTGCGGGTGTTAGCTTTTGTACCAAGACATACACGTGGACATGGCTATGCACAATTATATACCTGGTACCAAACATGCTTTGACTTGGCCTGAAAGACCACAGCAGAGGGACACCAGGCGTGCAGAGCAACGCTCGCCTGGTGAGCAATTGTATTGTAGCAGACGGATCAGGCAGACATCACACGCAGGACAGACCATCAGAACAAGTCATAAGATGAGCTTTCACAGTGTAGTTGAAGCCAACCCAAAGCAATAGAAGGGTTCACAGCAGAGCATCACAAGCCTTCATAACATGTTCTTCTGTTTCAACTATTGGGTCATAAATATCCAAAGACAAGCCAATTGCAACTCTGACCAGCGCTCCTAGAGTTGAACACACAGGAAACATTGCTGATTGCTATATGTGCGTATAGAGCAGGTGCATCTAGCAACTGTCTTGACCCGCATCCAGAGACGAGCTGATTGATAGTCTCACAAGTGACCCAACTGTCATCACATGTGTACACATACACACACGCATTGCTGACTACTCTATGAATCAGGTGCGTCTAGCAATTGTCTTGATGCGCATCCTTGTGTGATGTGTGCGCTGATTCACAGATCGCTTTTCAGCGCCAGGCTCATCTGACAGCCAGCTATACTTTGTGCTTGTTGAACTTGTCACTTCAGCAGGATTGACACCATTCTTTTCAACGTCAAAGTCAGCAGCAATATCAGGACAAACAGTTTCCAAAGAGTTACATACACAAACCTTTTGCCCAGCACAAAAAGGGCACCCTGATGAAAGTTTGCCAGAAGTTCGACTGCCTGCACGAGCCTGCCAGCTGTGCTCCTTGCTCTTTGGACATGCATGACAATGCCACCAAATGAGCTTGTGGCTCTGTAATGTTGTATTGCCAGGAAAATTTCCATTTTCTCTGTTTCTGTCATGATCCCATTGTTCCAGCAAGGCATGCTTTGCTTTGGCAAAAGTAGGCTGCTTCTGCCTGGTGCCGTCTGCTCTCATATTGCCATTTGCCTTTGCACACTTGGGGCACCCACTGTTGCTGCGTGCCTTCAGCACCACAGGAGCTTGCCACTCATGCAAGCAATCACTGCATTTCCAATGCGCTCTTATACCGCTGGAGACAGTCACTTGGTCTGGAGACAGAGGATGGTTCTTCTTGGCATTCCATAACAGCGCAACCTTTGGCGCCTTTCTGGCAAGTGTGTTGTGCTGGCAAATGGCTGTGCCTGAGCAAAAAGGACAGCCCCTCCCATACGACCTACTGTTAACAGTGGCCGCCCAGACATGAGGAAGGTTGTCTGGACACTGATCACATGACCACCAGACCTTGCGATTGCTGTAAGGCTTGATCACAATGCTACCAAGGTGCCCGTTGAGCTGTTCATGCCACTGTCCCTGCAGCTCTTGTGGAAGCAAGCTAATGTTGGGCCCAATCTCGTCAGGCTGCTGGCTTTGCTGCTGTGATTTACTATCAGTGCTGTCACTGATGCCATAAGCATGCCCTGCAACACAGCATTGCATGTGTGGACCGTAGCCAGCATTCAACAGCAGACACTTGAGCATTTGACGTGGCTGAGCCGAAGTGTGCAGGCTCAGCTGGCGTGCTAAAGCAGGTAACACACCTGTCCAGGACGAACAGAAGGTCGCATGCATTCTTCCGTGTTTAGACTGAGCACTTTTTTTGAACTTCTTGTGTGTTTCTGGTCAGCCGCCTGACGCGGTTACGCATTAGCGAGGTTCGCCTGAAAGCAGGCCACTGCCAGAGATGAGATCGGTTGAAAGGGCAGCAGTCGTGGTCTGCCATCCAGTCCGCATGAATGTGCAACCTGCAAATTTATGCTGCAAAAGGTTTCGTGACGCACCTGTTATGGTGGGCTTTGAGAGACAGCGTCGCTCCTACACCACTCGATCCTAACATGGTCTGACCCAAGCACCGAGGATTCGCTGCCTGATATGGTCGAAGCGTGAGAGCAAAACGCATGCGGCGAGTAAGTTGCAATGCTTTCCGGAGTCGCTCACGCAGCTACTGATACCACAGGCAGCCTGGAAAACTGTAGCATGCTTTGACCCCATCATCTTCGTATGACGCCAGCTAACGCTTACCAACGTCATCCAGTCTGTGCCCTTGATGACCAGGAAAGGTCATGCTGCAGATGGCAAACAAAGGTGACATGCACATGTTGGGAATGAGGACATCGTTTCCTATCTTGTTTTTGCGTATGATCTGTTGATCATGTCAGCATCGATAAGTGGCGTACAACAAGACATAGCTTAAGTTTCATGACAAGCTTGCAGGACATCTGCAATATCGGGCTTACTAAGTGAGCTTGGCTGCAGATCAGAACGATATTCTATCTGCAGCTAGGTCCCGGGATAAGACTGCGCATCTTTCTATTTCTCTCTGTATCAACCCACACACATGTGTGGATAGAGTCTCTAACTGGGATTCATATAATGTCTAGGACTTCTGCTAGCCTGCAGGTGTTTGATAGTTTTGCCCAGACTGGCTTGCTCAAGACTCAATTACGACTCACTCAGCATAAAGCTTCTGCCATTCCTGCACAACAACACAGCAGCTTGTCTCTGGCTCATCATCATCATCATCATCATCATCAATATTACCATTGAACATCATCTAGGAGGGGTCCAAGGCCTGCCTAGGCTGTACAGACGAGATCAAGTATCACCAAGGAATTCTGTCTTTGACACTCCGGCCACTCACTAGCTCTCTGGTTGGCAAAGCGTAGTGACTGTGTGAACAAGCCAGTGGGTCCCCAGCTATGCAATGCGCGCATACATGCTGCTGATCAAGGCGTTCATTGCAGCCTAGCACTTGTTTTGTGGCTTTTACAGCAAATATCGAGTCTGTGGAGAATGTCATAAGCGAAGTATCTGGCAGGAGTCGATGTCTTGTGTCAAAAACAAGTCAGCACAACTCGAACTCAATATATTGAAGCCTGACAGCCATGGCAGAAGTGGTTACCTACAGAGCAATTGCATTGGTGCCCAGCAGGGCTTGCTGCCTCTCCTGTCCAAAAGGACTGTGTCTGTGTAGGAATGACACCTGCAGCATCAGCAGCAACACCTAACACAGCGCACACAGACAGACAGACAGACAGACAGACAGACAGACAGACAGGCAGGCAGGCAGGCAGGCAGGCAGGCAGGCAAGCATGCATGCAGCTAGGCAGGCAGGCAGGCCGGCAGGCAGGCAGGCAGGCAAACAGACAGGCAAGCAGGCAGGCAGGCAGGCAGGCAGGCAGGCAGGCAGGCAGGCAGGCAGGCAGGCAGGCAGGCACAGTTCAGCCAAGTGATACTTCATCATTTCATGTGTGGCAACAATAGCAGCCCGATCAAGCACAGCCAACAGGACATAATACAACCATAGGGATGCAAAAGACATACAGACAAGTGTCAGTGCTTACCTCAGTCATAACTGTGCTGACCCCGCAATATATACCATCTCCACTTCAAGCCCAGGATCACCATAAACTTGATGCACCCTGGGCAGCCCAGTATAATACTTGGCTTCTCATTAAATTGAAGCCGAAAGGTGTAGTCTTTTCTTTAATTTCTAAACTTGATGCATCAAAACGGGGCCTTCAGTGTGTCTGGCCGCAACAAAATGTGTCAGTCTTTGCAGTAGACAACAAGACTGAGGGCTATTGGCCTCTTGCCCTTGCTCAGGTCAAGCACAGTGAAGCTGAGAAGGCAAAGCTGAGGCGCAGGCCATCACAAGCATAGACTGAAGGCATCATGCACCAACATGTCAATGTCACCAAGCAACGTCTGTGCATGCTACTCTCAAGGAGCTGGAGAGTCCTACAAGGCCGTACATTGTGGCCATGTAACAAAACAATCCCATTCACAAACGTGCAGCTGTACAGGGTGCAATGGTGCTAGAATGTGTGACGCATGTGTTCAAAGCTCTGTATGCACTGCCTGCCTTCATTTGCAGTCATAGCTGTAAATGACGGGCTGTCTGCAATGTGGAAGACCAGCAGGCCTGCACGAGTCCACATGCACAGCATGCAACGCTTTAGCACATCTGAACTATGCTGCATAACTTGGGCTGTGTCACGCCAAGGTCCAGCTTGTGTCAACAAGCTATACCGTGGGTCATGGCCCGTTGGTCCGACGCAGAAAGAGAAGGGACATGTCAGCTCGAACAAGTGGCCCGCACATGTGTACAGCTGAGTGTGATAGCTGACACTGGCATCACCAGATGGTCCATTTCACCTGTCATGGCGTCCACTCTCAACAATATAGCCCCTGAGTCAGGTCCAGCCTTGCTGGGCAGCAACTGCAAACCGACAGCCTTCACTGCCGTTCTGCGCTGCCTGCATGGATGAGGTGTGCATTGAGATGCAGAGCGGCAAACACAAAGTCATGCTGCAGTGCTGTGGGCAGCAACAAGAATTTTGAATGTCTGCCTTTGTGCTGCATTGTCTGCCTTCATGCAAGCATCCCCATGTACACAGCACTTTCTGCAGTATGCTTGAAGCAGCAGCACTGTACGCATCAGCTGTTGTGTATTGACATGGCTGGTGTGATCCACAGCTGAGGAATCAGGCAGCCAACAAAGGCAACACAGATCAATGATGCAGACACAGCATGAGCTGTGGATCCAATCAAGTAAACAAATGAGGCAATTCAAAGCAACTGAAAGAACAACAGCAAGGCATCACCTGTCATGACGTTATGATCAAGAAGAAGTTCATGGCAGCAGTCCATTTTCAAAGACAAGGCTCAGCGTGACCCTGTGTGAAAACCAGACTGAAGACTCAGCCATGCTGAACAGACAAACCCTCACCGACACCACCATTGCATTGGCAACTTCCCCATAAGCTGCCCTTACATCAGGAATCACACATGCTGTCATATATGCAGCCTAGCACTACATAATATGTGGCCTTGCTTCACAAAGGTGTAGTATAATTGAGCAGGGATGAACAAGAGCCAATGCAAAGATGCATTATGACTGAGCACGGCTGAAACAATGGCCGACGCAAAGAGTAAAGGTTACTGATAGCAAAGAGGGTCTTTTGCATGTAGATAAAAGGTTTGCCCACTTGTGGTGTAGCATCCTCACTAGCGCAGTCATGTATTAGCAACAGGCCGCTGGCAAGTACAATGAAGGACAAAAAATGCAAGTACAAAACACCACTCTGTGCTATGACTCGTTTGCGTCAAGCAGCTGTGATGACTTCCTCTTTGCACGCCGATACTCGCGAGTGCGACAAGTCACAGACCGCTTCTTGGCTCCAGGCTCATCTGACAGCCAGCTGTACTTTGTACGTGTCGAACTTGTAACTTCAGTAGGACTGACACCGTTCTTTTGAACGTCAAAGTCAGCAGCGATATCAGGACAAACAGTTTCCAAAGAGTTGCACACTCGCAAACTTTACACCCGGCGCGAAAAGGGCACCCTGTTGCAGCTTTGCCAGAGTTTCGATGGTACGGGGCAGCCTGCCAGCTGTGCATCTGGCCCTTTGGACATGCATGGCAACACCACCAAATGAGCTTGTTGCTTCCTAATGTTGTATTGCCAGGAAAATTTCCATTTTCTCTGTTTCTGTCATGATCCCATTGCTCCAGCAAGGCATGCTTTGCTTTAGCAAAAGTAGGCTGCTTCTGCCTAGTGCCGTCTGCTCTCATGTTGCCAGTTGCCTTCGCACATTTGGGGCACCCAGTGTTGCTGCGTGTCTTCAGTGCCACTGGAGCTTGCCACTCATGCAAGCAAACACTGCATTTCCAATGCGCTCTTATACCGCTGGAGACAGTCACTTGGTCAGAAGACAGAGGATGGTTCTTCTTGGCATTCCACAACTGTGCGACCTGTGGTGCCTTTCTGACCAATGTGTTATGCTGGCATACTTTTCTTCCTGTGCAGTAAGGACAGCCTGATCCTTTTGACCTGTCATTCACACTGGCCTCCCAGACATGGGGAAGGCTGTCTGGACACTGATCACATGACCACCACACCTTGTGGTGGCTGTGAGGCCTGATGACACAGTTGCCAAGGTGCATGTTGCGCTCTTCTTGCCACTGTGCTTGCAGCTCTTTTGCAAGCATGCTGATGATGGGCCCAACCTCTTTGGGCTGCGCTTTTGGTGGCTGTTGCCAGCTGCCATTGCTGTTGCTGACATCAAAGGCTGCCTCTGCAGATTGACATGTGCGCCTCAAGCTCAACCAGCATGCAAGATCAGATGTTGAAGCTGTTGAGGACTTAAGCGGGCGAGCAAGGTGACACACCTGTGCAAAAGGTTGACTGCTGCTGCAAACAGGCAGTCATAGGCATATTTGCAAGCATACACTGCCTTGTTTCTGGCGGCCCTTGACCATTGCTGGTCAGCAGCCTGGCGCACTGTTGCACCTGTGAGGATTGTCTGAAAGCACCAAAGCAAAATCTGAAATTTGCAGGTGATTGCAGCAGTACAAGCTTGCTATGCTTGATGTGCTGATCTTCTTGTTCAAAAGACCATCGGGGCGTACCTGCCCTGACGGACGGTATGAGATATCGCTGCTCCCATATCGCTGCGGCGTCAGGACCGCCTGCTCAGAGCGTTTAAGGTCTTTGATCAGATCTGTGCTGTTCTCGAGGTGGCAGACACGCAAAGGCAGTGCGGCTGTGCTGCTGCGCTTTATTGTGACTAGGTCAAAGACAAGTGGTCTGTCTGTGTCGCTACAGCTGATATGACGCTTCCCAATGCCGTCTTACTGGGGCTCACATCATTCTGTGGTGTCGTCTACAGTCCGTGCGCAAATGCAATCCTTGCTCAGAACAACTCGCAACGACAGCATAATCTAACTGGCGGTGCGGTCAGGTAGGCCTGCTAGGCCGTTATATGCGTGAAGCTGCAAAGCTTTGACCAAGACTGAGCGTTGACCTAGATCAACAGCCAAGCCATAGGCAGCCAGGCCTATGGCTGTCTTTGGCTTGGCTGTTTGTAAATTTAAGCAGGCCAGCTTTCTTTTCTAGTATATAGCTTTTCAAGCAAAGCAGTGTGCTCTTGGCTTGTGTGGTTACACAGAAAGGCAGCCATATAACACGCATGGTCGAAAGCAGACTTTTGATTACTGTTGTATACACAGGTGGTAAGTAGGTGGTAAACAGGGCGACAAGCCACAATGCAACAGCAGGAGTTGTGCTGTGAGAGCAGATATTAGAGACAGGCTGTGCAGGACATTGGAACACTGCTGCTAGCCTATGTAGTATCCTGGCACTGTGCTTGCTGTATTTTCTGCAAAACACTGAGCATCCTGCTTCTGCCACTCCTGCAAAAAAATACCAGACGCGCTCATGCGGCAAAGCAAAGCAATTGCGTGAACATGCCCAAGCATGCAAACCCATGCACAAGTGACCTTCATCAAGGTAGCGGTCTCAACTCAACAGCGGCTGTAACATACTGCGGCATCGACTTGGTCAGTGCAATTGTCAAGATGCCATGATGGAGACATGCACTGCTACTAACTGTCCTGTGCCAAAAACAGACAATGGGCAGAGTACTATGAAGCTCACAACTTACGTTTAGTCATGCAGCCGGCCGGGTACTGGCATTTCAGTACCTGCTCAGTCTTGTGAGTCATCTCGGCTGAGCTAAGGTACCGATGCCTGACAGCTTCTTCAGCTGAAGAGCCTTGCACTGGCAGCGCATGAGCTTCCAATACAGACCAGCTCAACCAAAGGAAAGTCTGGGATTGTGCTCATGTCTGTCAGCAAGAAGGGATGCTTCATTGCCTCTCCACTCTAGAAGGACTCCATCTTGTCTCTGTGCAGTGGTGCTAGGCCTGCAGCATCAGCTACCATGCCTCGATGCACGCAGAACTGTCCATGATGATGTCGCAGAGCTTCAAACAATACACCAAAGGGAAACAAAACACTTGGCAAATTTTGTCTTCAGCTTTAGCAACAAGTTCTTGGGTCATGGCAAGTCTAGCTAAGCACACAGGCCATTTGTGTACGAGCACAGAATAACAGTGTGTAAAAAGCTTCAAACAAAATGCTTGACACACAGGAGCAGTCGTTGCTTGCTTGTGCTTACCAACAACACGCTGCCCAAGATGGTATAGCCGCTAGACCTGAACTTGCTACACTTCTCTGAGGATGCGCCATCCCCTCTTTTCATACTTGGGATCCCGGGTAGCTTGATACAAAAGGAACAGGGACCCCACGGTCCCTGCTGTCAATAGGTTGTGCGAAGCCTGCAGCAGTCTGAGCTCTGCAAGCAATTGTGGTCTCCACATCAGCTTGCAAAGTGCACGTCAACTAAATGCAATGTGCTTCCAGCTGCTGCTGCAAGCGTAAGTCGTTTGCTACAAGCTGTTGCAGTGGGTTCAACACTGCAATCATCCAACAGAGCGCCATCCAGCATTTGCCAGTACCGCTCAGCTATAGTCTCGTGATGCTTGCAAAGATGCTTCTGATGTTGCCATACATGCCTTCTGGACCTGCAAACAATGCGCCGCACAAGGTCATGTGATGTGCTCACGGTTGCAAGCAATGCTGTGATCACGCATGAGTCTACACAATGCAACATACAGAGTCAGGTGAGATGTGGCTTGGTCTGCTGCCTATTCACTGCAAGCACAACATAGTGCATGACAGAGTTCAGGCTGTCCAAGCAGCTTCATGCTGCTGACTGCGTAGTGCAACGCTGTCACTGTTGTACAGCATGTTACCTATGATATTGGATGGCGGCCAAGACGATCTGTGTTGAAAAGCCAAAGTGGGAAGGTGGTACATGGCACTGGATAGAACAGCAACAGAAAACTGCATTCAGGCCGCAGAACCAAAGCAACCAGTCTTGTACAGCGTGCAAAAGCTGTGTTAGGCACACACACAGACATGCCGCATGCAGCAGATGTGTTGACGCCGCTTGATAGTCTTGTTTACCAAGAACAAAGCATGCGCGTCCAACCCACAAAGACATACACATGGGCTCATCCTGTGCAACAGGCATGCAAACATCATAGGCAATGGGCAGGCGGGCAGAGGGGTTTTAGTGATTACAAGCAGTGGGCAAGCAGACAGTGGGCAGAGGGAGTTAGTGATTGTAGGCAATGGGCAGGCAGACAGTGGGCAGAGGGATTTAGTGATGATAAGCAGTGGGCAGGCAGACAGTGGGCAGAGGGATTTAGTGAGTGTAGGCAGTGGGCAGGCAGACAGTGGGCAGAGGGGTTTGGTGATGATAAAATGGGCAGGCAGACAGTGGGCAGAGGGATTTAGTCATTAGAGGCAATGGGCAGGCAGACAGTGGGCAGAGATGTTTGGTGATCATGGGCAAGAGGTGGACATAATGGCGTGGATGATTGACGTATATGAATTGCATACATGCACTTGACTTGTCCAGGTATGGGACGCGGGAAAAGCACTTTCACCCTAGCTACAGACAAGCGTTCAGCTTGGGCGCGATACGGCCCCAAAACCTGTATGTGTCTCGAGAAATCGAAGCGCCTTTACAGCTCATGTCAAGCCGACGAGCATACATGGCTGCTTTGGCGATACACAGAGGCGTATTGTCAGTATGTTGATCTTGCAAGATTTTACCGTCGTGCACTGCTCAACAGACCAGGCCTTTCTGAGCGGAACGCTCTCAAGTCTTCTGTGACTGTGTAGAAGCCGCGCAGCTCCTTTGGTAGGCTGTGCTGGAAACTCGACGTGCACTACAGCATTCACAAAAGATAAGGTCAAGTCAGACTTAGCTCAATACCTATCAAGCAGAGATAAACCACTGCATGCCGTCTGCAAACAAGTCAGCGTGACCATCAGTATCTTGTGTGCTGATGCAATTAGCCGGTAAGGTCGCATACACCCTTTCATTGCAGAGACAGTGTCTCAAATGGCTCAGGTGCTGATTTGGGGAGCCACTGGTCCCCAAATGAAATGCTTCCACACTGGGAGCCACCAATTCACAGCGCAACCCTTCTTCATTGTCAACAAAGTAGACTGCAGACACTGTCACAGCACATACCGCCGTTGGGCCATGTCATGTCAATGCCCAGCTTGGGTGATGTGGTGCAGACAGAGAGCAAGCATGGCAGTATAAATGGGAACTGATCACTATACTTCATGAAGGTGCCTTACTGAAGGAGCTACAACTAGCAGGTCCAAAACAAGGTGGTCCAACCCAACAAGAGCTGGATGTCTTGCAAGACATCTGCAAGTTCAGGCTTACTAGGTGAGCTTGTTTGCTGTCAGTAGCAGAACAGAATGATACTCTATCAGCAGCTAGGGAGAAGACTGTGCATGCTTCTGTCTCTTCCCTCTGTCCAGCCACACTCGTGTGCAGAAATGTTTGCATCTGACGTCATTCCTGGCACTAGAGTACTCTGACTGCAACTCATATGGTCTAGCATTTCTGGTAGCCTGTGTAAGACTTTGCCCGGACTGGCGTGCTCAAGACTCAATTGCGGCACACTCAGCATAAAGCTTCTGTCACTTCTGTATAAGAACACAGTAGTTTGTCTCTGACTCATCATCATCGTCGATACTTTCATTGAACATCATCTACGCGGGGTACAAGGGCTGCCTAGGACGCACAGACAAGATCAAGTGTCATCAAGCAATTATGTCTTTGACACTTCTGCCACACACTAGCTCTCTGGTTGGCAAAGCGTAGTGATGGTACGAACAGGCTCAGGCATGCAATGCACGCATACATGCTGCTCATCAAGGCATTCATTGCACCCTAGCAGTTTTCGAAGTTACTATAGCAAATACTGAGTCTGTGAAGAATGTCAAACATGAGGCATGTGGCAGGCCTCCTAGGAGTCAAGATTGCGTCACAAACAAGTCAGCGCAATTCGAAGTCAAAGTGCTGAAGCCTGACAGTCATGGCAAGGGGTGAGCCTCAGAAGTGGTTACCTATAGAGCAACTGCATTGGTGCCCAGCAGGGCGTAAGGTTGCTTTGCTGCCTCTCCTGTCCAGAAGGACTGTGTCTGTGTGCAGGTGACAGCTGCAGCATCAGCAGCAACACCTGACACACGCTCACACAGCGCGCACTCGCATACGCATGCCCAGACAGACAGACAGACAGACAGACAGACAGACAGACAGACAGACAGACATACACACAGACAAAGAGACAGGCAGGCAGGCGTGCAGGTAGGCAGGCAGACAGACAGAGATGGACAGAGACAGTTCAGCCACGTGATCCTTCACCATTTCGTGCGTGGCAACAGTAGCAGCCCAGACAAGCACAGCCAACAAAATACAGATTGATGACATGACGGCAAATGACAAACATACAGGTGCAAAAGACATACAAACACATGTCGACGCTTACCTCAGTCATCACTATATGCTGAACTTGCAAGGTATGCCAGCCCCACTTGAAACTGAGGGAGCTTGCCCATTGAGCAAACGTCAACTGCCAGAGCTGAGATGACCAAGATGTGGAAGACTAGCAGGCCTGCATGACATCAAACGCACAGCATGTCACATGCGCAGGCAACACAGACCACGGATACAGACGCAGCATGAGCTGTGGCTCCATTCAAGCAAACACGTCATGCAAATGGCAGCATCTGAAGGAATGATCACCTGTCACAATGTGATGATCAACGAGAAGGTCAGGGCAGCCAGTCTCACGGAACAGGCTCAACTTGACCCTATGTGAAACCCAGACTGAGACTTCGGCCATGCTGAACAGACAAACCCTCACATACACCACCATTGCTTGCATTGGCAACTTCCCCATAAGCCGCCCTTACATCAGGAGCATGGCCTGCATGACACATGCAGTCAAATTTGCAGCCTAGCACTACATAATAGGTGGCTTGGCTTCAAAGACGCAGTATAACTGAGCAGGGTTGAAACAAGGGTCAACGCAAAGAGCATAGCTTACCACCAGCAAAGAGGGTCTCTTGCATGCAGATAAAAGGTTTGCCCACTTCTGCTGTAGCATCTTCACTACCGCAGGCCGTAGCAACAGGCCGCTTGCAACCACAACAAGGGACAACAAAAGACCACCTGTGCTATAAGTCATGAGCGTCTAGCAGCTGTGGTGACGATCTCTTTGCATGCTGAGTGCGCTGAGCCACAGACCGCCTTTTGGAGCCACAGACCGCCAAAGCAGGAGTGCACAATTCACCATGGCTGTCTGATATATGTCAGGTGCGTCTGTCAGCTGTGCCGCCCTTCCTTTTTGTGTAAGCTGTGCGCTGGTACACGGAACGCTTCTTGGCTCCAGGCTCGTCTGACAACCAGCTGTACTTTGTGCTTGTTGAATTTGTCACTTCAGCAGCACTAACACCATTCTGCTCAACGTCAAAATCAGCAGCAATATCAGGACAAACACTTTCCAAAGAGTTGCACTTGCAGACTTTATGCCCAGCACAAAAAGGGCACCCTGATAAAAGTTTGCCAGAAGTTCGATTGCTTGCACGAGCCTGCCAGCTGTGCTCCTTGCTCTTTGGACATGCATGACAATGCCACCAAATGAGCTTGTGGCTCTGTAATGTTGTGTTGGCAGGGAAATTTCCATTTTCTCCATTCCTGTCATGATCCCATTGCTCCAGCAAGGCATGCTTTGCTTTAGCAAAAGTAGGCTGCTTCTGCCTAGTGCCGTCAGCTCGCCTGCCGCAGTGTGCCTTTGCACATTTGGGGCACCCAGTGTTGCTGCGTGTCTTCAGTGCCACTCGAGCTTGCCACTCATGCAAGCAAACACTGCATTTCCAATGCGCTCTTATACCGCTGGAGACAGTCACTTGGTCAAGAGACAGAGGATGGTTCTTGTTGGCATCCCAAAACTGTGCAATCTGTGGTGCCTTTCTGACCAATGTGTTATGCTGGCATACTTTTCTTCCTGTGCAGTAAGGACAGCCTGATCCTGTTGACCTGTCATTCACAGTGGCCTCCCAGACATGGGGAAGGCTGTCTGGACACTGATCACATGACCACCACACCTTGTGGTTGCTGTGAGGCCTGATGACACAGTTGCTGAGGTGCATGTTGCGCTCTTCTTGCCACTGTGCCTGCAGCTCTTTTGCAAGCATGCTGATGATGGGCCCAACCTCTTTGGGCTGCGCTTTTGGTGGCTGTTGCCAGCTGTCATTCTCATTGCTGACATCAGATGCTGTCTCTGCAGATTGACATGTGCGCCTCAAACTCAATCAGCACGCAATATCAAATGTTGCAGCTGTTGAGGATGTAAGCGGGCGAGCAAGGTGACACACCTATGGAGAAGGTTGACTGCTGCTGCAAACAGGCAGTCATAGGCTTATTTACAAGCATGCACTGCCTTGGATCTGGCGGTCCTTGACCGCCGCTGGTCAGCAGCCTGGCGCACTGTTGCACCTGTGAGGGTTGCCTGAGAGCACCAAAGCCAGGTTTAAAATTTGCAGTTGATTGCAGCAGTACATGCTTGATTTGCTGATCTTCTTGTTCAAAAAACCGTCGGGGCGTACCTGCCCTGACGGACGGTATGAGATATCGCTGCTCCCATATCGCTGCGGCGTCAGGACCGTCTGCTCAGAGCAGATCAGTTCTGGAACTGTGCTGTTCTGCTTACTTATTCCTTCGCTGTACTGTGACTAAGCACTCAAACAAGCGGATGTTCTACTTGTGCTGCAGTTGACGGGATACTTCCCAATGGCGTGTCTGTGGGTTTACAGCCTTCAGGCAGCTACAGTTGCCGTCAAAAATCTGTGTCCATGAGCAGTCCCTGCTCAGCAAAACAACTCGGTGGGCGACGACAGGTCGACCTGGCTGGCGGTGCGTTCAGGCAGGTCTAGTAGGCCATTGTACGCAGGTGTATGTGAGACCGGTGGGGAAGATCTTGTCCATAGCGCTTGCTGCTAGGCTTTGACCCTGACTGTGTGTTGACCTAAGAAATCTGATGATCAGCGCGGGCCAATTTTGCTGCAGCAAGTAGGGTTGGGATATACACGAGTTTTGGGCCATCAATACCTGTATATACGTGTATTTATACGGATACGCGTATATATGGACTAAATACATATGATGATTGATT
>JAABUY010002835.1_pt1 | contig 20008 bp, 16 predicted proteins | sample 5560271 | NCBI WGS metagenome assembly JAABUY01 (sample SAMN10711886, study PRJNA513374) | rock metagenome | isolation source: Antarctica rocks | place: Antarctica: Victoria Land, University Valley
CTTTATCTCGGCTTCTTTCAGTTCGTGCACAACGCGCGCCGACGCGGCAAAGCCCTGCTCGGCGCCCTCATCGCAGGCCTGGTAGCGTGACGGACCCGTCACCACCCCGGAACCCAATAAGAGCCACACCGACAAGGAGGCGGCACACCGCTGCTTGGGCTTGGGCTTGGTCTCGGCCGTCTCACTCGGCACTGCCGTGGAACGCGGCGGCACGATGATCCGGCCGCCGCCACGGGCCAGCATCGGTGCCGATAATTGCGGACGTCGGAGAATCTGCCTTAACTGCCTGGACTGCGGACCCATCGCCGGTCGAACGCGGCCCGGGGCTGATGCTGGACTGCGGCAGGGGTGGCCTTCTAGTGCGCGGAGTGAAGACATGGGTGGCTTGGTGATCAGCGGCGGCCGGGTGATCGATCCGGCGAGCGGGATGGACGCCGTGGGTGACGTGGCGCTGCTGGATGGCAGGATCGCCGCCGTGGGAACGGTACTAGGCGGCGCCGAGCGGATGATCGACGCCGCCGGGCTGGTGGTGGCCCCCGGGTTCATCGACCTGCACGCGCACGGCCAATCAATTCCCGCCGACCGCATGCAGGCCTTCGACGGCGTGACGACGACGCTCGACCTGGAGGCGGGTGTGATGCCGGTGGCATCCTGGTACCGGCGCCAGGCGGCCCAGGGGCGGGTGCTGAACTACGGCGCTTCCGCCAACTGGGCCTTCGCCCGCATTGGCGCCATGACCGGCTCCAACGAGGAGTCCTCGCTCGAAGCCTTCGGCCGCGCCATGCGGGACCGCCGCTGGGTGGAGAACGTCGCCAGCGACCCCGAGGTGGAGGGCATCCTCGACCGCCTCGGGCGCGGGCTGGATGAGGGCGGCATCGGCATCGGCATCCTCAACGCCTACGCGCCCGGCGCCGGCGTGCAGGAGCTGACGGCGGTGTGCCAGTTGGCGGCGGCGCGAGGCGTGCCGACCTTCACGCACGTCGCCTACATGTCGCGCATCGATCCGGAAAGCGCCGCCGAGGCCTATATCCGCCTGATCGGCTACGCCGGTGCCACGGGTGCGCACATGCACATCTGCCACTTCAACAGCTCCAGCAAGACGGACGTGGAGCGCTGCGCCCAGCTGGTCGCGAAGGCGCAGGAGCAGGGCCTGCCGATCACTTTGGAGGCCTATCCATACGGCACCGGCTCCACCGTGCTGGCCGCTGCGTTCTTCAGCGATCCCGAGTTCGAGACGCGGAACGGCACCGGCTACGACTCGGTGCAGCGGGTGACCGACGGGCGGCGGTTTCAGAACCGGGAGGAGCTCCTGGCGGCGCAGGCGGAGGAACCCTCGACCCTGGTGCTGTGGCACATCCTGGACACGGAGAACAACGAGCGCCACCGCGAGCTGCTGGACATGTCGGTGCTGTTCCCCGGCGGGGCCATCGCCTCGGACGCGATGCCCTGGTCGCTGCCGGACGGCACAACCTATACCGGCGATGCTTGGCCGCTGCCGGAGGACGCCACCTCCCACCCGCGCTCCGCCGGCACCTATACCCGCTTCCTGCGCCACTGGGTGCGCGAGCGCCAGGCGATCTCGCTGCTGGACGGCGTGCGCAAGTGCACGCTGATCCCTGCGGAAATCCTGGAGCCGAGTACGCCCGACATGCACGCCAAAGGACGGCTGCAGCCGGGCGCAGACGCCGACGTGGTGGTGTTCGATCTCGAGACGCTGACCGACCGGGCCGAGTTCTCGGCAATGAACCGCCCGGCGGAGGGGGTAAGGCACCTCCTGGTCGGCGGGCAGCCGGTGATCACCGACGGGGTGATGGACGTGGCGGCGCGGCCCGGGCGGCCGGTGCGCCGGCCCGTCGCCACCGGCTAGCGGACATGCCTGTCCCGATCCTGCTGGTTGCCGGCTTCCTGGGCGCGGGCAAGACCACCGTGGTCAACCATTTGCTGGCCCATGCCGAGGGCCGGCGGATCGCCGCCGTGGTCAACGATTTCGGCGCCATCAACATCGACGCCGAGCTGATCGTGGGCGCTGCCGACGGGGTCGTCAGCCTCGCTAACGGCTGCATCTGCTGCTCGCTGGAGGGCGACCTGCTGCGAACGCTTGCGGCCCTCCTGCGGCGCAGTCCATGCCCGGAGGCCATCGTGATCGAGACGAGCGGCGTCGCCGATCCGGCGGATATCGTCCGCAACCTCATGGACCCCGTGATCTCCAGGGAGGCGCCACTGGAAACGGTGCTCTGCGTGGTCGACGCGACGCAATCTGCGGAGGCGTTGAACGACCCGCTGCTCCGCTCCCAGCTGCGGGCCGCGGACGTGGTGGCGCTCAGTAAGGCTGACCTCGCGGATGCCGCCGGGCGGGAACGGATCCGCGCCGCGGTGGCTGCGGTTAAACCGGCAGCGGTCATCGTCGACGCCTTGCATGGCCAGGTGCCCTCGGCGCTGCTGTTCCCCGACGACCCAGATCGTCCGCCGGCGCCGCGCGACCCAGGCCGGCGCCGCCCGGCGGCCGACCGGTTCGAGACCCTTAGCTGGACATCCGAGCAGCCGATTTCCCTGCCCCGCCTGCAGGCCGCGATTGGCCGGCTTGCTCCGAAGCTCGCCCGGGCCAAAGGGCTGTTCGAGACGGCGGAGCAGCCCGGCCGCCAGCTTTTGTTCCAGCTCGCCGGCGGGCGCGCGACGCTGGCCGCGGCCGGTATGCCAACGCCAGGGGTGCCTCGGGCGCGGATCGTATTCATCGCCGAGATCGGCGTTCTCTCGGCTGCCGAGATCGGCAGGATTATGGATGGCTGCGTATGTCCGGCGAAGCTGGGCCTGCGCTGACCGGCAATCCCTGCCATGGTGCAGCCCTGTGCACAATTTGGAGGATGGCTCGATGTGGATCGCCCGATGAGCCTTGGCCGCCGCTTTGCCCACAAAGCAGCCGGACGCCGACATGTGCCCGCCCCAGCGGGACCGCAGCGAACGCATCCGGCAAGCCGGGCGGCAGAGTGCCAAGCGGCGCCAGGGCCGCCGCGCCAGGATGAGGCGATATGCCCGGCGAGGATCGTCGCAGCGCGCCAATCCGTCATGCTAATGTCCCGTTGCGCTTCGAGTGTTCAGCTTGGATGGACGCGAGCAGATACTGCCGCCGATGACCAACGTGATTTGGTCTAAATTCGCCGCATCCCGTCGACGAACACGTCCACCAGGCGAAGCACGTTGTGCTGCCAACCCGCTTTGTCGTGCGTGTAGCACAGGCCCACGATCGTGCGCAGGATGTCCTCCGGGCCAATGTCGTCGCGGATCACCCCCGCGTTCATCGCGCGCCGCAGCAGCGCCTCCAGCGCCCGTCCCAGCCGGTCCATGGAGTAGGCCGTGAGGTCGGACGAGGCGTGCACGGCGACCGCGAGGGCGGCAGACATGCCCTTCTTCGTCGCCACGAACTCGACATTGGCGTGCATCCACCGGCGCAACGCCTCCAGCGGCGGCAAATCCGTCGCGAGTTGCTCCGCCAATTCCACCAACTGTTCCACCTCGCGGCGATACACCGCCTCGAACAGGGCCTGGCGGGTGGGGAAATGCCGGTATAGCGTTCCAACGCCGACACCGGCCTGACGCGCCACGGCCTCGAGGCTGCCCGCCGGGCCGGCGGCGGCGAACACCGCCTTCGCCGCTTCGAGCACCCGCTCGCGGTTGCGGACGCGGTCGGCGCGGGGTTTGCGCCCCGGCTTGGCTTCGGGCACGGGCTTGGCTGCAAGAACATCGTCCATGCCGGCTCAGGTTCGCTCCACTTGTAAAGCGGCCACTTGAAAAACGGAGGGTGCCTCCGTATTTACCGCCGCATCACAGCTCTGATCGGAGTACCGCATGAGCCTGTCAATCACCCTTACAATCAATGGCGCCGAGCGGGCCATCACCCTCGACGATCCCCGCATCACGCTGCTGGACCTGTTGCGCGAGCGGCTGGACCTCACCGGGACCAAGAAGGGCTGCGACCGCGGGCAGTGCGGGGCCTGCACCGTGCTGGTGGACGGCCGCCGGGTGAATTCCTGCCTTGCGCTGGCGCTGAGCCATGACGGCGCCGACATCCTCACCATCGAGGGCATAGCTCACGGCGACGAGCTCCACCCGGTCCAGGCTGCGTTCATCGCGCATGACGGCTTCCAATGCGGCTTCTGCACGCCGGGCCAGATCATGAGTGCGATCGGGATGATGCGGGAGGACCAGACTGGCGACGATCCGGAGCGAGTGCGCGAGGCGATGAGTGGCAATCTCTGCCGCTGCGGCGCGTATGTCGGGATCACCGAGGCCGTGCTGGACGCGCAGCGGACCATGGCAGAGTCTGGGGCAGTGTCCGGCCAAAGGGACGCGGCATGAACCGCTTCGAATACGCCCGCCCGGCGACGCTCGCCGAGGCCGTCACGGCCGGTGCCGTGCCGGGGGCGGCATACCTGGCTGCCGGCACCAACCTGATGGACCTGATGAAGGGCGGCGTGATGCGTCCCGGTCATCTGGTCGATATCAGCCGGCTGCCCGGGCTCGACCGGATCGAGCGGCTGAGCGATGGCGGCGTACGGATCGGCGCGCTCGTGCGCAATGCGGAACTGGCGTACGACAAGGACTTCGCCCGGCGGTTTCCGGCCGTGGCGGAAGCGCTGCTCTCGGGCGCCTCGGCCCAACTGCGCAATGCAGCCACGGCGGCCGGCAACCTGCTGCAGCGGACGCGGTGCGCGTATTTCTATGACACGGCCAGCGCCTGCAACAAGCGCGACCCCGGCGCCGGCTGCGACGCAGTGGACGGCGAGAACCGACTGCACGCCGTCCTGGGGTGGAGCGAACACTGCATCGCCACCCATCCGTCCGATTTCTGCGTGCCGCTGACCGCACTCGACGCAGTGGTCGAGGTCGAGGGCGCCAGCGGGCGGCGCGACATCCCGCTTGAGAGCTTCCATCTGCTGCCCGGCAGCACGCCGGAGCGGGAAACGCTGCTCGAACACAGCGAACTGATCACTGCGGTGCGCCTGCCGGCCGAAGCCGCCCGCTTCGCCGCAAACGCCCGCTACTTGAAGGTTCGCGAACGCACGTCCTACGCGTTCGCCGTCGTTTCGGCCGCAGCCGCGCTCCGCCTGGAGGGCGGGATGGTCACGGAGGCCCGGATCGCGCTGGGCGGTGTCGCGCTGAAGCCGTGGCGCGCCCGTGCTGCAGAGGCCGAACTGGCCGGTGCCCGTCCCGACTCCGCCGCGTTCCGCCGGGCGGCCGAGGCGGCGCTGGCCGATGCCAAGCCGTCCGGTGACAATGCGTTCAAGATCGAGCTCGCCCGCCGCATCGTCGTGCGCGCGCTCACGCTGGCTGCCGCGGGCACGCCCGAACGCATGCCCGCCCTCCCTGCCTCGCCCTTCTCCGGAGCCATGACCCATGTCTGAGATCACGCTTACCCAAGCGCCCGCGCATATCCGCATGGGGTCGAGCATCGGCCAGCCGCTGACCCGGCGCGAAGGCGTGCTCAAGACCACGGGCGCCGCCCGCTTCGCCGCCGACAACCACCCGCCTGGCATGGTCTATGCCGCACTCGCCGTCAGCAGCGTCGCGCGCGGCCGGGTCACCGCGCTGGACGTGGCGGCGGCGAAGGCGCATCCCGGCGTGATCGAGGTGATGACGCCGGCGAACGCACCCAAGCTCGCGCTCGACCCGGACGCGAAGAACAACCCGTTCATGTTCCGGCTCGACGTGCTGCAGAACGACAAGGTGCGCTACCCCAACCAGCCGGTCGCTGTCGTGGTGGCGGACACGCTCGAGGCCGCGACCGAGGGCGCCGTCCTGCTGGCTCCCCGTTACGAGGCCGAGCCGGCGCGCACCGGCCTGGATTCCGATGACAGCTTCGCACCCCCGGCCGTCGGCGCTGGCAGCCCGGCCGAGGAGAGCCATGGCGACGTCGCGGCCGGACTCGCGTCGGCGTCGGTCCGGATGGAAGCGGTCTATGACACGCCGGCGCAGTATCACAACGCGATGGAGCCCCACGCCATCGTGGCGGCCTGGGACGGCGACACCCTGTCCATCGACACGCCGAGCCAGGGCATGGCGATGGCACAGGCCCGCATCGCCGGGCTGTTTGGCGTAGCACCGGAGGGCATCCACATCCGCAGCCCGTTCCTCGGCGGCGGCTTCGGCTCGAAGGGGTTGGTCTCGGGGCCGCAAATCCTCGGCATCATGGCCGCCCGCCTCGTCGGCCGCCCGGTGAAGCTGGTGCTGCGGCGCGAGCAGATGTTCGGTCCCGTCGGGCACCGCGCTCCCACCCGGCAGACGCTGCGGATGGGTGCGGACGGCCACGGCGCGCTGACGGCGCTGAGCCATCACGCCAAGACCGCCACCAGCACGTTCGACGATTTCATCGAGCCGGCGGCCAACGCCTCCCATGCGCTCTATGCCAGCACAGCGATCAGCACGTCGCACGAAGCGGTGCGGATCGACACCGGCACGCCGCTGTTCATGCGCGCACCCGGCGAAGCTCCCGGCAGCGCCGCGCTGGAGAGTGCAGTCGACGAGATGGCGCTGGCCTGCGGCATGGACCCGCTCGCGTTCCGGCTGAAGAATTATGCCGATGTGGAACCGATCAGCGGCAAGCCGTTCTCCTCCAAGGCGCTGCGGCAGTGCTACGAGCAGGGCGCCGAACGGTTCGGCTGGGCCAAGCGCCCGCAGGCGCCGCGGCAGATACGGGACGAGGCCGGTATGCTGGTCGGCTGGGGCATGGGCACGGCGGTGTTCCCGGCGCTGATGTTCCAGGGCCAGGCACGGGCAGTGCTGCGCCAGGACGGCACGGGGGTGGTGGAGACCGGGGCGCACGACATGGGCCAGGGCGCCTGGACCGCCTTCGCCCAGATCGCGGCCGATTCGCTGGGCCTCGACCCGGAGCGGACGGAGTTCCGCTCGGGCACGTCCGACCTGCCGGATGCGGGAATCGCCGGCGGCTCGGCCCACACGGCAACGGTGGGCGTTGCGATCGACGGCGCCGGGGCGGACGTGATCGCCAAACTTGCGGAGCTGGCGACGGGCGACGAACGCTCACCGCTATTCGGCGCCGGCAACGCGGGCGTTATCGCGCGCGGTGGCCGGCTGCATCGCCGCGACGACGAGGCGCGCAGCGAAAGCTATGCCGACATCCTCACCCGCGCCGGCGTCGCGGAGATCGAGGGGCGCGGCACTGGTGCTGCCGACCCGGCGGCGCAGTCCGCCTACGCCATGCACGCGCACGGGGCGGTGTTCGCCGAGGTGAAGGTGGATCCGGATTTCGGCCAGGTCCGCGTGACCCGGCTGGTCGGCGCGTTCGCCGCCGGCACGGTTGTCAACCCGCGCATGGTCCGCAGTCAGTACTATGGCGGCATGATCTGGGGCGTGTCCTTTGCCCTGCACGAGCATGCCGTGATGGACAAGCGCTCCGGCCGGCCAATGAACCCGAACTTGGCCGAATACCATGTGCCGGTGAACGCCGACGTGCCGAGCATCGAGGCTATCCTGGTCGAGGAACGCGACGTCCACGTGAACGCGCTCGGCATCAAGGGCGTGGGGGAGATCGGCATCACGGGCACCGCGGGCGCCATCGCCAACGCGGTCTGGCACGCGACCGGCGTGCGCGTCCGCAGCTTCCCGATCACGCTGGACCGGCTGATCGAAGCTTAAAGGCAGCGCTGCGGCACCTATCCGGCGTTTTGAACTCAGGATGGTGCGGTTCAGCGGCACGAGCAGGTGCTGTTAGGTCGCGGGTGTTGAGCACGCCGCTGAATGGCACCGTCCAGCCAGCCACTTGCCCACTCAGAGCGTCCGCTTTCGGCATCGCACTGGACCATTAGGAACGTCTGATTTGGGCGCAGAGCAGCCGTTTCTGCTGAGAGCGTCATATGATTGCTCCCAACCAAACACGGCGGTAGCTTGGACCTAGCCCGTATCGGCTTCAGTCCTCAATCGCTACCCACGCCGCATCGGCGCCGTTAGACGCGACGGCGGCAGCAATGAACTGCATGCCACGGACCCCCGCCTCAATGCCGGGCACCACCAAGCTGGCCGAGTCTGCCGCACGGCCTTCCGCGCGGGCGGCGACCTGCTCGGCGAAGTCCCGGTACAACTGGGCGAACGCCTCCAAATACCCCTCCGGATGCCCGGACGGGATGCGGCTCGCGTGGGCCGCAACCGGCGACGACCCGGCGCCGGCGCGGCGAATCAGGCGCGGCGGCTCGCCGAACAGGGTGAACAGCAGCGCATTCGGCTGCTCCTGCGCCCACTCCAGGCTGCCCTTGGCGCCATACACACGCAGCCGCAACGCGTTCTCATGGCCGACCGCGACCTGGGACGACCACAGCGCCCCACGCGCACCGCCGCTAAAACGCAGCAGCATGTGCGCATTGTCATCCAACCGGCGCCCCGGCACGAAGCTCGTCAGCTCCGCCGCCAGGCTGTGCACCGAAAGCCCAGTCACGAACTCCGCCAGGTTGAAGGCGTGGGTGCCGATGTCCCCCACCGATCCCGCGGCGCCGCTGCGGTCCGGGTCGGTGCGCCACTCCGCCTGCTTCTGCCCGCCCTGATCCGGGCCCATCGACTCCAGCGGGGTCGTGAGCCAATCCTGCGGATATTCGACCTGCACGACACGGACCTCGCCAATCGCGCCCTCGGCCACCATGGCCCGGGCCTGCCGGACGAGGGGATAGCCGGTGTAGGTGTGGGCGACGGCGAACAGCGCGCCGCTGGCCCGCACGGCGGCCTGCAGGTCCAGCGCATCCTCCAGGCGATGCGTCATCGGCTTTTCACAGATCACGTGGATGCCGTGCGCCAGGAACGCCTTGGCCGGGGCGTGATGCCGGTGGTTCGGCGTGACGATGGCGACAGCCTCGATACCATCCGGCCGCGCCGCCTCCGCCTGGGCCATTGCGGCGAAGTCGGCGTAGCTGCGCTCCGGCGCCAGATGCAGCGCGGCGGCGCTGTCCCGCGCCCGTCCAGCATCCGACGACAGCGCGCCGGCAACCAGCTCGTAGCGGTCGTCCAGCCGCGCGGCGATGCGGTGGACGGCGCCGATGAACGCGCCCTCGCCGCCGCCCACCATGCCGAGGCGGATGCGGCGCTGCGGCCCGGCCACGCTAGGCGAGACCCAGCAGCTTGCGGTTCGTCGCCATATCCACCCCGCTGGCCGCGAAGTCGTCGAAAGCCCGCCCAGCCACGTTGATGATGTGGCGTTGGATGAACGCCGCGCCCTCGGCCGCGCCCTGCTCGCTGTCCTTGATGCAGCACTCCCATTCCAGCACCGCCCAGCCGTCGAAGCCATATTGCGACAGCTTGCTGAAGATTGCGCCGAAATCGACCTGCCCGTCGCCCAGCGAGCGGAACCGCCCGGCCCGTTCGGCCCAGGGCTGGTAGCCGGAATAGACGCCCTGCCGCCCGCTTGGCCGGAACTCGGCGTCCTTCGCGTGGAACATGCGGATGCGCTCGCGGTAGATGTCGATGAATGCCAAATAGTCGAGCTGCTGCAGCAGGAAGTGGCTCGGGTCATACAGGATGCTGCAGCGCTTGTGGTTGCCGACGCGGTCGAGGAACATCTCGAACGTGACGCCGTCGTGCAGGTCCTCGCCGGGGTGGATCTCATAGGCGACATCCACCCCCGCCGCGTCGAAGGCGTCCAGGATGGGCGTCCAGCGCTTGGCCAATTCGTCGAACGCCGCCTCGATCAGGCCGGCCGGGCGCTGCGGCCATGGATAAAGATAGGGCCAGGCCAGCGCGCCGGAGAACGTTGCGTGCGCCGTGAGACCTAGATTCGCCGACGCCCGGGCGGCGAGGTGCATCTGCTCGACGGCCCAGGCCTGGCGCGCCCCTGTGCTGCCCCGCACTTCGGGCGCCGCGAACCCATCAAAGGCGAGGTCGTAGGCTGGGTGCACCGCGACGAGTTGGCCCTGCAGGTGGGTCGAAAGCTCCGTCAGCTCCAGCCCAGCCTCGTGCAAGATCCCGCGCACCTCGTCGCAGTAGGTCCGGCTTTGCGCGGCGAGGGCCAGGTCGAACAGCCGCGCGTCCCAGCTTGGGATCTGCACGCCCTTATAGCCGTGCCCCGCCGCCCAGCGCGCGATCGCCGGCAGGGTGTTGTGCGGGGCGGTGTCGGCGGCGAACTGCGCCAGGAAGATGGCGGGTCCTTTGATGGTCTTCATTTCCGAATATCCGAGCTACTTCAGGAATTGCGCAGCGTTCGCCTTCGTCACGACGTCCAGCCCGACATAGGTGACCGGCGGCACCGTCTGGCCCTTCTTCAGCGCCAGCAGCATGTCCATCGCCTTCTCCCCCATCTCGAACGGCCGCTGTCCGACCAGCACCTGCGCGTAGCCCTGCTGCAGCAGCTCCACCTCCACCCGCAATGTGTCGGGCATGATCAGCGACAGCTCGCCGCTGTCGTAGCGCTTGCGGTTGGCGTTCACGAAACCCTTGTAGGCTTCGGGCGCGAACAGCGCCCAGCCGCCGATCGGCACCACCGCGTTGGCGTTCGGGTTGGCGGTCAATTGGTCGGTAAGCTGCTGGTTCGCCAGCGCCGCGTCGTCGTTGCAGTATGACGGCGAGCCCGGCGCGATCTTCCAGCCTGCCTTGGCCAGCACCTCGTTCAAACCCTTCAGCCGATCGTTCAGGTTCTCCGCCGCCGGGCCGCCGGACTGGGTGATGTAGGTGCCGGGCTTTGGCTGGCGCTGGATGAGCTGGCGGCCGAGTTCGCGGCCCATCTCGGCGTTGTCGGTGCCGATATAGGCCTGGCGCACCGACTTGGGGCTGTCGGCGTCGAAGGTGATGACGGCGATGCCGGCGTCGCGCGCCTGCTTGATGACGTTGACCGCCACGTCCGCGTCGGGGACGGAGATCGCCATGCCGTCCACCCCCTGGGTGATCAGGTCCTGGATGATCTGCACCTGGGACGCCGGCTCGTGCTCGACGGGGCCGCGATAAACGCATTCGACGTTGCCGAGCTCCTTTGCCCGCTTCGTGCAACCATCACGCGCGAGGTCGAAATATGGGTTGTTCATCGCCTTGGGCACCACGGCGAAGCGGAGCGTCTCGGCGGCTGGGGCGGGCGGGGCCAACAGCACGCCGGCGATCCCGGCTAAAAGCACGCGGGCGACGCCGGTCCTCAATAGGGTGTTCAGGATACGCATTATGTGTTCGCCCCCCTCAGCTTGTTATTGCTTACAGCGCCTATAGTTGCCTGGTCCGCAGCCGATCAACCAGTACCGCCAAAATAATGATCAGCCCGATCAGCGCGTCCTGCCAATACGCGTCCACCCGGCCCAGCACGAGGCCGTTGCGGATCACCTCGATCAGCGCCGAGCCGATCACCGCACCTACCGGCCCGCCCACGCCGCCCGCCAAATTGGCGCCGCCGATCACCGAGGCCGCGATCACCCGCAGCTCGTAGCCGTTTGCGAGGTTCGCCGGCGCAGACCCCAGCCAGCCCGCCAGCAGGATGCCGGTCAGCCCGGCGGACAGGCTGCACAGCACGTAGGCGCCGACCTTCACCCGCACGACCCGCACGCCGGTGCGCACCGCCGCCTGCTCGTTGCCGCCGATCGCGAACAGGTGCCGGCCCCAGCTGGTGTGGCGCAGTGCGAAGCCGAGCACCAAGGCGCAGACCAGCATATAGACGACCGACGCCGGCAGGCCGCCGACGCTGCCGTTGGTGATCGACAGGAACTCCGCCACATACGGGCCGCTCGGCGGCTGGCCGCGCCCTTGGGTGATCACGTAGGTCAAACCGCGGCAGATCGACAGCATGCCGAGCGTGGTGACGAACGGCGACAGCCCGACGCGGGCGACCATCATGCCGTTCACCCAGCCGACGAACGCCGACAGCGCCAGCCCCGCCACGACCGGCACGGCCAGTGCCGCCCAAGGCACCGCCGCCAGCGCCGAGCCGGTCACCCACCGCATCAGCACCATGGTGCAGACCGCCGTGAGCGCCGTGACCGCGCCGACCGAAAGGTCGATGCCGCCGGTGATGATCACGACGGTCATGCCGAGCGAGATCAGCGCGATGTAGCTGAAATTGCGCGAGATGTTCAGCAGGTTGTTGGCAGTGGTGAAGTTGCCGGCCAAGGTTGCGACCAGCACGGTGATGACGACGAAGGCCAGCGTGACGTAGGCGGTCTGGCTGCCGAGGAAGCCGCGGCGGTGCCAGGCGGCGCGGCGCACGTTATCGAATCCGGGGTCGATCTCGGGCGCGGCAGTCTTGGACAGGACTGGCATTAGGTGACGACTGGCATCAGGCGGCAGCGATCGCGCCGGTGATCAGGCCCGTCACCTCCTCGGGGCTCGACGCCGCGATCGGCTTGTCCGCCACCTTGCACCCGCGCCGCATCACCACGACCCGGTCGCACACGGTGAACACGTCGGGCATGCGGTGGCTGATCAGCATGACCGAAGTTCCGCTGTCGCGCAGCCGGCGGATCAGCTCCAGCACCTCGGCCACCTGGCGCACCGAGATGGCGGCGGTCGGCTCGTCCATCAGCACCAGCTTCGATTTCGCCAGCCGGGTCCGGGCGATCGCAACGGCCTGGCGCTGGCCGCCCGACATTTCCCGCACAGTGTCCTCGGCGCGCGTCTCGCTTTTCAGCTCGCGGAACAGCTCGACTGCCCGGCGGTTCATCGCGCGGTGATCCAGCACCCGCAGCGGGCCGAACCGGCGGTGCAGCTCACGGCCGAGGAACACGTTGGCCGCCGCCGTCAGGTTCTCGGCGATGGCGAGGTCCTGGTACATCACCTCGATCCCGGCGTCGCGGGCGGCGGCCGGGCGGTCGAAGGTGACCAGCGCGCCTTCGAGGCGGATTTCACCCTGGCTGGGTGGAAAGTTGCCGGCGATGACCTTGGTGAGCGTGGACTTGCCGGCGCCGTTGTCGCCCATCAGCCCGACCACCTCGCCGGCGCCGATCGCTAGGTCCATGCCGTCCAGCGCCCGTACCGCGCCGAACGACTTGCCGATGCCAGTGAGCTCAAGCAGCGTGTTGGCCGCGCCCAACACGCCTGGCCCGGCATCCTGGCTATAGGCAAGCCCAGCTTGCGTGAGGTCCGGCACCCATTCCTCCTCCGGCGATTGCGGAGTTGATTGTTCTTAGCCGTCGTAACTGTGCATGAGAGACAGCGCGTCCACAATCACCGTCTTGCGGGTCCGATGCAATCCGCCGGCGGGAGATGGCGAGACCGGCGGCTGATCATGCAGGGCCGTGCTGGGTGCGGCGCCGCGGCTGCGACTTTCACGGTCTGCCTGGCCTTCATGGGGAACGATATATGCGCGCTCATTGGCTTGCTCTCGGCGTCGGATGCATAGTGCCCGCATTGGCGGCACAGGCTAGCGACCGTCCGGTTGTCGTGGAGCTGTTCACATAACCGTCGCGGGAACTCGGACAGGGCAGCCGTTGCGTCTGGATGCCGCTGTCCCGGCCGGGGAGGAGGTCGCGGTCATCGTGCAGGCAGAGAACGGCCGCATCCTGGGCGCCGGCCGATGCTGACGCCGTGATTTGGGACAGAACGCATTGGTAAAGACTGTGGACCTGCTGCAGCCATGAGGCTCGATAAGGTCTGCGCCATCGCCGTCACGGCAAAGGCGCCGCGGCCAGGCCAGGTGAAAACGCGGCTGCAGGGCCTGCTTACCGCTGAGGAAGCGGCGCGGATGGGCGCTGCCTTCCTTTGCGACATTACGGCAAATGTTCAGGCGGCTGCTCGCACTGCCCCGGTGCATGGCTATGTCGCCTATGCGCCGGCAGGGCACGAAGCGCATTTCGACGGCCTGATCGCGCCCGGCACCAGGCTCACGCTCGCTGACGGCGCGGGGGGCGCCGCGCCAGGGGTCGATGGGTTTGGGCGCAGCCTGCTGCACGCCACCCGGACGCTGCTGGGGATGGGATACGGCGCGGCCTGCTTGGTCAGCGCCGACAGCCCGACGCTGCCGACGGCGTGGCTGGCCGGCGCGGCCGAACGGCTGCTGGCGCCGGGACGCCGTGCCGTGCTTGGTCCGGCCGACGACGGCGGATACTGGCTGCTTGGCATGCAAGCATCCGAGCACGAGCTGTTCGCGCGCATTCCCTGGAGCACGGAGGCGGTCACCGCGGCGACCGCCGAGCGGGCACGCGGGATCGGCCTGCCGCTCGAGCAGCTCGGCACCTGGTTCGACATCGACGACCGCGAGGGCCCAGGGCGCTTGGTGCGCGGCCCCGGGACGCCCGCGCGAGGCATCGACGCGCCCTTCGCAGCGCCATCCACCGCCCGCTGCGTGGCAGCGCTTGGCCTGGAGGACCGCCTGAGTGCCACGGCAGTTGGCCGCGCTGGCGCCCGCGCTCCTTTTCGACCCTGACCACGACGATGATCCTTGGCCCGCCCTGGTTTGCTTGCCCTGCGCGCTGAACATCGCTGAACCGCGATGGCGCGACCCGCGGCAGTTGGCTCATCGACCCGGCGCTGCACGCACCGACCTCGCGCCTGGACGCTCGGCTGCGCCTGCTGCCGCATGAGGCGCGGGCGCTGCGGCACTGGACCCCGGTGCATGTGCATCTCGGGGCGGCCGACATCCCCAGGCGCTGCGGCTTGGTAAGCTGACCATCGCCGCGATGGAGGCGGTGCTGCGGCTGTATCTGCATCCCGAGCGCCTGGCCGAGCGGTTGCCGACGCTGCGGCTGCTCGCCCGCAAGCAGGCCGACATCGCCGCCGCCGCCCATCGCCTGCAGCCGCCACTAGCCAGCGCGCTGGGCGAGCGGGCGCAGGTGCGGGTGGATCCCTGCGCCAGCCAGATCGGCAGCGGGGCCCTGCCAATGCGCACCCTGCCCAGCGCCTGCCTCGCCATCACCCCGGCGATCACCGGACGGGGCGAGGGCCGCTGGCTGGAACGCACCGCCGGTGCCTTCCGCCGGCTGCCGATTTCGGTCATCGGCCATATCGCGGATGGGGCGCTGCGCTTCGACCTGCGCACGCTTGAGGACGAGACCGCCTTCCTGGCGCAAAGCGCGATGATCGGCCGGGTGACCGCCGAGGGCGACTGGCAGTAGGCTCGGGCAATACGCACCAATCCGTTCTACGTCTTCTGACCTTTCTTCAAGCTCGGCCACCTATTGGAGATGACCAAGGCGAGCAGCGTCGACGTACGCCTGTAGCTCGCCAGCATCCCCGTGCTGGACGGCGCGCGCGACGGCGGCGGCCGGGGTGCTCTCCTCGCTGCAGCCGGCCAACGTTCGGCTGCGCCGGGCGATCCGCGACCTGGACGCCGCGCAGCGCCTGCCGCTGTATCCATTGCTGTTCGATCCGCAAACCGCCGGCGACCTGCTGGCCGGCGTGCCGGCTGCGAATGCGGGCGCCTGCATCGTGGCGCTCCGGGCGGAGGGTACGCTCAAGCCGCCGTCGTCGGCGAAGTGCTGTCGCCTACAAACACGCTGGAGCCGTTGGTGCACAGTTCAAAAGGTGGGCGCAAACTGACCCACCACCCCCTTCGCCGGTGGCTTGACCAGCCGTGCAAATGCGGATGAGATTCGCGCAAGGCTGCAAGCCATCGGGAGGTGACGCAGATGCTTAGAAATAGGGCCGCGGTCGTCACAGGCTCGACCTCTGGGACCGGGCTCGCCATCACGCGTGCGCTGGCCGGCGCCGGGGCAGACGTGATGCTGACTGGGTTCAGAGACGCCGGTGCCGCTGAGCGGCTGCGTGCGGACCTTGCCGACGGGCCTGGCGCCCGCATGGCCTATCCCAGCGCATACATGGACCGGACCGACCAGCTTGGCGGCTGCGCTGCGTGCCGTTGCTCGGACCCCGCACCGCAACTTCAGGGCCAGGCGCTTGCGACGGATGCCGGCTGGACGGCACAGTAGGAGGACCGGGAATGCGCGACAAGGTTACGACCGCTGCCGAGGCCGTCGCCGTCATCCAGAACGGCGACACCGTTTGCACCTCGGGTTTCGTCGGCATCGGCGTGCCGGACGAGCTGCTGCTGGCGCTGGAGAAGCGCTTCGTCGAAACGAGCGAGCCGCGCGGCCTCACCCTGCTGTTCGCGGCCGGCCAGGGTGATGGGAAGGACCGTGGGCTGAACGCGCTGGGCCATGACGGCCTGCTGAAGCGCGCCGTCGGCGGGCATTGGGGCCTGATCCCGAAGATCGGGCGCTTGGCGCTGGATGGCAAGATCGAGGCCTACAACCTGCCGCAGGGCGTGATCTCCCACCTGTATCGCGACATCGCGGCGGGAAAGCCCGGCACCCTGTCGCGCGTCGGCATCGGCACCTTCGTCGATCCCCGGCTGGAAGGCGGCAAGATCAACGGCGCGACCACCGAGGACCTGGTCGAGCTGCTGGAGCTGCACGGGCAGGAATGGCTGTTCTATCGCGCCTTCCCGCTCAACATCGCATTCCTGCGCGGCACCACGGCGGACCCGAACGGCAACGTGACGGCGGAGCGCGAGGCGCTGGACCTCGATAACCTGTCCATGGCCATGGCGGTGAAGAACTCGGGCGGCATCGTGATCGTGCAGGTGGAGCGCATCGCGCGGGCGGGGTCGCTGCATCCCAGGCAGGTGCTGATCCCCGGGGCGCTGGTGGATTGCGTGGTGGTCGCGCGTCCCGAGAACCACACCCAAACCTATGGCACCGTTTACAGCCCGGCCTACAGCGCCGAGATCAGCGTTTCGATGGACGGCGTGACGTCCATGCCGCTTGACGAGCGCAAGGTAATCGCCCGGCGCTGCGTCTTGGAGCTGCGCGCCGGCGCCATCGTCAACCTGGGCATCGGCATGCCCGAAGGGGTGGCGTCCGTGGCGGCGGAGGAACGGGTGGACGAGTTCATCACCTTGACCGCCGAACCCGGCGTGATCGGAGGCGTGCCGGCCTCGGGCCTCGATTTCGGCGCGGCGGTGAACACGCAGGCGATCATCCACCAGAACCAGCAGTTCGACTTCTACGACGGCGGCGGCCTGGACATCGCGGTGCTGGGAATGGCGGAAGCGGACGCCGAGGGCAACGTGAACGTCAGCCGGTTCGGCACCCGGCTGGCTGGCGCGGGCGGCTTCATCAACATCAGCCAGAACGCGCGCAAGGTGGTGTTCGCCGGCACCTTCACCGCCGGGGGGCTGGAGCTTGCCGTCCGGGATGGCGGGCTGCGTATCCTGCACGAGGGCCGGGCGCAGAAGTTCAACAGGACGGTCCAGCAGATCACCTTCAGCGGCAAGGTGGCGGCGGCGGCCGGCAAGCCGGTGCTGTATGTCACCGAGCGCTGCGTGTTCCGCCTGACCGCCGCCGGGCTGGAGCTGACGGAGGTGGCGCCGGGCGTCGACCTCGAGCGCGACATCCTGGCGCACATGCGCTTCCGGCCGGCCGTCGGCGACGTCCGGCCCATGGACCCGCGCATTTTCCGGCCCGCGCTCATGGACCTGAAGGGCATGATGCTCAACCTCGACCTCAGCGACCGGCTGGCCTACGACGCGGACCGCAACACCTTGTTCCTGAACTTCGAGGGCGTGCACATCCGCCGCGCCGCGGACATCGAGGCGATCAGGGCCGCGGTGATCGAGCGGTGCACCGAGATCGGCCGCCGGGTGGCAGTGGTCGTGAACTACGACGCGTTCCGGCTGGATCAGGACCTTGCGGGCGCCTATGCCGACATGGTGCGGAGCCTTGAGGAGCAGCACTACACGCGGGTGTCCCGCTACACGACCAGCGCGTTCATGCGGGTGAAGCTGGGCCAGGCGCTGACCCGCACGGTGCGCCCGCATATCTTCGAAAGCCGGTCCGACGCGCAGGCCTTCCACGACACCGTCGCGGAAGGCTAGCTCGTAGCCCGGCGGCCTATACCAGCAGCAGGAGAGCCAGCGCGTAGATGACGCCGGTGACCACGAACGTCACCACGGTGTAGCCCATCACGCGCTGGATGCCGATGCCGGCCATCGCCACGACCGGCAGCGCCCAGAACGGCTGCAGCATGTTGGCCACCTGTTCGCCCATCGCCACCGCCATGGTGGAGCCCGCCATCGAGGCGTGCAGGGTGGCGGCTGCCGGCACCACGAACGGCCCCTGCACCGCCCAATGCCCGCCGCCGCTCGGCACGAAGAACGTGATGATCAGCGAGCAGATGTAGCTCCAGAACGGCAGGGTATGGGCGCTCGACACCACGACGAAGGCTTTCGAGATCGAGTCGGCGAGCCCGGTGCCAGACATGATGCCCATGATGCCACCGTAGAACGGGTATTGCAGCATCATGCCGCCGGTCTGCTTGGCGGCGTTCTTCATCGCCGCGCCATATGCGACGGGCGTGCCGTGCAGCGCGATGCCGCCGATCAGGAAGATCAGGATGATCATGTTGACGTCGAAGGTGAGCGCGCCCTGCGACCACAGCACGCCTACCACGGCGAGGCCCGCTGCCAGCAGGAACAGGCTGCCGACCGGCGAGCGGTCCATGCGCCGGGCGATGGAGTTGGACAGGTCGGGCGCCGGCGGCGGCAGCTCGGCCTCGGGCACGAAGGGCACCACGTCGGCGTCGGCTGGACGGATGGCGATGAACACGATCGGCATTACCAGCACGATCAGCACGGTCGGCAGCCAGTTGAACGTCGCGAACACCGTATCGGACAACGGCAGCATCTGGCCGGTCAGCTTCTCGACGATGTTCAGCGCGTTGCCATGCGTCGCTTGGGTGAGCGCGATCGAGCTGGAGATGCCGCTCGCCCATACCGCAAAGCCGGAATAGGCGGCGGCGACCAGCCAGCCGAAATCGACCCGGACCTGACGCGCCACCTCGCGGGCCAGGATGGCGCCTACCACCAAGCCGAAGCCCCAGTTCAGCAGGGACGCGGCCGCCGCCACCAGGAACGTGAGAACGACGGCCTGGTTGGGGGTGCGCGCCGTCGCAACCAGCCGGCGCAGCAGGCGTGCCACCACCGGCGCATGGGCCAGCGCGTGCCCGGTCGCCAGGATCAGGATCATTTGGAAGGCGAAGCCGAGGATGGCAAAGATCCCGGTATACCATGTCGTGACGATCATGGTCGGCGAGCCCTTGGGCGCGATCAGCAGGGCCAGCAGCGCGGTGAGCCCGGTCAATCCGATCGCAAGCACGAAGGGGTCGGGCATATAGCGTTCGAACATGCCAACAAACATCGGCGCGAGTGATTGCAGCCCACGGCGGCGCGGCTGCGGTAGAACGCTACTGCTCATCCCTAAGATCCTTTCTCCTTGCGTTTGCCGGCGCAAACGGGCGTTGATGCCACGCGATTTGCGTTCGCAACGCAAGCCCCAATCGCGGCCCCGCCTGATATTGACTGGGAGCATGCGGAGTCGTTGGGGCCTCAACTCCCCGCGGTCGCATCCGGCTGTGGCTTCGATGACGACCTGCTGCGCCTGTCGACGCAGTCCGAGCGCTTGGTTGGCGATGTAGCCACTACTTAGATGCGCAATTAGGCAAGGGTTCGCCTTACGGCGAAGCGTTCCAGGGACTGTACGGAGGCTGATGCCTCTCTCGTATCCGCCTGAGCAATTCTACAACTTCATCGGGCGCCGGAAGCTCGGAGGTTCGCCATACCAGCAGACCCGCGCGGTTGACTAAGCTCATCGCGGTCGAATGCTCCTCCCCAAGGCTTGACGCCCCGTCGAAGAACTGCCGGACACGAGGCAAGTCGGTCTCGATGGGCGAGAAAGCAGCCCATCCGGGCCGGGCGTCGAGGCTCTCTAGCCATGCACTCAGCACGTGCGGCGTGTCATTAAGCGGGTCAATGCTCAAGGATAATAGTTGGATGTCGTCGGAAGATTGGCTCGCCAGGGCTTCCTGCGTGCGTATAAAAGTCGCTGCCTCGATCGGACAAATGGATTTGCACTTGCTGAACATAAGCTGAACTGTGGTCACGCGTCCGAGCAACTGCTCGCGCAGTGAGCCTTGGAGGCCGTTGCTTAAGCTCGACTTTCCGCATTTTCGACGAGATTGAAGGCTCAACGTAGCACCCAGAAGATGTCCTCGTGCGCAATGAAGTCGAGAGCCTCGTCGATCGGCAGGACAGTGCGTCCGAAGGGACCGGCTG
>JAABUY010002836.1_pt1 | contig 20007 bp, 24 predicted proteins | sample 5560271 | NCBI WGS metagenome assembly JAABUY01 (sample SAMN10711886, study PRJNA513374) | rock metagenome | isolation source: Antarctica rocks | place: Antarctica: Victoria Land, University Valley
TGCGTCAGCGGCGACAGCAGCCTCGTGCTTGGCCTGTGCGTTCGTCTTCGCGTCGCAGAGTTGCTCGCGCGCGGTCTTGGCGTCAGCGAGGAGACTGACTATGTAGGCCTCCCGATCGGTAGCCGTATGCCCGGCGGGCGCTGTCATGGAGCTGGTGCACCGGGCCGAGGTGGGCCGCGCCGTGCGCCTGACTGGTCGCACTGTGCGGCAGCGGTTCTGAGCAGGGTTCTGAGCAGGGTATTCAACCTGCTTTTTCTCAAGCCAAACACATTTGGCTGCTTTTTCTCAAGCCAAACACATTTGGCTGCTTCTTTTAGAGCCAAATACATTTGGCTGCTTCTTCTTGAGCCAAACACGCTGCTTCTTTTAGAGCCAAACACATTTGGCTGCTTCTTCTTGAGCCAAACAGACTTAGCTCCTGCGTCGGGCGCTTCCTTTCTGACTTGCTTTGGAGTAACCAATTGCGTCGGGCGCTTCCTTTCTGACTTGCTTTGGAGTAACCAATTGCACAGTGATTCCTGTCATGTTGTGTGTAGTGTAGTGTGTGGAGAGGGAGGGAGTGTGTGTAGGGGGAGACTGGGAAGCGTGTGCAAAATTTCTTAGGAAAGCGCAAGCATGAGCAGGTCTCAAGTGTGAGCTGCATGAGCTGCATGAGCCGCATGTGCTTGTTACAGGAGCTAGCGGCTTATTGAAAACGCGCCAGCTACAACAGTGCCACAGTGCCCCTGCAGTTACGCAGTTACGCAGCAAGCCCCTCACCACCCTCAAACCACCCTCAAACTGCACTGTGCAAGACCCTCAAACTGCACTGTGCAAGAGCATCTTCCGATCGTGGTGGTCGCAGTGGTGCTCGTCGTGGTGCTCGTGGTGCTCGTGGTCGCTGCGCCGCGCAGCGCCCGCGTTAGTGAGCACAACTTGCAACAAGGGAGCAAGGGAGCATTGAACTGAAGGGAGCACTGAACTGTGCAAATGTTAAGCACATTTGTCCTGCCAAGGGCAGGCTTTACCAGTGTAAGCAGCTTTAAATAGGGAGGCAAAACAGGGAGCCAAGGTTTTCCTTCTAGTATGAAGCAAAGTAAGGTTATTCCTGCCAAGTGTATAGAGGGAAAACAGTATTCCTGCCAAGTGCATGGATATTCCTGCCAAGTGCCTGCCAAGTGCATAGAGGGAAAACAGGACCAAGTGTAAAGCAAAGTTTTTCGTGCCAAATAGAGGCAGAGTGCAGGCAGATCTACAACTTTTCCTGCCAAGTATGAGCATATCTGAAGTGTATATGAAGTGTATGGAGGGAAGCTGATATCAATAACAGGAAGCTTTTCTGAGTTAGAGCAAGCTTTTGTGTGTAAGCAGCTCTAAACTGCACCAGGTCAAGAGGCAAGCACCGAGAAACACACAAACAGCAGCGCCGGGGTGCGCAACTGGTGGTCGCCGTGGTGCTCGTCATGATGGTCGTGATGGTCATCGTGATGACCGTGGCCGTGGTCGCTGCACGGCGCAGCGCCCGCATTAGTGAGCGCAACTGATAACAAGGGAGCACTACGCACACTTGCAACAAGACACATGCAACAAGACAAGAGGCAGTCACTGGAATGCACTCAATTTGCCACAGCGGGGGTGCGCAACTGGTCGTCCTGCGCGAGCACCGCGGAGGACACCAGCAGGGCCGCCAGCACTGCAGCGCACAGCATCGTGTAGCGTGCCATAGCAGCAGCAGGCAGCAAAGATGCGGGGCAGCAAGGATGCGGAGGAGGCTTGGGAGCTGGAGACTATGGGTGCAATTCGTCTCGCCGAGCCCACTTTATCCGCAAACCTCTGGGCACGGCGGGCCAACGTCTGGGACAGGCCGCAGGGTGTTTTCAAAGTCACAGGGCCTGCGTAGATAGAAATTAATCTGATCAAGTAGACTTGAGTTGCATCTACCCGCTAGCCCAGTAGTGCCGCCCACTCTCACACCAGGGGTGCAGCGGGTGTCCCAAGGAGGACCAGGCCATGCTGAGGGCGCACCTCGGCGTCGCAATCCACGGTCCAGGCACTGGTCTGCCCACTGATCGCGCAGCCCTCTGCAGGCCCCTCTGGTCCCGACCGAGCACCAGCAGACGGGGCAGGAGGAGAGCTTGCACCACGTGCCTGTGGGGCCGCAGCAATAGCCAGCCTCAAGTGAGCATTGAGGTCGCCCCGGTCCCCCCTCCGCAGAGGTGCGCTGTGCGGCCCAGAATGTTGCCATGGACAGTGCTTTGTCACCAGTGGTGCTAGTGGCACCAGCAGTGCAGGCGCCTGGGCATCTTTGTTGCAGCGCCCGTAGGTTTGCACTAGACGCTCACCTTTTTGGCCGTCGCCTGCATGGTGACGCCATCCTGCGCTCACTGCGCAGGCAACTGTCTGGCGCCGTCCCGTTTGTACTCGCGCTGGTCGCGCTGGGCGTCGGCTTTGCGTACAGGAGCTGGCGGGCAGGGCGCAGAGCGCCAGACCTCCGCGGAGACCCTGTAGTGCGCTCCTCGGCCCCGGCAAAGCCTGGCCGATAGGTGGAGCTGCAAAAGCCACACTGCTGGTGGGCAGCCGCGGGCCCAGACCTGAGCGCATGTGTCGACCGCCGCGCAGGACAGCTTTCAGCAAAACCCGCTGGAGAGCTCGGAGTACAAGGTCGCGCTCGCGCGCACCCGGCAGGCGGTGTCCGTCCAGAAAGCCATCCAGCTGAAGAATGCTGGGTCCCAGGCCCGGTGCGCCCTGAGGCTTGGCTGCAGCACCATAGCATAGCCGGGCGGCCCGCTGTGGGCCTGGGCACCCTCTCGGCGCATGGCAGGGCTCCATGTACTGCACAGAGGCGCGTTGGCTGCAGGTGTCATGCATTGGGCTGCATGCCAGGGACCCACCCAAGCTCGGGTGGTCCATCCAGCGTATGCTAAGCGCTGTTCACTGGGCAGGTTGGCAGGCCCGCACAACACAGGACCGCAGGGGGCAGCCACCCGTGTTCATGGAGCCGTGACCCTCAGGCCGCTGCTGGCGGCTGCAGGGCGATGGTGGAGCTGGAGCGCGCGCTGCAGGAGAACAGCATCTGCCGAGAACCCATCTTCAGCGGCCTGCACGACGCGCGAGAGGTGCGGTGCTCCAGCTATGTGAGCTTGCAGTGCAGCCAGTTCAGGCAGCTCTGCTCACAGTGCTTGGTGAGCTGGTACATGCGCATCCGCTGTTCTTGCGCAGGCTGCTTGCTTGACAGGAGGCGCTGGGAGCCAGAAATGTCCTGTTCACGTCTGCTGCCACGCTGCCAGCCATGTCCGTCGTGGGCCTGGCAGTTGTCAAGAGGTAGGCGAGGGGGCGAGCGCCTGGCAGCGACACAGCAAAGAGACGCACGGAGCGCGCCGGCCGGGGCCTGAGCGCGCCGCGCGGCGCAGATCCGCGACCTGTACCAGCTGCACGTGCGCAGCACGAACGTGCCGCCCAACTACGCGGTGCTGCTGCAGCTGCGCGACATGCTGGAGCTGCCCGCGCGCGACGCCAAGGCGCTGGAGGCGGAGGTGCTGGGCAGCGGCGCGTCGTTCTCCATCTGAGCCGGCTGGCGCCGGCCGGCCGGCACGGCGGGGCTGGCGCAACCGCGCCATATGCTCCAGGCCGTCGCCCGCGCGGCGCTGAGGGCTGGGGCGGCCCGCTGCTAATCCGAGCGGGGCTGGCCAGCCGGGGCGCGTGCTGGGGGGCTGGCCTCTGACACGGCGGAGCGGCTGCGGCGACAGCATACGCCCCTGCCTCCTAGCAGCGATGTCCATGCGCGGACAGGCACTGGTCCACTGCTTCACGCCAGCAGGGCAGACTCTGGGCGCGGGCGTGCAGCAGTCATGCAGCTGCGCTGAGCGCTGCGGCAGGCCGCAAGTGGGGCGCCCAGCCTGGCGCACATGTTGGAGCTTGGTAGCGCGTAAGTCCATATGTGCCTCCCGTGTGAGATTATGCAAAGAGGGAACAGGTGCAGGGCGCGCGGCATGAGCACTTTCTCGCGCCCCTGCTCGGTGAGTCCAGGCCCAGTCGGACTTGACCGCCCAGTGCGAGCTACATTACAGGGTAGAGTCCTGCGGCAGGCGCTAAGCTGCGCTCGTTACAACAGCCACAAATGCTCTGACATGTCAGGGGAGGCGCCGCCCCGACGCGCGCGCTTGCGCGCGATACCCATCTGCGCGACGGCATGTCCCTAGCACCCGCCGACCTGCACACGCGCAGCTCGCGCAGTGAGACAAGTGCTGTGACAAGCGTTGTAGCCACTGGCACAACATGAGCCACTCCATGATCACCTGGTGGATGACCACATCCAGCGTTTCGTCTGTCAGGCGCGCGAGACAACACACGAGTCAGTGCACAAGTGCCAGGTCACAGTCAGCAGGGCGAGCGGGCGCTCGCAAACCTACCTGTGTCCATGTCCAGCTGCGCCACCACACACAGCAAAACGGTGAGGACCGCGCGTCGACAGGAAGTAGGCGGCGCGTGGTGTAACCGGGAGCATCAGCGGACATACCTCTTCCGGCGTCTGGTCCTCCCTGAGAGCAAGAGGCAGCGCCGGTCAGCGCTACTGTTTTTAAACCCGGTCTGCAGGGCAGCGCAACAAGCACTTGGGTCTGCAGCACACGTGGCGGCGCACCGGATACGCCCGCCGTCGTAAAGGAAGGCGACCTGGTCCAAGGGGTGGCCTGCGAGCCCGCGCGGCTGCTTCAGCGCGGCGCTTTGACGGTGCAGCATCAGTCGCCTGCTGGAACGCGGTTCTCCACCTTGCCGCTCGCAGTACGCCTTCATGAGCTTGCGGAACTGGGTTGTGCGCTTGGCCTTGAAGCAAACAACACCGCCGTCCTGCAGCACCGCGCGTATCAGCAACCGCGTGCGGTGCTGATGCGCTCCGTTGCCGTGCGCGCGCGGAAGCCGCGCAGGTACGCACTTGGCTCTTCACTTTGATGTTGACGTGCTCCATGTTGCCAACATCGGGCTTGGTCTCATCTGTGTCGCCCATGCTGGCGACGTGAGCGTCTGCACACGCTGTGACACAGGGAGAGTCGCCCTGCTTGCCTTGGAGCGCCTGTATGGGAGCGCCTGGAGCATACAGGCAAGTTTGAAGGAGGCTAGTAACCAGGCACCCGGGTCCTCACCCACTCCCTCTGGCGTTTTGCTCCAAGCTCTATGACATGGCATCGAGGCGATCATCAGTGTACTCTGCTCAGCGCCAGCGATTGTGCCATCGTGACGACTGACTGGCGGTTGCCAAGCTGCACTGATCTTGACAGCGCGCTGTTTGCTCTGATTACAGCACTCTGCAACTTATTTGTGTTATGCAGTGGCATCGTGACCTGGGGGTAGTAAAGTACTCAGCCGCCAGAGGCCTGTGACAATGACGCAGCGGCGGCAAGCACCGCCTGCTAATAACACGCATTTGCCGGGCCTGCTCGCGCCAGCAGCGCTGCCGTCCAGGTAGCGGACCTGATGGCCGCCAATGGCAGCCAGTGCAGGCTCCTGGCCGGGCCTGCTGGCACCTGGGCCCAGGTGGCGCTGGCCAGCGCGGCTCTGGGGGCGCTCGTCTTCAAGCGGTGAGCGCCGGCCCCCGACCAGGCCGCAGCACAGTGACTGTCATAACCCAGGATGGGTGCAAGCATCGGGTGCGAGCTGGGGTGCAAGTCCGTATGTGGCACTGCTACTCCAGCAGCTGCGTGCCTGCTGTCACATAGGCAGGCCGGTGGTTGTTAGTGCTCAGCCTAGCCGAGCACACCGTACGACCACTGCAGCGGGCTGGTAGGTCACTGCGAGTTGCCACGCCACGAGGACAAACGCGGCTTCAGACGGGCGCTTGTGGCCTGCGCAGGGCGCGAGAGAGGCCGCAGCGCCCAGTGCGCGTGTGGGGAATGGACGTGAGCAAGCAGGTCGTGTCCACCGCCGCCGCGCACTTGTGCGGTGCGCGCATGCCTGCTGCAGGCTGGAGGTTCTGTTGCGTCAATATCGTCAGTTTGCAACGGACTTGTCGCGGTGCGCTGCAGGCCTGCTGATAGCTATACTTGCGAGCGCGCGCGGCAACCACGCCGTGTCCGAATGCGCATGGTGCGCAAGCCTGGGCCCCGTCACAGCCCGGCTCTGCCAACCCGCTTGCGCCCGCCCATGGCTGCCCGGGCCGGCCTGCACTGCGCGCTGGCTGGATGCATTGTAGTGAACCCTATGTATTGTTTCTCCACTGGCGCAGGGGACAGCGCTGACCAGGGTGGGGTGCCGTCCAGGTACTTCGTCGCATTTGCCATCGACACAACGCTCGGCGTGGCGCTCGCGGTGGGCCTGCACACGCTCGCCTGCCAGCTCTGCCAACAGCGCGCGGCCGCGCTGCCGGCATCCCCAAGGGCGTCATGGTACCGCAAGGTGGCAGACTGCGGCAGCTATGGTGCGCCGTGCGGGGGCGCGCCAGCCCGTGCGCGCAGGGATGCGCGCCTTGCGGCCTTTCCGCTGGGCAGTAGCAACGATACCCCCTGTGCGTTGCTGCGCTTGCAGCGCTGCAGCAGATCCTGGTTGAGTGCTTATGTAAAAGTGCTAGGTAGTCAGTTGCAGCAAGGTGTTCGTGCGTGCTGCCAAGGACCTGGAGAGTGGCACCCCCGTGCGCAGGGTCCCCGCCGCAGTGGGAGCGCTTTGCGCTGCAGCTGGTGGAGTGGACCGCCTGCGTGGTGGTCGCGCGCGTTCTGTGCGGCGCGCTGGTACGCGCACCCTTCCGGCACCTTTCAAGCGTGCTCACCTCCTGCAGCCTTTGCTGAGAAAACGCCGCCTCACGTGCGATCTGCCTGAGCCTTGCGTTGGTCATCTATGGTGCTGGCATGCTGCATTCATACAGCTCAGCTTTGTCAGGCATTGCAGGTTTTACGCAGCACATGCATCAACATGCCATGCATGAGCAAACCCTGGCTCGCACATGGTGCACCCCTGTGGTGGCGCGTCTGGAAGACACATTTCCATGTGCCAGCTACATGCTTGCAGGACCAGAACAACCCAACCCCATGGTAGATGTCAGTGCCTTGGCCAGCTTGAGATGCCCGTTCCTCGAGTGCTACCGCATGAGCCCAATACAAACGGATGTGGTTGAGCAGTGGCTCCAGCGCGCAGATCATTGGAGCGCGTCCGCACCTGAGCAGCGCGGCGGGGCTGCTAGACAGGGCGTTCGGGACGCATACCACCCTGCAGCTCGTGTTTGTCATGCTCGTGTGCCCGCTGGGCATGAACCTGCTGCAGGCGCGTCCCTCCCCATGCGCTCGCCGAGCACATGGTCAGCACAGAAACGAGGCGTAGAGAGAGTCTGCATCGCGCTGTCAAGCAGATCCGTCTAAACAGTGGAAGCGTAGAGATGTGTGCAGCGCAGCGGTGGTGCTTGCAGGCGTGCTCTGTCATGCGAATCATGTACCACGGTGGCCCCTCTATGCATCGTCTGGAGCACCACCCACTCATGGCACTGCTAGCGGCGCGCATGCATGCGCTGGATGCCCCCGGGCGGCCGGTGGGCACAGGCCGGCAGCACCTAGCTGAGGCCCGCACGCCCGCGCATGCAGGCCATCGTGCAGGACATGGTGCTCAAGCGCAAGCAGGCTGCGGCGCCCACGACAAAGGCCGATCCAACTGAGCTGGACATCGCCGACGGTGCCGCGCTATCCGAGCAGCGCCTGCTGGGGGAGCTCGGGCAGCGGCCGGCGGACAGCGCTCTCAGGGACATAAGCAGCCCAGGTCGGTGATGCAAACCTCCTGTGCCTTGCTGTTCAGTTCCCTCAGCGGAATCCTCTGTGTATCCGCACCATATCTGCGCGTTTGTGTTTTCTGCTGACAGGTCATGGTCTAGTCCCACCCATATATCAGACCTGTCTCGTTGGTCCAGGAGCTGGGCTTCAGGTGAACCTCACTGTGCTGGGCACTGCAGGTCGTGATAGGCAATTGCAGAGAAAGCGCTGCGCATGCAATGCAATTCGACATGTAATGATGGAGAGCAGCATGGATATGCCGTTGTCTCAGCATTTTTCCTCGAGCTCCCTCGAGCAGCACGAGAACCCCTGATTACCCTGCGCACCTCAAGTGCTGCCTGCGCAGCCTCGACCCGGAGTACTAACTCCGTCACCACGGACACAGCTGCCACTGTGAAAGTTTGGCTGCAGCTGCCGTCATAGCCCCAGGCGCCTCTGCTCGCGGCACTACAAAGATTTGCAGGCGCCGGAGCATAAGGCGCATCTGATGGCGGGGTCGGGCGGCCAGCAGCTCTTGGCCGGCGACCCCAGCGCCTTCAACCTGATGATCGCGCAGATGCTGTCGCCACAGAACGAGCAGCGCCGCGCGGCGGAGGCGCTGTTCGGCGAGGCGAAGAAGCAGGGCGACCTCACGGCGTCCAGCCTGGTCGCGCTGCTGCGGCAGTCGCAGCAGGTGGACGTGCGGGCGCTGTGCGCGGTGCTGCTGCGCAAGGTGCGGCGGCGCGCGGGCGCGCATGTGCTTGATCGGCCCGCTCGGGCGCGGCGCGGCGCTGACGGCGGCGCGCGCCCGCAGGTACTGACGAAAGATGATCCCTCGCTCTGGCCGACGCTGTCGGCGAACGTGCAGGTGGCCGCCCCGCCCGCCGCCGGGCGCCCTTGTTAGCTGCCGCCCTGGGTCCTGCGGGCCAATGCCGCGCAAGGCCGTGCGGGCGTCGGGGCGCAGCGCCCGCGGGAAGCGGCGCTTTTCAGGAGCACCCACTGCGCTTTGGCCGGACCAGGGAATATGAAGCGCGCGCGCCCGCGCGCGGCGCGCAGGCGCTCGTGAAGGCGGAGCTGCTCAACTGCATTAGGGAAGAGCAGGACCGCTCGATAGTAAAAAAGGTGGGCGCCCGCGGGGCGTGCCCGGCTGCGCCGCACGCCCGCGCCGCGCGCCTGCCGGCGGCGGCAGAATTGCAGAGTGGCCCACGGGCGCACGCTGCATGGCCTGCAGCCGGCGCTTGGCAAACCTCAAGGAGCGTGCTGCTGTCCGCCCCCAGCACGGGACGCTGCTGCTGCTGGCGTTGCGGCGCCACCGGGCAGCCCCCTCGAGGGGGCAGCTGGGCTGCGCCGCGCCGACGAAGCGCACGCACGCTGTGTGGCAGCTATGCCGGCCGCCCGCGCGCGCTGAACAGCGCCGGCGCGCGCCGGGGGCAGGTGTGCGACACGGTCGCGGAGCTGGCGGCGGGGATCCTGGAGGGCGGCGACTGGCCGGAGCTGCTGCCCTTCATGTTCCAGTGCGTGCAGAGCGGGCAGCCGCGGCTGGCGGAGGCCGCGCTGCTGGTCTTCGCGCAGCTCGCGCGCTACCTGGCCGACACGCTGCGGCAGTACCTGGGCACGCTGCACGGGGTGCGCCCTCCGGGCCCGCGCAGCCCCGTGCGCGAGCTGCATGGGGGCGGGCGCAACCCTGTGGCGCATGTTGGCCAGCCGGCCCTGCTGCTGGCTCGCCGCGTTGCGTGCGCTGCGGGCCGCGCCTGGCGCGCCGGGAGGCGTGCGAGACAGTGGGCGAGCGTCGGCGCGCCCTGTGTTGGCCTGCTTGTCAGTTGCGCATGGTGCGAGAGCGGCGCGCCTGCCGGCGCAGGTGCTGGTGACCTGCCTGCAGTCGCCCAACCTGGACGTGATGCTGGCGGCGATGCGCGCCACCAGCGCCTTCATCCAGGTGCGCCGGGCGCCCGCTGCTGGGGCGCACAGGCCCGGGATGCGGCAGGGCGCGGCAGGGCGCGGCCGGCGGCTGCCGCTGCTCAAGCACCATGCTGCGTCTGTGTGGCGGGGCTGCGCATGCTCTGAGCCCCTGCACTGTCTGCAACGCTGAAAGGCTTACCAAGTGGCTGTCTGTGACGGGGTGGAGGATAGACAGGCACCTGCAGCACTTGCTGTGCAGGTGCATGCCTGTGGGCATGTGGCCCCAATGCAGCCGGGGGCTGCAGCGCATCGGCCGCGGCCCTGACCCGCTCCGGATGGAGGCCAGAGAGGCCGCGGGGTCACACTTATCTGCGGCTCCGGACCCAAGTGGGGGCGTCGTGGCACGGGCAGTCCTGGGCGCGTGAGGGGCGCGCCGTCCCGCCCTCTGTTTCAGGGGGTGTCCTTGAATTTCAGGGGGTTTTTCCGGTAAACCTGTGCGGTGGTTTTTCCTTAAACCTGTGCGCGCGCGCGGCAGGAGCTGGACGACGCGGGCGAGCGCGACCGCTTCCAGGGCACGGTGCCGGCGCAGCTGGCGGTCGTCGCGCGGCTGCTGAACGAGGGCGAGGAGAGCTCCGCGCAGGACGCGCTGGAGCTGCTGATCGAGGTTGCCGAGGCGCACCCGCGCTTCCTGCGCCGGCACCTCACCGAGGTCGCTTCCGCGATGCTGCAGGCGGGGCCCGCGCCGCCGCGCCGCCCGCAACGGCGGCGGCGCGTCCTGCTCCGGCAGCGAGCGGTCGCCATGCCCTGGGGCCAATCGGGGAAGCGGGGTGCCGAGCTGAGTGGACCGGAGCCGGCTGCGCGGGCGCGCAGCGCCGTGCGCGTCGCGCTACCCTATATACCCTAGCGCTCTGGCATAGCCCTAACCCTAAACCTAACCTAATCCCTACCCCTACCCCTGCCATGAATAGGCGTGCGTCCTAGGCGTGCGCCGCGCGCAGGTCGTGGAGGCGCCCGGCCTGGAGGATGCGACGCGGCAGCTGGCGGCGGAGATGCTGGTCACGCTGTGCGAGGCGCGCGAGAAGGCGCCGGGCATGATGCGCAAGCTGCCGCAGTTCATCGGCCGCCTGTTCCAGAGCTTGCTGGCCTTCCTGCTGGACATCGAGGCGCGAGCCCGGGCGCCCTGGCCGGGCCCCGCACGCTTGCGCCGAAGGGGAGTGCGGCGCGCGGCCTGCTCGGGCGCGGGACGCGGCGAGCACTCGGCGACCTGGCGCACTGTCTGCCAAAGTCACGGGAGGGACCCGGGAAGTAGCAGGGTCGCCTCCATGGAAGGCGGCTGCAGCAGCGGTCGTGCAGCCGGCAGCTGCCGCCCACTCCTCTGCACAGAGGGCTGCGGCTGATGCGCGTGTCAGCTGCGCGCGCAGGACGACCCCAGGTGGCACAGTGCGGACAGCGACCGGCACGAGAGCGAGGGCGAGGGCGAGCGCTACGAGTTCGGGCAGGAGTGCCTGGACCGCATGGCTCTCGCGCTGGGCGGCAACACGGTGGTGCCGCTCGCGAGCGCGCTGCTGCCGGCCATGCTGGCCGACGGCGACTGGCGGCGGCGCCACGCGGCGCTGATCTGCCTGGCGCAGATCGCGGAGGGCTGCGTCAAGGTCATGGCCAAGAACGTGGCCGGCCTGGTTGACCTGTGCCTGCAGGCGCGCCGCGCGGGCGGGTTCCCTGGGATAGGGTTAGGTAGGGGACGCGTGCTGGGCGTCGCGGGCAGGGGCGGGGCGTGGGCCGAGCCGGACTGCCTCAGGCTGCCTGGCGCGGGAGCGCGGAGGGCTGCGCAAGGGTTTGCGACGCGGCGCCTGCCTTTGGGCACGGCAGGTGCAGGGACAGCAGTGTGCGCACGTGCAGAGGCGCGCGCGTCTCATGAGCTCGGGCGCCGCGCGCAGGGGCTGGCGGACCCGCACGCCAAGGTCCGCTGGGCGGCCTGCCAGGCGCTGGGGCAGCTGTGCACGGACCTGGGCCCAGGGCTGCAGGAGGCCGAGCACGCGCGCATCCTGCCGGCGCTCATGGCGGTCATGCGCGACTTCAGCCAGCCGCGCGTGCAGGCGCACGCGGCGGCCGCGCTGGTCAACTTTGCGGAGAACTGCGAGCCGGTGTGGCCGCGGGCCCGTTTCCCATGTTTGTGCGCTGGGGAGCATCATGGCTTGGATACCTAGGCATGCAAATGCCTTGCATGCATGCCTGTGTGCCAAACCATGATGCAATGATATGCAGTCTCCCAGCATGACGCGCGCATGTCTTTGCAGCTATCGCAGAGGCTGTTTCTTAATAGTCGGGGTGGCCGACGCCTCCGATGGCCGTGACGGCCGTGAGTGGTCGCCAGGAAAGCCGCGTCGCGGTGCTCACCAAGGCGCTGCGATGCCTGCTGTGGAGCGGCTGCGGTACTGGCCGGCACTGCAGGGCGGCCGTGCTGACGGCGCGCGGCCGGCGCGCGCGCGCAGGAGCTGCTGGCCAGCTATATGGGCGCGCTCATCCCGGCGCTGCTGGGCCTGCTGCAGGGCGGCCAGAAGCTGGTGCAGGAGGGCGCGCTCACCGCCATGGCCTCCGTGGCGGACTGCGCCAAGGACAACTTCACCAAATTTTATGACCAGGCGCGGCCTCAACTTTAACCCTAACTTGACCCATGTCTACGACCATGCGCGGCGCCCCGCCCTGGCGTGCACCGGGCGGCGTGAGCGCGCCCGGCTGCCTGCATCGCCCGGCGCAAGCGAGCCGGCGGCTGGCGCGGCCGCGCCGGCCTGCGGCGCCGCGCGGCCGGTGCCCACGCGTGCGGTGCATGAGTGCCTGGGCCGCATGCGTGGGGTCTGTGCAGGCAGACGTGCCGTTGGTGCATGGGCCGCGCATGAGAGCGCCGCCGCGCGGGACGCGGCCGCGCAGGTGATGCCGCTGCTGCGCCACATCCTGGAGAACGCGACCGACCGCCCGCACGCGCTGCTGCGCGCCAAGGCGCTGGAGTGCATCAGCCTGGTGGGCATGTCGGTCGGGCGCGCGCGTTTCCGCGACGACGCCGCGCGCGTCATGCAGCTCATGCAAGCGCTGCAGGTGCCGCCCCGCGCGCGCAACCCCCGCACGGAGCGGCGCCGCGCTGCCCAGGCGGGCGCGCGGGCGCGGCCTCTGCAGGGCCCCAGCAGGGCCCCTGCAGGGTGTCTGCACGCTCCTTGCTCTCGAGCAGGCAGCGCCGCCAGCGCGCGCCTGCTCCTGCGCTGCCGCAGGTGGGCGGGGGGATTTCCCACGTCGCACGGCGCTGCGCCTGCTCCGAAGCAGGGCCAGACCGCGGCAGGCACAGGAGCCAGAGCGTGACTTGGGAGAACATGCTGCCGACTCCCGGGCAGACCGCGGCGGGCAGCGGCCAGGCGCCGAGCGCGCCCGCGCGCTCGCAGGCGCAGGAGCTGGACCCCGACGACCCGACCAGCGGCTACATGCTGCAGGCCGGCGCGCGGCTGTGCAAGTGCCTGGGCGAGGAGTTCCTGCCGTACCTGGGCCTGGTCATGCCGCCGCTGCTGGCCGCCGCGCAGCTGAAGCCCGACGTGCACATCACCGACGCCGCCAGCGACGCCGACGAGGCCGACGACGACGAGGAGGCGCGCCCTGGCGTGCGCGGGCGGGCCGAGAGTCTGAAGTCGGCCTGCGATGCTGGTAGCGCCTCCAGCGCCAGTGCGGCAGCTGGCACCTGCCGCTCGCCCAACACCTGTGCGTTGGGCTGCGGTTGCCTGGCCTGGCCACATGGACACCTGCAGCGCGCGCTCGCCGCGAGCGCGCCCGCGCCGCAGCGTCCCGCGGCCTCACGCCGCGGCGGCGCGCGCGGCAGGTGGAGACGATCTACATGGGCGACCGCAAGATCAGCATCCGCACGAGCGTGCTGGAGGAGAAGGCGACCGCGTGCAACATGCTGTGCTGCTATGCGGACGAGCTGAAGGACGGCTTCTACCCCTACGTCGAGCAGGCGCGCCCGCGCATTGCCCCTCGCGCGGCGGCCCCAGCCGCGCATGGCGCCCGGGCGCAGCGGCGTCCAGCCGAAGCACTAGCAGCCTGCACGCTGCGGGCGCTGCGCCCGGCCAAGCCTGGGCCCGCAGGCCGTCTGCGGAACAGGCCTCCGCTCCGGGAGGCTGCGACCATGACGGGCAGCGCGCGGGGGCCTGCCGGTCCCCTCTCCAGCTCCGCAGGGAGGGCCTGCATACGCTCGGCCGCCGCCGAGTTTCCATACCTCTGCCGATCTTTACACTCGAGGCAATGCCAAGCATGGGTTGTTAGCCTGAGCCGGGCCCCGACCGAGCGGGGGCGCGCCGGGCGCGGCGCAGGTGACGGGCATCATGCTGCCGCTGCTCAAGTTCTACTTCCACGAGGAGGTGCGCCAGGCGGCGGTGCAGGCGATGCCGGAGCTGCTGCGCAGCGCGTTCCTGGCGGCCGAGAAGGGCGCGCCGGGCGCCGACATGGGCCTCGTCAAGCGCATGCTTGACTTCATCTGGCCGCCCATCATGGAGGCCATGGCCAAGGCGCGGGCCCCCCGCCGCCGATGATGCGCCGCAGCGCTTGCGCGCCTGGCGGCCAGCGCTGCCACGTCGCACCGCGCTGCGCTGCCCTATGCACGGGTGTTTCCTTGCACAGATGCTCGGTCGCCCAGCGCTGCCTGGAGTCATGCTGCCAGCACGCCCCCTCGCGTGCACTGCCACTGTCATGGCAGCAAAATGGCCGACCCGCCCGCGCGCACGCTCTCGTGTTGCCCTTGTCGCGGTCCTCCGGAGCAGCAGCGCAAGACGTGGGCAGCGCACGCACCGGCGGGCGGAAGCGCATAGTCGGACTCCCAGGCGTCAGCAGCCGGTCTGCACCGCGACACCGTGACAAGTGGGGGCCGCTGGAGGCAGCCCCGGTGCCGCCTGACGGGATGGGGTGGCAGAGACCATCCCGCTCTCAGCCGCGACGGCCGGCCGAAGGCTGCGGAGGCAGGGTGGGGCAATGGCTGCGGGTCCCCATCCTAAAGTAACCTAATTCTATCCGCGCGCAGTAGCCAGACATGGAGGTGCTGGCGAGCATGCTGGAGGCCATGGAGGAGGTCGTGGACATTGCGGCGCCGCCGCTGCTGCCGCCGGGTTGATAACCTAGCCATAACCTACCTTATCCTATCTGCGCGCAGGAGCCGGACATGGAGGTGCTGGCGAGCATGCTGGAGGCGGTGGAGGAGATCGTGGACATCGCAGCGCCCGCGCTGCTGCCGCCCGAGCAGCTGGCCGCGTGCACGGAGCGCCTGCGCGCGGTGCTGGCCGCCAGCGGCGAGCGGCGCGTGGAGCGTCATGCGCGCCGCCAGGCCGAGGACTTTGACGCAGAGGAGGCCGAGGCGCTCGCGGTGCGCGCTCGCGCCGCTAATGACCCAAGCCGCATGGGTGTTGCAATATGCCCACCGCCGGGCCAAGGCCGGGCCCGGGGACTGCAACGCGGAGGAGGCCGAGGCGCTCGCGGTGCACGCGTGCGCGGGTATGAGCAGGTGCGCGGCGTCTCTGGAGGTGCACGGGTCTCTGGACGCGCGCGGCTGGGCTGAAGGTGTTGGCGCTAGAATGTGCTGCTCGGGGGTCACCGCGGCGTGCGGCGCGCGCGCAGGAGGAGAACGAGGACGAGGAGGACCTGCTGGACCAGCTGGCGAGCGTGCTGACGGCCGTGCTGCGCAAGTACGGCGACGCGGCGCTGCCGGTGCTGGCGGAGCTGATGCCGGCGCTGGGCGCGCTGCTGGAGCCCGGCCGCGACCCAGAGGAGCGCCGCATCGCCATCTGCATCCTGGACGACATCCTGGAGCACTGCCCCGCGGGCGCGTACCTTACCCTATTCCTAGACCTAACCTGCACCCTGGGCAACATCGCAGGACACTACCCTACCGGCGCGCGCCAGCTTCGCTCCGCTCGCGCGTGCACAGCGCCGTGGTCGCCGGCGCGACGCACGCTCGCGCTATGCTGTGCCAGTCCGCGCACACAGCGGCTGAAGCGCAGACATAGGGAAGCGCTGGGGGCAGGGCCGGGCAGGGACGCCTCTGGCAATGCTAGCGGCGCGACCGCCGGCCCTCGCCCGCGGCGCCCGGGCGCTGCTGGCGCCCCGACCGACCCGATCGCACGCGCGTGGCGGCAGGCGCGGCGCAGTATGTGGGCCAGGCGGTGCCGGTGCTGCTGCAGGGCTGCCGCGACCGCGCGCCCGCCGTGCGCCAGAGCAGCGTGTACGGCCTAGGCGTGCTGGCCGAGCACCGCCCGGAGCACTTCCGGCCGATCGCGGGCGAGGCGGTGGCGCGCATGCTCGAGATGATCACCGCGCCTGGCTCCAGGCGCGGTGGCCGCCCCGGGCCCGATTGCAGCGTTTCAGGCGTGCGCCGTGCACGTGTGGCGACTTGCGCGGTGTCTGCTTCGGCTGTGCGTGCACAAGCATGGTGCGCGCGCTGATTGCGTAGGCGCGCCGGCCGCGGCCAGCTTGGCAGCCGTGCTGGCCGTATGCCACGCCCATGTTGGAGGATGGCGAGCGCGTGCGCTTCTTGTGAAGGGCGTCCTGCGAGCGCCCATGCAAATAATACACCAGCCCGCATGTGGTGCAGCGCGATGTGGGCCTGCGCGTGGTCTCACCGCAGAAGAGGGAAAGAGAGGGGGAAAAGCCATCGCGTGCGGCGCGCAGGGACGAGGATGCGGCGCTGGCGACAGAGAACGCGGTGGCTGCGCTGGGCCGCGTGCTGGAGTACCAGCGCGACTGGGTGGATGGCGCGGCCGTCGGCGGCGCGTGGCTGGCCGCGCTGCCGCTGGTGGTGGACCGCGTGGAGGCGCGCGCGGCGCACGCGCAGCTCGTGCGCCTGGTCGAGGCGTCCGACGTGCGGTGCGCGCGCCCCCGCGGCTTGTATATTAATGTTAGGGTAGGGTAGGCAGCATGCGCGGTGGTCGAGGCGTTCGAAGTGCGGTGCGCGCCACCCCGCGTGCCTGCCCCCGGCTTGGAGGGTTAGGCTAGGGTAGGGTAGGTGGCATGCGCGGCGCCCGTGGCGGCCCGGCGCAATGTGCTGGACCCGCGATTGTGGGGCCAGAGGACGAGGGGAGCCACGCGCGCCGTGCGGGCGTGTCCGGGGAGATCATATGTGACTGCGGTGCGGGCGCGGCTCTGGGTGCGGCCGCGCTGCAGCGCTGGCAGCTGCCGGGGCCGGGTGGGCTTGTGGTATGTGTCGTTGGGCACATGTGGGGGGCCGCGCGTGCAGGGTGCTGGGCCAGGACAACCGCAACCTGGCGCGCATCGTGACCGTGCTGGGCACCGTGCTGGCGCGCGGCAGCGCGCTGGTGGACCCGGCTGACGCCGTGCGCATGGTCACGCTGCTGCAGCAGATGCAGTCCAGCCTGCCGCCGCAGGTGGGCCCCTGCCCTGCGTGTGCCGTCGCGCCTGCTGAGCGGCGTGCGGCTGCACCAGGCGGTGCCTGGATTGCAAGGACAAAGTGTAAGCGTATGCGCGTCTGTGCGGACGGCTGCCTGGGGCGTGCTACATGCCGGATTGCCATCTTCGTGGCGGTGCCCGACCTGCCCTCGCTCGCGTGTGCTCCAGAGCTGGGAAGGAGGCACGGCAGCACACATGCTCTTTACACACTCGATAAAATGAAGATGGCTGACTCGTTGCCGCCGGCGTCCCCAGGTGATGAGCAGTTGCTTTGGGCAGCTCAAGCCCAAGGAGCTCGCCAGCCTGCAGGCTGTCATGGCAGGCCAGCCGCTGGTGCAGTGAGGCTGCGGCCGCACTTTGCTGCGGTGCAGCCACCCTGCGGGCTGCAGGACAGACGCGCACGGCCCTGTTGCGGCCATGCGCGCCTGCGTGCGGTGTTCACTGTCTGCTGGGTTGTCTGCTTGCTTTGCTGTTCCGCTGGAAGTATGTTGAGCGCCGAACGCCTAGCTAGTAGCCATTGCATGCAGCCCAATGAGGTGCATGTCTTTAGGTCCAGGGGAGGGTATATTCAAACTCTTGCAAACAGCACGGAACTGGCTTTCTTAGTTCGGCTCGCGTCTCCGGGGTCTGTATGGGGCGTCCCGCATAGTTCCCCAACCAGTGTGCGCATGAAAGCAATGCCTCGGCGGAAACGCAAGACACCAGGCATGCGACCACTGTTCACGGCTGCAACTGTATCGTGCTGATGTACCTCACCCACTGGACAGGACATACGCAAGAGTCTGAAGTGAATATCCAGCTCAGATCATCAGATCACTGTGGCCCTGACGCGGATCGCTGTGCCCGAAGCATGCAGAGCCACAGCACGGGCGCGTTGCACTGTGCCGCAGGCTCCGCTGTGCCCTTATGCGTTACTGTGCTGCAGGTGGCGCTGCAAAGGAGGCCAGCTCGCAGTCGGCAGATGACGAGGCGGCCTCTTACTCGCCCGAGGTTGCCGACGCCGCTCGCTTCAGCGAGTCGGAGGACGAAGCCAGCACCGCGGCCCCATGCAAGAGGTCAGGCCCGTGAGCGCACGGCTCGCCTCCTGCCGCGGGTCTGTTCGCTGAGACCGCACCAATGTGCGCGCAGGGCCAAGGCGCAGAAGCGGGAGCCTGCGCAGCGTGTGAAGCTATATCGACCTCTCACTTCCGCGGCGTGACGCACCACTGCCGGCAAGTGCTTGATATGACGCACTACCCCGTGCACTGGTTGTTTGCTGCCGAGCGCGAGCGCGTCGCAGCAAGCGGCCGCTGAGCTGTACGGGGGCGCGGCAGGACCGGCCGCTGGGAGTCGCACATCTGGGAGAACAGCAAGCAGCTCTACCTCGGCGGCTTTGACATGGAGGAGCAGGTGCGGCGCGGCCGCGCCTGCGGCAGTGCAGCGCCCGGGGCTGCCGGGCCCTGGGCAGGAGCAGCGTATAGCACTGCAGCAGGCAGCGAGGCGATGCAAAGCTGCGGTGCGCATGCGGGCACAGGCGGCGCTGGCGTATGACCTGGCGGCGGTGAAGTTCCGCGGCCGCGGCGCGGCGACCAATTTTGACACGTCTGCCTTCGATGCGGAGCTCGCGCAGCTGGACGAGGCGCGCTCCGCCCTGGCGCAGGTCAGCATGCTGCTGCTGATGTCATCGGCCGCATATCAGCACACTCGTCCTGGCATCATCAGCTGCCAGTGAGCACAGGTGTTCTTACTTGGCTGCAAGCCAGGTGCAGCTGACACGGTGCGCACTTGCGTTGCCATCCCCTGCACGCGGGCGGAGGCAGCTCTGGTGAAACGGCGTTGCCTGCAGGCCCTGGGCGCCAAGCGGCGCGCGCGCGCGCGCGGCAGGTGACCGCGGACGAGGTGGTGCAGATGCTGCGGCGGCAGTCCAAGGGCTTCCAGCAGACCAGCAGCATGTTCCGCGGCGTGACCAAGCACCAGAAGGGCAAGTGGGAGGGCCGCATCGGGCAGATGGTCGGCAAGAAGTACAAGCGCGCCGCCCTGCCCCTCTATTGACCTGCGCCCGCATGCACAGCTCACTGTGTAGGTAAAAGCACTTTGTGCATGCGAACACAGCCACATTCTTAAGGATACACAGCCCGCCTAAAAATGGGATAGAGCACACCTAGCATTCAGTGCTTGCAACGCGGTGAGGGGCGCGCAGGCAGACCTGACAGCTGTGGTGCACTCGCGTTGGCGCTGTCCTGACAGCGGGAGCGCCGCAACGGGCGGGGGCGCCGCAGGTACCTGGGCCTGTTCGCGAGCGAGGTAGAGGCCGCGCAGGCGTACGACCGCGAGGCCATCCAGCGCCGGCGCCTGGCCGCCTGCACCAACTTCGACTTTACGGAGTACCCGGACCTCTTCTGTGCGCCCGGCCCCGCCTGCGTTTTCGCATGCGCACACGTGACCGTGAACCACTTAGAAGAAAAACGCCCTTCCACTCACCGTTTGCACGCCGTGTTCAAAATGCATTCTGAAAGTAGATATGCGCATGTTAACAGAGGGTGACTTGATCAAGGGGCCTGCCCTGGCAGCACACATGCTCTTGCGCGCATGTCCGGGCACGCCCAGAACCCCTGCGCCGCGGCAGCCGCGGAGGAGCTGGCGGAATAGGGTAGGCTAAGGGCAGGGTCCCGGTATGGTGCGACCTCCAGCCCCTGCGCCGCGGCAGCTGCGGAGGAGCTGGCGGAGGCCGCTGCGCGCGGCTTGCTGGCGGCCGCCGCGCCGCTGCCGGCCGCACCAGGCGCGTCGCCGGCAGCCCCCATGGAGCCTGCGCCCGCGCGCGGGGCACAGCGCGGCGGCACGGCAGCCGACGCTGGCGACCTGGGTGCGCGTGCGCCCGATCAGGCGCACGCGCCGGCGGGCGGCCCGCCGCGAGGCGCAGCTGGCGGGCGCGAAGGCGGCGGCGCGGAGCGGCCGCCTCCTCGGGCGCTGCGGTCGGGCGCCCGCGCGCGGGCGCTGCTGG
>JAABUY010002840.1_pt1 | contig 19991 bp, 23 predicted proteins | sample 5560271 | NCBI WGS metagenome assembly JAABUY01 (sample SAMN10711886, study PRJNA513374) | rock metagenome | isolation source: Antarctica rocks | place: Antarctica: Victoria Land, University Valley
CTGCCGCGAGGCCGGCGTGCGCGCGCTGAAGAAGCAGCTGGAGAAGATCTACCGCAAGGTCGCGCTGCGCCTGGTCAAGCGCGGCGCGTCCGCCAAGGTGCCGCCCTCCCGGCGCTCCGATGCAAGCTCTGCTCCGGCCTGCAGGTGCCTCAGCCTGCAGGTGCCTCAGCCTGCAGTGATCAGCGCTACCCGGCCCGCGCGCACCGCATCCACAGGCTGCGGAGCCGGGTTGCGCGCTGCACAGCTTGCAGTCGGTGGAGCGGCAAGGGGCAGGCCGGCTGTGATGCCAGCGACGCTGCCAGCTCGGAAGGCCGGAGAGCTGGAGGGGCCGTGCGAGGCTGTGGGCCATATATAGGGTAGGTTAGGGTAGGTTACCGCCATGCGCGGTATAGGGTAGCGCGGGTATCGCCATGCGCGGGCTCAGCTGCCATGCGCGCGTTGGGACCAGGTGGCGCCAGGCGACGCGCTGCCCCTGGAGCCGCCCGCGCCAGCGGCTTCTGCATCCTCCCTGGCGTCACCCGGCGCGGGGCCGGCGGCGAGCAGCGAGGGCGCGAGCGCGGCCGCGGATGAGCCGGGGACGTCGAGCGGCGCGTCCGCCTCGTCAGGGGCGGAGGGCGGGGCAGCGAGCGCGGAAGCACCCAGCGGCGAGGCCGGCGCGAGCGACGCGCTCCCGCCGGCAGACGTGACCGTCGACCCCGCGCCCGAGCCTGCGCCGGACCACCAGGTCTGCACGTCCTTCCGTCTGCACCCCTGCACTTCAAAGAACCGCGCCGAGGCGCCTGCCTGGCTGAGCTGCCGTCCAGACCACGGACGGGTGCAGCACATGGAGGCACTGGGGGCGCTGCTTTGCCGGGCGACAGGTCACTGCCGGGCGACAGGTCAATCAAGGCGCACCATGCAGGCCGGGGCTGCGTGAGTGCAGAGACTCCAAGGACTGTGTGAACGCAGAAATCTGGAGGACGTTGGGCGCAGGCGCACTCCGCTCGATTGACTTGGGTGGTGCGGGCAGCAAGGCAGCAAATGGCCCTGTGCGCCACGAAGCCTTGCATATCACAGACGGAGGGTCTGGCGCGCCCGGGCAGGTAGAGGGCGCGGGCGAGGAGGTGGTCATTGATGACGCGGAGCTGAAGGACTTTGTCGGCCAGCCGCCGTTCTCCAGCGACCGCATCTACGACCGCACGCCTGCCGGCGTCGTCATGGGCCTTGCCTGGCGCGCTCCCGCCCGCCCCCAGCGCGCCGCCGCTGCCGCAGAGCATGGCGATGTGGCGGCCATTTGTGCGGTTTCGCTTCGAAGCCAGGCCCTGCCGGCAGCTCCCTGTACCAAAGGCGGCAAGTATGCGTCGCGAGAGCGTGGCAGCATGGGCACGCACGGTGACGAATGCGCTGCAGAGTCCGCAAGGCGGCCTGCGTGTGGCGCTGCCAGCGCGCCGTACGGCTTTGAATGGGCCTGCCGGGCGCGGCAGGACCGCGATGGGCGGGAATTCGCTGTACATCGAGGCCGCGTGCGTGGAGCGCGGCGAGGGCAAGGCCGCGATGACCACCACGGGTGCGCGGGGCGGGGCGCGTCTGCCTGCTGCCCCAGCACATTCAGCGCGAGACGGGCCGATGTTTGAGTCTCTTTAGCAATCCTCCTGCTGCAGGAGGGCTTCGCCCGCTGCCTCCGCTCTTGTGCGCATGCAGTCTATCAATCTAAGCTGGGTAGTGAGCTTGTGCACTTGCTTAAAACAGCATCCTCAGGCTGTGGTGTGCCAGCATTGCTCCTTGACACATCAGTGTTGTACTTTGTGGCATGCGGACGCCCTTGACGTGCAGAGACGTGCTCAGCAGAAATTCATCAAATGATACGGCAGGCGCGGAGTGCCATCTGGAGATGCGGGGCGGCGGCGCTGCGCGCCGGCTGTTGTGCAGGCCCATGAGTGGGCCGTTGCGCGCGCCAGGCCAGCTGGGCGACGTGATGAAGGAGAGCGCGAAGATCGCGCACACGTTCGCGCGGCACTTCCTGGCCGCGCGCGACCCGGGCAACCGCTTCTTCGCCGAGGCGGCGCTGCACGTGCACGTGCCGGCCGGCGCGACGCCCAAGGACGGCCCGAGCGCGGGCTGCACGATCATCACCGCGCTGCTGTCGCTCGCGCTGGACCGGCCCGTGCTGCCCGACCTGGCGATGACGGGTGCGCGCGGCGCCGCAAGGGGCTGGGGATTAGGGCTCTCGCATGCGTGGCCGTCCCAGGGCCAGTCGGGAGGGTTTCCAGCGTGTATGTGGAGAGCTGAAGACGCACGCCGCGCAAGGGCGCACGCTCAGCACACCGCCTGCCCGACAGCAGCCGGGCGCGCGCGGTGCGCTGCTACAGCGCGTCTTCGTGCGGCTGTGCCCGGGGCGCGGCCGGGCGGTCGGCCGAGCGCGCGGGGCGGGGCGCGCAGGCGAGGTGACGCTGACCGGGCGCATCCTGCCGATCGGCGGCGTGAAGGAGAAGGCGCTGGCCGCGCGCCGCGCGGGCGTCACCACCATCCTGTTCCCGGAGGCCAACCGCGCAGACTACGAGGAGCTGTCCGGCGCGCGCGCATGCTGCCGGGCTGCCTGCTGCGGCGGTGTCCAGCCACCGGGAACAGGAACTGTTTGGTGGTGGTGATTTGAGCGCTGTATAATTTGTTAATTTGAGAAACAGAGGGCCTCCTGGACTGGACTGCACCCTAAACAAGTGATTGGGCAATGGCGTCACCTGGGAGCAGTTGGTGTGCGGATGCGCATCGGTTGATATCCAGCACTCAGCACTCCTTCGCTTGAGTTTGCACACTGCGCATGCCGCTGAGGCGTCTGCCAAGCTGGCGCATGCGCCAAGCGGCCGCGCGCCGCAAGGGTCCGCGGCAGGCGTGCGCGCTGACGCGCCGGTGCCGGGGGCCGCGGCAGAGGACGTGAAGGAGGGCCTGAGCGTTCACTTCTGCACCACGTATGACGACGTGTTCGGCATCGCGTTCCCGGAGCAGAGCGCAGCCGGCTCCGAGCCGAGCGCTGCTGCTGCCGCGTAGGGCGGCCCGCACGTGCATGGCAGCAACGGCCGGCGCTGCCCGTTGGTGCTGCACAGAATTTGCAGTGGTTGTTAGCCTTGAAACTGTGTAGATTTTGTGGCTTAGGGGCAGTGCGGGCTTTTGTGCAGCGACTGACTACGCATGTCTGTAGGCTCGCTGGGCGCGAGAGCGTTGCAGTGACATCAACGCATGCAAACAGTGTCTGCGGAGAAGCGTGCACGATTGCAACGTGTTGTACTTCCTACGGACACCTCCCACAGTATCAACTACTACTGACCTACAGACTGCAAATGTGCCAGCCATGCATGCGCATGTCAGCAGAGACGGGCCGCGCCGACGCTCGCATTATAAGTGTCGATAGCGCTCGAGCACCTTGCCGCGCAGCTTGCCGATGCTAAGTCCCGCAGCATGACCAGCCATGGTTGAGCTGCACCCTTTCCGTGGCAACTGGCTGGACAGCCTATGTCAAAATCCAATGAACTTGCTCATGGTGGCCCTATACACGAGTTCGGCACAGGAGTCTGCAACCTGGCAATATCAGCACATTAGCTGCATGATCTCTGCGCAGCACAACCCCTGCCCCCCTCCCAGGTGCCCCGCCACAGTCCACTGCTCGCTCGCCCTGCCACGCAGCTCCGGGCCTACCTGCGGCTGCACCCCGGAGGGCTCAACCGCGGCGCGCGTCACAACAGCGGCGAATGCCACCTACGCCCCCGCAGACCGCTCACGCTCCGGCACTTCAAGCCGGCACCCTACAGGTGCTTTCCATCCCGCCTGACAACACGCTGCGCTTTGCTCCCTGTATGAGAGGCTAGGTCAGCCTGAGCTGCGGCCCAGCGGCCAGGTCATCAGCGGCAGTGTCTGCCAGGACGCTGCGCGGCGGTAGCAGCGCCACGCCCCGCGCAGCGCTCCGGCCCAGGCCCTCCATGTCCAGGCTGAGGCGCGGGACCGCGGGCGGCCGCTTGGCCGTGGCCTGCGCGTCCGCGGCGCAGCGCGCTCAGGCTTGCGCCGGCCCAGGTATTGTCTGTCCATCAAACTCGCGCTCGTCACGGCAGGCAGGGCGCAGCTTGCGCACGGTGACCCCCACGGACGGCAGTCCGAGTGCGCACTATCTGAGCGGGCCTGCCCACATTCGACATGTGCTAGCGCCTGTGGCCTTGGCGAGCGCACACTGGATGCAACTTCAGTGGAAAGGTCAGTCGGTGCCGAGCAGACACAGGCTGCAGGTACACGCCGAGGCGCTGCAAGAGCGCCCGCGCCTTCTGGGTGAAGACCAGGGCGCCGGTGCTGGCGGCGGCGGGAGCCTGCATCTGCACCACCTGGAGCGCCTCAGGCGCACGCTCGGCGGGCTTGCGCGCGGGCGGCCGCGCCGCTGGCGCGGCGGCCGGGGCGGCGACTGGCGCAGTAAGCGTCTCGGGGCCCTGCGCGCGCGGCCGTCCGGGGTGGCCGCGGCCGAGGCCCTTGCCATGTAGCACTGTGACGCGGGTCACATCACCAACAGCGTGTTATAGTGCGGTGCAGGAAGTCTCCGGCGCCCAGGCGTGGCAGACGCTTTGGACAGGTACCGGTACGCACACGTCTGCAAGCCTTGCGCGGCGCATCCTCACTGGGCCTTGCTGCGAGCCCTGTTGCTGCCAGCCGGCGGCGCCGCGCGCGGCGTGAGCGGGGTTGCCAGCTCGCGCTCGACTAAGACGGACTGCTATACATTGATTGCACACAGCATGCAATGCGATTATGGAAATCAGCGCAGTGCAGCGCGCCTTGTTCTCCTTGTTGCCGCCGGCGGGCGCCGGCGAACCGCGCGGCGTCACGAGCAAATGCCCGAGCGCCGGCACGCCCGCGTCGCCCAGGAATCGCGGCTCGGGGCGCGCGCGCGGCGTGTTGCGCGCCGAGCCGTACGGCGCGCCGGCGGCCGGCGCGTCCGGCGGCGGCGGCGCGAGCGGCGCGCCCAGCATGCGCGCCAGCCGCTCGGGCGTCTCCGCGATCAGCCGCAGCTGGTGCCGCAGGTCGTCCGCGGGCCGCCCGCCGGCCCTGCGCGGCGCGCAGGCCGGGCGCCTTACGCCCGAGCGATCCTGGGATGCGGGGCGGTGGACAGCGGTGCCGCACAGACCGGGCCAACCTTTACACACAGGAGCCCCTGGCTGGGCAGCGGGGAGGGGCGAATGCAGACACGTTTGTGGGCAGCCGCGCCTGGTGCTGCAGGCCAAGCTGCCAGCCGATCGATCGACTTGATACGGCGCCGGCGACGTTACTAGAGCACACGTGTGGCAAGGCGCCCAAGTGCACGCACGCAATTGGCTGAGCAGGCGGAGGGGCACGCCGGTGCCGCGCACCCGGGCGCCAGGCTGCCGCGCAGCGCGACCACGAGCTGCTCCGGCGAGCAGCGCACTTCGACGCCCAGGCCGCGCAGGCGCGCCAGCAGGCCGTCCGGCGTCAGGCCGCCCGCGCCCAGCTGCTCAAACGCGGCCGCGATCTGGCCGCGCAGGCCCGCGAGCGCCGCGTCCGCCGCGCGCACCTGCCCGCACGCCACGCCGCGCCGGCAACGCGTCTGGAGACAGAGCACTGTGACGCGCTGCTGCTCCGCAGCGCGCCTTCAGAGCGCCCGCCGCCATGAAAAAGCGGGTGTCTGCCTTGACTGTGGGTGCTTGCCGTGGCAATCTCACACGGCCACCACCTGCAATCTGTGAGCAGCGCATGGGCAGTTGTTTCGAGCTCGATGTGCCAGGCAAAGAAGGCTGGCAGATCGCACAGGCCTGGCAGCGTGAGCGCGTGCGCACCTGCTCGCGCAGGCCGCCGCGCTCCGCGAGCAGCGCGTCGGCGCTGCTCGCCAGCTCTTCCGTGCGCGCGTGCAGCGCGCCGACCTGAACCTCCAGGGAACAGCACTTGCCCGCGACGCCCGCCGCGCGCTCGGCGTCCGCAGCATGCGCCGCGCGCTCCGCGGCCAGCTCGGCCTGCAGCGCGGCCAGCGCGGCCGCCAGCTGCGTCTCCAGCGAGCCGCACTTGTCCGCGACGCCCGCTGCGCGCTCGGTATCCACAGCGTGCGCCTCGCGCTCCGCAGCCAGTTCAGCCTGCAGCGCGGCCAGCGCGGCCGCCAGCCGCGCCTCGCGCGCGGCCTGCGCGGCCGCGCCGGGCGCATCCCCGGGTGCGGCGCGCTCGCCAGCGCCGACGCGCCGGCTGATCTCCAGCGCCGCGCCCGCGCCCAGCAGCAGGATGACGGGCAGCACCATAGCTGCCGGCTGTGGGCGCCGAGGGCGTCCTGGTTCACTCTTTTTTAAGAGCTGGCCGAGCTGCAACAGCCCTTCTTCAAATTCAAAGCACGCCCTCGAGGGCATGCTGCCATATAATAACATAAGCTCTGGTTTTTGAGTTGCAGCTTTTTATTATGCGTTGCCGCTTCAAAATACAGAGGTGCTCTTGAACATCCCTCTCTCGGAGGCCCAAGTCCGCGCGGTTGTCCTCGAAAGGCATCGCCTGTGAAGCGTTTGGCCTTGGCCTGGCCGAGCAGCCGCCTCCTAGCGCGTTTGGCAGCCGCGGTCGCTCGCCTGGAGGCCCGCGATGGCAGAGTCCAGGCTTCCCTCAGCCAGGGAGGCCGCAGACAGCCTCAACCGTCAGCATGATGCCTGGAACGACGTCAGGCGGTGCGTCCAAGGCTGCAACACAAGTCAATTGTTGCCTTTATTGTTGCCTCGCCTCACGCCTCTGAGGAGGAGTCGTCGTTTGATAGTGCCTGCTTGAATGACGGTGGATGACGGTGACGTGATGCAATGAAGCAAGCACTGCAAGGCTGTTGCGCTGATGCACACAGCCTGCTGCGCAGCAGGACCGCGGAGCAGCGGGCGCAGCGGGCTCCCAGTGATGCTATGATGGGAGCGCACTCCGAGGTGCGCGAGGCCGAGGTCCAGCTCACACACTCGGCCCCTGGGCGTGCAGCCTGGAGCTGCACGCCTGAAAGCTGTGCTTTTTATGCCCTGGAAGTCATGCACCCAGCCGCCCTGGGCGCTGCGGCTAGGCACCTGGACTGTGTTACAGATGTCGCGCATCCCCTCTACAGTCAGTAGGCGTGCGCTGTGTGACTGGCTTGTTTTTGTGAGGATGCGGCCACGCAGCTAGCGCCGCCGCCGCCGCCACCGCCGCCGGACGAGGTGTGCGGGGCGCCAGCACTTCATGGGCATGGGTCTTTCTGCTCGCTGCTTCACCTTTTCATCATCTCACCTGCCGGCTTTGGCTCGGCATGCAAGATGGCCCCAGGCGCCGCGGCAGGTGCCCTGGCCGCTGCGACCTCCCGCCTGGTATATATTTGGCTGGCATGTGCCGCTCGTGCACTAGGTGCAGGCCCAGCACCTCCAGGTGATGGCCGTGTGTGCTTGTAGCGCATGCACCCGACAGGCATGGGCGCTGCGGCTTGGCGCCCGGGGCTTGATGCGCCGTCACGGACCCTGCGGCGGCCCAGCTTGCGCACGCGCTGCTGTTAACATGGGCGCCGCTGTGTGCAGGCTTCTGAGGCGCCCACGGACACAACGCTCGACCCAGTGCCTGAGGTGCGGCCCCCCAGCACTCACGCGCCTGCCTCTGCTCCAGGCTGTCATGCCGCGCAGCTGCTCTGCCTTGTACGAGCATGTGCCCATGAGCGCATGTCCACACGGGGCCGCCGCAGGCCCCACGCCGGGCCTGCATGCGCATGCGCTGCTGTCAACATGGGCGCCCCTGTGTGCGGGCTCCTCAGGCGCCCGGCTCTGCGGCGGACGGCGCGCTGGCGGAGCAGCAGCGAGCCGCCAACAGCGGCCGGGCCACCGCACGGCTGCCGGAAGCTCGCCAGCGTGCGCGTCCCACACCGCCCGACCCCGCTGTGCCTGTAAGAATGAATAACAGTGCGCGGCCGCATGCCGCGCTGGCTGCCTGGGGGGCCAGCGGCTGTGCCTGCTGCGGCGCGCTTTCGGGCCTGTGACACGGCCTTTAGGTCAGGGTCCTGCATGCAGTGCCGTGTGCCTTTGCAGTGCAAAATGGTGAAATTTGCACGCAGCAGGTGGTAGTTGCGTGCGGCTGTTCACATGGCGGGCTGCCAGGGCGGCTGCTCTGTGCCGTGCATGAGAGCTGCCCAGCAGGTCTGGCGCATGTGCATGCTTGGTTGTGGCAGCGCCTGTGGTGACGCGGGGCGACCGCGGGCGCGCAGGCGAGCCTGTGGCGGCGTGCGCGGCTGAAGCCGCGCTCGGCCAGGGGCCGGAGGGCGCGCCGCCGGCCATGCCGGGCGGCATGGAGGGCGCAGGCTCTCGGGGCGACGCTCGGGCCGAGGAGTCCCAGGAGTACCGCGCTGGGCTCGCCGCCGCCTATGCGCGGATTGAGCAGTATGGCCCTTGGAGGGCATTTATCCGGGAGGCGGAGGCCTGGCTGGCGCAGTGCTGCCAGCGCACGCGCCAGGACTGCCTGCCAGGGCATGTTACGGCCTTCATGGAGGCCGTGTTTGTGCCAGGGCACCAGGACGCCAGGTCCGCCAGCGGGGCGCCCTGCTGCGCGCCGCGCACTGTGGAGCGGGCGCTGAGCCGCCTGATGGTGTGGTTCAAGGGGGCGGGCCGCACCAAGCCGTGGGCCCTGCTGGCAGAGTCCTCTGTGCAGTGCTGCAACCCTGTGGTCAGCCAGGAGGTCATGGTCTGGCAGATGGCGCACGAGCACTCTGTTGTCACTGGCACGGACGTCTTCATGCCGCCCGCCGCGCCGACCACCGCAGCGGCTGGGGCGGCTGCGGGAGCAGGGGGCCGGCGCAGTGGGGCCCAGCAGGGGGGCGGCGCGGCAGCGGCGGGGCCCGGGCAGGGCGGCTCAGCGGGGCCGGGGCTGGGCGGCGCGGCGGGGCAGGGACAGGGCGGCGCGGCGGCGGCAGGGTCTGCGCAGGGCGCCGCGGCGGGGCGCCGGCAGAGGCACTTGGCGGCGGCGGCGCTGGGGTTCACGCAGGGCGCGGCGGCGGCGGCGGCGCGGCCTGCGCGGCGCGCCGCGGTGCGGCCTGGGGAGGGCGGCGCCGGCGACGCGGTGACTGATGCAGAGTATATGCAATCTCTTGCAGAGATGGAGGCCGAGCTGGGCGGGCGGGGGCGGCCCGCGGAGGCCGCAGTGCCGCCACCGCAGCAGGCGGAGGCGGGCCAGGCACGGCCGGCGCCGGAGCCCATGCGCCCGGCGCAGCCGCCGCCGCGGGCGCGCCGCCGGGGGCAGGCTGCCGCGGCGGCCGGCGCGTCGCGCGTGCGGGCGGCCGGGGACGGCGGTGCGCGCCCTGCCCTGCGCGCCTGGCCGCCGGCCAGCCCAGGCACTGCGCGCAGAGCGCGGGTGCCGCGCCTGCATGCCTGCTGATGAGCCTGCTACGAGACGCTTGCCTGGCAAAGCGACCCTGACACAGCGAGTGCACTGCCTGCCCAGCCCTGCGCATGACAGCTTGCGGGCGCGCCACTGCCGTGGTGGATGTGGTGGTCTTCAGGGACCTGTGCATGCATTGCGCCGCCGGCACCAGAGGTGGCGCGCGTGCAGGGGCGCTCGAGGCGCAGACCAAGTCCCTGCAAGACGCGCAGCTGGCCACTCATGGCAACCGGGAGGGTGCGCCCTCTCACAACACAGTGCTTTGGCCCTGGGCCGTGTCAGCCCGGTGAGAATGCGGCTCCCAACATTACCATACACCAGGGTCGAGGCTGCGTGCTCTCGCTCCTCTGGCAAGCTCGCGAGTGCGCCAGGCGCTGCCACAGGCAGAGGCCCAGCGCCGTGCCACAAGCAAGACAGCATGCATCCTCTGGTGGCTCACGTGCCCGGGACGCGCTTGGCCGCAGGCATGGCAGAGGCGGAGGAGCACGCCTGACTGCGCATACGCAGCAAACCGCAAGCGTCGGCCGCGCGCAGCCCTAGGACGTACTTTGAGCGGGGTGCTCGCGGCCCGTCTTGAGCAGGGCGGGGTGCTGTTTGGCGCTAAAATCTAGGAAAATTGCGGCAATTTCAAGCGAACTTGGCGCGTGTCTTGATGCCACACTTGGTGGCACATCATGTTTCTGTTTTGACCTGCCTTGTGGCCATGTCTTGTGCTAACATGCAGCGGTTGCTCTTAAGGTTCTTGACGCTCACCACCTTGTAAACGGCAGTGCCATGTGCCTTTGCAGTGCAAAGTGTGCAGCTTGCATGCAGCAGGTGGTTGTTGCATGCGCAGTTCACATATTGGGCTGCCAGGGTTGCTGTTCTGTGCCATGCATGAGAGCTGGTCTGCATGAGAGCAGGTCTGGAGCATGTGCATGCTCTGCTCTGGCAGCGCCCGTGATGACGCGGGGCGGCTGCGGGCGCGCAGGCGAGCTCAAGGCGGCGGCAATGGTAGAGGGCGCGCTCGACAGTGGCACGACGATGCGCTGCGGGCCGCTCCGGGCGTCGGGGAGGGCGCGGGCCCACAGCGCATCGTCCAGCCACTCGTCGAGCACGTCCTCTTCCATTGCCGCCGCCTTGAGCTCGCCCGCGCGCCCACCGCCGGCCCGCGTCACCCCTGCTCTGCTCTGGCAGCGCGGTGGTGGCTCGCCGCCGCCACCGCCGCCGCCGCCGCAGCCGCTGCCGCATGAGGTGCGCGGGGCGCTGGCACTTCCACGGGCGTGGGTCCCTTGGCTTGCTGCTTCACCTTGTCATCCTCTGACCTGCTGGGTTTTGGCTCGGCATGCAGGGGTGGCCCCATGCGCCGCGGCTTGGCGCCCCGGCTGCTGCGACCTCTTGTTTGGCACGTGTTTGGCTGGCATGTGCCGCTTGTGTACTGGGTGTGCAAGCCCAGCCCCTCGCAAGTGTTGGCCGCATGTGCTTGTGGCGCACGCACCCAACGAGCAGGAGCGCCTGGGCCGGAGGCGTCGCCGCGGACTCCGTGCCGGGCCTGCATGCGCATGCGCTATTGTTTACATGATCGCCTCGGTGTGCAGGCTCCTCACGCGCCCGGCAGGCGAGCCTCCAGCAGCCACGCGGCGACCTGGTTGCTGTTGGCGACTCGCGGATGCTCCGCCAGCATGTCGTCCGCCGCAGAGCCGGGCGCCCCAGTGTGCCCCAGCGTCCAGGGCACCCCAGTGTGCCCTAGTGCCCAGCTCTGCGGCGGACGACATGCTGGCGGAGCAGCCGCGAGACAGCATCAGCGACCAGGCCGCCGCGTGGCTGCCGGAGCCTCACCTGCGTACGCGTCCCGCCCCACGCGACCCTGCTGTGCCTGTGAAATCTTCAACAGTGCGCAACTGCATCTCATGCCAGCTGCCCAGGGGCAGGCAGCTGGGCCTGCTGCGGCCCGCTTGTTGGGCCGTGACATGGCCGCTAGGTCAGGGTCCACATGCAGTGCCGCGTGCCTTTGCAGTGCAAGATGTGCAAGTCACACACAGCAGGTGGGTGTTGCATGCAGCCGTTCACATGGGGGCTGCTAAGTATGATGTTGTGTGCCATGCATGGGAGCTGCCCAGCAGTCTGGAGCGTGTGTATGCCTGGCCCTCTCAACGGCCGTGGTGATGCGCGGGGCGGCCGCGGGCGCGCAGGCGAGCTTGAGGCGGCTGCGTGCAAGGTAGATGCCGCGCGCGACGAGAGGCTGGAGGGCGCGCTGCTAGCCATGCAGGTGCGCCAGGGAGGGCGCCCGCTCTCGGGGGCAACGCTCGGAGCGCTGCGCATCACGCCCCGGTGGACCAAGAGGAGGCGCCGGGCGAGGCGCGGGCACGGGTGGTGCGGGCAGGGGTCGTGTAGGTTGGGGTCGCGAAGCAGTGCAACCGGAGCCAGCCTGCTGGCTGCACATGCTGCTGAAGACAGCGCATGAGGCGGGCCAGCTGATCGACGACGATTGCTTTGCGGCGTGGGGGCCAGACTCGGGTCAGTGCAGGCCGGCGACTGCCACGGGTTGGGACGTGGCCGCCTAAGTGGAAGATACGGGCATCTCGAATGGCGAGGGCGCCGAGCCTGGCGGCGCACGCTGCTGCATGGCAGGCACCGCTCAGGACTACGTATGGGCCCTTTGCGATGGTTTGGCGCTGATGGGCCGCCGCTACCCGTGGACTCAGGAGGCAGAGGCCAGAGGCTTCCGCAGGGCTGCAACCCCGCGCTGCGACATCGCAGGGTTGCAGCTCTGCGTCAGACCCATGTCCTCTGCCTCCTGAGTCCACGGGTACCGGCGGCCAATCAGCGCCAAACCTGGCAAAGACCGAGTCCATCGCCCTTTGCGGTGCCGAGGCAGCGTGCGCTGCCAGGCTCGTCGCCCTCACCAATCCAGACACCCGTATTTCCAAAAAGGCGGCCTCGTCCCAATCCGTGGCAGTTTAGCTGGCGCGCACTGACCCGAGTCTGTCGCTCACGCGGCAAAGCGTGCCAGCCACCGTTAATCGGCTGGCCCGCCCGCTGCGCAGTCACCAGCACCTGGTGCAGCTATCGGGGCCGCTCCATGCATTGCTCCGCAACCCCATCCGCACCCCCGATCTGCACACCTGTGCCTGCACCACGTCTGGCGCCTCTGTCTTGGTCCATCGGGGCGTGATGCGCAGCATATCGCCGGGGCGCAGCTGGAGCTCGGGAAACAGCTTGGAGAAAGCACTGCTCACGTCTATGAGCGTGTCTGGGGATGCTAGTATGGGGGTTGCAGAGTGCTGGTGCTGTCGGCTGAGACAGCTACGTTCGACTGTGCGGGCGATACATATTCCCTGGCGCAGCAGGCGTACATAGTGTCCCTACCCAGTGCACCCCAGTGCAAAGAGCATCCCGGGGGCTTGTGGTGCGCGGTGGCTACCCTGGAAGCAAGATGCAGCATGTCATGATCATGCGTAATCCAAGAGTTCGATCCCGTGCATCAGCAAATAGGCGCCGCAAAGCAGGGCATCCAGCTGATTATAACGTAGTTGGCGAAGGGCGCTGACGTTGCACGCACAAGCCCTGCTGGGCAGGCAACGGGCGCCTTCTGCTGCGCGCCACGCTGCAGCGCAACTATATCAGTTATGTGGGTGGCCTGCTCAGTACAACTGTCAACATGTCTGTGGAGGAACTCAGGTTCACAGATTTATTTTCCAATTAAGTCGAGCCGCGGCGCCCGCTCTGGGACTTTTATACTACAGCAAGTGTGCTTACCCAGTACCATTCTTCAAAGCCAACAGTGGAGGCCTGCATGCCTGTACATGTGTGCAGGGCAGGGCAGCCTGCAAGCATACGTGTAAGCAGCAGCCCTCAGCTGTCGCTATACCCTTCGGCCTGTCTGGCGGCGCCGGCTAGCAGCCCGGTGACATGCCGGGCCCCAGCATTCTCACCTTACTAGGTCCAAGGCGGTTGAAAGCGGCAGGAGTCCGGTGGCATTCCAGTGTGTCTACAACGTCAGTCCAGTCAAAAGCTCACCTCCTGGAGTATGGCATCCTAGCATGCCGTACTGTTCATTTACTCATAATCTAATCATGCTAGCCCCAATCTATCCCCATGGTTGTTACAGCCTTGCTGTTTATTCACCGCACGATGACCAGCCCTATTCAGGGTAGCACCAGCAAGACAGGATGGCCTGCTCCACCAGGTTGAGGCATATCACGCATGGTGGCTAACCAGAGCTGGGTGGAAGCGTAACCGGCCCCACCGCCCTTTTATCTCACTTTTGCAGATGGTGCTGGTTGAGGATGGCTTGCTGGACGCAGCTCCTGGCGCAGCCTGCACTGGTTGCTTCCTCACAGCTCTGGCTCGCTTCCAGGGATGATGTGTACTTAAGCTGCTAATCAGGCGCACTGCGCCCAGCGAGCGCTGAAGTCAGAGTTCATCAAGCCCTGGAGGAATGTGGGCAGTTTGAAGTGCCCGTGGTGTATAATATCATAAGCAATGGTTTAAATAGCAGCTTTTTTGCGTCACCGCTTCACCTCTGTGAACGTTTTTGCCTTGGAGGCCCGAGTCTGCGCAGTCGTCCTCGAAAGGCATCGCCATTGAAGCGTTTGACACTGGCCTGGCGAGCAGCCGCCTCTTAGCGCCTCCAAAAGCCGTTGCCGCTCGCCGGGAGGCCCGCGATGGCAGATTCCAGGCTTCCCTCAGCCAGGGAGGCCGCAGACAGCCTCAACCGTCAGCACGATGCATGGAACGACGTCAGGCGGTACATCCAAGGCTGCAACACAAGTCGATTGTTGCTTTTATTGTTGCCTCGCCTCACGCCTCTGAGGAGGAGCTGTCCGTCGTGTCAGTGACTGCTAGAATGCAGGTAGAGCGCTGGCAAACAGGACACATGTTCACGAAAGGCATCAGCACTACTGCCAGGCTGTTGCGCTGACACGCACAGCCTGCTGCGCAGCAGGACCATGGAGCAGCGGGCGCAGCAAGCTCTGAATGGCGCCGCATTTGGAGTGCAGCCCGAGGTGCGCGAGGCCGAGGTCCAGCTCACACACTCCGGCCCAGGGCGGGCTTCAGGCTCTAACCTATGGGCTGCGTGCCCTTGGGGTCACGCACCCAGGCCCCAGCGGCCCTGGGCGCTGCGGCTAGGCGCCTGGACTGCGGATGCAGATGTCTCGCGTCCCGTCCACTGGCAGTTGGCATGCGCTGTGTCACGGGCATGTCTTGTGAGCGTGCGGCCACGCCGCCGCCGCCGCCGCCGCCGCCGCTGCCGGGCGAGGTGTGCGGGGCGCAAGCACTTCATGGGCATGAGTCTTTTGGCTCGCTGCTTTACCTTGTCATCATCTTATCTGCTGGCTTTGGCTCTGCATGCAAGATGGCCCCAGGCGCCGCGCATTGGTGCCCGGGCTGCTGCAACCTCCGATCTGGCATACGGTTGGCTGGCATGCGCCGCTCGCGCACTGGGTGTATGGGCCCAGACCCTCAAAGTGTTGGCCGCAATGTGCTTGTGGCGCACGCGCCCAACAGGCATGGGCGCTGCGGCTTGGCGCCTGGGGCTTGAGGCGTTGACGCGCAACCCGCGGCAAGCCTGCTTGCGCACGCGCTGCCATTGACATAGGCGCCCCTTTGTGCAGGCTCCCGAGGCGTCCGCGGACATGACGCTCGACCCAGTGCCTGAGGTGCGCCCGTCCCCAGCAGCTCACGCGCCTGCCATTCTGCTCCAGGCTGTCACGCCATGCAAGCTGCTCTGCCTGAACACGGACATGTTCCCCTAGGCGCATGTCCACTTGGGCGCCGCCGCAGTCCACGCGCCGGGCCCGCATGCGCATGCCCTGCTGTTAATGTGGGCGCCCCTGTGTGCAGGCTCCTCAGGCGACCGGCTCTGCTGCGGCGGACGGCATGCTGGCGGAGCAGCCACGACTTGTAAACAGCGACCGGGCGGCGGCAGGGTTTGCGCAGGGCGCCGCGGCGGGGCGCCGGCAGAGGCACTCTCGGGGCGGCGGCGGCGCTGGGGTTTGCGCGAGGCGCCGCGGCGGCAGCCGCGCGGCCTGCGCGGCGCGCCGTGGTGACGGATGCAGAGTGTGTCGCTGAGATGGAGCTTAAATTTGGCGGGCAGGGGTGGCCCCGCGGGCCGGCCGCAGTGCCGCCCCCGCAGCAGGCGGAGGCTGGGCAGGCGCGGCTGGCGCCGCAGCCCGTGCGCCCGGCGCAGCTCCTGCCGCGGGCGCGCCGCCCGGGGCAGGCGGCCGCGGCGGCTGGCGCGTTGCGCGCGTGGGTGGCTGCGGGCGGCGGTGCGCGCGTCGCCCTGTGCACCTCGCTGCCGGCCAACCCAGATGTTGCCAGCAGAGCGCGGGTGCCGTGCCTGCATGCTGGCTGATGAACTTGCTGTGAGAGGCTCGCAGGGGACCAAGGCAAATGCGCGCGCGCGTGACCGCGCGTGGCCAAGCGTGCAGGGGTCGCGGGCGGCCCAAGCGGCAGCGGCGCCGAGGAGGACCTCGCGCCTGGCGGCGCGACCGGGCCGCCTGCGCCGCCGCCCATCTGGCTCACGCCGGCGGTGATGTTCGACTTTGTGGACAAGTTCCGCAGCACGCAGGCGCTGGCCATTCGGCTCGAGGAGAGTAAAAGAAAAATTGAGCAATTGAATAACACAGTCGAGCAGCAGGAAGCCCGCCTGCGTGCGCGCCCCGCCTCGGTCGGCTCTAGCGTGCGCATGAGCGTCCTGGCAGGGCGCAGCACCTTCGCGGTTGCTGCGCGCTTGCCCAGTGGTCGTGCGCTGCAGCATGGCCGCGACGCGCGCCAGCAATGCTCCGTCCTTGGTCCTGGTGGTCTGCTGCTTTTATCTGGGCCGCCTCACTGCTGCTGCCCAACAGCTGGGCGCCTGATTATAAGCCTGGCAAAGCGAGTGTGCTGTCTGCCACAGCTCCGTGGATGGCGGCTTGCGGGCGCGCCACTGCCGTGGTGGACGTGGTGGTCCTCAGGGACCTCTGCATGCATTTGCGCCATCGGCACCAGAGGTGACGTGCGCGCCGCAAGGCGCGTAGGGGCGCTCGAGGCACATCAACACCATGCAGGGTGTGCTGGTGGCCATGTACAACGACGGGGAGGGTGCGCACTTTCACAACACAGTGCTTTTGCCCTGGCCGAGTCAGCCTGGTGAGAGTGTGGCTCCCAACACTGCCATACACCAGGGTCGAGACTGCATGCTCACGCTCTTCTGGCAAGCTCGCGAGTGCGCAGAGGCGCTGACACAGGCAGAGGCTCAGTGCTATGCCACAAGCAAGACGGCGTGCATCCTCTGGTGGCTCACGTGTCGAGGACGCGCTCGGCGGCAGACGCAATCTGGGCGGAGGAGCACGCCTGACTGCGCGTACGCAGCACCGCGTGCGTCGGCCGCGCGCACCTGCAGGACGCAATACACAAGAAAGACTCTCGCACAAGCGGGGCTGCTCGTGGACTGTCTTGAGCAGGGCGGGGTGCAGTCTGTCCGTGTGCAGGACAGGGCTGCCAGCAGGCATAATTGAGAGGCCTGTGGGGCCTAACTGCCCCATCTGCCAGCCATGCAGCATGCCAGACTTGCATGGGTCTTAAGCAGCATGGGCAGCGGTGTGTGGATGCAGTGCGGGCGCTTCTGCAAAAGCAGATGCGCGGTGGTGGACACGTGTGGTGCTGCAACGCTGTTGTGTAAGCATAGGGATTAGACAGACGTGCAAGGTAAACCTTCATGTTGCTGCCAGAAACAGGACCACAGCCACATGGCTCTTGAGAGGCAAGAAGGGCAGAAGCGCGGCGTGCCCTGCACAGTGTCTGCTTCGCAGGGAGCCATTGCCTTGACGGGCTCCACCCTCACGCCGGGGTTGTTCGCGAAGAGCTCCGTCTGGTGACGTGGTTGGGCAGGTGCCGTAGCCACATTCCCCTCTTCACCTCCTTGCGCAGCGCACATGCCCCAGCCGGCCAGGACTCTGCAGGGCAGCTGCACCCAGCATGGCATAAGCATGCCAAACCAACCTCAACCGTCAGGTAGCCCTTCCAAACAGCGCACCTCTCAGGAGGACCGGATGCAGCAGGGGCTCTCCTGCATGAGCACAGATGGCACACCAGGGCATCAGGCATGGCAGGGGCAGGCGGGGCGAGGGCACAGTATGTGGCCGGTGCTCGTGTCAGTGGGACGTGTCACCTGCCAGCATGCACGCATGTCCAGTGCCAGGTACTGCCAGTGCATGCTTGCCATGTGACGGAATGGCTGCATGCATGCTTGCAGCTCGTGCAACAGCCCATGGCCGGCGCTTGCTTGCATGCTTGTGCATGCAAATGCCTCTGATGTTGGTGCGCCTGCTGGTGCGCGCTTCATGTCTTGCCGCTTGCTGCTGGCAGGCATGCATGATACACGCGTACTGCTTGTCTGCTTGCTTCGCTGGGTCCATGCAGTGAAAGATGCAAGTCCTTGGATGGTGTTAGGGATGTCCACAGGGTATTTGAGGTGCAGCTGCCAGCTTGCTCCAGTTGCATCAAGCATCGCCTTTGCTGGCGTTCAGCCTAAGCCTAAGCGTGCAGCCGCCTCTACGCGTGCTTGGCAGCCGCTGTCGCTCGCCTGGAGGACCGCAGTGGCAAGTCCTGGCTCCCCTCAGCCGGGCAGGACGCAGATAGCCTCGGCGGTTGGCGCAATGCCTGGAACGACGTCAGGCGGTGCGTCCAAGGCTGCAGTACACCTCAAGCCCTTGGGCTTTTTGTTTGTATCAGTGACTGCTTATGTAAGTGGCAAAGCGCTTGTGAGTAGATCACATGATCCCGCAGTGAGTCAGCAGTACGTGGCTTTTGCACTGACGCGCACAACCTGCTGCGCAGCGTTGTTGAGGAGCAGCAGGCGCACAGTTGCGCCGTGTCTGGAGTGCAGTCCAAGGTGCGCAAGGCCGCCTGCAGCTCACACACTTGGCCCCTGGGTGTGCAGCCCCGGCCCTCAAAGCTATGGGCTGTGCGCACTTCGCTTTATGCACTCAGCTGCCCTGTGCGCTGCGGTTTGGCACCTGATATGTGAATGCAAACGTCGCCCATCCCATCATTTGGCATATCTCAGTTGGCATAGCATGTAAGGGGCGGGGGGGCCAGCACGTCATCTTTTGGCTCGCTGCTTCACCTTGACATCCTCTTGCCTGCCCGCTTTGGCTCTGCGTGCGCGATGGCGCCAGGCGCCGCGGCTTGGATTGCAAGCAGAGCGCGGGTGCCGCGCCTGCATGCCTACCCTCTCCCTGCCCTGTACCCTGTGGCTGATCAGTCTACTGTGAGAGGCTCGCAGAGGCGCCGACGACGCATGCGCGCGCGCCGCTGACCGCGCGTGGGCAAGCGCGCAGCGGCCGCGGGCGGCCCGGGCGGCAGCGCCGCCAGCGTGGACCGCGCGACCGGCGGCGCGGCCGGGCCGCCTGCGCAGCCCGCGCCGCAGATCACGCCATTTGTGCTCTCCCAGTTTGCGGCCAAGTTCCACGGGACGGAGGCCCTGGCCGCGAGGCTCGAGGCGTGCGAGGCGGACGTGGAGCAGCTCAACGCCGCCAACCAGGAGCTCAAGGCAACCGTTGACATGCTGGTCACCCGCCTGCGTGCGCGCCCCGCCTCTGTCTGCTCAACCGCGCCTGTGAGCATCCTGGCAGGGCACAGCAGCATCGCGGTTGCCGGGCGCTTGCCCGATGGTCATGCGCCTAAGCATGGCCGCGACGAGACCCAGCAATGCTCCTGCCATGGTCTCAGTGTCCTGCTGCTTGCACCCAGGCGCCCAGCTGTGGGCAGCAGCAGTGGGGCGCCCCAGATTAGAAGCAGAACACCGGGACCATGGCAGGAGTGTTGCTGGCGCGCGCCACGGCCATGCTTAGGCGCATGACCATCGGGCAAGCGTGCGGCAACCGCATTGGTGCTGTGCCCTGCTAGGACGCTCACAGGCGCGGTTGAGCAGACAGAGGGCGGGCGCGCACGCAGGCGGGTGACCAGCATGTCAACGGTTGCCTTGAGCTCCTGGTTGGCGGCGTTGAGCTGCTCCACGTCCGCCTCGCACGCCTCGAGCCTCGCGGCCAGGGCCTCCGTCCCGTGGAACTTGGCCGCAAACTGGGCGAGCACATACGGCGTGAGCTGCGGCGCGGGCTGCGCAGGCGGCCCGGCCGCGCCGCCGGTCGCGCGGTCCACGCCGGCGGCGCTGCTGCCCGGGCCGCCCGCGGCTGCTGCGCGCTTGCCCACGCGCGGTCAGCGGCACGCGCGTGCGCGCTTGTCGGCGTCCCCGCCGGCCCCACACAGCAGGTTTGTCAGGCCGCATGCAGGCGCGGCACCCGCACTCTGCGATCAAGTTCTGGGCTGGCCGGCGGCCAGGCACGCAGTGGTGGCGGCGCGCGCACCGCCAGGCGTGGATCCCTCCTGCCGGCCAGGGGCGGCGAGCCGATGCGCATTGCCGCACTGCACGGCCGCGCGCTTCTCGGGTCGGCTGCCCTCGCCAGCGCTGCCCTCGCCGGCGGCCTCGGCCTCGCCAGTCGAGGCGCGCTGCTTGCGGGGGCGGACGTGGGTGCAGGGCGGCCCCGCTGCCTTGCCCAGCACAATCCCCAGCGCCGCCGCCGTCGCCGCACGGCTCTGCACGGGGCCCGTGTCTGCCGCGCCGCCGCCCTGCTGGGATAGGGCGGCCGCGCCGCCCTGCGGCGCGC
>JAABUY010002841.1_pt1 | contig 19981 bp, 22 predicted proteins | sample 5560271 | NCBI WGS metagenome assembly JAABUY01 (sample SAMN10711886, study PRJNA513374) | rock metagenome | isolation source: Antarctica rocks | place: Antarctica: Victoria Land, University Valley
CCTCAAGCCGGAGGCGGTCAGATGCCGAGACGGCAATCGAAATTCCTGTTCGCATGCGCCAGACTCACACGCGAAACGACAAACCGGAATCCCAAAACGGACTCAACCCTCAGATTTCGTCCACTAGGACCTTGAGACCGTGTCTCGCGGGCTCGGGGTCACGGCGGCGACGCTAGTCTAAGCAGATAGTGCATACCACCAGCAGCATGACATGCGCCAATGCCGCGGCACTCGGTTCCCCCTCGCGTTTGGATCGCCGATACGGGCTACTTCTTGAGGTCGTTGAGGTAGTGCCAGAACTGAGTGCGGCAGTGGGAGCGGCGCCACTCGACGGCATTGCCGTCCAACGCGAGCGCAAGGCGGTCGATCGCGATCAACGGCTCGCCCGGCTCCGCTTCCAGCAAATCCATTTGGCGTTGACCCGCAAGCGCCGCTTTCAAGCGCTCGGTGGCGCGGGCGACCGTGAGGCCGTACTCGGTCGCGTAAAGGGCGTAGAGGTTGTTGGGGAGGTTCTCGCGGCGCTCCAGACCGGGGAAGAGCGCGCCGGGGACAAGGATCCATTCGTGGATGCAGGGCTGGCCTCCCATCGAGCGCACCCGCTCGATGGAGATCACCGCGGCACCGCGGGCGACCCCGAGACGCGCCGCGGCCTCCTCGTCCGCCCGCGCCGACTCGACCGAGACCACCCGGCTGTCCGGCAAGCATCGCTCGCCGCTGTCCGGCACCAACCTGAAGAACTGGAACAGGATGCGTTCCTCGTCCTGACGCACGACGAAGGTGCCTCGGCCCTGTCGGCGGACCAGCAAGTTCTGCGACGTCATCTCGTCCAAGGCCTTGCGCACCGTACCGGAGCTGACGCCGAGTTCGGCCGCGATCTCCGGCTCGCTCGGCAGGAGTTGGCCCGGCGCCCAGCCCCCGTCGCCGATGCGCCCGAGCAGGGTCTCCTTCACCTGACGATACAGAGGTTTGTAGCTTGGCAACGTGGAGCCTCGGGCTGGGCCCCCCGGATCCCGATCGCCGTCCCCCGCGAGTCCACCATTCCGTCGATTGACACTCATATCTGATATCTTATAGATGACTGGATTCGCAAATGTAAGGAGGCGTACATGGGGGTTCCCCACCTTCTCGTGCACGATCACAAGGACTCGGTCGGCGTCGTCGTGGTCGAGGGTCTCAGAGCCGATACCGATATGCTCTGCGTGGTGACGCACGACAATTCCGATTTCCGGCTCACCTCCAAGCACCACATTCCGATCGGCCACAAGGTCGCGCTCAAGGACATCAGGACCGGTGACACGATCTGGAAGTATGGCCAGGACATCGGCAAGGCGGTTGCCGAGATCCAGCAAGGCGAGCATGTGCATACCCACAACGTCAAGACAAAGCGGTGGTGAGGGAACGATGTCTGAACAGTCTATGATCAATCACGAGACGACCTCAGCTTTCGTCGGCGGGGCTCCCGACCAATTCACCACCGGGGCCCTTCCGTCGAGGCGAGCATCCGCGGACTACAAGGCCGCCGCCTTCATGGGTTGGCGTCGTGAGAACGGACGTGTCGGGGTCCGCAATCATGTCGTCCTGCTGCCCCTCGACGATCTGTCGAACACCGTTTGCGAGACCGTCGCCCACTCGGTCAAGGGCACGCTCGCGCTGCCCCACGCCTATGGGCGTCTGCAATTCGGTGAGGATCTCGAGCTCCATTTCCGCACGCTCATCGGCATCGGATCGAACCCCAACGTCGCGGCCGTGATCGTCATCGGGATCGAGGACCAGTGGACCAACCGCGTCGTCGAGGGCGTCGCCAAGACCGGCAAACCGGTGCTCGGCTACGGCATCGAGGGGCACGGTGACATTGCCACGATCGCCAGGGCGAGCTACCAGGCCAAGCGCTTCCTGCAATGGGCGACCGAACTGCCCCGGGAGGAATGCCCCATCTCCGACCTGTGGGTCTCGACGAAGTGCGGGGAGTCGGACACGACGACCGGGCTCGCCTCCTGCCCCACGGTCGGCAACATGTACGACAAGCTGATCCCATACGGTATCTATGGCTGTTTCGGGGAAACCTCCGAGATCACGGGTGCGGAGCACCTCGCCAAGGCGCGGGCTGCCAGCCCAGAGGTCGCGGAAAAATGGTTCAAGATCTGGCAGGCCTACCAGGACGACGTTATCGAGGCGCATAAGACGGACGACCTGTCCGACAGCCAGCCCACCAAGGGCAACATCGTGGGCGGGCTCACGACCATCGAGGAGAAGGCGCTCGGCAACCTCGAGAAGATCGGTCGTGAGTGCACCTATATCGACGCTCTCGAGCCGGCGGAAGCGCCGGCCAAGGGGCCCGGCCTCTACTTCATGGACACGTCCTCGGCGGCGGCGGAATGCGTGACCCTGATGGCGGCCGCGGGCTATGTGGTGCACACCTTCCCGACCGGCCAGGGCAATATCATCGGCAATCCGGTCGTGCCCGTGATCAAGATCACCGGCAATCCCAAGACGGTTCGTACCATGGGCGAGCACATCGATGTCGACGTCTCGGGTGTCCTGCGCCGCGACATGACGCTCGAGCAGGCCGGCGACGCCCTGATCGACATGGTGGTCCGCACGGCGAACGGTCGCCTCACGGCCGCGGAATCACTTGGTCATCGCGAGTTCGTGATGACCAAGTTGTACCGCAGCGCCTGAGCGGTTGCGGTCCACCTCGGAACGGAACACGGCGGTTCACCCTACGGGGCTGCCCGTGTTTCGATGATCGTCGCTCGTCTCCGGCGGCGGGTTCTGCGGGAAGCGATCTGCCATGTCGACGAACATGATGACGGCTGGTGAGGCGGAAGCCCTCGTCGCGCGCGCTCTCGTCCGCTGCAGGACGAGCGAGCGCAATGCGCGGAGCGTGGCGCGCGCCCTCGTCCGGGCCGAAGCCATCGGGCTCAAGGGGCACGGGCTTTCTCGCGTCGCCAGCTACGCCGCGCAGGCGAAGAACGGCAAGATCGACGGACATGCGACGCCGGCCGTCACGCGTCCGAAGCCCGCGGTGGTCGCCATCGACGCTGCCAACGGCTTCGCATTTCCGGCGCTCGACGCCGCGGCCGGTACCTTACCCGAGGTCGCCCGCGCGCAAGGCGTCGCGGTCGGGGCGATCCGGCGTTCGCACCATTGCGGCGCCGCCGGCCTGCCCGTGGAGGCACTGGCGGAGGCCGGCCTCGTGGCACTTTTGTTCGCTAATACGCCGGCCGCGATGGCGCCGTGGGGCGGCCGGACGGCGGTCTTCGGGACCAACCCGATCGCCTTCGCGTGCCCGCGTCCGGGCCGCGAGCCGATCGTCGTCGACCTGTCCCTGTCCAAGGTGGCGCGGGGTAATATCGTGGCGGCCAGGCAGCAAGGCACAGCCATCCCGGAAGGCTGGGCGGTCGACGCCGAAGGGCGCCCTACCACAGATCCCGACTTGGCCTTGAAGGGCAGCATGGTGCCGCTCGGGGATGCGAAAGGCACGGCCCTCGCCCTGATGGTCGAGCTTCTCGCCGCCGGGCTCACGGGTTCGAACTACGCGGCACACGCCTCGTCGTTCCTCGACGACAAGGGCGGTCCGCCCGGGACGGGGCAACTGATCGTGGCCTTCGACCCTGAGTCCATCGGCGGCGCCGGAGCGCTTGAGCGGTTCGAGGCTCTCGTCCAGGCGATCGAGGAACAGCCGGGCGCGCGCCTTCCCGGCGGGCGACGGACCGCGTTGTGGCGTCAAGCGCTGGAACAGGGGATCGCCGTGGAGGCCCAGATGGCCCGGACGATCGAAGCGCTCTGAAGGAGCAGCATCAAGGGAGAATTCCGATGATCGCGCGACGGGAATTTTTACAGCGGAGCGGCTTGGCGGCACTGGCAGTCGGTAGCGGGGCCGTAGGCGGCGCGGGTCAAGCCTTGGCCGATGCCGTGGCGCTTCCATTCGGCAACGGCGAACGCCCGCTGGTGTCTTACCCGGGCAAGCGTCCCTTGGTTCGTCTGACGAGCCGCCCGCCGCAGCTCGAGACTCCGTTCTCGGTCTTCAACGAGGGCCCGATCACGCCCAACGATGCCTTCTTCGTGCGCTACCACCTCGCCGACATTCCGCTCGACATCGATCCGGACGCGTTCCGAATCGCCATCAAGGGGAAGGTCGACAAACCGCTCTCGCTGTCCCTGCAGGACCTGAAGACCGGCTTCGAGCCGCTCGAATATGTGGCGGTGAACCAGTGCTCCGGCAACAGCCGCGGTCTGTTCGAGCCGCGGGTCGCCGGCGGGCAGCTCGCCAACGGTGCCATGGGCAACGCCCGATGGAGGGGCGTGCCGCTCAAGGCCGTACTGGAGCGCGCCGGCGTCCAGGTCGGCGCCAGGCAGGTGACCTTTGGCGGTCTCGACGGCCCGGTCATCCCAGAGACGCCCGACTTCGCGAAGGCGCTCGACATCGACCATGCCCGGGACGGCGAGGTCATGATCGCCTATTCGATGAACGGCCAGGATCTGCCCTGGCTCAACGGCTTTCCGGTGCGTCTCGTGGTGCCCGGCTACTACGGCACCTACTGGGTCAAACACCTCAACGAGGTCACGGTGATCGACAAGCTCTTCGACGGGTTCTGGATGGCGACGGCCTACCGCATACCCGACGACGCCTGCGCCTGTACCGAGCCCGGCAAGACCCCGACCGCGACGGTTCCGATCAACCGCTGCAATGTGCGCTCGTTCATCACCAGCTTGACGGATGGCGCGACGGTCAAGGCCGATGCCGACGCGACCCTGAAGGGCATCGCGTTCGACGGCGGCTACGGCATCACGGAGGTCGCGGTTTCGGCCGACGGTGGCCGAACCTGGACCGCCGCGACGCTGGGCGAGGACCTAGGCCGCTATTCCTTCCGGCAATGGCATGCGGCGCTCCGATTCACGCCGGGGCCGCACGAACTCAAGGTCAAGGCTACGAACCGCATCGGCCAGTCGCAGCCTCTGGAGCCGTTGTGGAACCCTGCCGGCTACATGCGCAACGTGGTCGAAACCACGCGGATCACCGCTGCCTGAGGGGAGGGGACATTGAAGACGCATCACATCCTACTCGCGGCCGTCATCGGCGCCGCCCCCCTGTGCGGCACAGTCCGGGTCTCGGCGAAACCGCTGACCTACAGCCTGCCTGACGATACCACCGAACTGAAGCCCGGCCGGGGGCCGGGATACGAGGCGGCGCAGAACAATTGTCTCGCCTGCCACTCGGCCGACTACCCGAACACGCAGCCTCCGCACCGCGGGGCGGCATTCTGGAGCGGCGAGGTCGGCAAGATGATCAAGCTCTACCACGCGCCGATCGGCGACGCCGATGCCAAGGCCATCGCCGAATACCTGGCCAAGACCTATTGACGGCGGCTGACTGGCCTGTACGGGCGCGCTCCGCGCGACGGGCCGGTCACGCAGCCTCCTCGAGCAGGCTCCGGCCCGGTCTCACGATGGTGAACCTGACCGGTTCGGTTTCGACCTCAATCCCGTCGTCGCGCAGGCGCACCGTGGTGTAGCGCGAACCCGACAGGTCGGAGGTTCCCGGGTGATCTTCGCGGAAGTGCGCGCCCCGACTGTCGACCCGGGCGTCCGCCGCCGCGCAGACCGCGCGGCTCACCTCGACGAGGTTCTCGAGGTTCAACCGGTCCATCCAGGTCAGGTTGTAGCGCCGGTCGCCATCCGGAACGCCGGTCGTAGCGATTGCGCCGGACAGGTCGTCGAGCTTGGCCGCGCCTCGCGCAAGTCCCTCTCCGGTCCGCAGGATGCCGACATCCTCCCACATGGTCTCGTAAAGCGCCTCCCGGATACCCATCAGGTCCCCGGCGGGGCGCCCGAGCGGCCCGAAGGCGCGGTCGAGCGCGGCGCCGATCGCAGTGGGGTCGGGATCCGCAAGTGAGCCCTCGCGCAGCACGGCCCGCGCCATCGCGGAACCCGCGACCCCGCCGAACACCGTCGAATTCGCGACCCCGTTGCCGCCGAGCCGGTTGGCGCCGTGCACCCCGCCGGTGTCCTCACCCGCCGCATAGAGCCGGGGCATGGTGGTCCGGCAATCGCCGTCAAATACCACGCCGCCCATCATGTAGTGGGCCGTCGGCACGACCTCGACGAGACCGCCGGCAAGGTCGAAGCCGCAGTCTCCGCAACGGTCCACCATGCCTTTGAAGCGGCGGACCACGTCGGCGGGCCCGAGATGGCTCATCTGGATGTAGACGCCGCCATTGGGCGTGGCTCCGCCCTTGCGGATTTGATCCATGATCGAGCGGCTCACGATGTCGCGTGTCGCCCGCTCGCCGCGCTCGTCGTAAGCCAGCATGAAACGCTCGCGTGCCGCGTCAAGGAGCCAGCCGCCCGCTCCCCGCAGGCCTTCCTCCAGCACCGTCCCGGTCATGCGCGTGCCCGCGCCGGCCAGGAGGCCGGTCGGGTGGAACTGGACCATCTCCATGTCGCGGAGCGACAACCCCGCCCGCAGCGCCATGGCCATGCCGTCGCAGGACTTGTCGCCCGAGGGGGTATGATACTTGTACATGGTGGGGCCGCCGCCCGTCGCGAGCAGCGTGGCCCTGGCCCGCACCAGGGTGACCTCGCCGGTCCGCATGTCGAGCATGAGGACACCCGCGAGGCCCGACCCGTCCGCGGCGGGGATGAGGTCGAGTGCGCGGTGGTCCTCCAGGCGGCGCACGTCGCGCCGCCAAACCTGTTCGGCCAACCGGTTGATGATCTCGATTCCGGTCAGGTCGCCCTTGTGGACCGTGCGATCGAAGCTCTGACCCGCGAAGGCCTTCTGATGGACGCTCCCGTCGGGGTTGCGGTCGAAGAAGCAGCCGAGTTCGTTCTCGAGCTCGCGGATGCGGACCTGCGCCTCGGTGACGAGCTTCCACGCGAGATCCTGGTCGTTGAGCCACTTGCCGCCCTCGACCGTGTCCATGAAGTGCCGCTCGACCGAGTCGCCCGGCGCGAGCGCGACGTTATAGCCGCCCTGCACCATGCGCGTGCAGCCACACTTCCCGAGCAGGCCCTTGACCGCGACGGTCACCTCGAGGTCGGGCGCGAACTTTTTCGCATGGAGAGCCGCGAAGAGGCCGGCGCCGCCCGAGCCCAGGATCAGGATGTCGGTGTCGACCCGCCGTGAAACGCCATTCATCACAAGGCCCCGATGCTGCCGAGGACGGCGTCGCGCCGCGCCGCGACGTCGCGCTGCACGTCCGCGAACAGCGACCCACCGTAGGCGTCCATGCCGACCAGCAGGGGGCCGAAGTGGCGAATCCGGAACCGCCACAGGCTTTCGGGATGGAGGTCATCGAGGTCGACATCCTCGATCTGCTCGATCCAAGTCGTCTCCAAGGCCGCGGCGCCCCCCACGATGGCCAGATAGGCGCCTCCGAGGTCGGCGAAGGCGTCCAGCGTCCCCGATCCCATGCCGCCCTTTCCGATGATGAGCCGCACCCCTTCGCGCTCCATCAACTGGCGCGTGAAGCGCTCCATGCGCATGGAAGTTGTCGTGCCGATGCAGAAGGGCGCGTAGCCGGCCGGCGCCTCGGGCGAGACCGGCACACGGTGAACGTTCGGGGCCGTGTGGATCACCGCGTGGCCGTCGAGGTCAAGGCGGGTGCGGCGATCCCCATCAAACATGTGAATGAGGGTCGCGTCGCGGATGCCGTAGAGCGTCCGCTCCAACGTCGCGGTGTCGCCGACCCGCAGGGTCCGGGCCTGCTCGGCGCTGATCGGCATTTCCAGCGTGTGGTGCGCCATGAGCTTCGTCCCTTACGCGAACGCAATGTCGCCAGGCGTGATCGTGGCCCGGGCGCGACGTGCAGAATGGCACTGGATGTTCACCGCGACGGGGTTCTGGGTGATGTGAGTGGCGGCGACCTCGACATGGACGGCGAAGCTCGTGGAGCGGCCGCCGAGACCCTGCGGACCGATGCCGAGCTCGTTGACGGCGCGCGACAGTTCCGCCTCGATCTTCGCGCCCTCCTCGTCGGAGCAGACCGTGCGCAGGGGTCGCGTCGCGGCGATCTTGGCGAGGTGCATGCAGAGGTCGGACGTCCCGCCGATTCCGACGCCGACGATGGTGGGCGGGCAGACGCGGCCGCCGAGTTCGACGACCTTGTCGATCACGAAGCGCTTGACCGCCTTCACCCCGTCGGCGGGGAGCAGCATCTGCAGAAAGGAGCCGTTCTCCGATCCGGAGCCCTTCGGAATCATCTCGATCGAGACCGTCTCGGGTCGCTCGTCGAAGTCGACGTGGATGATGGGCACACGGATACCGCACGACGTCTGATCGTTCTTGCGGGTGATAGGGTGCACCACGGACGAGCGCAGCGAATGTTCGCGTGTCGCCCGCTCGCAGCCGGTCCGGATCGAGGCCTTCATCCGGGCGCCATCGAACGTGACGTCGCGCCCCACCGTGACGTTGTAGATCGGGATGCCGGTGTCTTGGCACAGGATGTTGTTGGTCCGCTCGGCCACCGCAATGTTGTTCACCATGGTGGCCAGGATGGTGCGGCCGGTCGCGTTGGTTTCGGCCGCCGCGAGCTCCCCGAAGCCCGCCTTGATGTCGGGCGGGAGAAGCTTCAGCGCCCTGACGTAGAGTGTCTTGCAGACCTCTTCGACCTCATGGATATCGAGTTCCACGGCAACCTCCTGGACGAATCGTTGTATCGGCTCGGCTATCCGGCGTTGAGCAGGAACAGGAGCCCGACCGCGAGCGAGCCGGCCACGCATCCCGATACGACGGCGGCGCTCCGTTCGCGGACCGAGAGCCACTCGATGGCGAGCACCCGAAGTCCCAGGGCCATGTGCATGGCCAGGGCCGATACCAGCCCCCACTCCGCGGTCCGGGTGAACCAATTGTGCGTGAGGTCGAGAAAGCCTTGCGCCGCGTCCGCGCCGCCGAGGGCCGTACCGAGCGCGACGAAGTGCATCGGCAGGAAAATCGCGAGCGCGATGCCCGACAACCGGTGCAGGAGGGCGGCCAGGAAGCCGGGCTTGAGGTGGGCGTCTCGGATCATGCGAGATAGACCGCGAATGCGGCCCGTAGACCAAGAGCGAGCAGCAGGGCCGAGAAGGCCAGCATGGCGAGGTCGAGGGACTGGCCGCGCCATTTCGCCCATTCGCGCAGCACGGAGCGGAGACCGATCGGAGCGTGGATCGCTGCCGCCACGACGAACAGGAGATAGAACGCCAGGAACCACCCGTTACCATGGGTACGGGCCAGGATGTCACCAGCCGTCAGGCCGCCTCGCACCGCATAGATGATCGTCGCGAGGTGCACCGTGACCGCGAAGGCGAGCACGAAAGCGGTGCCGCGCTGGGCGAGATAGAGCGCGGGGCTCATCGGCGCCCGCGCCAGGCACGGGCCGCGGTCGCGCGCTTCAGGCCCGCGATCGAAGCGGTCGGCGACAGGCCCTTCGGGCAGAACGTCGTGCAACTCATGTGGCTGTGGCAGGAATGGCAGCCAGCATCTCCCGACACTGCCGTGAGACGCTCGGGCTGGCCGCGATCGCGGACGTCGTTGACGAGCGTCCAGGCGCGGTTGAGAGCCGCCGGACCAAGGTAATCTTCGTTCCAGGAGACCACGTCGCAGGCGGAGTAGCAGATCGCGCAATTGATGCACTCGATCCCGGCATCGGCCTGTCGGCGTTCGGCCGACTGCGGCTCGATGGAAGCGAAGTTGTCGGGCGGGTTCTCACCTGGCTCGAAGTAGCCGTGCGCGCGCTGCCACTTGTCGAAGAAGGGCGCCATGTCGACCGTCAGGTCTTTCACGATCGGCAGGTTTCGGAGCGGCTCCAGCTTGAGGGTCTCGCCCTTGGTGCGGTCGACCCGGGTTCGACAGGTCCACCGTGGCTGTCCGTTGACCAGCATGGCGCAGGAGCCGCACATGCCGACCCGACATGCATAGCGGTAGGCGAGCGTCGAGTCCTGCGTCCGCTGGATGTCCGTGACCACGTCCAGCACGGTCTGGTGCTCGCGGCGGGGAACCGAGAAAGTCTGGAAGGCCCCGTTCGCATCACCGCGCCAGACCTTGACCGAGATCGCACCGGTCCGGGGCGGGTTGCTGGCGGCAGCGGCGGCGTTCCTGCTCATGCGACGATCCGTCTGTTCGGCCCGGAAACGCGAGTGTCGGCCGGTCCGGTTCGGCGGTTCCCAGGTCCGGCCGGTGGGCTCTACGCTCCCTGAATATCCGCTCCCGCCGGCGTGTCAACTGTCATAAGTCATATACAGGTCTTGCGGCGGCAACTCGCCGAACTGGACCGCTCCCGAGAGCAGGGTGTCCTTCATGGCTGTGTCGCCCGCCAAGCTGATCCAGCTCGCTCCTGAGCCCTGCGACGGCCCGCGACGCCCGCGTGTGAAGCGGCCGGTGTCGCTCCCGATGGGCATCCTTGGCTGCCCCCGGCAGCGCCGGGCGCGATCGGTCAGACGGTCGCGGAGCGGCGGATAGAGGGTGCCGCCACCCCGTCGATCATCACGTTGATGCAGGCCGGCTTCCGGCTCGCATGCGCCTGCTCGAGCCCTTCGGCGAGTTCGGCCGGAGTGGTCGCGAGGAGGCCGAACCCTCCCAGCGCGACCACGACCTGGTCGTAGCGCGTCGGCAGGAGGTCGCAGTGGCGTGCCCGTTCGGCTCCATAATGGCGCAGTTGGATCTGGTATTCGGCATTCCAGCGCGCGTCGTTGCCGACCACCGCTATGATCGGCAGGCCGTATCGGGCGGCGGTGTCGAATTCGGCCATGTGGAAGCCGAAGCTTCCGTCGCCGAGGATCGCGACCACGGGCTCTTCGGGGGACAGCAGCTTCGCGGCGATCGCGAAAGGTATCGAGGCCCCGATCGTCCCGGATACACCGTTGATGAGCCGCCGCTGAGCCTTGATGAGGGCCTGAGGCCACTGCCCGATTTCGCCGCCGTCGCAGATCAGCGTTCCGCCGGGGTGCCGGTCGAGGAAGGCGCCCACCGCGCGGCACAGTTCGACCGGGTGCAGCCGCCCTGGAGAGCCCGCGGCCGAGTCCCATTCAGGGAGTGCGTAGGCGCGCGCGTCCCGGACGCGGGCTTGCCATGGCGTCGCCGATCCGGGCGCGGCGAGCCGCGTCGCGAGATCCGAAATCACGCGCCTGGAATCTGCGATGCCGCCGGCCAGCAGGCGCGTCGGATCGGCCCGCGATGCGCGCGCGAGGAGCGCCGGATCGGGATCGATCACGATGAGGCCGCACGACCGCGACACAACCGGTGAATCACCGAACTTCAGGGTGAAGTCGAGCGGCTTGCCCAAGAGGACGAGCAGGTCTGCCTCGGCCAGGATCTCGGCGAAACACCCGAGCGCGGGATCGCTGACGCCGCGCGGGCTCTCCATGCCGAGGACCGGGACGCCCGACGTGTTCTCGAGTTCGGCCATTGCGCGGCGGCCGGACTCGTCGCATAGGACGGGCCCGCAGATGATCAGCGGCCGTTCGGCCGCGGCGAGGTGCCGGACCGTGGCGTCCATCAAGGCCGGATCGGCGGCGCGCGCGCCGACCGATGCGGCCGCAGCGTTCGGCAGGATCACCGCGTCGGACGACGCCTTTGCTTCGAGAAGGTCGACCGGCAGACTGAGGTGCACCGGTCCGGGCCGCCCTTCGCGAGCGATCCGCACCGCGCGCAGGAGATCATCGGCGAGCGTGGCGAGCGCCGCCGCGGTCCAGGAGGCTTTGGCCATCGGCCGGGCGACGTCGGCCTGGGCCAGCTCCTGGAATGCGCCGCGCCCGAGCTCGCCCAGGGCCGCGTGGCCGGACAGGAGCAGAACCGGCGATTCCGCCGCGAGCGCGGTGAATAGGGCTGCGGTGCCGTTGGAATGTCCCTGGCCGCCCGTGACGAGCGCCACACCGACCTCGCCCGTGAGCCGCCCCCAGGCGTCCGCCATGTGCACGCAGGCGGCCTCCTGGCGGACGTGCACGATCTCGATGCCCGTCGAGAGCAGGGCATCGAAGAGCGGCATGACGTGGTTGCCCGACAGCGTGAAGATGCGGGTCGTGCCGAGGCGCTCAAGCGTCCTGGCCACGATGTCGGCCCCGCGATGCATCGTCATGTTCGGCGGTCCCGTCGTGAGCTGAACGCTTGGGCAGCGCAGATCCCTTAGTCACGAACGGCGAAGCACCCGTCCGCCGCATGCCGTGGACGAAGGCTTGGCCGCACTCGGCACGAAACCGGATCGGCCGGCCGGCGACGCGAGCCGGACCCTTCCGGCACGCCGTCGTCCGAAGGGGGCTAGGGAAGCCCCATTGCCGCCCTGAAGAAGGCGGGATCCCGCCCATCCTGCCCACACTGGCGCAGGCCAGCGCAGCTGGCCGCGATGGCGGTGAGGCGCGGGCTAGCTTCCCGATGCCGCGTGGATGTTGGGAAAGAAGATGTCCCGCCAATCGCCAGTCTTGGCCGACACGAGACCCGCCCGGTTCATGTAGTCGAGGAAGGTGAGGACCTTCTTCGGCGTCGTGGTCCACTCATTCTGGGGATCGCGGATGATCTTCTCGGCCTGGGCAACGGGCATCTTGACGCCTTCGGCCTTGATCCAGAGGGCCGCAGCCGCGGCCGGATCCTCCTTGATCTGAGCCTCACTGTCCTCAAGCGCCGCCACGAAGGCATCGATGACCTTGGGATTACTGTTGACGAACTTGGTCGTTGCCCACACGACATTGAAGGTATGCGGGCCTCCGAGTACCGCGTAGCTGTCCAGCACTTTATGGACGCGCGGGTCGGCCAGTTCCTGTTCCTGGTAGGGCGACGATCCGAAATGCGCGTCGATCTCGGAATGGCCGCCCAGCAGCGCGGTTTCGGCGTCCGGGTGTCCCATTGAAACGGTGAGCGGATCAAGTTTGTAGCGCTGGTCCGGGCCGAAAGCCTTTTCGGCCGCCATCTGCAACGTGATGGCCTGAATGGACGTCTTCACGCCCGGCAGCGCGATCTTGTCCTTAGCGGTGAAGTCCTTGATGGACTTGACCGCCGGATCGGTCGTGACGAGGAAGAGCGGCATCGCGTTCAGCGCCGCAACGCCCTTGACCTTGAGGTTGTTGACCGTCTTCCCCCAGATCGTGAGCATGGGCCCGACACCGCCCGACGCCAGATCGATCGTTCCGGACAGGAGCGCCTCGTTCATCCCCGAGCCCGCGCTGAACTGGAGCCAGTCGACCTTGAGGTCGATGCCCGCCTCCTCGGCGCGCTTCTCGAATAGATGCTTCTCCTGCATCACCGTGAGCGGCAGATAGGAGATGCCGAACTGTTGCGCGATGCGGACAGTGGCCATTTCGGCGCAGGCGGCTTGCGCGAGGCCAAAGGCCAAGAGCCCGGCCGCAAGCGTCCATCGGCTCAGTTGTTTCCGTCCCATGATCGCCCGCCTGTCCTTTCGAGACTCATCGATGCCGATACGTTCTTGTCATCCTTGCCACTCGGACGATAACCTGATCCGACCTTCTGTCAATGATCACACATCGTATATATGACGAGGATCCCGGGGCCGAGAAGATGACAGTATCAATCGAGAAGGCGGGCCGTCGACTGGAGCTGCGCCCCCTCTACATGCAGGCGCGCGATCTGCTGGTGCAGCGGATCATCGACGGCGTTTGGACGCCGGGCTCCTACCTGCCGAGCGAGATGCAGCTCGCGGGCGAACTCGGCGTTTCGGTCGGCACGATCCGCAAGGCGACCGAGGACCTGGCCGATCAGGGATTGCTCGAACGGCAACACGGCCGCGGTACGCGCGTCGTGGCGCATAGCAACGTGAGTTCACGATTCCGTTTCCTCCGGTTCGTCCATCCGGACGGACGCCCGTTGAACCCGACCGCCTGCCTGCTCGAGAGGTCGGTGCAGAAGGCCTCGGCAGACGATCAGGAGCACCTTGGGCTGGCAGCGCGAGAACAGGCCCTCGTCCTGGTCAGGACCAGGATCGAGGCGGGCATCGCACTCATCTACGAGCGGATCGCGCTTCCGGCCCAGATGTTTGAACAGCTCGGCATCGAGGTGGGCCAGGAGCTCCAGGAAGAGGTCTACGTCCTGTACCAGAAGCGTTGCGGGGTCACGATCGTCCGCACGCTGGACCAAGTCTCGGTCGATGTCGCCTGCGCCGCGGCGGCGGACCACCTTGGCCTGACCGCAGCGACGCCGCTGCTCAAGGTGCGGAGGATCGCTTTTAGCCTGGACGGCCGGCGTGTGGAATTCCGGCAGAGCTGGACCGATGCGCTGCGGTACGAGACCAAGCTCGATTGACGCCTGCGCCTGCGGCAGCGGCCGCGTGCTTCAGGACAGCATGCCCCAACGGCCGAGTGTCCGCCTCTCGACCAACCGGAAGATGAGGTTCTCGACCACGAGCCCGATCACGATCACGGTCAGCAAGCCGGCGAACACGTTGGGGATGTCCAACGTGTTCTTGTTTTCGAAGATGAACCAGCCGAGGCCGCCGGACCCGGAACTCACCCCGAAGACGAGCTCCGCCGCGATCAGAGTGCGCCACGCGAAGGCCCAGCCGATCTTCAGGCCCGTCAGGATACTGGGGAACGCCGCCGGGATCAGGATCTTCCAGACGTAGCGGGGGCCAGACAGGCCATAGTTCCGCCCGACCATCTTCAGGGTCTTGCTGACCGAAAGAAACCCGGAGTGCGTGTTCAGCGCGATTGCCCAGGTGACGGACTGGACGAGCACGAAGATGAGGCTGAGGTCGCCGAGCCCGAACCAGATCAGCGCCAATGGGAGCAGTGCGACGGCCGGGAGCGGGTTCAGCATCGAGGTCATGGTTTCGAGGAAGTCCGCACCGATGCGCGACGCGATCGCGAAGCCCGTGAGCACGGCGGCCAACGCGATGCCGCAGGTGTAGCCGATCAGCAGCACCCGGATCGACACGGCGGCGCGTTGTAGCAGGACCCCGGACGTGATCCCCTCGACGAACGCGCGGGCCGTGGCGCCGAACGTGGGCATGAGGAGGTCGTTGTCCAGGAAACGGCCATAGGCTTCCCACACGAGAGCCAATGCGATCAGGATGAGCAGCTTTCGAATCCACGCTTGGTTGTAGAAGAGTTCAAACGTCGAGAGCGGCTTCTCCACGACGAGGAGGTGCGGGGTGGACTCGGCTGGCCGGATGATCTCAGGCCGCAAGACGGCCTCGGGTCGCACGACCCGGACCAATGCGACGGGTTCGACGTCAGACATTCTCCGCCCCCTTGATCTCATCGGCGAACAGCATGCGTTGGATGCGCTTCTCCAGCAAGGCGGGGTCCCCACCTGCGGAACCGCCGTTGAGTTCCGCCACAACCTCACCCGGGTGAGGTGACAACAGCAGGATGCGCGTGCCCACCTTGATGGCTTCGGGAATGGAGTGCGTGACGAACAGAACAGTGAAGCGAGTCTCCTCCCATAACCTGAGCAGTTCGTCCTGCATCCGCTGCCGGGTGAGGGCGTCGAGCGCCGCGAAGGGCTCGTCCATGAGCAGGATGTCGGGCTCCATGGCCATGCCGCGCGCGATCGCGACGCGCTGCTTCATGCCGCCGGACAGCATGTGCGGATAGCTGTCCGCAAACTTCGTGAGGTGCACTTTCTCGATGTAGTGCATCGCGCGTTCGTCGGCTCGCCGACCAGACAGGCGCCGCGACGCCTCGAGCGCAAAGCGCACGTTCTGCCGGACGGTCTTCCAGGGGAGCAGCTGGTCGAACTCCTGGAACACCATCATGCGGTCGGGACCCGGCTGCCTGACGATGCGGCCCTTCAGGCGAATCTCGCCCTCCGTCGGGTTGATGTAACCGCAGGCTGCCTTCAGAAGCGTAGATTTCCCGCAGCCTGAAGGCCCGAGCAGGACGAACCTGTCCCCCTGGAGGACTTGGAAGCTCACCCTGTAGGTGGCTGTGACGAGGACGTTGGGCGTCTTGTACCGAAGGGTCACGCCGTCGACGTCGAGGAGGGGATCGGAGGTGGTCACCTGATCCTCCCGCCTGCGGTCCCGCCGAGGCGAGGTCTCGTTCCCGGCCACGATACAATAGTGGTCCGCGACGATCCGGCACGACGATCCGATGCACCGATGGGCTGGTCTCTCCAGGATCGGGCCATGTTCCCTGCGCGCCAGATCATGGCCACGCACCTCCCCTTGAATTCTTCGACGCTGGCGGCCGAGCTCAGACGAGGACGGAGCCTGCCAGTTCAGGTGCGCCTTGTAAAGTAGTCATATATCTAATATAAGACCCTGGTTGGTCGCGACCTAGCCCAAGCGGCCCTTTTGACGCTCTCTTTTCCTCCAGGCTCGCAATGCCCGACATCGTCATTTCCGAATTCATGGACGAAGCGGCCGTGCGCCAGGGTCTCGTCGCCTTCGACACCTTGTACGACCCTTCTTTGGTGGATAAGCCGGACGAGCTTTCTCGCGCCTTGTCGGAGGCTCGGGCGCTCATCGTCCGCAACCGCACGCAGGTCAGGGGCGCCTTGCTGCAGAGTGGCCCCAACTTACAGGCCATCGGCAGACTCGGGGTGGGCCTGGACAACATCGACGTCGAGGCTTGCCGCACGCGCGGCATAGCGGTCTTCCCGGCCTTGGGCGCGAACGATGATTCTGTGGCGGAATACGTGATCGCGACCGCTATGGTGCTGCTCCGCAATGCCTATACGTCGACGCCCGAAGTCCTCAGGGGGTCATGGCCTCGCACCCGGGCTGTGGGGCGGGAGATTGCGGGAAAGCAGCTCGGCCTTGTTGGCTTCGGCGCCATCGCCAAGGAGACCGCCCGGCGCGCTGCAGCACTCGGAATGACGGTGGCGGCCTATGATCCGCACGTCCCTGCGGATCACCCGTCCTGGAACCAGCCCTGGGGCCAGGTGACCTCGCAAGCGCTGCCCGAACTTCTGGCCGCATCGGACGTCATATCACTCCACGTGCCCCTCACGGCCGAGACCCGCAATCTCATCGGTGCCGAAGCGCTCGAAACGACGAGGCGCGACGCCATCCTGATCAACGCTGCTCGCGGCGGGGTCGTCGACGAGGGCGCGGTCGTGGCGGCGTTGACCGCAGGTCGTCTGGGTGGCGCGGCCCTCGACGTCTTCGACGAGGAACCACTTTCTGCGGCTCGCGGCGGAACGTTCGCGGGTTGCCCCAACCTCATCCTCACGCCCCATATCGCGGGAGTGACGGTCGAGTCGAACGAGCGCGTATCCTGGGCGACCGTCAAGTCGGTCGCGGCCCATCTCCGGCGCTTATGACAGGCCGGCAGGACGCGGCATCGTGGGGACGACGTCCTGCTGAACCGCGCCGGGTTTCTCGGAGGCCGATTGGTTTAAGTTACCCGGCCAAGGGCTGCACCTCGGTCTTGGCATAGTAGCGCGCTTCGGCCTCGGCGGGAGGCACCTTTCCGATGGGTTCGAGCAGGCGGCGGGTGTTGAACCAGTGGCGCCGATTTGTTGAGACGAACGAGTTCGGCGTAGCAGAAGCGACATTGGAGCAGTTGGCACCTCTCGGCGGCTTGTTCTTCGCGTCGCGTTCGTCAGATGAACACCGTCAACACGCTGCGCCTCCTCGGTCGATGGATGCGGATGTTCACGATCCCGAACCAGTCGTCGGTTGCCATGGCCTACAAGGAATTCGAGAACGGCCGCATGAAGCCTTCGCCCTACTACGACAGGATCGTCGACGTAATGGAGGAACTGGTCCGCTTCACCGTGCTGCTGCGCCCGCATGTCGACCAGCTCACCGACCGCTATTCGGAGCGGAAGGCCTCGGGGCCGAGTTCGCTCTATGCTCACTTTCAGTTCTCGTAACAGTACCGGGAGCACACAGCCGGACCTTTTCAAAGTGCTATTGCAGACCGAAAGCAAAATGTGCCTGGAGCGAATCCAGGCACATGGAGGCGGATATTCTTTAGACCAATGGCGTCTTAATTCGAAGTAGTCTTGTTCATTTCGAAGACATCGACCTTGTTGCTCTCATTGCGATAAACGTAAACTGCATGCGTCTTCGTGTTAACAGTCAGGGAATGCACGTTCTTCTCGGATGGAAGGCTTTCCAAAATCTTGTTGTTATCCAGGTCGATGACCTCCACCACACCCGATTTGTCGCCGACGTAGGCCCTTCGGGCACCATCGTCGATTACGGTCATGTCGACCTTACCTTTGACCGGAATCGTGGCAATTACGCTTCCGTTTTTACCATCCAGCACAAGCATTTTCATATCTGTCGTGCCGAGGATGAAATGATCGGTCTTGGTGTCGTAAACGATTGGTTTGCCGGAGCCCTGGATACCGGGCTTCCACACTTCAAGCACCTTGTTCGACTGCGGATCGATCACATCCACCACGTTGTCGATCGGTTGATAAAACCGCTTCTGTGAAGGAACATACAATCCGACATCTGGCCCGTCCTTAGGCGGATCGGGCTGAAGCTTGAAGTGCGCGACCTTCTTGAATGGCGGCTCGCCACCAAACACGGTCACATCACCGCTATCGGTGGTCACATAGACATTGCCTCCGTCCGGCACAAACACCGTCCCATTTGGCCCTTTTCCCTCGGGCTGAAGGGTGGCGATCTTCTGCAGGCTCTGCTTGTCAACCACCACCGTGACGTTGCTCTTGTTGTCCGACAGGAAGCCGTAAGCTGAGCTGAGCGCGAGTCCGTTGCCGTCCTCAATTCCAGGAATCACCCCTTTGACACTGTTGGTAGCCGTGTCGATAACAACGACGTTGTGATCGGGCGATTGCGATAGCCAGACCATGCCGGTCGCAACGTCAAACGCGACCCAATCGCCGTGGCCTCCTTTGTCTCCGGGCAAGTCGATAGTCTTGACGAGCTTGTAGGCGGTGTCGGCCGCCAAGGCTGGCATGCTAAAGGCGAATAGACTGGCGGCGCATAACCCCGCGAGCGGCAAACGACGCATTGTTTCCTCCTCTTTCGTAGCTCAGGTGCTCTTTTTGGCGACCGAACGCCATGGTATACTAGATGCCAGTTGAAGTCCAGCTACCGGTCGAGGCCGTCGTGTCCCGCATCGGGTTCCTCGGCGCCGGCGTGATCATGAAGGACGGCAGCAAGGTCTGGGGCCTGAACACGGCCGCGACGCTCTGGTGTTCGGCGGCGGTCGGGGTGCTGTCCGGCATCGGGCAATGGCCGAAGCCGTCGTGGTCACGGTGGCCGTCGTGGCGGGCAACACGCTCCTGAGGCCGCTCGTCAACGCCATCAACCGGGCTTCCGTCGACGAGCTGACGCCGGGGGCGACCTACGAGGTGCGTGTCCTGACGGGACCAGAACACGTCGGCAAGGTTCGCGACGAACTCACGGAAGCGTTGGAGAAGGCCAGCTATCCCATCCGCGATATCGAGGTGGTCGAACGGTCCGAGGATGTCACGGAGCTTGCCGCGACCTTGATCAGCACGGCCGCGGACCCGACCGAACTTGACGCCGTGACATCATTGCTCGAAGCCTCGCCGCTGGCCACGCACGCAAGCTGGTCGTCGAGCGCGGAGGAATAGGCTGCACCATTGAACGACGGGCCCTAAGAGTCCGTTTGGCAACTATGGGTGGGCGAGTCTTCGGATCATCAACCCATAGCGATATCGATCATGGCTTCGGAGATGTCCATCCTGGCTTCGTAGTCACGCACGAGACGCCGGTGACGTGTCATCCAGCCGAATGTTCTCTCGACCACCCAGCGCCGTGGCAAGACCACGAATGCAGCTTCGGTTCGCTTGATGATCTCGATCGTGAAGCCGAGAAAGGCTGCTTGTCCAAGAGTTGGCGCCGATCATAGGCACTGTCGGCGAAGAGATGCTTTACCCAGCGCCACCGCTCGTGAATGGTGTCGAGGACGGCCTGAGCCCCGGCGCTGTCGGCGATATTGGCCGGGGTCAGATTGACGAGCAGCAAGCGACCGTCGGTATCGACTGCAATATGCCGCTTGCGGCCAACGATCTTCTTGGCACCGTCGAAGCCGCGCGTTGCCCCGGGGGATGGTGCCTTGACGGACTGGCTGTCGATCACCGCCGCGGTCGGTTCCGGAGCGCTCC
>JAABUY010002842.1_pt1 | contig 19978 bp, 24 predicted proteins | sample 5560271 | NCBI WGS metagenome assembly JAABUY01 (sample SAMN10711886, study PRJNA513374) | rock metagenome | isolation source: Antarctica rocks | place: Antarctica: Victoria Land, University Valley
TGGGGCACCTTGACATTGAGCGTGGCCTCAATGACCTGCTGCACCTCCGCGCGCTCGGCGGGCTGCCGCAGGCGCTCGCCCAGCAGCAGGAAGCCGCTCTCAGCCAGCTCCTGGTAGCCCACCGCGCCGCGCGCGGCCCACTTGAACAGGTCGCGCGGCGTGATGAAGCCGTGCTTGCCTGCAAACACATTGCTGCCCTGCGCCGCCGGCGCAAACCATTTTCTTCCCCTTTCCTCTTTTTCTTGTGGGCAGCTTAGCAGCATTGCCCTGCCTGACTGGCCCAGCAACCCTGTGGCTCTGCCACCCCTGCAACATCCGCGGCACAGCGGCGGCGGGCAGGGAGGCGCGGAGGGCGCGCGCCTGGCGGCGGCGCTGCAGCGCGCGCATGACCGCCACGAGCTTGGCCGCGTATGAGGGGGCGAGCGCGCAGCGGCCCTCCAGGATGGTCGCCAGCTCGCCGTCCGGGATGTCGCCGACGTGCAGCTCCAGGAAGCGCGAGCGGAACGCGCGCGACAGCACCTGCGGCCGCGCAGGGCGTCGCGCACGGCCATCATGCACAGCGCCAGTGCCATTGTGCGCGGCTGCTGCACGGCCAGAGACTTGTGCAGTGTCCCAGTGAGGCTCTTGCCAGCCAGCTGCCTTGCGCACGGAGCGTGCGGCATGCACACGGTCGTTGCGGAGCATTGTGCCCCTCCTGGGGTCCTCAGGCGCGGCACCAGTCAGCTTGCATTCATGGAAAGTATCGCGGGCGCCCCCGGTGCCGCTCGCAAGCAGCTTCCGCCCCCAGCTTGCTCACCAGGCCCAGACTGCTGCGCCTGCCATGGATGTAGCTGGGGTGCAGCAGAGGTGCTGGCAGAGGTGCTGGCAGAGGTAGCAGAGGTGCTATGCAGCCGGCGGAGCCGCCGTTACATGAGCAAGCAAGCGCGAGGACCGCCCTGCAGGCTGCATGCACAGCGCTGATGCGACGGTACTTGGGCCCCTAAACATATACCCTGAGCCAGAGGGCGCGCCTTGCGGCCGCCGTACGCGCCCGCCGGGTTCTGCGTCGCGAAGAGCATAAAGTGCGGGTGCGGCCGCACGGTCTCCTGCAGCTCCGGCACGTACAGCTCGCGGTTGTCGTCCAGCAGCCTGCCGCGGGCGGAGGGGAGGCAGGTGAGGGGGCGGGGAGCCAGCAGCAATGCCAGCAGGTATACTGACTGTGCACTGTGCTCCACACGCCAGGCTCCGCTGCTGCCAGAACAGACGGCGCGTCCTTCTGTGTACATCAAAGTGCCGCCAGAACTCTCAAACAGCACCAAGGCCGGCCAGTCAATAGACGGTTGGCAGGATCAGGCAGTGCTTTCCTAGCGCTGTGACAGCAAACGCACCGCGCATGCATGACTAGGGGGGCGCGCGCGCGGGCCAAGCGCGCGCCTGTTGAGCGCCTCCAGCACCTCGCTGGGCGCCAGGTTGAGCTCATCCAGCACCACCCAGTGGCCCTCGCGCACGGCGGTCACCAGCGCGCCCTCCCGGAACACCAGCCGGCCCTGCCCACGCCGCGCGCCAAGAATGGCTGAAATCCCTAGCATCTGACATTTCTGGGGTTGGTTTGTTGGGACTGACGTCGCCATCAGCAGGTGGTGGAGATTACAACCAGTGCAATTTCAACACTGTTAGAACAGACTGGATGACTTGCTTGCCAAAAATTGTTTCAGTTGTGCTCTGCGCGGCGCCGCCCACCCCCATGACAGCACCCAGCCTCAGCCTGTCCGGTACACACGAGCGCAATCCCAAGCATGCTCCGCCGGGGCATGGCCGGCTGCGCGCGCAGGGCCAGTGCCGCGGCGCGGCTCCGCCTGCTCGTCGGCGACGTACTGCTGCGTTTAGGGTTGGGGTAGGGCGCAGGGCGGGCGCCGCGGCGCAGCCCCACCTGCTCGTCGGCGACGTAGCTGCCGAGGTACTCCTGCAGGTCAGTCTGCTCATGGTTGTTGATGCGCACGAAGCGGTGCCCCGTGCACGCCGCCAGGTGCGCCACGAGCGACGTCTTGCCGCTGGATGTGGGGCCCTGGCGCGCGCAGCGCCGTCGGCCTCACTCAACGGCTCGGGCGCCTAACGACCATCCACGCTTGCAGGGCGTTCACGAGGACATGCGGTGAGTGACTGAGGGTGGGGCGTGAGCCAGTAAGGACATGTGCAATACCACGCACATGCAGGCCCTCGGGCCGCGCGCGTGCCTGCAGCAGGATGGGGTAGCGCCGGATGAGCGCGGCGCGCGCCAGGTTGCGCAGGTGCGCCGCCACGCTGGGCGTGATCACAAAGCCCGGCGGCCCGCCCTCGGCGCCGTCCGGCACGGGCAGCGGCCCGGCCTCCACCCAGAAGTGCTCGAACAGCACATGCGCGCCGCCCGGCGGCCGCGTCGGGACGCGCTGCATCGCCTGGCGCGCCCACAGCGCGGTCGCAACGGCGCGCAGACAATGCGGAACGGGGGCAGGACAAGGGTTGGATTAGGGTGCCGTCGCTGGTGAGCCAGCCTGAGGTAGAGCTTGATCGCCAGAGGATGCAGGATGGCGCACCCGCCGCACAGGGCTGCCCGTGCGGACTGCCAATCCATTGCCCACTCTGCCATGCACATTGGTACAGCAGAACCCTCTCACAGGCGCCTGCGTGACGGAGGCCGGGCCTGCCAAGCGCTGTGGCGCTGGGGCGCCAAGCACCCGGCCCGGTGCCTTGCACGCCGCCCAGCGCGCGTGCGCAGAGCAGGCTGGCAGCAGCGAGGGCCCGCAGCTGACCACATTCGGCTCAAAGGACGGGGATCTGATGGGGTGGGGTGCTGGCGGCAGCCCGACAGGGCGCGCGGGCGCGCGCCTTGAGGCTGCGCGCGCCGCCCAGCAGGTGCGCGCGCAGCAGGCGCTCGAGCACGGGCGCGGACGCGGGCGCCAGCTGCGTCAGGAAGGCCATGGCGGCGCCGTCATACAGCGCGCGCTGCAGGCCATATGTGGGCAGCGCGGCGCGCGCGTACTCCAGCGCGCGGCACAGCGTGCGCAGGTTGTACGCCGGCCGCCGGCCGCCGCCGTCCTGCAGGCTGGCGGCCTGCGCGGCGCGGAGACGAGCCTTGCGGCCCGAGCGTGCAGCGAGCGCGGCCCTGGTGCAGGCCTGACGGGGGTCTGGCAGAGCAGTGGACAGCGTGCATCGAGCGCTCGGAAGTCTGGTCTGCGCCCGCACCGCCGGTCGAGCGCTGGCTGCCGGCCGCCGCGGCCCGACAGGGCTGGCTGTCCATGCAGCGCCCAGGCGACTGCACATTGCAGGGACGCGTGCCCCTGATGGCAGGGTGCCGCTGCATGCAGCTGGAAAATGCGCTGCACGCCTCTTTTCCTGCACCACACCGACAGCGGGAGGGGCTCTACCGCACCAGCCCAGTCGCCACTGTAGGCCTGGCTCTGAGCGCGAGCTGGCCATGTCGGGCGGCCGCACGCCTTCCCCTGATCAACCTGGCGAACGGCCTTAACCTTCGCATGTATCAACGACAGGAATGATACGATCTGGCCGCGCGTGGCCTCAGCGCGCGCGGGGTCCACGACAGGGCGGCCAGGCCCGGCCGCGCACCGCCTCGGCGCGCGCGGCCAGGTAGAAGTCGACCACGGCGTCCACGGGCGGCGCGGGCGCGGCGCCGGCCAGGTAGGCGGCCACGAGCGCGCGCAGGTCCTCGCGCGCGGCCGGCTCGGCGACCCAGACCTCGGTCATGCGGTTGCGCAGCGGCGCCGGCAGCTCACGCTTGCCTGCGCGCGCGCGTCCCGCAGCGTCGCTGAAGCAGATGCGCGGCCTGCTCTGGTGAGCTGTTCAATCGCGCGGCGCGCGCAGCAGCGGCGCCAGCTTGCGCGCGGGACGCGGCGGCGGCGGCGACAGTTTGTGTGCTGGAGCGGCATGTTCCCGTCATGCTGCCAGCCCTCCCCGCTCGTTTCTGCGGCTGGTCGGGTCGGTGCCGGCTGTTGGCCGCCGGCGGCCGCGCATGACAGACAGCGTGCGCCCTCACATGCATCCTCAGCGCGCGACGCTGTCGCCAGCATGCGCCCCTGCCATCCCTCCCCCACAGACCAGGTGCCGAGCAGGCAGTGTTTGGAAGACGCTGCTACGGCGACGTGGGACCTGGAGCGGCGCACCGGCCTCGGCCGTGGGATGCATGCGACCCGGAGCGACGCACCGGCGTCAGCAGCGGGGCTCGCTGAGCGCGGGGCGGCGCACCGGCGTCGGTCGCAGGGTTCATGGCGGCGAACAGGCGGAACGCCGGGTGGCGCGCGACGGCGGCCGAATCGCCGCGCTCGGACAGCGTGACGCTGCTGGCATCGTCCTCCAGCAGCCCCGCGATGCGCTCCAGGGCCTGCCGCAGGGCTGCCGCATCAGGGCGGCACCCTTGCTCATCCGTCACCCACGACCGCACACGCCCAGCTCTTCTTCTTTAATTCTTTTTTTTCCTCACAGCGCGCTCGGTCTCACGTTCTCACTCTGCTGCGACGTCTTGCCCCGACCAGTCACCCGCTGATGAGACAGCAGGCGCCCGCCGGCAAATGCACACAAGCGCATGCTTCGTGGCACAAGATCCAGCAACGGGGGCGGCGCACAGTGCCCGCGCGGCGGGCCCGGGGCGCCGGGGCGCCCACCTCCGGCGGCGCCAGGTTGACCTCGTCCAGCAGCAGCCAGGCGCCGCTGCGCAGCGCGCGCACGAGCGCGCCCTCCGCGAACGCGAACGCGAAGCCGCCCTCAGCCACCGCCGCGGCGCGCTCCGCCGCGGCCAGCTCACCGGCGAAGCGCCGCCAGTCGTCCCTGCGGCCGCGCGGCGCGCGTTACCGTATGGCCGCCGGGCCTTGGCCTAAAAGCACCGTGACACCAAGTTTTCCGCTGCAGAATGCTCATGTGTCAACACTATGCGCTGCCTGCATGGCCGCCTTTCGGCCACACTCCTGCCCCAGAAACTTCGCCAAACTGCTGTCCCAGAGGCAAAGGAGCAAGGATGTACATCGGCCGCACCTGGCTGCACCTGGCCGCACCATGGCAGTGGTGTGTAGCATGGCAGACAGCGGGGATGACAGCTAGGGTGCGTGGCCCGCCCCCGCACCGCAGCTCCTGGGACAGCCGCGGCCGCTTCCGGGCGCGCTCCTGCGCCTCCGCCTCCGCGTCGTCCGCGCCCGCGCCAGCCGGTGCAGCCTCGGCATCCACTGCCTCAACCTGTGCACGCAGGGCTCTGCATCCCAACCAGCATGCACACAACACGAGCGCAGGCCTCGAGGGTGCTGAGTGTGTAGAGCAATGGAGTCGGCGAGCGTCATGCGTGATGCTCAGGGGGTCGACTCACACCTCACAGTCACTTGACGGTCATCAGCCATGACAGGACATGCAATTCGACACCTGTTAGGACAGATCTCAATGCAGTGCCACGACAGCAAAGCACTCTCAGCAGCGCTCCTGGCAGCCATGCGAGCAAGATGAGCACCTGCGGTCACGCGCGCCCTGGCCAGGGCAGCGCCGCAGGCGTGCACCAGCAAAGAGCCACTCAATCAACCCTACCCTGCCCCGCGCTACTGCCGCCCCTGCACGCACCTTGGCCAGGGCGGTGCGGCAGGCGCCGAGCAGCGCGGCCCACTTGCGGCGCTGCGCGTACTTGGCCGCGCGGCCCAGGAACTCCTCGTTGCGGCCGCGCAGCCACGTGCGCGGCACCAGCGCCTGCGCGCGCGCGGCCGCAGCATTAGCGACTCCCGGAGCAAGTAGGCCCTAGCCCATAGCCAGACCCTAACATACCCAGACCCTACGCCAACTCTGCCCGTCCAGGCTGCCTTCTGCTCACTCGTTGCGGTCCACCAAGCACCAAGCAGGAAAACATGAACATGAAGCAGCGCATGATCAAATGCGGACAGCCCTAGGTCCATTCGGGCACAGGCGGGCTAGGACGTCAGCGGGGCGCTGCCGTGCGGCGCGCCTGCAGGCGCGCCAGCAGCGGCAGCAGCGCGTCGCGCGGCTGCACCGGCCGGAAGCCGCCCAGCAGGTCGCTGGAGTCGGTCTGCTGGCTCAGGTTGAGCACCACGAGCGGCGCGCCCACCTGCGCGCGCGCGCGCGCTTCATTCGACAGCGCGCCTCACAACCGGCCCCACGATGGGCCGATTATGTCCACAGTGCGCTGTTCATGGCAATATGTCTGTCCTTGTAGGCGACCTGAGCCGCGCAACGCAACGTTGCCCAGCATGCTGTGTCGCGGCACGAGCATAACTCTGGGCCGGCGCGCCCGCCCGCGAAGCGGGCCTGGCCGCAGGCGCATGTGCGCCTGCAGCAGCGGCGCGCGCGCGCACCTGCCGCGCGATCTGCTGCACCAGCGTCGTTTTGCCGCTGCCGGTATCGCCGACCAGCAGCACGGGCTCGCGCTGCGCGGCTGCGGCCGCCACGGCCTCCATCGCGCGCATGGCGTGCCCCGTGCGCGCGAAGCTGCCGCCGGGCGCCTGCCGCGGCCGGCCACCCAATTGCGGCTGGGATCACAAGCCGCGGCCAGCACCGACCAGGCTGCGGCGCAGCCTGCGCGACTAGCAATTACGCAATCACGGCGGCATGCGCGGCAGCATGCGCCGAAAAAGACAGGTTTCCCCTCGAGCGCTGACAGCAAAAATGTCTACACACGCGCCACGCAAAAGCAGCCCGACACAAAGGACGCATCAGCGCATCCCCAGTGGGCGCGCCTGCGTGCCGCCCTCCGCGACCACCGGCAGCACAGCGCGCCCGATAGCCACCTCGCCCGTCCCCGCGCGCAGCTCGGGCTTGTGCAGCTTCGCCAGCCACTCCGCGCGGTCCTGCGGCAGCGCCCACAGCGCCGCCAGCGCGCCCAGCAGCGCGCCGCGCGCCTGCCCCGCCCGCACGCCGCCCTCAGCTTCAGCTTAAATGGGTTGCAGCTTGCGTTGCATGCATCCTTTCGCGGTCCCGTGCCAGATGCTCACGCCAGAAAAGGAATTCTAATCAAACCAACAATGATGTCATCATAGAAACCAGACACCGGGCGGCATGCACCGCACATCCGGCCGACAGCACCGGCCTGATCGGCCCAGCGCCTGCGTGATACAGGCACGTTTTGGCGGGCGGCGCGCCTCTGCGCCGGGCAGCATGCCGGCGAAGCAGTCGGCGGCCTCCAGCCAGGCGGCCTCGCGCAGCGCGACCGGCAGGCGCGCCACGTCGTCAGGGCCGCCGGCCGGCGCGCGCGGCTGCAGGCGCGCCAGCAGCGCGCCGTGCAGGTCCTGTGCGCGGAACGCCTTGTCTTGTGCGGACATGCTTACTGTGACAATGCAGGGGGACAGTCCGGTTGCATTTGTGATATCCTGAATGCGCACAGGTCAGCGATGGGAAGGCCTGAATGTGACGCCGGGACCACGCCTGAGCAGTATCAAGGTCAGCAGACAATACCGCGATGCACCTGCCTCTCTGGCCTCCCCTGATTGCCCAGAGCATGCAAGGTGCTCCTCAGCGGACGGCAGGCCGCGGGCGCGGCGCGCGCCTGCAGGCGGCGGCACCACTTGACCAGGTCGCGCAGCGAGAAGTGGCGGCCGACGTGCAGGCCCGGCTCGCCCGCGCGCACGCCGCCCGCGTGCGCGGCGGCCGCCACCGCACCCTCCCAGGCCGGCAGGTCGTCCCCGGGCGCCCCCGCGCCCTTGCCGTCCCCCTGAGCAGCCCCGGCCGCTGGCTGCCCGCCCGCCGCGCCCCCCGCACCGCCCGCGCTGCCGCGCACGACAGAGGGGTGCCGGCCCGCCAGGTCGGGCTCCGCGCCGGCCTGCCCGTTGGCCAGGCGGCACAGGCGCAGCGTGGCCAGGCCGGCCGGCAGCAGCGGGCGCAGCGCGGGGAAGCGCGCCGCCAGGATGGCCAGCTGCTCGGGCGGCGGCGGCGGCGCAACGGCCACCGCCGCCCAGCGCCCGCCCAGCGCGTCGCGCGCGGCCGCCGCGCTGCCGTACGTGCCCGCCGCGCCGCCGCCTGGCGCCAGTGCAAAGTTGGCAATGTGGAGGTAGGGTAGGATAGGCTTGTCGCTTCCCTAACAACCCCGATGTGCCAAAGCTCACAAGCCCTTCTGCCAGCTGCCAGCACAAGCACGCCATCGCCAGGCCATGTACATGCGCTGTCTGGCCTTGACAGTATATGCCTGTGTGGCGCTGGCGCATGTGCATGTCACGCCGCTGCCCGGCGCGCCGATGCGGACCACGTCGTGGCGGAGCCTGCTGTAAAGAGCGCTTCTCAAAGATTGAGGCGGAGAGAGGCGACAGGACGGGCGCAGTGAGCTGTGGCACATATACCCTACCCTAACCTGACAGCTACCCCATATGCCAGAAGGAATTCCGCATCGCCCCCTGCGCCGCGCCGGGCGCGCGCCGGGCGCGGTGGTGACCGACGCGAGCAGCTGGAAGCCCTGCGCGGCCTCGACGACCTGCGCGCGCTGCGGCAGCGCCAGGCGGCGCATGTCCGCCAGCGGCGCCAGCACCGCGAGCACGTCCGCAGGCGCCAGGTCTACGTCCTCGATCAGCAGCCAGCGCCCGCCCGCCACGGCCTGCAGGCGGCAGGCGCGAGGGCACGTCCTTCAGACAATGCAGCTTTTGCAGCGAGCGAACGGACTCCTGCCTCCGGGAGCCATGAGACGGCACAGCAGCAGAGCTAGTGGCTGGACGCCCGTACGCCTGCACACTCACACACCCCGGCTGTGCTGGCAAGGCCTCGTGCTGCCTGTACGCACACAAGCATAATGCGCACCCTACCCTAAGCACCCTACCGTATAGCCCTTGAGCATCAGCACACACGCTGTGCTTCAAGCATGCACCATGGCACCTACTGCGACTCTCATCAACATGACCGGCAGCCTCTGCGCGGGGCGCGGCGCAGGCAGTATGGTGGCTCAGAGTTTCACGTTGTCGTATCATTGCGCACTCAGCAATACCACTAACATGGTGCATCATAGCCACCAGACATTGCCCGCTTTGCGCATTGGTTGCCTGCTACAACCAGAATATCTGCATATGAACCATGCTGCACCCTGCAACGATGGCGCACCCGCAACGACGTGCACCCGCGCACTCTCGTGCGCGCCCCGGGCCCTGCACAGCAGTCACACCTGCGCCGGCCGGCAGCGAGGGAGCGCGGCGGCGCGCCTGCGTGAGCGGCCCCGGCTGCCACGCGAACTCGCCGGGCACGGCGGTGCAGACGTATGCGCCGAGCAGCGCCTTAGCATCCATTTGGTCGTCCACGTGCACGCGGATGAGGCCGGCCGCGTTGCCGGTCAGGCGCGCTAGCTCGGCCGCGAGCGCGGACTTGCCGCTGCCTGCGCGCGCGCCGGCACCGGCTCGGGCGTCGTGGCGGGCAGCGCGCGCGCGGCCAAACACCAAATTCTGCAAGAAGGGCCTTTAGGGTGCAGAGTTTACGCAGCGCCTGGTGTTGGATGGGCACTGACGCCTGGCGTGGCGGCTATCTCTGCATGCCTCGCTGAGCAGCGTCAGGCACATCGCAACTGTGCAACCGTTTGGGAAGTGGGACCATGCAACCATGGGAGGCGGACATGCTGCCACAGCAAGCCGTATCTAATGTGGCGCGCACGCGGCGGCGGGCCCGTATCAGGCGACCGGCAGCGCACCAGGTGGCCCCTCCAGCAGCAGCGGCCGCTGCTGGCACAGCGCCAGCGCGGCCGCCTCCAGGTTGCGCTCCGCGGTCGGCGTGCGCACCAGGCTGCCGCCGCCGCCGCCGCCGCCGCCGCCGCCCGGCCCGCACGGCAGCGCAATGCCGCACACGTCCGTGTGGCCCGTCGCGGCGGCCAGGCGGCCCCGCAGCGCGGGCGCCCGCCCCTCGCACTCGGCGCCGTTGCCGCCGTCGACGTCCATGCCCTCCGCGAGCCCGCGCGCAGACGGGCCTGGGGGACCCTGCAGGGTCTCAGGCGCGGCATCCGTCACCTCCACGCCGGCCAGGCGGCGCCCCGGCTGCGCGAGCGCGGCGCCGCCGCCGCCGCCGCGCGCGCGCCCCGGCGCGCGGCGCGTGCACGGGCCAAAGTGCGGCGGCGGCGGCATCCAGGCCGCGGCTGCCTCCACCGCGAGGCCCGCGCAGTCGTCGCGCCAGCTCAGCGCGGCCGCCAGCGCGTCTTCGGGGCAGAGCACCTGGGCTCGCAGCCGCTGCCGGCCCTCGTCGCTCTGCGCGCGTGGCGCGGCCCCGTCAGCACCAGCAGCACACCCTGCGGCGCCAGGTGCGAGCGACAGCATCACACTGTGCCTGTGGCTGCAGGCACTGGGGTGCCTGCGGCCACATGAAGCTCCATGTAAGTGAGCACGCGCAGGAGTGTGGAGCGCACAAGCCGCTCAACCAAGCAAGCAATTGGCTGTGTGTATGTTCTGTGCACTGCGCAAGGACGCCGCACTGCTGCGTGCACACGCAAGTGCGCGTGCGCTGCTGCGGCAGTGCGACGCTGCGCTGTAGAAGCTGTGCAGACACTCAACGCACAGCAGTTGCAGCACCCTCGCACGGCTGCGCTTCGCCGCTGACAGGCAAGCCACGGCATGCATGCCGATCGCAGCCGCGGTCACAGCGCGCTCCCCCTCGCTTCCAGCGCAGCTCACGTGACACGCAGCATACCTCTGTGCTCCCCTGAGGGCAGCGGGCCCAAGCGGCGCCCAGGACCGGCGGAGGCGCACCAGGCCGGCCAGCAGCGCGACGCACTCCGCGCCCGCCCAGCGCACGTGCGGGTCCGCAGCGCGCAGCAGGCCGTAGAAGGGCGCCGGCTGCCACAGCCGCCGCGACGGCCGGCAGCGCCGCAGCGCGCGCAGCGCCGCGCGCGCCAGCTGCAGCTGCGACACGCCGTCCGCGCCGGCAGCGGGGCCGGCGCCGGGGCGCGGCCTGGGGCTGGTCGCCCCAGACGGCGAGTGCGGCGGCCTGCCCAGCAGGCTGTCGAAGCGCGGCACGGCGTGCTGCAGGTAGCGCAGCAGCAGCCTGCGCGGTCGTCGGAGTTCGTGCTGGGCTTACGAGCAGTGCGGTGCCCGCGGCACTTTGAAAACGTTTGCGGCGCTGCGGCCGAGAGCGTGGCACAGCCCGCAGTGGTATGCGCTACACTGTGCAGGCGCTGTGGCGAGGTCGGGGCATGCCAGGCCTATCTCAAAACCCTGGCAGGGCGGGTAGGGCCAACGCGCCCGACCAGGTGCGGCGCCAGCTCCGCCAGCGTGACCAGCGCGACGGCCACCGCCGCGTGCGACGCGGCGGCGGCGGGCCCCGCGCCCGCGCCCGCGCCCGCCAGGCGCGCGTCCACCAGCGCGGCCGCCAGCGGCAGCAGCACCGGGCGGAACAGGCCGGCCGCGGCGGCCGTCGCGCTCGGGCGCAGCAGCGCCGCCTGCGCCGCCTCCGCCGCGCGCTGCAGGCTGGGCGGCGCCTGCGCGCACGCACGCGCGTCGGCGGCTGTTACGGGCTGCGGCGGTGCGAAGCCTGCAGCTCACAGAGGGAGGGAGGCTCGCATGCTGCCACCAGGCAGCTCGGCTGAGCTGTGTCAGCCTGCAAGCCAGCAGTCTAGGCAGCGGGTCTTCAAGAGTGAATGTAAAAAGCGAGCTACGCGTGACCAAAAACATGTTCTGCACATGAGACCATGAAGTGTGTTTTGTAATGGCCACTTCACACTAGCTGTTTCAATGGAGAGCAAGGCGTACACCTCCACGCACTGTTCACTGAAGGCCATAGCTGGCAACTCTGGACAAGTGCTAACACTGTAACTTTGCTTCTGGTTTTTCAACACATGCCGTGCCAAGGCCCTGAGGCAATATAGTGCACAAGCTTGTCCCAGATGCTGCCCTTGGCAAACGCAGGCCCTCTGTTCGGGAACAGACCTCCGCCAGCGCAGCAACAACATATACATCCTCGTTGAGCTCTGGGCAGCGCCTCTGCAGTGCCCTCAGCCCGCCCAGCCAGTCAAAGCTTTCCTCCATTCTGCGCTACAGCTTCAGGAAGCGCACTGCTTTAGTTTGCTACGCCGGTCGAAGCGTGCTTTCAATGTGCAGGTAACCTTGGATGCGTGTACAACTCTCATCCTTGCCGCGCACCGGGCCAGGCACGAAAGAGGAAGCCCAGACAAAGCGTCTTGGAGCATTTGCAAGTCAGGCGCCGTATGCAACCCTGGACCTGCTGGGGCCTGCGCCCTCGACATGTACCGCGCGGTAGCAACTGCCTCGCAACGTCCACTTTGTGCCCTGCTTTGCCAGCCCGCTCAAGTCTGTGCACCTGGTGAGAGAGCCAGCGTTGCGCCCCAGCTGCACGGAGGCCAGCACTGGGGTGCATCCTGCAGCCTTGTCACGCTCGCTTTACGCGCCCTCGTGCAGGCCAGAGCACCCCTGCACGGCTGCGGCCTGGCCGGCAGCGGGCTCTGCCTGCCCTCCAGGATGGTGCGCACATGCACGCGCAGCACGGTCAGATTGGCACTGCATGAATACAGCACCTGGTCGTTGCGGCGCACCGCGTGCCTGACGCGCGCCCAGCTGCCCGCCCAGCTGTGCTCTGTGCCGCTGCCGTGCATGAACATGGCAACACAAGTGAGCACGCTCGAGGGCGGGCGCCTGCGCTGCCGCGGCAGGGCGCGTCCGAGGACCACACGCAGTCGTCCGACATGGAGATGGACATCGACTCGCTGACCGCGGGCCTGGCCCGGATCCTGCTCAACAAGGGGGACACGTACGCCGCGCCCGCGCGCACCGAGCGCGTGGAGCTGCAGGAGTCGTGGTCTTGGGGCACCAGCCACGGCATAGACAGCACGCGGTGCGCGCCCAGATCCGGGCGCCCGCGCGGCGCCGGGCGCCCACATGGCGCCGGGCGCGCCGTCCCGTCGGCGCGGCGCGCCCGCCGCTCCGCACCGGCGCTCCGCCGTGAGCCGCAGCGCGCTCCGCGCCCTGGCCCCCTTGGCAGCCCCTTGTCGGGCCGGCGTGCGCCGCCCCCACGCTGCCGGGAGGCTGGCCGGCTGCAGCTGGGCGCCCCGTCCGTGCGCGTCTGCGACCCCCGCCTGCCCAGAGAGCGCTCTGCGACCGGCTGTGCGCTAGCGTTGCTTGCCTAAAGCTGTCGCGCTGCGGAGGGCTTGCAACCAGGGATGGGTGCTTTTGCGGTGCAGGACCTGGGCGCAAGCGGGGTGCCGGTGTGTGTGGACGAGCGCCGCCGTACTGGCGCCCGCCCAAAGGGGGCCTCCCGCCGCCGGCGCTCTCACGGCGACGCGCGCGCAGGTACCTGGACGCCTCGTGCCTGCTGTTTGGCCGCGACCGGGAGTTCCTGGAGGTCATTGACTTTGACCGCCGCATGTCCAGCAGCAAGGTCGGCGCACCCGGTGCGCGCCCGCCCAGCCTGCGGCCGCCGCGCTGCGCTGCGGATGTGTTGCAGCGGCCGCCACCAGCGCGGCCGGCTGGCTCGGGGCTGCCTGCAGACCCTGCATGCTGAGCAGGGTGTAGGCAAGGTGCAGCAGCGCCGCAGTGAAGCGAAGTGAAGTCATCTGTAGGTATTGGCATGGGTAGCAGGATGCAGCTTGGGCGCTTCGCACGTCAGTGCGGGCCCTCGCGCGGGCAAGCAGCGGGCGACGCGCACCGCGCGCAGGCGCGGTGTCCCACAGCGGCGACATGCTGCGCACGACGCACTGCGAGGGCACGCACTCCATCCTAGTCAACCTGGCGCTGCTGTCGCCGGCGGTTGTGGAGCTGTTCATCACGATGTCGTCCTACTGCGGGCGCTTGAAGGCGCGCGCCGCCCGGGGCGCAGCCGTCTGACCCTCCTGCGAGCCTGCATCCAGGCTGCGGTGCTGCGGGGTGTGCGCTCGCGCGCCTGCGCACCTCGTGTCACAAGCGTGGTGCAAGGATGTGCCCTTACATGGCGACGCAGCGGGCGGCCAAGTCTGCCCGCGCGCGCAGGAGATCCTGCGGCCGGCGGTGCGCTTGAAGGACGCGTTCAGCGGCGAGTGCCTGTGCGAGTACCAGCTGGAGGAGCAGGCGCATGAGGAGCGCGAGCGCTGCTCGAGCGTGGTCATGTGCCGCGTGTTCCGACAGGCCAGCGGGCCCAGGCGCGGCGCCCGGTCCCTGACAGCCTCATGTTGGGGGGTACGGCCTCATGTCCGGGGGTAGGGCTTCATGTTTGGGGGTAGCGTGAGGTAGGTGTTACGTGCCATGCAGCCTCGCCCATCCTGGACTTTCCCGCTTCGTGCCTGGGTGCGCCACCCTCATGCCTTGTTGCATGTTGTATGTCAGGTAGCTGAGGTGAGGCTGGGCTGTTTGGCAGCCTCAGGATTGCTTGGCTTGTCTGCGGCTGTCTGTGATGCCGGGGGCGTACATGGGGTCGAGCCGGTGGTCGATCAGCTGAGCAGCGGCCGTGCGAGCGCGCGCGACGTGGGGCTGACACGAAGGCGTGCGGCACAGGACGGGGCACTGGGAGGTCGAGGCAGTCGGCCACATGGGGCAGGTGCGCGCTGGGGGTGCCCGCCGCGCATGAGCTGCGGCCCCGAGCAGTGCTTCCTGGCTGCCGTGCCCTCGCATGACCGGCATGACCGGCAGTGGCTCTGTCCTTGCCTGCGTGGCGGCCGGCCCGGTCCATGGGTGGCTGCGGCGCGCGCATGGTCTATTAAGAGCGCGAAGATGCTGCTGCGCCTGCCGGACCACAGCTCTCGAGCGGCTTTGGTCAGCCTGATGTGTGTGCTGCAGTTCTATGTTGTGAGTGCTCACATTTAGACAGTGCTCACAGCTGATGCATGCGGCGACCAGGGCGATGCAAACGACTACACGCCCATGCTGCTGTACATTCAGCAGACGCACCGCATGGCGGACTGCCTGGCAAACTGGACGATGTGACGAACGACGCGGCGCCGCCGCCGTGCGGGCGTCGCCTGCTTGGACGGCTTGGCAGCCTGCCGGCTGACCGGCTGTTTCAGGAGCAGCCGCCGCTGCTCGAGCGCCTGCTGACACAGCCAGGCGTGGCTGTGTGCCGCGAGGGGAGGCCAAGCCGCGCCTGCTGTGGGAGCAGCGGGCCCGATGCGGTGCAAGCGCGCGCATCTTCACCTGCCATGTATGTGAGACACTGACGGACCTGACACAGACTGACCACGTCCCCCCCCTGCCGCACAGTGACGTGCGCGCTCTTGCTGATATGCCTGCAGATGCTTTGTACAACCGCGCATCCTTTGCCTTGCCTGTCTGGCCCACAGGTGTTGTTGTGGCGTGCCACATGTGTACAAGGGCTGAATAGCTGTTGTTTCTTTCTGCGACAGCCACGGCCCCTGTGTGTTTGATGAGGCTAGCGGATGAGGACGGCAAGGCTGCTGCATGCAAGTGCGGCGCCTGCAGTATAGCATGAGCGGCTGCGGCATGGGAGCGAAGCAGTGCTGTAACTGGAGGCCCTGACCACCAACTACAGAGGTCCTGGGACCAGCTTGCACACATGGTAATACACCCCACATGCAAGGACTGCCCGAGGCCTTGCTTCCTTGATAACAGCCTTTCCGCCTGACCAGCTCAGGACGCAGCGCCGCGGCCTTGCAGAGCTGCTCGTAGATGCTTGTCAGGAGGGCCGTGGGCGCGCTGTGCTCTCCGTCCCTCCGCACACGCTTTGTTCCGGGGCGCGTAAAGCACTCCTCACAAGCAGTGCAAGTGCAGGAGGGCGCAGCGCCTGTCAAGCCCGCCGAGCCTGGACCTGAGGACTGCTGCCAGGTGCGCTCGCACCCGCGAGACAAGCGACTTGCACCAGTGTGTGTCTGCACGGTGCGCAGCATTGCTCTGCCACTTGGGACGCGTGTGCGCTAGGCACACCGCCTCACAGGCTCACAGGCGCTTGCGCGTCGCAGAACTCGTGCGTGGAGTGCGTGTGGAACGTGTACTGGCGGGAGCTGCACGAGTATGAGCGCGCGATGGCCGCGTGGGAGGGCCGGGCGCCGCCGCAGGCTCCCGCAGACCCCTTTGCAGAGATGGAGCGGCGGCTTGAGCAGGAGGAGGAGGAGCGCCGAGCCAGAGACACGGAGCAGCCCAGGCCGCCCAAGCCGGATAGGCCCAAGGTCTCGCACACGGGTGAGAGCTACCTGGTGAGGTAAAACAGCTTGCCGCTGCTCAGGCGACTCGGTCTGGCAACCCGCTGCTGCCGTGTGTACTTTTGTATTGCAGTCTTGCGCAGGTTGGTGCGCTCAGGCTGGTGTGCTCTATAGGTAGTACAAATAAAGACGTGTCCTGCACGTGTGTGTGCTGCAGAGGTCCGTAGCTGTGAGCGTGGTGCATGTAGAAATTGTTTTGACCGTCTGAGCTCATTCTTTGCCTGCTGGGCAGCAGCCTGGTGGCGTCGGTCGTGACAGTGGTCGTGACAGTGCGATGCACAATGTGAAACTCCTAGCAGTTCGTGATAGTACAAGGTAGGATTCACTCAAGGTGAGGTGTGAGGGTTATCATAGGCAGGTGTGACGCTGTGCGCCGGCCAGTTCCTCATCCGCCGTCATCGCTTTCAGATGCATACCCGCTCAGTAAGCAGAGGGCGTCCCCGTCTGCTGCCATGCCCCCTCCGGCCTGCGCCGCCCCTGCTTCTGCTGTCCCACTCACGCCGGGCACGGGGGGTTCGCCCTCCCCTGCAGCGGCGCTGCCCTCATGGGCCGTTGCCGGGCCAGCTGGGGCCGTGGCGTCGCCAGCCCCATGGGCCCAGCCTGGTGCTGGCCAGGGGGCGAAGCCAGGCCGCATGTCATGGCCTGCAGCTGCAAGTTGGTCATACGCATGCGCCCCAGGCCAGGGCTCTGGCCAGGTCCAGGGCGGCGCTGCGTGGTATGCTTGAACCATAGCGTCCGCGCCGTGCGCGCCAGCATGGCCGGCCCCGGGCTGGCAGCGCCCGCCTGGCTGTGGCCCGGCTCCACCGTCATCACAGATGGGTTGCGAGGCGTACTGCGCGCTGGTGTCTGCGGCCGGCACCACTCTCCCGCATCAGCTCCAGACGGGCGCAGCTGAGGAGAAAGGGACACAAGCGGCGCAGGCCGCGCTGTCGCTGTCGTCACAGCTGGCCCGCATGCTGCGCGCTGATGGCAGCACTAGCAGGAGGCGCGCCTCCGGCCGTCACCACGGTGCACCAGTGAGCTCTGGCGCTGCGCTGTGGCCGCGGCGGGCGGCCGCACCTGGATAGTATGGCGCAGAGGCGCTGCCGCGCGCCGCGCTGGCCTGGACGTGCAGCTCCATCAGCCGCGCGCGCTTGGCGGCTTCGGGCAGCTCGTCTACCGCGCGCGCCACCGCCTGCGCCCCACAGGCGCAGGCGCAGTGTGGCTCGCATGACAAGCTTCTGAGCAGGAATGCAGGCTGCGCGTCCATGCGCGCTGCGACGCTTGAAAAGTTGGATGCTTGGACGATCATGATCTCCGCGGCAGCCGGTTGGTCCAGAACAGCCTCTAGGAAGTTGCTGCAGCTGTGCACATGCCATGCAGGAGGCCTAGCTGAGCGCCAGTCGGCAAGATGGTGTGGTACTGGCGCGTCGCACGCATGCACAGATGCCAGTCGTCGCCTCGCCGCACTTTGTCACGCCATGGGGCTGCCAGGTCACATGCCGTGGGCCTGCCACGCAAGCGGCAGGGCGGCCGGGCGCGGCGCGCCTGGCCGTATGTGTCGGCGTGCCGGCGCTTCTCGCGCGCCTGCGCGCGCGGGTTGGGGTCCTCGTTGGCCCAGCGCACGTCCAGGAAGCCCTCCAGATCGCCGCCCGGCACGCGCTGCTGCGCCATCGCCTCCTTGGCAAACTCGGCGCTGCGCGCGAGGCGCGAGGGTCGCTCGGCGACATGGTCCGCGGCGCTGGGTCGGCGCGAGCACGAGGCCGAGGCGTGCGGCGCGCCTGCTGCGCTGCGCGTAGGTCACGAACGCCAGCCGCTTGTCGTGCGCCATGTGCACGCGCGCCAGCGCGCCCCACTCGGCGAACTCCGGCTCCAGCAGCTGCTTCGCCTGCGGCGCCCGGCACGCCACTGTCCTGAGAAGCTTGTCAAAACCAGCCCACCTAACGCCCTTGCAGACGCGGCGTGCCTGCAGGCCGGTCCGCATGTGACTCACGACGCCGCTGTAGTTGACATACAGCGTGCGGCAGTCGCGCTCAAAGGACCCCGCGCCCAGGCTGTTGTCGCGCGCCTCCGCCACCTTGCCCCGCCCAAACACGTCCACTGACAGGTCGGTGGCCGCGCGCGCCTCGTCCTGTGCGGGTCACGGGCGGCGTGCTCAGCCGGCGCGCAGGACTGCCCCGAACGACAAGCCCGCGGGTGCGGCACGTGCCTTCGGGCTGCACGGCGGGGGGCGCCGCACCGCTGCGGTGGGCACGCGGTGCAGGTAGTTGCAGCCGGGGCCCGCGGCGCACACGCCGCGCGCAAAGTCGATGCAGCAGAAGGACGCGCCGCTCTCGGAGCCGCGCGTGCGGCCGGAGTCGCGCGCGGGGCAGCAGCGGTGCGCGGCAGCCTTCTTGGGCTCGGCCTTGCGGCGGTCATTGGGCTTGTGGTGCCAGATGTTGTAACTTGCCTTGTCCACCAGCGCCTCGCCGACGATGGGCCGTGGCACCTGCTTGCGCGCCTGCCGCTCTGGCTCGGGTGCAGCCATGCCCCACCTGTGGTCTCGAGCACACCACCGAGCCTCTCTGGGGCAGCCTTGCCCGTTCGCACAGCGGTTCACTTCCCGCCCGCTTGCACTGTGGCAAAGCCTGGCTCTACAAGCAGAGCCTGGCTCTACAAGGTTGTGTAAAAGCAGACTCTGGCTGTACGAGGTTGCCTGCTTGAGACTATGCTGGTAAGTGGGGGTGGAGCTGCTCGCGAGCAGCGCTGGTGGTCGTACTGCCCACAATATTAATAGATTGGAATTTGTTTTAAGCCATGTTGTTATATACATCCAGCGGAGCACGCTCAGCACTGCCGGCCCTGCCGGCACAGATGGCAGCGCGCGCAATCACACTGGCCGAGGCGCTCAACTGCTCCACGCAGAGCTTCGTACGTCCACCATCGCTTGATGTCTGAGGGCAAGCGCATGTAACCTTGTGGCAGCTCAGGTGCCTCCAGCGCCACAGCTGGAGCACGTCAGGGACGTGCACCGGCTATGGACGAGGAGGAGGATGAGGAGGAGGCGTGGCGGCAAGACCTGCCTTTCCTGCAGCCCGGCGACGCAGACTCCAGGGACACGCTGCAGGCCAAGCTGCACGCGGCGCTGAACCTCCTGAAGGCATGCATCCTTCACAGCAGACAGTATCCTCGCTTGGCGCATCAGCTCAGCCCTCACCACCCGCCTGTGTGTGCAGGTGCAGCAAGCGCGCCTGGAGCTGAGCTTGCAGAGCGCGGGCTACAGCAGCGCGGCACACGCGCAGCCGCTCGCAGCAGCAGACGCGACGGCGCAGCTGCGCGAGCGCAACAGCCGGCCATCCTGCGCGCGCACGGCCTCCGTGGCGAAGCCGCGCGCGCTGGGGTTCACGCCGCTGCCAAAGCGCTCGCGGCGCAATGGCGCCAGCGCAGCTGCACAGGCCGGCGCGCTCGTGGAGCACAGCACCGGTGCAGGCGTTCCGTCTGCCGCTTGCGAACCTCTGGGAGCAGGACCGGCAGTGGCCGCGGTGGCAGCGGCCGCTAGGGCAGGCGCCAAGGAGGGCTTGGAGGCGCGCGCTCCAGCTCAGCCGGCCGCCGGGGCGGCTGCGCAGCCGGCTGCGCAGGTCCCGGCCTGGCCGCCCAGCCCAAGGCCGGCCGGCGCATCAGAGTATACGACGCCCGCCGCGGCGCGCCTGCGCGCGCCGGGCCTGGCGTCGGGCGGCGCCGGACGCGCGCCGCAGACGCGGGCTGAGGCGCCGACCTCAAACGTCCCGACGGCCACGCGCTGGCGCAGCGCGAGCGCGCGCCCGGCCGGCCGCCGCGGCGCCGCCAGGCCGCGGCGCCAGGCCAAGCCGCAGGGGCAGCCGCGGCTGCAGCTGCGGCCGCTGCTCAACGATGGCTGGCGGCGCGCTGGCAGCGGCCGCGCGCCGTGCCGAGCCGATGCCGGTCAGCGCACGCTGG
>JAABUY010002843.1_pt1 | contig 19976 bp, 36 predicted proteins | sample 5560271 | NCBI WGS metagenome assembly JAABUY01 (sample SAMN10711886, study PRJNA513374) | rock metagenome | isolation source: Antarctica rocks | place: Antarctica: Victoria Land, University Valley
CCATGACGCCGGTGCGCTGGCGCACGAAGAAGAGGTCGCCGACCAGGCTGCACACCAGCGGCAGCGCGCCGCCGATGGAGATGCTGGTCAGCATGCGCAGCAGCAGCAGCTGCCAGTAGCGCGTCACGAAGAACGTCGCCAGGCACGGGCCCTCGCCTGCGCGCCGCCGCGCCCCAGCTGAAGTCACGACGCAGCAACCCGGCGCGGCCGCCCGTCAAGCTGCCTCGTCAGCTGCGGCAGATGGGCTGCTATCTTGCAGCCCGTTGCAGCACTCGGGAAACCAGAAAGCATCTCAGGCAGCCGTGGCGCGGGGCGCCAGCAACCCTGGCGGCGCGCAGGCGGGAGCGGGCGCCGGGGCGAACCCAGCAGCACGATCGCGAACAGCAGGTTGCGCCGGTTGACGCGGTCAGACAGGTAGCCGATGACGAGCGCGGACGGCGCGCCCATGCCGAAGAACGCCGCCGCGATGTAGCCGCCCAGGTACCTGCGGCGCGCGCGGCCCCCGGCTGCGGCTGCGCGCTGGGCCGGCGCGGCGCGCACTCGCGCGCCTGGCGGGCGCCCCCGACCTGTTTTGCACGCAGGCGGCTCGGTCAATGCACGCAGGCCTCACGGCGGTCTGTTCACACAAACGCAGAGGGGCCCTGGCCGGTTTGCTAACTTACCAAAGATCGGCGACAGCGTTCAGAGGCCGGCAGGCCCGGGGCCGGGCGCCGGCGGCACCGCGCGCGCACCTGTCGCGCTGCTCGTCGTTGAAGTGGAATTCGCGCGCGATCGCCGTCAGGTTGGGCGCCATCAGGTTCTGGTCGGCGTACAGGAGCGCCGCGGTGAGCGTGAAGATGGCGACCATGTACACGCGCTGCGCGAGCGGGATGGGGTGCGCCTCGGCGGGCGGCCCTGGCGGCCCAGGTCAGCACCACTCAGACAGGCGCGCGCTCGTCGGCCGCTGTCCCGCTCGTGGTGCAGGCCGCGGCGCCGAAGCGCTGCCGCGCACAGCCTGCCGGGCTGCTGGGCTGCACGTTGCGCTCTGCGGCTCGCCGAGCTGCACGCGCCGGGCGGCCCGCGACGGCCCGGCCAGACCGGCGGACCATGCGCCGCAGGCAGCGTGCCCAAGCGGGCTGTACCAAGGGTGAGCAGCGCTGCGTCGCAAGGCCATGGGGTGCCCACTCCGCCGGGCGCGCGCTGCCGGGCTGGTGGGCAGCCCTCGCGAGCAGGCCAGCCGCCCAGGCGCAGGCGCAGGTCAGCGGTGCCGCGGTCGCGGCGGGGCGCGCACCCTCCAGCTCCAGGCGCGCCGCGCTGCCGGGGCTCCCCGGCGACGACAGCGCCGCGCCGTCCAGCAGCGGCCGGGCGGGGTCGTCGCGACCCGCGCCCGGCGTCACGAGGCCATAGCGCGCCGCGCCCGCGCTCGGCGCCGCGAGCTTGTCCGCGCCGCTCTCGCCGCTCCAGCCCGACTTTGCGCCCGGTGTCGGGCCGGTCTGCGGGGCCTGCGGCTGTGTCGTCTCCGCGTCTGCGCCCCCGGGCGCCCGGTGTGTCACTGCCAGTGTAATTCGCAAACATCGGGCGCCGCGCCGCTGACTTCTCGCAGTGCGGCACTTGGCGAGCTGTGACAAGCAGGGGGCTCACAGCTGGAGGCACCGGAGGGTCCGGCGGGTGCGAACCTGATGGACTGCACCCCTCGAGGAGGACCTGCTCGAAGCCATCGTGCTCTTCCCCACCGTTCGCCGCAGCAGGGCGGCCGCCTGGTTCTGAGCCCCGCAGTGGCTCCGCTGTCATCAACGCGCGCCGCGCGCTCTGCAAGCCCCCGCCAGACACCCCCGCCCGGTAGCTACTGCTTCATACAATGCGCAGAGCGCAGGTTCGTTCGGAACTCTGGTCACTCTCCTTTACAGTAGAGGTGAGGTGTACTTGAGCTGGCGCTGCCCCGTGTGTCCGCTCGACCTCCCACCCGAGAGCAAGCTGCGAGCAACAGGTAGGTCATCCTCGGGGCTTCTGCCTTGAGTACAAGGCAGCTGTCACAGCCTCTTCAGTCAGCGTCTGCGCAGGTAGCAACAGCTTTGAAGGGGCTAGCGCTGGGCGCTGCATGCCTGCCAAGCCCAGCAGCGAGGTCACCGAGCACCTGCCGACCGAGGAGGCGTTCTGCTTGAGGGGCCACGAGGGCGCGGTGCTGGCAGTGCGCTTCAACCGCTCCGGCACATATTGCCTGTCCTGCAGCAAGGTGTGACGCCCTCCCCTGCCCACTAACGGGCTCGAGCACTTTCATTGCGCCGCTTGAGGCTAAACACTGTGTTTGATGCGCAGGACCGGACCATTCGCTTGTGGAACCCCCACCGCGGCGTATCTATAAAGACGTATCAAGGCATGCCATGCACCCAGTGCCACTGGGTGCATGGCATCCTGTGCGAGTCACCCACGCATATGACCGTGCACGCCTGGGTCACAAGCACCGCTGGCGCAGGAGGTGCTGACTACCCAGCCTGCGCTGGCGTGCAGGGCACGGCTATGACGTCCGTGACGTGGCGGTGTCGCAGGACAACAGCAAGTGCGCTGCAGCGTCTGCAGCATGTTAAACTTTGGCGTTGCTCTATTTGCTGCGGCAGACAGTGAGCAAGAGGTTGACAGACAACGTGGGCTGCCTGGGCGCCAGGCTGGTGTCAGGCGGCGGGGACAGGCAGGTGTTTGTCTGGGACGTTGCCACAGGGCGCACCATCCGCAAGTTCCGCGGGCACGACGGCATAGTAAACACGGTGTGCCCCTAGCATTGCCCGTGCGGTGTGCCCCTGGCATTGCCCGTTCAGGCGTCACCATAACCTGAACAGTCCTGCATGCGTTTGAAGTTGTCAAGCCTGCCTGAAGCGGCTGTCCACGGACGTGAGCCGAGCGCGACGGCGCAGCCCGCCTCCGAAACTTGCGCCGCTGGGGCATTGACCGGGCCCTGATGCTGCTGCAGCTGTGCTGCGGGCCCGGCGATGAGACGGTGGTCAGCGGCGGGTACGACCAGGCCGTGCGCGTGTGGGACATGCGCTCGCGCTCCTTCGACCCCATCCAGAGCATCAAGGCGTTTGCGGACTCGGTCACCGCCGTCCTCGTCACCGAGCGGTGCGCCGCGGGCCGCGTGCAGCCAGGCGCCGCTTGCGTGCCCAGCGCATTGTGCACATGCGGCTGTGCAGCCGCCGCGTGGCTCTGTGCATGTGCGGGCTCCCCGTGAAAGACAGGGCCGTGGAATCCCGTGCACGCCGAGGGTCTGCGCCGCGCTGGTCTGCATGAGCGGCTGGCATGGATTGATCTGGCAGAGGCGCTCCTCGGCGCTCGCAGTTGTGCACAGGACCCCGCACTGGCTGCTTGCTGCAGGGCTAGGGCAGGGTGCCCCATACCCTGCCCTAAACCCAGTCGCCAAGCAGGCAGCGGGGTCTGCGCAGGGCGGAGATCGTTGCGGCGGTCGCGCAGTCGGCCCTCAGCTCCGCATCGCTGTGTCATCATGTCTGTCTGTGCCTGTATCAATACAGCTTCCTGCGCAGGGCGGAGATCGTGGCGGCCAGCGTGGACGGCAGCGTGCGCTGCTTTGACCTGCGCGCCGGCTGCGTGACGACCGACGAGCTGCGCCGGCCGGTGACCAGCCTGGCGCTGTCGCGCGACGGCAACTGCCTGCTCGCCGCCTGCCTGGACTCGCGCCTGCGCCTGCTCGACCGCGGCAGCGGCACGCTGCTCGCGCAGTACACCAGTGCGCCGCGCGCCTGGCAACGAGCCTTGTCCAGCATGTTCAGATTTTGCATCTCATGTCGTCACGCGCGGAGCGGGCGGGCGGCTGCTGCACGGCCTGCAGCTGAGCATTGCGCGGGCGCCCGCGCGCGGCGCGGTGTTCCGGCAGCTGCACTGATGCCCTGCGTCTGTGCTCAGCCCGGCGTACCCGGCCACCATGCCTCCTGCTAAGCCAGGATGCATGGCGCGAGGCATGTCATCGTTGCGGTCTGTTGAGGCACAGGGTAGGCAGCGCTCTTGCGCGTCGGTGCAAGCGCGGTCCCATCGTGCGGGCGCAGAGCTAGCCGACCCACGCAGACGCCGGCCTGCGCACACCCTGACGGGCGCCGCGCGCCCCGCCGCGCGCAGGCCACACGCACGCGACCGCCAAGACGGACTGCGCGCTCACGGCCTCCGACGCCTACGTCCTGTGCGGCTCCGAGGACGGCGCGCCGGCGCCTCCGCCGGCCCCTCCGCCTGACCGCCCCTCCCTTTGCTCAGCGCGCGCGCTCGGGGAGCGGCACCTCGCCGAGCGCCTCCGTGCTGCGCACAGTTGCGCAAGCGCAGCAGGGGCCGCAATGCGAGGTCGGGTGGGGCGGCCTCCTGATATGGGGGTGCCTGTGAGCATGCCTGCGTATAATCACATGCGCGCCACGCACATGGCTCATCATGCACAGGCTGGCTTGAAGTGTGGAGTGGCCGCTCATACATGCGCTCTGGCTCTGACAACCAGGGCAGCGGAGCCGAGCCAACTAGATAGTCTCGAAATTTTACTGACCGGGCCGGGGTCCCAAACGCGCTGTGCCGACTGGGCGCGCGCCGCGCCAGGGCGCGTGTGCTTCTGGGAGCTGGTGGATGAGGGGCTGGTGGCGGAGCTGGCCGCGCATGCGGGCTGCGTGACCTCGTTGGCCATGCACCCGACGGGCGCCTGCCTGCTGACCGCCTCCGTGGACGGCTGCGTGAAGGTCTGGGTCTGACGCGCGCACGCGCGCGCCGGCGCCCGGCCCAGCCAAGTGGAGGGCCCGCTCGATCTGCATTGAAGAGGCATCCTGGGGCGCGTGCATGTTTCGAGCGCTCTTGTGCGGTGTTGCGGAGGTCGCGGCTGCACTTTCGCTGGTAACAAGGCGGGAAGGCATGCTGTCTCGGCGGCGGTTTGTTAAGCTGCCACGCAGGCTCAGCGGTGCTCCAGCAAGGACCACCACACATGGAGCCAAGTGCCAAAGCAGTGAGGACCCCGTCCGAAACCGCCGGCGCTGGCGTCCCGCGGCACGCGCGCCCGGCCGCCGCGGTCAGAGCGCCTGCAGCCGCGTGACGAAGCCGATGCGCAGCGTCTGGTCCAGCGCGGTGCAGGCGAACAGGCCCAGCTTGTCGGGAGACCAGTCGAAGCCCGTCAGCGGCTGGCTGGACAGGCCGCGGGCCGCCAGGCGCTCCAGCGCGCCCGCCACGCCGCGCGCCGCGCCCTTGCCGGCCTTTGCGGATCTGCGCCCAGGGCGGGCGTTGAAGCGGCCGCGTGCTTGGTGTGAGCCGCTGCGGCCGCAGTTCTGGTCACGGCCGTCTTTAACAGCATTGGGGAGGGCGGGAGAGGCGGCTACATACCGAGAGACGTACTAAGACTCTCAGTCTGAGAGAGGGGCAGGCCAGGGGCATGCGTGACACCAGGGTTTAGGGCGCGGCTTGGCGTGCGGAGGGCAGGCATGCGCATCCTGGCCTGCTGCGCGGCCGAGGGGCCGCGCACCGCTTGTCCGGGTAGCGGTAGCGGTACAGGCCGACGGTGCCGTCGCCGGCCGTGAGCGCCCACACGTCGCGGTTCTGCGGCAGGTGCGCGACGCACCACAGCGTGGCGCCGTGCTCCATGCCGTCCACCACGCTCGCAAAGCCCTGGCGCGCACCCGGCGTGCCCTGAATGTGACTTTCTTTTTATTACCATATGCACTGTATTACCGGATTTGCCAGGAGCGCCGGCCCATTCTGCATGCGGTGGCGGCCGCGGCATTTGAGCAGGGCGGCACGCTGGCCGTGCTTGGTCTTTGCCATGCCATGTGAGGCCCGCGAGACAGGCCCCGCGCGAGCGGCGCGGGCGCGCCCATCGGTAGGCTCTGCCGCGCCGTGGCGCGCCTCCTTGGGGTGCTGCGTGCGCATGTCGAACACGTGGCACTGGCCCTCCAGGCACGTCGCGACCAGCTTGTTCATCGCGATGTCGCGCCGATCGAACTGCAGGCCGCACACGCCGTTGCCTAGGTTGGCGGACCAGCGCAGCCTGTTGGTGCGCAGGTCGAACAGCTTCACGTCGCCGTTGTCGTAGCCGGCCGCCAGGCAGCGCTCGGCGTCGCAGTGTGCGTCGCCGAAGGCGAGCGCCCAGCACTCGCGCGCCTGCGCCATGCGCCCCCGTCTGGGAGGGGGCCATGCGCTGCTTGCGGGAATCCCGTCAGCCTTGTGCAGTGTGAGGCAGTCAGCAGTGTGAAGGCTTACAAGCTTTATGATACCACCAGGTTGGTCATATTAACATGCAGGGCATGTTAATATTGTAGTCATATGACAACGCAACATCATTCTGCAACGATGTTGTAGTTGCGTTCATACTCTGGCCCAAGGCACACAGCCACGCCTGGTATCAGGTCTTGCCTGATCTGGGGAGGCAGGCTCAAACGCCGCGACATGTGTGTCCGCCTGGCGCACGTCCCACACGCGCACACACCCGTCACGGCTGCAGGTCGCCACCTCCGGCTGGCCGCAGCCCTGCGCGGGGCAAGCAGCCAAAGTTGGCTGCTAGACAGCTGGACTCCATGCATCCATGGTATCTGCCTCCGTGACAGTCCTGCACGTCGCTGATGACCCCAACGTGCGCGCGCGGCCTCAACACATACACTGCACCCACCACACACTGAACCGGCCGGGAGACAAACACACTGGATACTTCTGACGGGCGCAAGCTGACGCGCGAGTTGCTCGCGGAGCCGCACGCCACCATGCTGGTGGTGGAGCTCTTCCTCGGCTACACGGCCGAGCTGCTGCAGCTGGCGCATGCGGTCGCGGCAGGTGCCGCCCATACGCAGCTTGACGGGCACTGCATGTTGCGCGGCACCATGCGCATGCAACTCTATTCCATGCCAGTGCTGCCAGTCTTGCGCTGAATCCCTTGCGCTGTGTTGACAGCCTGCTTGAGATGCCTCGACGACCTTCACTTTTCTTGGAGCTTGTTAGTATTGGTTCACCACATGCTCGACGCCACTGGCTGGCGCTCACAGCACCCAGGAAGTATGTACAGGCAGGGGCGCCTCTGGCTTGCCCAGCAGCTGCGCAAAAGCTGAACACACCTGCCCGCCGCAGCCGTCGACCTTGTTGATGGCCTGGGGATGCGCCTGCACGCCCGCCACAGGCGCATCCAGCCGCTCCAGGTCCCACAGCTGCAGCCTGCCTGCACTGTCCAGCTTCAGCCTTGTACATTCCTCATCACACACAGCTCTCCTTGGCAGACAGACAAGAGTGCTGCTGCTTGATAGCAAAGTCTCCGTCTTCACGCTGGGCCAGAGCGCGCACCGTTACAGTCGCCGGTGGCGAGGTGGCGATCAGCCAGGCTGGAGGCCGCAAACGTGCCAGCCTTGAAGGGGCTCGGCCCTTTGGCTTCGCCGCGCAGTGCCAGCCTGTGGCCCTCGAGCTCGTACACGCGCAGGCACCCGGTGTTGCTTGCATGCGCCCCGAGCACCACCAGGCGCGCACTGTTCGGCACCCACCTGGTGCCATGGATACATTTTCACGTTTCTGCCGCCACGTGTGTGGGCAGCTCTAGCAGGTGGGGATGGTGGCCATGCGCGCATGCCTGGTGTCATGCAGCGTCAGCGGCAAACTTTCACTCAGGTGCTCCAGGATCTGGGGTGCGCTCTCCACCGACATACGGGTAGCTCAACGCTGCGCGGAACCGGCCTCGGGTATAGCCAGCTCAATTCTGGCTTAAGCGTTGGTAACTCCGCCCTCCAAGCTCACTAGGCTAGGGGTGCGTGGGTTCAATATCCTCCTGTGGATTTGCATGTTGCAGGCGCTCAATACCAAGTCTTTTCTTTACGAGACGGGCGACTGCATGCTTCACCAGGCGACCATGGGCCTTGCCTCACCGCTAAGCACAAGTGGACAGAGCGATCCGCGCTGGCGGCCAGCCAGTTCAGCTGGAAGCCTGCAGAGCAGATTCATATGCGGAAAACACTCTGTACCCGCTGCTTGCTTCAAGGGTCCAGCAGGCAGGCGCGAAGGACGCAGTACTCGCCGCCGCGGTACTCCTCGTGCAGCTGAGCCGTCGGCACATGCCGGACCGCAAAGCCGCTCGCCGCAAGCAGCGCCTCAAAGTCCGCCTCACCTCTCCCTGGCCACGCGCGGCGTACTGCGATCACAAACAAACACAGCACTCTGGTGGAGTCGGGCTGGCCCTCTGCACATGCACGCCACGCATAACAGTCATTTGCAGTCCAGACAATCCACCAGAGCATACAGAGCAGGGCCGCAGCGCCTGGCAGCGCCACCAGCCCGCTGCGCGGAGCAGCGCCTGGACTGAGCGGCTCAGACACACGTGCAGGGTAGAATAGGTATCCTATTATCCTATTATGCCCTAAGACTGCGCACAGATCTAGGTTGTTAGCATAACCCTAATCAACGCGTGCAGGGGCGCGCGCCTGCAGGGCGCACCCCGCAGGCGGAACGCGAGCACCACCAGCGTGTGCGGCGCGGCCAGCGCATGCAGGGTGGGGTAGAGATCCTATCCTGCCCTAACCCTCACTGACGCATGCAGGCGGGCGCACCCCGCAGGCGAAAGGCAAGCACCACCAGCGTGTGCGGCGCGGCCAGCGCGCGCAGCGTGGCCACCAGGCCGGCGAAGCAGCGCTCCTCGTACACGATGTCCGCGCCCGTGATGAAGTCCGGCCGCGCGCCCAGCGCGGCCACGGGGCTGCCCCACGCGTGGTCGACAACCTGGGCGTGCAGGGTTGCCTAGGGTTTACAGGGTCACCGCGCGTGCTGTCAGCCGCGGCGCCGGGCAGCGCGTGTGGGTTGCTCGCAGGCCGAGCGCTTCGGCGTGAGCCGGCTCGCGGCGGGCCGCAGCGGGCGCCGCATGCCCGCGCGCGCGCAAAATTTGCACAGTGTCCTGCATGGCTGCCGCCCGCATGCAGGCGGCCGGCCGGACGGTGCAACAAGCTGCCGGCACGAGAGAAGCCTGCAACCACCGGCGGCAGCGTGCCGCGGATGCAGCGCCCGGGGCCGACCTGGATGCGGTGCGGCGGCGAGCGGCAGTTGGCGGCAGCGTTGGCGCGCGTCAGCGGCGTCACGCGCGGCAGGTCCGCGGCGACCACGTCCGCGCCCGCCAGCGCCAGCGCAATGGCCACGACGCCTGCGCCAGGGGCGCCCGCTCGCGCGCAGGTGCGGAGGAGCCAGACCGAAGGGGTAAAGCCACGACCACCTTTGCCGTGGTCTCGCTGTCCACAGGCACGTCGTGCCGCCATTGGTTGCTCCCCTTTCTGGCAACCGCGAGACGCGTGCCTTTAGGTTGCAGTCCCAACACACCGCTCTGCTCTGCTCACGCATGGCCCGCGGGCCCAGTATGCAGGGACCAGGCGCACAATCGGACAGCCGTCGAAGCGCGGCCCCGCCGCTGCTATAAGGGCCGCGCCGCGCAATCGCGCGGCAGCATGTGCCGCACACACACACACAACAGCGCAAGGCTTGTTCTGAGGGCCTTTGGCGGGGCGACTGGGCTCGCAGCTTGTCCGCGCGCCGGGGCCGCACCCGTGCCGGTGCCCAGGTCCACCGCGCGGACGTCCGCCCACTGCCCGAACGGCGGCGCGCGCAGCAGGTACTCTGCCAGCACAAATGCGCTCTGCCACACCACCTGGCGCCGCATTAGAATTTAGGAATAGGGTACCCTATCCCCATGGTACGCTGTCGTTTCGGACGCGCACGGCAACCCGCAGATGGCAACGGCATTCAACAGGACGCGCGCAACACGATGGTCCATGCATGCAGCTGCCAGACCAAGTCATCCCGCGCCGGCTGCTGCACGCCATGCGCGGTTGCGGCCCTGCGCACCAGCCCCACCATCTCCAGCGCCTCGCCGCGCTCGTGCGCGCGCGGCGGCCCTGCGAGGCCGCCCTCCGCGGCCGCCGCCTCATCCGCGCCCGCGGCCCCTGCTCCCGGCGCCGCACCCCGTGCCCTCTGCTGGTGCGCGGAACGCGAGAGGATGTGCTAATGCCGTCCTCGCAGCCAGTTGAAATCAGGCAGTCAGGCAGCGCTACCTCTGCTGCTGGAGCCCAAAGTGATACCCGGCGCCCGCAGGTCACCCGAGCCATGCATGGGCATGGGCAGATGAGGGACTGTGTGTCCTTCCACAAGGGCCCAGGGCTCATACGGGGGGCACCGGCATCCGCGCGGCCGGGGCCCAGCGGGCGCAGCGCGCCGCTGCCGCGCGGGTCCTGCCGGATCTGCACCGCGTGGCCGCCGACCTGGAACAGGCGCGTCTCCAGGCTCTGGTCCGCGCCCGCGCCCGCCACGCGGTAGGGCACCACCGCCATGGCCGCGCGCGCAGGCCGCCTCAGCCTGGGCGGGCCAGAGCATGGGCTTATGTAGGCGGTTGCAATAGGGTGAGTATTAGGGTTAGGGTATATGGTAGGCTGCCCCGCCTCAGCCCGGGGGGCCCAGAGCACGGGCTTACTTATGCACGCAGCCGTGAGCAGAACGCAGGGGGGAGCGCCCTACCCCGCCCTGTACCCAAGTCAGGAGGGAAGCGCAGGCCGGGCTGGCCCACAGAGCTGGGGGCCGGTCGGGCCCAGCACCGAAGCGGGTGTGGCAGAAAGTGCGCGTGCCGCGGCCGTCCCCTGGCTCAGGGTCATGACGCGGTGCGCCAGCGTTGCTTGAGGCCTGAGCCGGTGGGGAGGAGCGACAGCACAGGGCCACAGCCTGACGCATGTGAAGCACAAAGGCGTTACAGCAACGTTGTTGCCAGAGCAACTGGCGCGTGGCGTGCTCATGCTCTACAGCCACGCCTCATGTCAGCGCATTTGCCCTTCAGAGTAAAAAAGTAGTGGAAGGGGTCTTGCCCAAAGAAAGAGACAGGCATTCGTGCCGCGTGCAAGCCGCGCTGTCTGCGGCAGTGCCGCCTGCGGCAGCTGCGGAGCAGCGCGCGCTGGCACAGACCGGCGCGCGAGAGCTGCGGCGCAGAGCTGCCGTTTCCCGCAGAGCAGCTTGGCAGCAGAACGGCCGCGCCAAAGCAATGCGCAGTTCGTACAGAAGCGAGCAGACGCCAAGAGGGCTAGGGGGCGCAGCTGCGGCATGCACGGAAAGGCTGCTGGGAACCGCTGCAAGCATCGCGACTAGTGGAACACCACTGGCACAGAGCCGAGGAGGCCATGGTATAACAGCACCATACTCGGCACAAGATGCGCATGAGTATGACCCTCCAGCTTGCAGGTCTGCCCGTGGAGGACCCACCCAGCGGCAACGGCGTCGCGCGTGCGCGCTACGTGAAGTAGCGGGCGGCGATCAGGGAGGCCGCGTTGAGAGCAGCATGCCCGGCCACGGGTGCCCACAGCGACCCTGAGCGCAGAGCCGCCCAGCCCCACAACAGCCCCACCGCCGCCGCCCCGGCCACAAACCCCGCGTTGCCGCCGGGCGTCTGTGCCGGCTCCACCGCCAGGAACGCCAGGTGCCAGAGCGGGAAGCACACGCCCGTCAGCACCCAGCCCGCCCAGCGGCGCGGCGGCGGGAAGCAGCGCACAAACAGCCCGCGCCAGAGCAGCAGCTTGCCTGCCTTCACGGTAGGAGCTGTTAAGAGCACATCGGTGTGGAAGGGGGCCAAAGGCAGACCTTGAAGCTATGTGAGTATATGCTGCCGCAGGGCGCGGCATCAACTACATGGAGGCGCAGTGCATCAGCATTGACGTCAAGAGCAAGACGGTGCGGCGTGCAGGCTCTGGGCCTCTTTGGTGGAACTCGCGACATTGTCTGCAGCTCTGCTAGGTGGCATATTGTCTCGACAAGGGGCTGACGCGGAGCGCGCGCCACGCAGCTGACATGTCAGTACACCAAACCGTTTCGGGACTTGGAGGCGCACACGTTCACAATCCCCTATGACGTCCTCGTGTTTGCGACGGGCGCGGTGCGACTTGCTTCACGCTCCACACCACAAGGATGCGGGCATTGTAGTTTGTGCTGCGAAGCCCAAGGCGGGTGATGTCTTCGTCCAGGTGACAAACACTTTCCACACGCCTGGCTGCGAGGAGCACAGCTTCTTCCTCAAGGTGCGCTTGCAGCAATGAGCATAGCATGGCATTGAGGGATTGCTGCGCTGGATGCTGCTTATGTTGTACGTTTATGTAACATGATGTCCATGCAACAAATGATCCACACAACTTGTGCATGACGCCCTGCATGTTGCGCAGGAGGCCAGTCACGCGCATGCGCTCCGGCAGCGAATCAACGAGTGAGCCCCGAGCTGTGGCCCGTCCGGCTGCACTTGCGCAAGTGTGCGTGCATTTGGCATCAGCATGCCGCTGTCGAGGTAACGGAGGACGTGTTGTGCAGATGCTTCGAGGTGGCGTCGCTGCCGGACACCACGCCAGAGCAGCGGAAGAAGCTGCTGTCCTTCATCGTGGTGAGCGCATGCAGCCGACTGAATGCCTGGCAGTGAGCACATGCCACACATTGCTGACTCTTGACCATGCGCAGGTCGGTGCGCGCCGCGCTGAGCATGTTTGAGAGCGGCAGCAGCGTTCGCGCTGCTCCCCCTTCATGGTTGCACTGGCTGGAGGCAGCATACAGCTAACTTGTGTGTGTCAACGTTGTATGTTGCATCATCTGCGACATGCGGCGAAGGGCACGTGCATGTCCTGCTGTGCAGGCGGAGGCCCGACTGGTGTCGAGACGGCTGCCGAGCTGCACGACATGTTTGCGGACGACCTGCTGCCGCGATACTTCCCGCACCTCAAGGTGCGCCATGCATGCACAGCGGCATCCACCGCACCCGATGAGGGGCTTGAGCGCTTGCATCTGCAGTACCAAACGGGAGCGTCTGCCTGGTCGCTCTCGGTTGCTGTGGCTGTCTGTTGTGATCATGCTGTGCACGCTGCTAGGCTTCATTGAATGTGTGTGATGGTACATGCTGATGTGGGTCCCTGCCGATAGGAAATGACTGTCTGCAAGCGCGCAGGACGATGTGTCCATCAAGCTGATAGACACCAAGGACCACCTGCTAAGCTGCTATGACCGCGCCATCAGCGACTACACCGGCGCGTTCTTCAAGCGGCAGGGCATCCAGGTCCTCTCCGAGTCGCACGTGCGCGCAGCCTCGCGTGCAGTGCGTTGTTTGCATACCCGGGCTGGCGTGCAGACATTGTGCGCATGCATTGTGAGCACGTCGGGCTCTGCTCTGCCTGTGAGTGTGCATAGACGTCAATGTCAGAAGGTGTGCTCATCTGCATGGGCTTTCAGGTCGTGCGCTTACTGTCATATACGTATGGCCCTGCATGTGGCCCAGTATGGTCCAGTATAGTTGTTCTGTTTACACTGCAGCTGTTTAAGGACATGCGGAGAGCTCCGTCCATGTCGCACACCAGCGCACAACGCGCGGGCGAGCAGGTCACGGGCGTGGACAGCGAGGGCGTCACAGTAAAGTGCAAAGCTGTTGAGGGCGAGCACCGCGTGCCGGGGCGGACCGTTGTTTGGGTGCGCTCCGCCATTTTGGAGACTGGCCATAATGCGAATGGTACACCTTTAGATGAGGCAGTGGACAGGTGGCGCCATGCTCTTTCACGCTGTGACTTTTGAAGACCGGCTCTGCCGGGCTGGCACACTATCCTGACGTCCGTGCGTTTGCCGCAGGCCGCCGGCATTGGCCCCAACAGCCTGACCAAGGACCTGGCCGCCCAGCTTCCCGAGCAGGTGAGGTGCAAAGTTGCCTCCGTGCGATCGACGTGCCATCCGCCAACATCTCCACGTATCGATCTGCCAAGAAACACTTTGCCCAGTGGGGAAAGCCTCCAGAAGCAAGCCGCGCGCGTATCCCTCGTATGTGTCTCTTGCGTCTTATGCATAATCTTGCGCCATGCTGGCTAATGTGCAAGCTCCATGCGGAGCGAAGGTCTGACGGCAGCGCGGCGTGTGCGCGCTAGGGCAACGTGCGCGCGCTGCAGACCGACCGGTGGCTGGCGGTGCGCGGCAGCGACAGCATCTTTGCGCTGGGGGATGCCGCGACCATTGCCATGGACCGCGCGCTGGAGCATGCCGCGGAGCTGTTTGTGCAGGCGTGGCCTCGCTCTTCAGCCTTGTTTAGGTGGCCAGGAAACACTCCGGCGCAGCCGTTGAAGCAAGTGTCAGCAGAGCGATGGTGTCTTATTCCAGTTCTAGAAATGCGAAGAATCAGGTTGCGTGCTGTGGCAAGGTTGCTTCCTCATGCATGCCCAAGCATCCCATGTTCATGCCATGTGAAATAACGGTACTTGCAACCCTTGTCAGTGACAGATGGTCTGCTGAGTGCGCACGGGGGCTGCCAGGGCGACACAGACGGCAACGGGAAGCTCTCGTGCTCAGAGATTGCGGCGCTGATGTCCAAGGCGCAGAAGAACTACCCGCAGCTGAAAGAGCACAGCCTCTACTTCGACTGCCAAGAGGCTTCCGGCGGCATCAGCGAGGAGAGCTGGCTGCCCTACTGGCTGCAGGCGCGCGGGCGCCCAGCTTGCTGGAGGCTGCACGGCTTGCAGTCACGGGAGGGTGGCTGTGAGGGTGCTATCGAATGAGCTGGGCTCAGCAGAGCGTGCGCAGCGCCTGAGCAGCTGCTCTGGAGTGCGGACCACAGGTTTCCAGGCCGGGGGCTGTGTCGGCATTGCAGAGTGTGCAATGCATGCGGGCGCGCTGCTCAAGCCGCGTGCCAATGTCCCTCGCTGTCGTTTGCAGAGCTCTGTGCTCGGGCCAAGTGCGTGGGTGCCGCAGGGCGAGCGGACGGACGGGGCGGCGCCGGTGGCGGGGCAGCAGGAGGCGCAGGCGGTGGCGCCGACGGAGGCGCCGGAGGTGGGCCTGAGCGAGGCCGCGGCCGACCCGCGCGTGGACACCGAGATCACGCTGGAGCAGTTCAAGGAGCAGCTGCGCCGCATCGACAAGACGCTGCGCGCGCTGCCCGCCACCGCGCAGGCGCGGCCCCGCCGCCCCTGCAGCGGCCTGCAGCCATGTGACTTACTCGAAGCCGCAGCCGCATGCTCGGCAAGGCCAGGGCGTGCGGCAACGCAGAGCGCTTCATCACCAGCACACTGTGCATCCGCTGCGTACGCTGCCCGCTGGCGCTCCAGCGTGGTGACCAGGGCGCAGCAATGTCCCCGAACGCCAACGCCCGGGCCGCGCTGACTGCATGACTCCCCCACGACGGATGCATGCAGCCTGGAGGTGGTCGCACTTGCATGTTGATGACGCAGCCCTGGAAGTGCGCAGCAGGGCTGTTGTTGACAGGCTGAATGGTGTGCGTGCGCATGCACGCTGTACGCACGGCCGCTGCTGCGCGCGCAGGTCGCCTCGCAGCAGGGCAACTACCTGGCAGGCCTGTTCTCCATGATCCGCATCCCGCCGGCGGGCGCCACGCAGCACCTGCCCGCGGTGCACCCGCCGTTCAAGTACCACCACTCCGGCTCGTTCGCCTACGTCGGCGGCGACCGCGCGGTGCTGGAGGTCGCGAACGACCCAGGTGGCCTACCCGGAGCCTCCCACCGCCGGGGCCAGAGTTGGGTCAGGGAACAGACGGACTTGCTTGTCCTTCTGCCACCATGTTGGCTACCAAAGCGCGTTTCCCGCTGCCTGCAAAAGAGCTGTGCAATCTTCGGTGGGTTGTGGGCGGCGTCGGTGAATAAGCGGCTTTGCCCCAAGTCCCGGGGCAGCGTGTCGCCATCGGCAGCGAGGCCCTGAGCGGTCGTGTGCTTTTGCGCCGCCAGACAAGAACCTGGGCGTGTTCACGGGCTTCCTCGCCGGCATCGCCTGGAAGGGCACGGAGACGTTCAAGCAGGCGCGCTCCGCCGCCTGCCTCCATCCCTGCCAACGCACCCCATTTTTGCATGACCGCCGTCTGCATGTGCAGAACTGCATCCCCACATCACTTGTCGTAGCTACTTATTTACGCCAGCGACAATCTTATCAAGCCCTGGCACTAAATGCATGCTGAGTGTATTGTACACTGCATTGAGCGACATGTATGGTGGGGCAGGTGAGCCTGAAGAACCAATGGCTTGTGAGCCGCGACTGGATCAAGACAAAGCTCTTGGGCCGAGACATCAGCGACGTCTGACATGCTGAGCATCCTGTGGCTCTGCTTCAGAACTATATTTTCATCTCTGACGCAGTCTCGTGTCCGGCGTCATGTCCTGCTCGTACAGCCCCCTTCTGCTTCTGCTTCTTCAGACCTCCCTTCCGTTGCATGCTGACCTAGCTGCTGCATGCCTGTATGTTTATTAGGATGCTATTGCAACCTGAAGAGCTATTGTGTGTCCGTGTAACGAGTGAAGCTTAAGTTGCATCGCGAGTACGCGCAATGGCGCACTCCCTGTCTGGCCCAAAGCTCTTGCATGGCTATGCCCAGTAGCTACTGGCATGCATGGCTATGCCCTACTGGCTAGGCTGCACAGGCACGTGCATAGTAAAGACGGCAAAAACTCCTGACGGTTGCTCCATCACCGCCTCCTGTCCCTGTTCTTGAGATAAGGGTCGAAAGCAAGTGCGTTGTGTGGCTGCAGCGAGCTGTGTGCGATTGCTGAGCGTAGGCATCCGTAGAGCATGCAGGTGCTTCGGGAGTCATGCTGGCACGACAAGCAGCACCACAAGCGCTGATGCTGCGGAGGCTGGTGCTGCGCTCTAGGAGCGTGTCAGCTGCGCCGCGGGCTGGCGCCTGCGGCACAGCTCAGATGCCTTTGCATCACACCTCGAAGTGGGACGGTGCGCCGGCTGGACGTTCTGTGACGTTGCTGTTGTTCAGCACCTCTCGCTGCCTGGGCGGCAGGCATCAACTGAACAGGGCAGAGCGGTCTTTCCTATCGGCCGTATGCACCGCCCCGCGGCAGGCACTGGCTCGCAGGACGACCTGATGCACAAGGACGAGTGCGTGCTTGTGGACGAGCGCGACGCCGTGCTCGGCGCCGCCAGCAAGTTTGACGCGCACCGCTTCGAGCCGCACCAGCCGCGCGGGCGCCTGCACCGCGCGTTCAGCGTGTTCCTGTTCAACACGCGCAACGAGCTGCTGCTGCAGCAGCGCGCGGCCTCGAAGATCACCTTCCCCAACGTCTGGACCAACACGTGCTGCTCGCACCCGCTGCACGGCTACAGCCCCTCCGAGGTGGACCGGCCGCAGGACGTTGCCGGCGGCGCGGCGCCCGGCGCCCAGGTGAGTGCTGATCAACTCCACGTCGCGCACACAGCACGTCAAGCAACGGCGCTTCCAGCTGCCGTCGGCATCAGTTGCGATACGCGCGGTGGACTGTGACGGCTGTTTGTGCTGGCAGCCTGAGTGTGCGTGCAAAGGGTGCCGGATGCGCTACACCAGCACCACATACACCACCTGTGTAGGGCCGCTCGAATGCGCTGGCCCCACTGGCCGTTGGCCTGAGCGGCACTGAAGCCTGCAACCCCACTTCACTTGTTTCCCTGGGGCGCGACCTGCGGCGTGGGGCCGGCAGCGGGCGGCGCTGCGGAAGCTGCAGCACGAGCTGGGCATCCGGCCGGAGGAGCTGGCGCCCGCGGGGTTCCGCTTCCTCACGCGCCTGCACTACTGCGCGGCCGACGAGGGCACCTACGGGCCCGACGCGGAGTGGGGCGAGCATGAGGCGCGCTCTGCTCTGCATCAAGTGCATCCGCACACGCTGGGTGTGAGGCTGCAAGCTTCATCAGGGAGGACGTGCTGTATTTTGAGTTCAGGGCAGGAGTAATCGCGTATGACGTGTGTCAAAGCAGAAGTATGTGTGAAAGAGCTGCTCACTTTTATGCAGCCATGCCTAGTTGTATGAGTGTCTCTGCACGATTGCTCGTAGCGGTCGACGGACACGGCTGCAGTGCCCGCCTTGACCAGAGACCTCAACAGCTCGTCTCCACACTCCCCGCACCAGGCAGGTTTGTAGGTCGGTGTCTTACATGACGCGACACAGCTTCGGCAAGCGTTTGCCGGAGGCCGCGCAGGTGGACTACATCCTGTTTGCGCGCGCGGACGTGGCCCTGCAGCCAAATCCCGACGAGGTGCGCGCGGTGCGCTACGTGGACGCTGCCGCGCTGCGGGACATGATGGATCCGGCATCCGGCTTGCGCTGGTCGCCCTGGTTCAGGTGCGAGGCTGGTACCCGCACTGCGGAGAGCGGGGCACATGGCACTTACGCTGTTGCTGTATCCACAAGTGCGTGTCTCCTGCTGGGTGGGCGCTTGTTGCAGCATGCGGTGTGGCGTGGATGCCTGCACTCATGCATGGGGCACATACATGCGTCGCAGGCGTCGTGAGTGTATAATGTATATATTTGCCGACAGACCCTGTGGGGGAAGACCTACACAAAGTGCTTAAAGTAAGAGACGACATAAGTAGAAACCTGGGTTTTTGTAGAGCTGAGAGGGCGTCCGTCTCCGCACAGCAACCTCTGCTCTGACCTTTGGACAGCGCTGACTCTGTAAGCGCTGCTTGCGCAGGATAATTGCTGCGCACTTCCTCCAGCGATGGTGGTCTGACCTGGACCGCACGCTGCAAACTGATGACTTTGTAGATGCTGGCACGATACACAAGCTGCAGTGTGGCTCCCTGCAGCAGGCATAGGCTTGTTGTCCGTGAGCCCTAAGGTAGCGAGAGTGTATGTGTGTGAGAGCCGAGCGTGTGAGGGCGAAGTTGGGAAACAATCATGCCCCGGAAAAGCGTGCAGGCATGCATGCTTGCTTGCAGCTGTGAGTTCTGCGTGTATGTGGATCATAACGGATTTGCTCAAGTTTGGTGAGGAGGATGTTGAATCGGAACAGGAAAGTCGAGTGTTGTTTGTTGTATGTGTAATGTGAGCATGCAAGGAAGACGAGGTTGGTGCCTGCCACGCCATGCATCTGCACAGTATTGCCCAAAGAGTGAGCCACCAAATGCCTGCATGTGTGCCGGCAAGGGCCCCATCAAACTGAATATCACGCGCACACGTCTTTACTTGGGCAGGGGAGCTACTTACTGGCCAACTCCTGGCCACTTGCCAAGTGCTTCGGCCAGCCACACCGGACATCCTGCATATTGCACACCTGCAAACTTCAGGCATGGAACCCAAGCACGCACACAAAGGACGCTCACAGACGCCTAACCACGTTCACTGCTCACCACTCTGCTAGACAACGTGCCACAGCATATATTTACAACCCCAGCCGGCATGCGAGCCAGCGGTAGCGCGCTTCGACATGGCCAGGCGCGCGCTGCGCCAGCCCAGGCGCGCCAGCCAGCGCAGCTGCCAGGCGTTCAAATGTGGCAGCGCTGGGCTGCCCGCCCGCGTCCACCACCACCGCTCGCAGGATGGCTCGGTCCTCCACCTGTGCAGGGCTGCTGCTTACCAGCTCCACTGGCTACAGGCAGGGCCTTGCTCTGTGCACGCCCGATCAGCATGACTGCGCACGTCGCCCATAGAAGCAACATGTCTGCGCTGGCCATCGCAGAGCCGCGTGCCAGGGGCGCATCCTATGCCTCGCTCGCAAACTGCTTCGCAGCACGAGCGGGCGGCGAGACACGCGGGGCGCGCCCTCGTCCACGTTGTCAGCTGGCCGTCGACGCGGAGCTCGGTGTCGCTGCGCGCCTCCACCAGCGGCGGCGCTGCGGCCGGCGCCGCAGCCGCTGCGCCGCATGCCGGCGGAGGCGCCCCGGCAGCAGGGGAGACAGCGCTGCCCACCACAGCCGCGCCCGCGCCCGCAGGCCCAGCGCCTGCTGCCAGCCCTTCCCCTAGATACTGACCGCGCGCCTCACAGCGCGGCTGGCCAGCGCCAGGCGCGCCCAACCCAGGCGCGCTTGCGGAGTGTAGCAAGAGCGCAGGGGCGCTGGCATGCGCGCCTGCCGCCGGCAGCACCCGGGTCGACGCATGTGAGCCCAGCAGGGGCGGGGCAGGCACGTGCGGCGTCGCAGCCTGCCTGGCCGCGCAGCCGGCCTCCGCGGGACAGCCCGAGCCTCCGCGCTCGTCGCCGGCGCCCGGGGACGCAGGCCGCGGCGCCCGCGCCGCACCCGGGGAGGCAGGCCCGGGCGCGGCGCGCTGCGC
>JAABUY010002845.1_pt1 | contig 19953 bp, 20 predicted proteins | sample 5560271 | NCBI WGS metagenome assembly JAABUY01 (sample SAMN10711886, study PRJNA513374) | rock metagenome | isolation source: Antarctica rocks | place: Antarctica: Victoria Land, University Valley
TTAACACAGGTTCTCGCGCGTGGCGCATGCGGCAGGGCAGGGAGTCGGCCGCAACAGACGCCACACGGGCGCCGCCATGCCTGGCCGCGCAGCAGCGGACAGTGGAGCAAAACCTCGCGTGCGTGGCCCACGCGGCAGGGCCAGGGGGTGGGCGCAACAGACGCCACACGGGCGCCGCCATGCCAGGCCGCGCAGCAGCGGACCGTGGCCCGGAGGCTCGCGCGCGAGGCGCGGCGCGGCGGGACAGGGTGACGGCCGCAACAGGCGCGCTGCCAGCAGGCAAGCTGGTCTGGACCTCCCAGGCGTCTGCTCGCGCGCACCGACGCCCCGCAGGTCGCTGACCGTTGCGCGCGCCCGCCTGGGCAGCAGGCATGTACCCACACACTTTGTGCATGGCTTGTTGATATGATTCAAAGCCGCCAGCCGATGTGTTCTCCGCACGCCGCATCACTTCATGCAGACACCATCGCACCGGCGCTGCAACGACCTGGGCTGACCACCGCGCCTAACCCTACCCTGACCATCATGCCCATGGCGGGCAGCTGCGGCTGCGCACCCGCGAGCAGCGAGAAGTGCGAGACGAGCACGGCGCCGGCGTCGCGCGAGTCCAGGAAGGCGGTCATGAACGCGTGCACGCGCGGCCCGACGCCCGGCACGTTGCCCACGCGCGCGACCTCGACCGCGGCCAGCAGCGCCGCCGCGACCGCCAGCGCCACCGCCAGCAGCTGCGGCTCCACCAGCAGCGCGGGCGCGAACAGCGCCAGCGCCAGGATGTGGTAGCCCTGCGCGCGCCGCGCGGCCGTCGGGTATCCTGGCTATTCTAGGTTACTCTAGGTTATTCAAGGGACCGCACGCGCCACCGCCAGCAGCTGCGGCTCCGCCAGCAGCGCGGGCGCGAACAGCGCGAGCGCCATAATGTGGTAGCCCTGCGCGCGCGCGCGCACGGCGGCCCCGTCGAGTATCCTGGCTGTTTTAGGTTACCAGGCGCTGAAAACTGCCCATGCGCTCGGCCCATCCTGGTTGTTTTTTTTGCTGCGGCGAAGGCATTCGCAAGCTGCAGCCCCAGCTCGCACTGTCTGCAGTACTGCAGCCTGGGGGAGCAGAGGAGGCTGACTCACAGGGACCACAATGATGCTGCAGCACCTCTCAAGGGACAGGGACGATGTGCAAATCACAGCAATCCCGCCAAGGCCGCGCCTTGCGCACGATGATAGTCGGCACGCGGCGCGCGCGGGACAGCCAGTCCATGGCCGGTAGCGCGGCACCCAGCGCGAGCACCCAGTAGCCCAGCAGCGCCATGCGCCGCGGCGTCGCAAGCGCGAACCGCACCGCCCACATTGCCGGCAGCACTGCCGCCGCGACCGCGCCCACCCCCAGCACAGCCACCGCGGCCGCCGCCGCGCGCCGCCGTCGCGACCGCAAACCCTGCCCGTGCGAGCCCCCGCAAGGTTTTGCACCCGCGCCCGCCGCGGGTGCCGGCGCAGGCCGGCCGTCCTCAGGCACGCAGTGCCCCGCATCCCTGGCTCCGGGCTCCGCGCCCGGCGGCGCGGCGCGCTCCGGGGTCCCGAACACTGCCTGCAGCAGCGGCGCGGCCAGCGCGCCGACCAGCAGCGCGGCCGCGATCAGCAGCTCAACGAAGACGCCGGCCGGCGCGCGCGCGCGCAGCACGGCGCTCGCGAACGCCGCGGCGCCGCTGCCGGGCGGGCCGCCCGCCGGCCGCGCCGGCAGCGCCGCGCCCGCCGCGCTCGGCGCCGCGCCGGCCTGCAGCGCGGCGCAGGCGCCTAGCAGCGCCACGTCCCAGCCGAGCAGCGCGAGCGCCTGGGCCGCGACCATGGCCTCGCCTGTGCAAATGCCGAGCGGCTCAGGTAAGGGTGTTAGGTCATGCCTGAAGAAATTTAGCTAAAAATGTGGAAAAGAAATGCACGAAGCAGCTGCAGCAAACGGTCGATCGTTTGAGTGCAAGCGGCAGCACAGGACTTCACGCGCAGAGTGCGCATGATCCGGAGGCGCCGGCGTCCATGCGCGCGACGCGCAGGCTGCTCTGCACCGGCAGGGAAGGCGGCCGGTGGCGCACCGGTTGTGAAACAGGACGGCAGCCGCGTGAGCAGCAGGTGCAGTGCGCCCACCGCCAGCGCCGCGCCGCCCGTCGCGCCGGCCGCCCCCGCCAGCGCCGCCGGAGCGGTGTCCAGCCGCCACCGCCATGGCATGCCTGCCCGCAGCTGCAGCCTTACTACCGCCCGCTGTGCCACAGCTGGGTAGGATGAGCTTGTGCAGCGCATGAGGAGGCATTGCATGCATTGACTAAACTCGAAAACATGCGTGCCACGGAAAATTCAGGAGGTGCACAACCTTGCGAATGGCTCCGGGCCAGACCTTCGCAGGCAGTCACAAGCAGGCAGGCTGCCATGCTTTGGGCAAGGCTCCCAGGCAGGCCCGCACCCGGGACTGGCTGCAGCAGCGGCGTGGCCGCCAGCGCCGCCGCCAGCAGCGCCGCCGCTGCGGCCGCCCTGCGGCCGCCCGCGGCGGCCAGGCACGCGTCCAGCGCGCCGCACGCAGCGCCGGCGCTGCCGCCGGGGCCCTGCTGCGCGGGCGGCGGCCACGCGTGCGCGGCGGCTGCGCGCCCGTTGGGGACGGGGCCGTCGGCCGGCGCTGCGCCCTCGCCCGCCGCGGCCAGACATGTCTGCGAGGCGGGCCGCCGGCTGAGCCGCGCGACGTCGGACGAGGCGGGAGCGTTGGGCTTGGCGCCGGCGCCCGGCGGCTGCCCGTCCTCCACGTCCGGGCGGCCGCCAGCGGCCGCCGGCGCCAACGCCGCGAGCTCTAACGGCGCCTCTGGGGGCCAGGGCGCGCCGCACGTTGCCTGCTTGCACGCGGGGTGCACCGGGCTCTCGCGCGCTTTCGTCGGGGCGCCCCGGCGCGGCCAGCGCGCGAGGGCCGCTGCGGCGGCGGGCGGCGCGCGCAGGGCCAGGTGCGCGGTCATTGCCGCGGAGGAAGCCAGCGCGACGCGAAGCGCCGCCGCGGCGAAGCCTGCGTGCATACGAGTTAATCACAATACGTTGCCCCGCCGCGCTGTCGGCAGGTGTCGGAGCAGTAGCTTTTGTGCCCAGCGGGATGTAGCACAGACACCACGCGCCGCACCGGGCGCGGCGCGCAGGCGTGCCGTGGAGGAGAGGATGCCGGCAAACATCCATGGCAGCGCCAGCGCTCCCACCAGCAGCCCCTCCGACTCCGCTCTGCGTGCTGGGTAGCCGTATCCTGCGCACTCCCAACCAACACACACAGTTGCCGATCATTTCTGCGGCCCGAGTATGCGCTTGATAACGCACTGCACGTCGAGGCGATCTGGTGATCTGTTCAGTGATCCTCAACGCACTCCATCCTCCCAGCTCAAACGCCGTCCTTGCAGCCTAATATCCCACCAGCACCCAGCCAAGGAGGCGAGGGTGCGCTGCTGGGCCGCACACCATGCCGCAAGCGGCAGCTGGCAAGCTCCTGGACTGCAGCGATGGCGCTCAGGGCTGCCAGTGCGGCCACCTCTCCCAGCCAGTCTGTGCGTGCGCCGCACGTCAATGCGCACGCTCGTGAGATTACAGCACTTTATACTGAGGGTGAGTTGCTGGGGAAAGGCAAGCAAGCTCACCTGCTCCTGCGTGCGATAGCAGGCCGTATGCAAGCCTGGCAAGCGTGACGGCAGCGATTGCAACCTCAAACACATCACGTTGCATCGATCCTGCCCGCCTCGCTCTACATCCTCCAAGCGCTGACGCATGCAGACCATCAAGCTTTCGGCATTGGTGGAACTGACTCTGTTGCAGTCACTAGAAAGGTGTGCAGGTTCCGCCACCAGGTATAAGCACAGCCAGATGTTGGTGCTGCGTGCGCTGCTGCGGCTTTTGAACAGCCTGAAACAGCCTTGTGCGGGCAGCAGCAACTCTGTATCACAAGTAGCAGGCACCTCGAGCAGCTCTGAGGCGACTCGCGAGCTTTATTGACTCAAGCATATGCACAATGAATCCTGTTAATGCTGCCAGATGACTCCTTTCCAGCACAGCTCTGCTTCCAAACTCTGCGTCTGCATTCCCACCAGACCACCATATCAAGCGCACATAGGCTGCCAGACAAGACACGCGGCGCTCTGGTTTGACACACAGCACGCAACCAGGCCCGCCTCTCCCCCCTGGCTAAACCTGGCACCGCATCGGGCCAGGCACACCGTGCGGCAGCACAAAACCTTGCGCAGCAATACCATAACAATATCTTGCTATGCAATGAGCTCGCAAGCTGCTGACAGGACAGGTCGTGAGGCATGCTGACCGACAGGATGCGGACCAAGCAAGCATGCGAACCCTGGAACGAACCCCATGTCAGAACCCTGGCAGCTGCGCCAGGTCGAGCACGCCGCACGGCAGCGCCGCCACCTCGCGCAGCAGCGCCAGGCGGTTGGCGCGCACGGCCGCGTCCTCGCACATCACAAACACGGTGTCGAAGAACGCGTCCACGGGGCCCGCCACCGGCTCCACCTGCGCACAGGGTAGGGTAGGGTTAGGGCGCATGCGTTGCACCTCGCTCCACGGGCTTGCTCCACGCCTATCACCAGAGCAGCACGTGACGGCGCGCACAGGTGACAGGCTCTGCCCACATTGTTCCCAAATCATCCATACAGATGAAGATGACAGCGTGATGGAACGAGTGTTTTTCCCAAAGACCACAGCCCTGTCAGCCGACTCAGCTGCTGAGCGCACCGACGCCAGCCGGCCGCTGAAATCCCGCGCGCTGGCAACCCGCGCGGCGGCCGCCACAGAGCGCTGCCCCGCGTATGCCAGACCCTCTGCAGCCCTATGAAGACAGGCGCACCGCCGCCAGCCACTCGCCGACCGGCATGCCCGCCGCGAGCGCGCCGCGCACGCCGCGCAGCGCGTCCCACAGCGCGGCCTCCTGCGGCGCGTCGAACAGGGCGGCGTCCACCGCGGGCGCGCACTCGGGCTCCTTGCCGCGCACGATGCGCGTGGGGCGCGCCAGCGCGGCCATCACGCGCGGCAGCCGCCCGCCCGCGCCCGCATTCAGCTCCGCCTGCAGTTCGGAATCAATTGTCTCGGGCATGGGGTTGAAGCCGCAGGTGTGCAGCGGGCCGGCGCGGCCATCCCGCGCGGCAGCCGCCCGCCTGCACAGACGGCGAGGGTGCCTTTGGGGGCAGAGGGGCGTTGGCGGCAGCACGGCGCCAGCAAGCCGCGCGTGACCGCAGCGGTGCTGCGCGTGCGATCATCATGCACATGGTGCTGTCACACGGGCAGCTGCTCCAACGCGGCGGCCTCCTCTGCTTGCCCGCCGCCATGCGGGCGTCCTTCCCAGACCGCCGCAGGAACACAGTGCGCCCCAGCCTGGCCAGGAGCGCGGGCGCGCGTGCGGCTCGCATGCGGCGGCGGCGGCCAGCGCAGGCCCGCGCCGCCAGCACCGCCGCGCGCAGACCCTGGGCCGGGGCGCGCGCGCGCCTGCAGCGCGCGCGCGGTCGCGGCCGCCAGCGCGGGGTCGGCGCCGCGCTCGGCCAGCGCCGCGCGCACGGCCTCCACGCAGCAGCCGCCGTCCACCAGCAGCTGCTCCAGGCGGCGGGCCACGAAGGCGAGCACGCCCGCGCGCGCGCCGGGCGGCACGGGCGCCGCCTGCGCCGCGGCCGCCGCGTCCACCGCGGCCGGCAGGTCCAGGCGCACGCCGTTCGCGACCAGCGCCTCCAGCATGCCGTACGCGCTGGCGCGCGCCGGATAGGGATAGGATTGGAGTAGGGTTATGTTAATCATAATGTGTAGCGACGCTGGCCCTACCCTAGGCTGCCGTCTCAGCGGCGCGCGCTGCGCCACACACTCAGCGCCCGTGCAGCGAGCGAGTCGGGCACGCCCACGCGCGCGCCCCGCGGCGTTCCCAGGCCACATGCGGCTGCCGGAGCGCCACGCAGGGGCCAGGCCCCCGCACGCCAGCCTTCAAAAGCCGCCGCCGGGATGCACGGAGCCCGCCGCAAACAAGGGCCCCAAGCAGGCGCGGCGCGCATCAGCAGGGGCAGCGCGCACCTGCGCCGCAGGCCGAACGGGTCTGCGGACGCGCTGGGCGCGCAGCCGACCGCGCACAGGCCGACCAGGCTGTCCAGGCGGTCTGCAACCGCCACCAGGATGCCCGCCGGCGTGCGCGGCAGCTCGTCTCCGGCCTGCGCGCGACGGCGCCAGAGTCAGCTGGATAGCAGCCATGTGGGAGCTGCTTTCCCGCGACGCGCATGGCGGCGCTCAGCAGGTGACGCCCTCGTGCGAGGAGCCCTGGAGGGCGCTGCCCATTATCGCGGCTCGCCACCTTGGTTCAGCCAGCTTCCGCAATTCACACAAGGAGCGCGCCTGATCGACAGCCCAGGCTGTTACATGGCGGGTCTGCCGCGGCACCGCGCTCCCAGCGGCTGCCGCCTGCGGCGCGCGCCCCGCGGCGCGCGCAGACCCCACCCGCAACCCCACGCCGCTGCAGGCTGCACCAGGCAATGCAGGGGCATGCCTGGCCGCGCGCGCTGGCGGTTGAGCAGCGCAGACTAGGGTAGGAGTAGGGTAGGGTTTGGTCACCACACGCGCCTGCCGCGGCAGCACGCTCTCAAAGATGGCCTCCGCCACGTCCGGCGGCTGGCCCTCGGCGAGCGCGTAGTGGCGGCCCATGGTGCCCGCGAGCGCGGTCATCTCCGTCACCAGCGCGCTCGCCAGGTCCGCGCGCGCCAGTCGCGCCGCCGCCGTCGCCGTCGCCGCGGCATCTGCAGCCCAGCGGGGCGGGACTCAAGAGATGATGGGTCGCGAAAAGGGTTGCGCAGTCGTGCGCTTTGGCGCCGCCGCAGGAGCAATGCGTATAATTTTCTACTGCAATGTCCTTCGCGTGGAGTCTGGCTCGCCCCGCAGAAGCGGTGGGGCGTCTCAGCGTCCGCGCCGGGCCGCCCAGGGGGCCGCGCACCGGCCAGGCCGGCAGCGGCGGCGAGCGGCGCGATCAGCGCCTCCATGCGCCCGGCCTTGTCCAGCAGCGTGCCCAGGTCCTTGTGGAACAGTGTGCCGGCCAGGCGCGGGCGCAGCGCCTCCAGCGGCGTGGCCAGGTCCGCGCGGTAGAAGAACTGCGCGTCCTCAAAGCGCGCGCGCAGCACGGCCTCGTTACCTGCGCGGTGGGGAGCGCGATCACGGCGCGGCGGCGTGAGGCGCGCGCTCCAGCGGCGCGCCAGGCTCAGCGGCCGGACGCAGGCCCCAACGCGCGGGGTCTCAGCTGTGCTGTCTCAGATGAAAGGCACGGCCTTTCATGCCGCGCGCAGCTTGTGGAGGGGCGGAAAGGCGCGGCGCGCGCAGCCGAGGAGCGGCCTTCCAGGCCATGCACAGCACGTGGAGAGGCAGAGGGGCGCGGCGCGCGCAGCAGGGGAGCGGAGGGACAGCGGCGCACCCGCGCGCACGGTCGGCACGTCCACCGGGCCGTTGGCCACCGTGACGAACGCGGGCAGCAGCCCGCCGCCCGCGTCGCACACCGGGAAGTAGCGCTGGTGCTTCCGCATGACGGTCACCAGCACCTCCCTGCGCGCGCGCGCGGCGGCGCGTCACGCACGGCGCGCACGCCACGTTTACGACAGCCAGGCACCAGGCACCCGGACCTGCAGCAGCGCTCCGCGCATCTGCCCACCGCTAGCAGAATGGCATGTGAGCCGCACAGGTCGTCCCGGCCATGCAGAGCCGGGCAGGCGCGCGCGCGCGCCCGAGGCGCGCTGCAGCGCATCCTCTGATGCTGACCATACCCTAACCCTAACCTAACCTGCAAGCACACCCACGCGCCTGGGCAGCGCCAGGAACGCGGCGTCGAATGCGCCAGCCAGCACCGTGGGCGCCTCCACCAGCGCGGCGACCTCCTGCAGCAGCTCGCCCCGCGCGCTCTCCGGCACCGCGCCGCCCGCCGCCGCCGCCACCGCCTGCGGGCCAGGCTCGTGACGCGCTGGCAGGGCCGCGCTGCGCACTACATGCGGTGCAGCGGCCGCGCCCGGCCGCGAGCGCAGCGCGCCCGATTCACTGAGCAAGGCGCAGGCACCCCAGACAGCGTACTGCGAATATGTTTGGATAAGAGTTGGCGACAGACACTGCACACCCGCCACGCGCCCGCAGCCGCTTGACCCGCGCAAGCTCTGGCCGGGCGCCGCGCCTGCGCGCCCGCCCAGATGTCGCCCGCACGGCGCTCAGCACACAGCGTGATGCCGGCGGCCACCAGCCGGGGCGCGTATTCGGCCGCGTCTGCGAGGGTGGCCTCCTGCGCGGCGTCGCTGCGCAGCAACCGCGTGGTCGACCCTGCGCCCGTACATGCCCTGCTCGTGGGCTGGCCTTGGCAAGTCTCGGGCGCGTCAGCTGGCGCGCTGCCGAGTGGTTGGCGCCGGCTGACACGCAAAGCACATGGCCACAACCCCTGACGCTTGCAACTCCTGACGCTTGCACACGCGCAAGCTCAAGCACACGCGCATGCTCTTCGCAAGGGTGCCAAGCACCACATCTCACAGACTCCTGCCAGACCCTTAGGGTCTAGCGGGGCTGCCAGCAGCCGGCACACCACGGCGGGCGCGGCTAGGCATGTTGAGGGGCTCTGCGGCTCACCGGCGCGCAGCGGCCCGAACGCAAACGGCAGCGCGCGCGCGCCCAGCATGCCCAGCAGCCAGCGCACGGGCCGCGAGAAAGCCGCGTCGCTGTTCCAGCGCATGGCGCGCGGGAACGCCAGGCCGCCCACCAGCGCGCCGAGCTCCTCCGTCAGCACCTGGCCGCCACCGCGAGGGTTAGGGTGTGAGCTAGGTTTGCGAGCCCGCCCCACTGCCCTGTCGAGCGCCTGGCCCCATCAAGAGCGTCAGGAGATGGTTCATGGGCGGCAAAAAAAAAGCATTAGTGGGAAAATGTTGCATGGCCCTGCTTGCCAATATTCAGAGACTACCATGCCAGGCGCTCAGGTGCGCCGGCTGCGGCGTGCGCTCGCACCAAGTGTGCTGGCAGCATCAACGCACGCCATGCAAAACTGTGACACACGAGCGCATGGAGCAGGGTGAGACCCCGTGTGATGCCAGGTCTGGCCGCGGACAGCGCGCGCGGCCGCGCGCTGCGCGGGCGGAACGGTCAGGGCGCGGCGCCTAGGCCTGGCGGGCGGCCAGCCGGGCTCGCCCGGGCGACCCTGGGGGCCGCGGTGGCAGGCGCGCAGCGCTGGGGCGGCGCAGGCGCGCCTCATGGGCGATTAGGGCATAGGGTCATGGGCAATCAGGGTGTAGGGGTTTAGGGTCGCGCCTCATGCGCGGCACGGCCGGGCTCGCGCCGGGTGGCCCAGACGTACTCGACGCCCTTGGCGTCCGGCCGGCACTCCGCCACGGCCGGGTCGGCGCCCACCTTGGCGCAGAAGCCCAGCAGCGCCTTGCTCGGCGCGCCGTCCGCGCCGAACGCCGCCTGCCAATAGGGTAGGGTTCAGTGTATCCACAGGTTAAAGCAGCACCCTGACAATCCACACCGAGCATGTGTCCACACTCCCTGCCTAATCGTTGACCAGGGGAGAGCGGGTGAGCATGCCCCCAGGGCTGGTCGTTCACGTGAGCACACGGGCGGGAAGGGGCGGGCCTTGGCGGGCGGCCCGCGCACGGCCTCCGCCACGTCCGGCTGGCGCGCGGCGACGCGCGCCACCGCCACCGCCAGCCGCCGCGGCGTGCTGTGCACGTCCACCGCGCCGTGCGCCAGCCGCAGCCGCGCCAGCAGCGCCGGCACGCGCTCCCTGCGGCGCGGCCGTGCCGGCTCGGCGCTCGCATGCACGGAAACATGCTCACCGTCCGTTCGCAGCCATGAACTCAAGAGGGTCACCAGACGTCAAATATCTGTGAGAGGTTGTCCACAGAGGGTGCCTGCTTGCGCGTGTCCGAGTGCGGTAACCCTATTGCACCCCTAACCCTATGGCCGACCTGAGCTGTGCGACCGCGGCGTTGGCGTCGGCGGGCGGCAGCTCCTCGCATCCGATCTCCATGATGAGGTCTGCTGTTGCCGCATCGGCGCCGCCCTGCGGCGGTGCCAGTGGCGGCGGCGGCGGCGGCGGCTCGGCCAGCGCGGGCGCCTGGCCCAGCGGGAAGCCCAGCTCCTCGCGGCGCTCCAGCCACAGCTCTGCGGGATCCGCAGCGCCCAGATCCTGGTGCTGTTCACGGACGTGCAATGCCAGGCGAGCGCGACGAGGCCGGCATCGCACGGCCCTTCACTGATCGCACGGCCCTTCATTCATTGGCAGGGCTCCTGGGCAGGGCAAAATGCGGAGCGCGTGCGCAAACACACGTGAGGCATGAAATGGAGCCTGGCTGCGCAGTCGAGTAAACAGACGGGGGGGATACTGGACCCAGGCGTCGCGATGTGCGGCGCGGCGCGCCGGGCCGCGCGCGGCCGTGAGGCAGGGCGTGATGCCGGGCTGACGCAGGGCGCGCAGCCGGGCGAGGGGGGCGCACGCGCGACGCGGCGCGCCAGGCCGCGCATGGTCGCGAAGCAGCCCGCGCGCTCGGTGACGCCCACCGCGCCGCGCGCGTCCAGCACGTTGAACGCCTGGCTCAGCCGCAGCAGCTGGCCGTACGCGGGGATCGGCAGCCGCGCGTCCAGCAGCCGGCCCGCCTCCTGCGCGCAGGCGCGAAGTAAACCCTACACAGGGCACGGCACCCTACACAGGGCTTGCAGGGCACAGAACACGGGGATAGCTCCCTGTCGCCTAAGCAGCCCCAGCTGGCTGAAACAGGCTTTCAACTTGGCACGCCTGGGTACGCCGAAGGGCGCGCGCCGAGTGCCATGTCATTGTTCCCTTGTGCACACTCCCGGCCTTGCCCTACGCAGTTAAAATAGGGGCATGAGGATCTCGGGCATGCCCAGCCACTGCGCCCGCCGGGCGACCATGTGAGCGCATCGGGCGTGCGCGCTGACTCTGTGCGCCCCGTCATCGCAGGCCTCGCGCGAGCAGCGCCGTCTCGCGGCGGGGCGCGCAGCGCTGGCTCGCGGCAAGGCGCGCGGCTGCAGGGCGGCGGCGGGGCCGTCCGGCAGGGCCGCGGGCGCGCCTGCTCAAACAACGCATAGAGCTGGCGCTGCGAGGCCACGTCCGCACGCTCCAGGTTGTAGCAGCTCATCTCGTACTCGTTCTGCAGCAGCATCTCGCCGTACGTCAGCCCCGCGGTGTACCGTATGTCGCGGAAGTGCGTCACGCCCTGCCGCGCGCGCGCGGCGTCCGGCGCGTCAGTCCCGTGGCGCGCCGTGTCTGGCAGCCGTCTGGGCCCTGCGCCCGGCGGACGCAGCCACCGGCCCTGCCGCTCTGCCCAGCGGCGTGCCAGCCTGCCTGCGAACGCGGTCGGGCGCGCAGTGCCACGAAAAAGTCCTGCCGGGGCGCAGAGCAGGCGCGCGGCGGGGCCGGGGTGTGCCTGAAGGCGATCCGGCTGGGGGCGCAGCCGGGCCGGGCGCAGGGAGCGGCGCGCGCCTGCAGCGCGGTCAGGATGCGCTCCAGGCCGTAGGTGATCTCCACCGCGGGCACCGGCAGCGCCTGGCCGCCCGCCTGCTGGAAGTACGTGTACTGCGTCACCTCCTCGCCTGCGCGCGCGGCCGGGCGGGGGTCGGCGAGGGGGTTGGGGTGGATCCTACCCTAACCCTAACTTCACATCTGCGGCCCGCCATAGCAGCAGCGCCGGCGACGGCGGCCTGCCGGCGGCGCGAGTTCCGCGTCGCCTCCTGGCCTGCGCGGCTGTCATGCAGGCAATCCCCCAGGCAGGAGGCACCGCATGTCACGGCACCGCTGGCGGCCTTCCTGCCAGAGCGTGCACTCTGCCCCACGTTTGCATGCCTGAACATCGTTGCGGGCTCGCTCAAGTCCGGTGGCATGCTTGCGTGGCAGCAGGCGGGAGCAGGCAGCATGCCGCACGGCGAGCTTGGGCGGCCGGGCCCTGGACCCTGCGACAGGGTTAGGGCCGCGCGCACCATCCATCCACACCTCCCAGCCGAGGCCCCAGGCGCCCAGCGCAGGGTTCTCCCAGTTGTCCTCCACGAAGCGCACCTGCGCGCGGCGCCGCCTCACGAGACGCGCAGCGCTCGTACGTACGACGCAGGCGGCGCGCGCTGGCGCGAGCGCGCAGGGCCTGCCAGGACGGGCCCTGGCGAGCGCGGCTCACAGCAACCCGGCCTTTATTTAAAGAGCCCTCACATCATCCGCCGCACCCATATGTATAGAATGGCCGCAGTCCCACGGACACAAGGTAGCACAGGCCGCCGGCTCGCAATGAAAGACTGCAGACCCATGAAAAACACTACAGGCCGCTGGCGCGCACGTCGTGCGCGCGCGTGTCGATCCCAAGCGCCTGCAGGCTGCCCAGGTACAGCTCCTGCGGGTTGCCGGGGTCCGGCTTGAGGATGACCTGCGGGCGCGCGCCGCGCGTGGTAGGTTTAGGATTAGGGTACATCAGGCGGGCGCTTCTGCCGCCTGTGGGGGCGGCTTGCGTGGGTGCAGGTGGCCTGGGCGCTGGCCGAACAGATTCGACCCCGACATTGGACCGCAGACCTGGCAGTGCTGGCAACATGTCTGCCCTAGGACCTCCGGTCTGCATGCGTGCACAGCCCGTGCACTGCATGCACCGCATCCACGGTGGGAGGCAGCCCATGCCCACTCGCTGCTGCGACCTCCGAAGCCGCATCAGGGTCAGGGTAGGGCGGCGCCGCGCCTGGAACTGCGTGTGCTGCTGCAGGCGGTTGGGGTTCTCGCCGTAGCGGCTGTCGTCCGGGCGCACGGACGGCTCCACGTAGCACACGCGCCAGCGCTCGGGGCCCAGCACGCGCAGGAAGGTGGCCGGGTTCATGGTGCCCGCGCCCACCTGCGCGGCCGGCGCCCGATCAGGCGCGCCCTCTGAGGCTTGCCTGCCGGCGCTCGGAGCCGGGCGGGCGCCGGGCCGCAGCCGGGACCGTGTTCATCTGCGCGCTGTGCGCGCGAACGGGCGTACTCGAACCCATGTCAAGCCACACACGCGCACGTGCAGCATATGGCCGTGAGCCACAGAGAGCGGCTGTCCGGTGGGCAAGCGAGACACACCGCTGCGCCCGCTTGATCAGAGCGCACGCTGCGGACAATGGAGTGGCAGATTGCAGGCGGCGCTCACGGCCGCGGCTCCGGGCGGGGGCGGCCGGCTGCGCGCGCGCCTCAGAGTTGTGCGGCACCCACACTGCGCAGCCCTGGGCCGCCCAGTACTGCTGCAGCCGGGCGACCGCCTCCTGAAACGTCAGCGCGGCGCCCCGGCCGACGCCGGCGCCGTTCGCGCTGGCGGGCGCCGGCGCGGCGGCCGGCTCCGGCGCGGCAGCGGCCGGCGTGGCCGCGCTCTCCGTCACGCCTGCAGCCGCGCGGCACTCCAAGTGCGCGCGCCGCCCGCCCCAGGCCGCGTCAGCGCACCTGCGTGCCGGTTCATCCTCTTCGGCCTAACTATGACTCGCCACTGTAACACCCGTGATACCCGCCGTCTGTTCTCATATGCCTGTTCAACCAGTCTTGCCTATGCATGAACAGCCTGAGCACCCCTTGCTCAGCACGCTTTAGCTTGTGCTGCTTCTGTGCTATGACGTAGCGGCCCATGCCTGGGCCGCTGGCTGCTCCTGGCGCTCCGCGCTGGCCCGACCAGGCTGCAGATGAAGCGGCGGCACTGGCCGCACTCAGAGAGCCTGCACAGCAGTCCATGCAGCTGGCGTGGGCGAGCGGTCATGGCCGGCACCATGGCGCCGCGTCCGCAGGTCGCTGACGTGCTCTATGTTAGTGCCATATGTGTGAAAACAGGGATGCCCGCTACTTACTGCACTTGTGGCCTGGCTCAGTGTGCTTTGCGACCAGTGTGAATGCGGCAAAACTTGCAAAGACACGACGCACTTCCTTGTCAAGCACTGAGAGGTTGAAAAGGATGTGCGCCAAAATGGAGACCTCTGGTCTTCCTGCACGACAGCCACATTCTGCTGGCGCTAGGCCTCATGCTCAGCAGGGCTACCCGCTGGCCGTCCACACCCTGAGCCAGAGTACAAGTGTGCTTAGCAGGTTGGTTGAGTCATAGCACGATCGCTAACCACAGCTGCAAGCCCAAGCCTCCGACAGCAGCCTGGCTTGTGGAGGCGCAAGCGTCTCGAGTGCGGGCATGGCGCGTGACACGCCGCGGTACCCGAGCCCGGAGGTGTCGCAGCGCGTGCGGACCACCGCGGACCCCATCATGGTGCAGATGCGGCGCCTGGTGGGCAGCGTGGACGGCGTGCTGTCGCTGGGCCAAGGCACGCACCTGCACCCATGCATCCGTGCGCATGTAGCACCAGTGCTGCGCTGTAGCCGCAGCATGACTGCTGCTCAAGTGCAGACAGGCGTTAACTGGCACGAGGTTTGCTGTGTGCATACTGAGTTAGGCACTGCCGCGCTCTGCAAGAAGACCGCGCTCACCCCGAGAGCGCAGCGGCGTGCAGGCGCGGTGTTCTGGGCGCCGCCTCCCGAGGCCATCGCAGACGCGGCGGCACACGCGCACGAGGCCCCGTACTCCCAATACGGGAATGACGAGGGCGTGGAGGAGCTGTGCGCCGCGCTTCATGCGAAGGTCGCCGAGCAAAATAAGCTGCGAGGGGTGCGGGGCGCCGCCGCACGGGGCTTGCGAGCGCGGGCCGCAGACACTGCGCAGTGTCCCGTGCCCGGGTCCTTTATTTCATAGTCCTGAATATTGCAAGATGCGTCCTCGCAGGCAGCCGGCGCTCCTGGTTCCTACCTGCTGTGACAGAGCGCAGCAGGCCGGACTATCAGCCTGTCAGGACTGCGCCCTGAGAGCTCTGCATTTGTGCGCCGCATGGTCTCCAAGCGCCTCTCAGTGAGGCGGGGCGGTCTCCAAACCTCCGCTGAGGGCTGCCAGGGTGTGGGCGTCTAACCCTACCCTAGTGGCGCGCAGTACAAGGTGATGGTGACCGCGGGCGCCAACCAGGCGCTGGTGAGCCTGATGCTGACGCTGCTGGACCCCAGCGACCGCGCCGTGCTCTTCCGGCCCTACTACTTCAACACGCTCATGGCCATCCAGGCGCGGACGCCCCCCCAATGAGTTAGGGTTAGGGCCTGCCAGCGCAGGCGCTGCGGCCCTGCCAGCGCGCCATGAAAGAACATGAGCGCGGCGGGTCACGGAGCGTCCCGTGGAGCGAGCCCGGGCGCGGCTCTGACTCAGCAGATGGCGCGCCCGAGGAGCGGGACGTGCGAGCGCGGGCGGCGCCGGCGCGCGCAGATGACGGGCGGCGGGTCGAGCGTCGTGGTGGGCCCGAGCGACCCGGAGACGTGGCACCCGGACCAGGACTGGCTGGCCACGGAGCTGCGGGGCGCGACTCCGCCTAAGCTCGTCTATGTGGTGTCTCCCGGGAATCCGACAGGTGCCGCCATTGCCTGAGACCCCTCCGCATCAGCCCGACCCAATAAGCGACCCGGCAAATGTGCCGCATACGGACCCTGGCTGTGTGCGCCTGCTCAAGCCTTCATCGTAAGATGAGGTGGTCGCACCCTGGGCAAGCAGTGCGATGGGCTTCGTGCGGGGGGGACAGACGCCCGCTCAGCATCATGCACTGTCCGTCACTGCTGGTAGCCCGCAAGCTCCGTGTCTGCAGACAACGCACTTTTTACGCATCACGATTCCATTGCCTCTCCCCTTGTGGGTGACCGGGCTGGAATGGCCGGACTTGCTGGTGCCTGCTGTGGGCGCCGAACGCGCTGCGAGCCCCCGTGCGGTCGGCGCAGGCGTCACGCTGCCCCGCGCCAAGCTGGAGCGGCTGGCGCAGCTGACGGCGGAGGCGGGCTGCTGGCTGCTCCTGGACAACACGTATGGTGCGCGCCTGGCGACCGGCACATCTCTGGTGACGGGCAGGTGCAGCGCGGCCGCTCATGGCCCCCAGCTTGCCGCGCGGCACGTGGACGTTGCCCGTTCTGCGCCTGCGTGTCCTACATGCAGCACGCTGAGGGAGAGGCCTGCGTCGCGGCACTGCAGCATGACGCCAAGGGCGGGCGCTGCTTGCAAGGAGCAGTACGTGACCGTACCCCGGGTGTCCCATGTAGGTGGCAGGTGAATCCCGTCTGCCGGACAGCAGGCATGGGTCTGGTTTAGCGCAGGGCGTGTGCGCCTGATGCCCAGGTCCCATGTCACGTGGCGGGATGAGGTGTGCCACCTCCGTGGCTTACTGTCACTTGGCGGGTCTGAGGTGAGCTGTCTCCCTGGGACCGCGTCAAATTGCAGCCTCGAGGTGTGCCGGCCCCCGGTATCCGTGCAACAGTGCGGGCCTGTGGTGCGCCAGCCCCAGGGCCCGTGTCACAGTGCGGGCCTGACGTGCGCCGCCGCTGCGGCGCCGCAGAGCACTTCACGTACAGCGGCGAGGCGCACTACTGCCCGAGCGCGCCCAACGTGATCCACATCTTCACCTTCTCCAAGGCGCGCCCGCCCGCGACAGCAGGCAAGCGCATTGCTAGGGTCAGATACCCTATCGCTATTTTGCACCATAAACCGTTACCCTCGTCCTGTTCTCCGTCCACCTGTTCTCATTCTCCAAGGCGCCGCCCGGCCGCTTAAATAGGCAATGCGCGGCGCCCCAGCCAGCCGCTGCTCGTTGGCGTGCCGTCGCGGGCGCGCACAGAGCAGTGCTGGGCATGTTGCATCTCTTGAACTGACTGCAGCCCTGCCAGGGCGGGCGTTGTGTGGGGCCTCTGGCGAGGCCTCCGCAGGTGGCCCACTAAGCTGCTGAGCGGGGAGTCAGTCAGAGGGAGTGGCGGACCGCATCAAGGGGCAGCAGCCGCGCGGTGCGCCCAGGCGCACGGAGCCATGGGCTGGCGGGTGGGCTACATCGCGTACCCTGACGCGGACGGCTCCGACTTCCTGGGGCTGCAGCTTGTCAAGGCGCGCGCAGGATAGGGTACAGGGATAGGTATAGGGTTAGATGCAGACGGCTCCGACTTCCTGGGGCTGCAGCTCGTCAAGGCGCGTGCAGGATGAGGTATAGGGATAGGGTTAGGTTCAGACCCGGACGGCTCCAACTTCCTGGGGCTGCAGCTCGTCAAGGCGCGCGCAGCGCGCCCGGCCGCGAGCGCGCCCCCGCGCCCGGCCGTTGCGCCGCCGGCCGGCAGCCAGTCTGCTGTGTCAGTGTGCCGCATGTGGTTCAATTCATGTGCTGGGCGCGATGCGTAAATCACAAGGCCATCGAGCGACGCCTGTAGACGTGCACCGCCCGGCAGGCTCCCCGCAGACCCTGCTCAAACCCTCACGCTGACGCCAGCGACCGCGCTGCGGCAGGTGCAGGACACGGTCCCTGTTCATGTGGCGCACATGAGCCAGAACGTGGCGCCGCGCGCAGCCCGCACACCCTGCCAACACCCTCACGTTGACGCCAGCGCCCCCGCTGCGGCAGGTGCAGGACACAATCCCCATCCACGCGGCGCACATGAGCCAGCAGGTGGCGCTGCGCGCGCTGCGCGCGGCGCCCGGCTGGCTGCGCGGCCGCATTGACGAGCTGCGCCAGAACCGGCGCGCGCCCCTCGCGCACAGGATCTAGGGTTACTCCCTGACCTGTGGGCGGTGCCTGTTTGTGAACCTCTCTGCACGCTCGAGCGCAGGCCAGGTTGCATTTGGGCAAACTGCCGCGGCGCCAGCGCGCTCCGGGCCCTGCCCGGCGCTGTCGTGCGGGCGGGCGGCAGGGCTGTCTCATTCCTCGAGCGCACGGCGGCCAAGTTGTGTATGCGCCCGCAGCACTTTTCACCCGCTGCGCGCGCCGTTCCCGGCTTTCTCCCAAAACGCAGGCCCTGGAAATCAGGGTGTCAGCGCGCGGCGGTTTATGATTCCCCAACCATAAACCCTGACGGGGCGGCGCGCGCGGCCAGGGACGCAGCGCTGGAGGCGCTGGCGCCGCTGGGGACGCTGGGCGCGGGCGTCTGGGGCGGCGACGCGATCTACCTCTGGGCGCGCCTGCCGCCAGGCGCGCGCGCGCTGCGCTGCCTGGCTGCGCGGCCCGGGCCCGCCCCCGGCGCATGCGCGCCAGCCGCAGGCCCGGGGTCGGGCGAGCGTCCCCTGCCGCGCCTGCCCATGCGTGTGGCGCGCGCCGGGCTCGCGCGCGTGCACACAGGGCTTTCGTGGTTGGGCCGTCCTCCTGGCGGCTGCTGGTCTCGCCGCCAGCGCGAGTGCAGATTTTACCCTTCTCGGACACTTTCGCGCAGGCTGCGACGACGACCGCGCCGTGGTGGCCTGGCTCGTGCACGCGCACAAGGTGGCCGTCATCCCGGGGTCCGCCTGCGGCTGCGCGGGGCACATCCGCGTGGCGTTCGGGCAGCCCGCGCCCGGCCCGTTCCGCGAGGCGGCCGCGCGGCTGGGCGGCGCGCTGCGGCAGCTGGCCGCGCAGGGGTTCGGCGTCGTGCAGGCGTGGCGGGATGCGGGGGGCTAGGGTTTGGGGTGCCGGGGGCCAGGGTTTGGCGCGGCTGCCGGCCCGCGCTTCGGCCTGCAGCGGCGCAGCGGCACACAGCCGCGAGGCAGCAAGCCGGCCGGGGCCCGGTCCGCTGTCCGGCAGGCCGCCATGCGGCCTGGGCGAGCCGCGCCGCAGGCAGCGCGCGCGGGGCGTTGGTGCTGCGTCGTTCGCAGGGGGGTGCGGCGGTGCGGAAGCTCAGCGATGTGACGCCAGGGCCGCAAGGGCACTGTTGCACGCCGGTCAGGCCAGCATGACCGGCCGGCCTGACCGCCTGCAGTGCATGCGCGCCTCAGGGTGTAGCCCCTGCGCGGGCGCGCCGGCGGGCAGCGCCCTGCCACTGGCCCTGTGTCGGCCGGGGGAGCACGATGCGAAGCTCGATGCAAGCTCTGCTCTGGCCGGCGGCGCGTGCGCGAGGCCGCATGGCAGCTGCATCAAGCCCAGTGCTCTGCAGGCCCGGCTGCCGGCTGTGCTGCCACAGTGTGCATGTTTGGTGCGGGGCCTGTTGATTCTCTGCTAGCATAGGATGAAACGAACAGTGCAGGAGGCAGCAATAACATGACCTGCGCTGGCCGCATGGCCAAATGTCGCTCGTGAACAGTCCCGCGCCTGCGCATCGCAGCAGTGCACCTGCCGGTTCGTGGCTTGATTTGGTGCGGTGCAGGCTCGAGAGTTTGCAGCTGGCAGCCTACCCAGCAAGCGGGCGAGCAGCTGGTGCAGTTGCGTGCACGTAGAAACCTGGACGTGCCCGCGGGCATGCCCGCCATTGCGAAGGCTGTAATGGCTGTATAGCAGTGCCTGTATCCTCCTGCTGCCTTACAGCCTGGTATCCTGGTTGCCTACTTCATGCAGTACATGGCCGACACGGACGTGATTGCCACACAGAGAGCAAAGCTGTCGACACAGTTCGGTGTACAAGAGGGGTGCGCACGCCCAGGTACCTGCGCACGGACTCTCCCTATGGGACACGGCACAGACACAGCAAGCCCGGCGCGCTGCAGACGCAGCCGCAAATGAATCAAGTGCATGCGCGAATGGCAACCAGCGCGTGCATCAAGCATGGGGGCCAGGAAGCAGCCATGCAAGCCCCGGCATGCCCAACCCGAACTCTGTCATCACCGCCGGCGCCCTGATACAAAACCTTTTCCTTGCAGCCACAGCCAGCGCTGCGCACACGCCCCAAGCCTGCAGCCCGCCCTGCTCAAGGCCGACGGGCGCCCCCCGCCCCGCCCGCGCAGGTGTACCAGCGGCATGCCCGCGGCAGCGCCAGGACGCTGCGCTGGTCAGCACCGCCGCTTCGCCCCTCGACCCACCTCCCTACGAGAAGTAATGAATCCGGCGCGGCGCGGTGCGGGTCAGTAGTCGGGCTGCGGCCGGCGCCGCGGCCCGCGCGGCCGGCGCGGCCGGTCGTCGTAGTAGCCGTCGCCGCCGTCGTTGACGGGCGCGGCGGTCTGCACGGGCACGGGCGCGGGCGGAA
>JAABUY010002846.1_pt1 | contig 19952 bp, 19 predicted proteins | sample 5560271 | NCBI WGS metagenome assembly JAABUY01 (sample SAMN10711886, study PRJNA513374) | rock metagenome | isolation source: Antarctica rocks | place: Antarctica: Victoria Land, University Valley
ATCAATTGCATGGAGAAGAAGGACGAGAGGCCGGTTTAACCGCATGGAGGCGGACGACTTCGTCAACCACGTCGACTAAGAAGACCTTCAAACGCGAAGATATAGCGATGCTACAGAACAACGATTGAATACCTGGCGCCGCAGGACCAGACAAGAGGAAAATCAAGAAGGTGGCAGCCGAGTTCCAAGAACTCAAGACCGACGATTGCATGACCGAGGCCAAGAATAAAGATAACACAGCAGCAAGAAAACGTTCAAGAGAGGGGGAGAATATCATGAATCTTAGAAAAAGGCAAAAGGGATAGAAAGGTCTTTCCCCAAGCCCACAAGGATGAGGTACGGAGCACTTAGTCTTAGAATGGAGTTAGCTGAGAGACGGAACTCGATTCCTTGATGGACACTAAAGACGTGTTGCATTTTAGTTCCAGGTAACAATCTAGAATGTCATCCAGTTCGCCTGCATGAGAGAACAGCCCAAACCTTGAATGCCTGTCTGCAGGTATTACAATCTTCCTCCCGGGGTTATTCCAGGGAAGTTGGCTGCTGACTCCTGTGCGGTAATACTGGGCTTGAGTGCTAACTACTACATACATCTTAGCGTACATATGTTCTGTTTCACTAGAAGACTAATGTTGTCAGCAGACGTAGGACTTTCCTGATTACTCCCTTGGCATGAAATACGGTCCTGGTAAGCTGGTCATCGAGTTGTCGGGACCAGGATACAGGGCGCGAATGTGGAAAATCCCGTAGAGTTACTTAGCAATCTGTCAACTAGGTTATCTAATGCTCTGTCATCTGTCAGCTAGTCCTGTCATCGAGGCAGGCCATCGAGGCAGGTCATCGAGTCCTGTCACCTAGTCTTGGTTGATTATTTCTGGTTACTATTTCTGTCAACTTGTCCTGCCATCTACTGTGGTATTTGGGGAATCAATGAACGCGATCTTCGGAGATCGATTGGGCAGCACAGCGGAATTAAACCCTGGCTGTGGCAACAGTTCCCCAATTACCATAGTAGTCCTGTCACCTAGTCGTCCTGTCATCTAGGCCTATCATCTAGGCATGTCATGATTGCCAGAAGATTATACCATGCGCGGTCAGTTATACAGCCAGCATTACTTTCCCAAAACGTGGTTCGGAGATCGGCTGGAGCAGCCATCAATGACTGCGCTTGCGTATAAAGAGAATGCTGTGGCTTGGGTTTTGTATAGCTTCGGTTTGTGTTTCGCATTTTTGTTACCCAGCCTGTGCTAACCTAATCCACCCATTCAATCGATGGATACGTTTTTAATCGCGAAGCATGGAGCTGAATTTCTTGAAGGGTCAGAACTGGGGAACGGGATGTGATTTGAGCAGCCAGTCTCACAAGAGCTGAGGAGGACTTTGAAGCAGTGAGATCCCAATTTGATTCTATATTTGATTGTTTTGATGTGGTAATAAAGGCAGTTGGGTGCATGAAGTGTATTGTTTGCTGGGTGACGTTAAACAGGTGCTATGAAGAAGTACTCGGCTTAGAGACAACCAATCATAGATTCCGCTGCATCTCTTCTAGTATGACATGTAAGCTAAAGGTCAAGCAATTGAAGAACGCGTCAAGGACCCACAAATAGTGACACGCTTGGCGTGAATTGCGCACAGGTTGGTATCTTCAAAGAGGGAAATGAGCCTCCACGGATTTTTGAAGAGCACCGATGGCGGATGACTGGCTCAATAGATTTTTGCTTACGAGGAGCTTTACCTCCTACAGACTTACCTGAAGTGATGTCACGTGTAAGTGCAACTAAGCCCCTTTTGGTTAGCTGTCTTGCTTACATACGTACCTAGGTAGGTTCCATTTACACTCGAATTACAGTCTGAATGTTTATGTAAGGGGTCTAAGGGAAGTGGTTAACCCGAAGGGGCTTAGCCACGGAAAAATACTACGTCATTCAGTCTAACTTATCGATCCTCTAATTATCGCCTCTTCTTTCGATCCAACCATTTCGTTCAAGCATCGACTCTAGCTTGTTCTTTGTCAGCTCTGCTGTATCGCTAGATTTTGAACGTTCCACTTAATGAGTACAAGTAACATGAGTAAAAAATTCTGACTATCTGCCTTTAATTAGGCTTCACCATATCAGAAATGTTGTTTACTCGTGATAATGATCTTTCTTCAGACGTTGATGAGATTCTCTTTACTTCGTTCCCATCTGCAATGCCCTAGCAAACCCCCCATTCCCCAAGCAAAGCCCACATCTCCACAGCATCCCTCACCACCTGCCCCTTCCCCTCCCTCAACCCTATTTATAGTTCCCGCGTCCACCCTAACCCTTCCCAAACTTCAAGAAACCTTCGGTGGCGGCTCCGCCTACCCATGCTGTTTAGGGGAATGATGGCGCGTCTTTGCCGTTTGCTGCTAATGGTGATGCTGTGGCGGAGCGCGATTGGCGGGGGCGGCGGTAGAGGCGGGTATTTGGGTTCTGACGGTGGGGGTGGGGGACTCTGATGGCCTTGAGATAGGTGGAAGTAGCGGGGTGGGAGGAAGGGGTGTGTTGAAGGCTTGGAGGGAGCGGATCAGGGAGTCGTAGTAGGTCTGCACTTCCCCCCGTCCCCTCATGGCTTTAGGCGGCAGTGGGGGAGGGAGTGGGAGGGCATGAGGGTGGTGTCGGAGTGTGGGGAGTGGTATTGGAATTGTTATTGCAGGTTAGAAGGGTCTGAAAACGGGAACCTTGATGTAAGACGTAGCTGAATACCCATTCTTTGTAGTGTGGGCGTTTGCTTGTGTTTTTCTAAAACGCAGCGTCAATGGCGCTGCCACCAGCTTTAGCTTCCAGAGGCCCTATTCTGTTTTCGCTCACGATAAACCCATCAGAACGTCACTACACACTTTGGCTTCGCGGAGATTTGGGACATGAGATATGTAACCGACACTGTCAGTCGGGCAGTCATCAACCTGCGATGCCCGAGTGCTCTGGTATCCATCCGAATCGAGCTATTATGCCCCTGTTAGCAAGTGCTTCGGTTACGTCTAGAATATCTTGACTCTCGCTCTGTCGAAGATCGACCATTTGCTTCTGAGTGTTTTCAGTGCTGTTTGACTGTCTGAGTACACTGATACGATGTCTGCCTTGCTCTCATTTGCATGTTCTGTCGTGTTGGAATACGAGATCATAGCATTTAGTATATGGGGTTGAAGCTGGATTGGAGTCTATCTAGGAGGTGGAAGGTGAAAACTCTACTAGCGGCCCCCAGCCTTATAGGGCGGAGATTACCAACCAAATCACACCTGAAATTCCAACACTCCCCTTTGGAAATCGGAGCCTTCAAACTCCCCTTTTTGGCTCCCCTTTTTGAAGCTTCCAAGCTCCCCCGGCTTCTACACGGAGCAGTACCATACGAAGCTGATCAGGCTTCCAGAGGCCTGCCCACGTGTTCCAGATGGCTATACTTTTATATACCGTTTGGTCCCCGCTTAAAGAAGCTTTCAGAAGAATGTTCGGATTCTCAGACGATAGATTTTGTGAAAGGCTTGACTGAGATAGACGTTAAATCAAGATTCAAAGCATCTCAAGCGTTAAAGAATGTCTGGTTCAAATCATAAGAATAGGGTTTGGCTGAGTTGAAATGTTTGCACCTTTCTATCACTGCCAGTCTTCCTCCTCTCTTCAATTTTCCTAGCTAGCACGATTGTTGAGGTGAAGGCGGGATGGAATTTGGCGGCGGGGGCGGATGTGCGGCGTGCTGCGGGGGAAGAACAATGTCAAAGCCTTTCTTCACACTGAAACCGCGGAACAAAGAGACATAATTGATAGAAATTACTTCGGGCATCGTTATCATACCAGACGCGTACTTCAAGAAACGAATACCTTTGGTCCACCTCTTTCGCGGCCTCAATCGCCCAGTCTGGATCACTGGAGAAGCTCTGAAGGAGAGGGAATATGAAGAGGTAATCAGATAGTAGCCCCGTGGATAATTGCCCAGGCTGACAGTATGTCTTCTATCTATGCGGTCTTGACAACAACGCATGATCGGCTATTCACTCAGTAGCCTCCCGCAAGTGTTAGGCCTGCAAGACTGATATATTTGGCGCAGAATATGTTTAAAGAAAGAATAAACAATATTTAAAAGTGAAACCCATCTTTAAAGAGGTATGTCAACATATCTGATGGTCTCAAAATAAAGGTATTGAGGTGAACATCTTCCAATGCTGTGTTTCAAGGGTCAATCGGGCGTTTGGTTGTTATGCTTACACTTGAACCTTGCATGGATATGAGGTAAATCACGCAGATGATTAGCAGCGAAAATGTTTTCGTGAAGGGGTCACCGTTATGCTTGATTCCAGCGGAGAGCGGTACAATGGCAAGTCCAAACGGATCCTACCAGCTCACCGTGGCGACAATGGAAGTTTCCAGTAGATAGGAAGCAGGGCCATGGAACTAAGAATGAGACTTTCTAATCTCCTGCACGCTTTGAGGGGAGTCAAAGCACATAAATCCTATCAGGTCAATCTCTTTACTTTGAGTAGCTGCCTAGCATCGTTCACTGAGAAATTCATGAGGGTGTTACTGCTTTATCTGCGCGCTGGTGACATTTCTGAATTCCCCAAGGAACAATTGCTGGAAGTGATCCTGAAGTTCACACGTTGACATGGGGAATTCGATGATCCGAACCAGGCCCAGAATTTTAGAGGACTAAGGAAGATTTAGAGCAGCCAGCAGCACTGAGCCATGTTAACCTAAGAACGAATGATCGTGGTGTCGTCGTCTTCTACGTTACTGCTAGACGAACGGTTTTCACCTTTGTCCTTCCTGGCTTATTACCTCCGCTTGTTGGTTTCGATCTCTGTCAATCTCCGAGGGACCACATTGTTGGAAAACCGGGAGGGTAATTCTCGCTCGAGAAGCGCATACAAGTTAGTACTTTCCCAGAACGCCCCTCCATGCATGGATGCGGAGATACGAACTAAGACATTAGCAGAGTACTGTGACTTTACCCCTAAGCTATCAGTCCACTTGCATCGTAATTTTGGCGTTAGGTACGCCTCACCTATCAGTACACCTTCCACCAACGGGAAGTATGCAATGAGGATCTCTGCGGAGTTCGCATAGCCCTTTGCCGTCTTCAATCTTTCGGCAACCGTGTCAGGCAGCTGAGCATTCACCGTGTCAAGTCGTAGTACCTTCCCCCCTGTAGCTGAATATCATACGAGGCGGGTAGTGGTAGTGCGAACGATGGCCCTAGAATAACATAACGTCTAAGGGATCTGAGAGTCGGTAAGCAACGACACGACGGCTCATGAGAGGCTTGTCTATGAAGCCTGCGAGGGGATACTTTCCCCGCCACACCGCGGATTTAAAAACGTTTGGTAAGAGACGGGGATGAAGTCGGGGGAATATTGAAGCATGATGCAATCGGCGGAAGCGGAGAGTTTCAGCGATGAAGTCGCCCCCTGTTCCTCCACACGCTGTCAAAACTACTTTCAACGTCTCAAGCTGGATGCCCTAGCGCTGCTGATTATCGCTTTCACCAACGCCTTGCTCACCACATATTGCTGCCGATCTTTAATTCGCCTTATGTGTCGGCACACGGCCCATTGAATACCCAACTGATCCTGCTAATGCCTTTTGATCCGTGTTCTTGTCCCCTCGTGGCTTTGCGACGAGGAAGAGAGCTACCTAGAGCATCGCATACGCAATCGCGATTGCGTACCTCGGCGGTTTTGTACTATCACCCATGTTCGGTTGGGCCATACGTCTCCTGAGGCAAGTGCTACAGGGCTACTAAGCCTCATAGGGCTGCTCGCATTAAGCTAGTCCGGGGTTTTCAGAAGAAATGGCGGGTTATCATGAAGCAATTGCTTCGAAATAATCCTCATGTATATAAAGGGTAGTTGAATTTTAGGTATGCATGGCTGAAAGTGGTGCATGGCTGCCGAGCACTAAGCGAAGAACGGATAGGTCAATATGCACAAATCCTTCACCATGGAGAGATAAGCGGCCGCGCCACAAAGCTGACGGTAAAGTGACTGCGTCGAGGAGAAAAACAATATCAAGCACGTAAGGAGGTCGTATTCAGATTGGTCAAGCATACCTTACGGAATATGGGATCTCTATTGACAGAAGAGGTTCATGTGGTTTTTGGTTTTGGGGAATGACACGTAAACTACGGCGATTGAGGCTTTCGCTTCCTAGATTGATAGGTGAGTAGAATGCCGGGTTTACCACCGCCTGCAGTGTCCAGACCGTTATTGCATCTGTCCAAATCAGGTGCTTGGGCTTAAGAATATAGATTGGTACTGGATACCTGGAAATACATCTATACTACCACTGAGTTCGGTAGAACCGTGGCTTCCAGAGTTGCCAGGAAAATCGGGGACCCGGGACGGTTGCCTCGGGCGAACTTGGAACAGTTCGTCCCGGAGGTGCTTTAATAGCTGTGATTTTGCAGATCTGATGATACGATTCGATGCTAATGAACTAGTGAACGGATTTTCGTCATTGGGACCGTTGAATGCTTCGACATTGCTCATGTTCGTCTCGGCCAGCAAAGCGATATCCCGAGCGTTCTGGAAAGCGCTCCGGGAATGTTGGTCTATTGAGGCTGGACAGTGCCTTGTTAAGAGCGCCTACTAGTCCAGTGGCGGGTTGCGCATATGCGAGTCGGGTTGGAAAAATTCTGGGACTGTTCTCAGCATATGCTAATCTTATGCCAGGCCGGGCCCAATCCTCCCAGATCATCACACAGCCACACGTCGCTCTCGCCGTATCGCCGCAAAGTCAAATCTTGTTTTGAATTCGCTTACTGAAGCATATGCACATAGTTGAGCTGGGGCCGGCGAAAAAAAAAATATTTCCGGCCCCGGCTCGGCTATTTCAACATCACGCTCCCGTGCCACCGTGCGATGGTACACGTATTATCTATGGCCCATGGGGCTAGCCTTACTGGGACCAGCTTCCGGCTACTGTACGAGGACCCTGTCAAAATTCTCCCGCATCCCCCACCAAATTTAGTCATCATCAAATGAAGCTATTCCGAATATCCGGTATAGAGATTCTATCCCGTTCCTTTTGCACAGCTAAATTTGGTGGGGGGTGCGGTCGAGCGGTTCAATGAATGCAGGCGGCTGCTCATCTCGCTCCCTATGTCCTCGTTTTGTGATTTCTTCAAATGCTTCTCCCTCGACCGAAGAGTTTTCGCTGAGCTTGTGGCTATCGATACGTCTTGCACACTGCTGATGAGTGTTGAAATATGACTGAACTAGAAGATTTGTAGCATGAAGTTCTATGGAAGTTCAAGCTTCGGTTAAATACAGTGCGTCATGTGACCTCGATACGTCCGAGCATAACTCCCGTTTCAACAATGAGTGCCCAGGGCCATCGCACCAAAATTGAGCGCGGCCACAATCATCGTACTACTGTCACTACAGTTCAACATACCTTGAACGCAAGAGAAGGATGGAATATCAGAGCTCGCCTACCCATTGCCACCCAAGCCGTTTGCAGCCAGACTGGCCGCAGGTGCTCGGCAGATCCCTCGACTTTATCGAGGGATTCATAATCCGGGTACGGGAGTCAACATTTAATAGCCAAGAGACGTATCTGCTCTTGAACGTCTTTTTCCTCTTCATTCCAGTCACAGAGCGTCCTTTTGATTGACTTAACAAGAAAGTTCACTCAATCCTCTAGGAAAGAATCATGAAGTTACCATGGTCCTAAGGTTGTCATTGCGACGGCCCAATGAGCGAAAGGTTTTTGGTCTTTTAAGGCCTACCAGCTTTGTTGTTGATACACGCGCATGATCGGTTGCGGGTTTGCTGACACTATACACCTTGTGGTAAGTATCAAAGTCTTCACAGGCCTTAATGTGCTTCTGAATCCGATTGCGGAGGGCGAAGTGCTGACGGCGAAAGTGTTCGTAGGATAGTAACTCGCAGCCCATTACTCAATTAATCCAGGGGGAACTCGTTGAGCAGTCACGACTCGGTCTTCAATAAAAAGCAGTACGATGGAAGTTTGCCGGCAGTTGACAATATGGTTTGGAAGACTTGGCGGAAGTTTCGAATTCAAAGCATATATCCAGGGCTTGTGTGATTTCCAGCTCATGCTAATACCAAGCGAACGGCTACTGTAAGACGCCGGATCAGGTTTAATTAGGGCCGCCGTAGGTAAGGTATACCCAACGAAAGCAGCATATCATCTCTATGATGGGGTTCGAACCCGGCAGGCTCGGGCTCAGCTTCGTTGTTTGGCTTGGCTTGATACTGTGCTCTCTCGGGCTTGTGCTCTTTAGAACTGTTGGAATTTGAAGGTCATGTGGGGTATATCGATGTTGCATGTAGGAAGCTATTCTGTATACCGGGGAGAAGGTGAAAACTCTACTAGTGGGCACTATAAGGCGAAGATTACCTGTTGAACATGAGGTGCAGCATGAATGTGCAGAGGATTAAATTACTATAGGGTGGGTGGCTACTCGGTTAACTGCAGTGCGTCATGTGACCCTGATACAAGTTAGTGCGCAAAAGTCTTCGGCACCTAATTTTTTTACCCCTCATAGACAATTGCATACCACACCTTCAAAATCAGCTGGAGAACATCAAATGTTGGGCTATCAATTCAGTATAGGGAGGGCTAAAATCCCCTCAAATTTGAAGTTTTAATATATAGTATGCCAGCCCTCCGCCTTGATTACAGCTGCACACCTGCGGGACATACTGGAAATTAACCCTTCTCTTACCTCCTCCCCGTATGTTCTCCCCGGCCCTCTGTAAAATCTGGAACAGCTGAGTTTCAGCTTCGTCGCCTTTACCATGTAGCGAATTCAAATCCGGATAGACTTTATAGGCCTCCTTCTTCAGTAGGGCCCAGAGGTTTTCGATGGGGTTCAAATCCGGGCTGTACGGGGGCCACTCCATGACTTCTATACCCATTTCCTGAAACTAGAGCTTCGTTTTTTTGGCTGAATGAATCGGAGCGTTATCCTGCATGAACACTAGTCCTGGCTCCCATATGCCAGCTAAATTGTGATCCAAAATCCGGATATAGGAGGCTGCTGAATAGCCCTGTTTCTTTGATTCCCAATCTCGTTCAAGCAGGTATAAATTATTGGTATATGAGGGTCAGAGCGAATATGTGCATATATTGACTATCTAGTAGGTGAACTATTTAGAAAGGAAGAAGTGGGAGGAAGGATAAATACCCCTAGCGCCAACATAAATCTGACCGTCCAGAGCCCCAAAAAGACCCCCAAACCATTATCTGTTATTTTATCCCTATCCCATTTCTGATCCAAAGTCCCAAAAACCCACTCCCGTGTTTTACCCGATCCCCGAGCGACGGATGCCTCGTCCGACCAGATGACTTTGCTCCACTGATCCACGGTCCAATCCTTATGATTGTGTGCCCATTTTGACCGAAGCTGAGCAACTTCAGGTGTTAATTTCGGTCGCTTAAGGGCTAGCCATTCCCGTGAGCTTCTAATGTAGGACGGAGAGTACCTCTATCGACATCGAGCCCCGTGTCGCGTTTCAGCTTGACCCAGGTGGTTTTGAGGTTCAATCGTGTTGAGTTTACGAACCGGCCAAAATGTGAACACACTTTGGAACAATCCTATTCAGGTATGTATAGCATATTTCAACAAATCGTACGTAACGAAGCAGGGCTCGAGCTGCTCTAGGGGTAATGACTGTAGGCCTTCCAGGTCGTGGCTTGTTGACTCCGGAGGGTGCTGTTTCAAGCCTCTTCAAAACGCTCTGAACGGTGGTTCGCGGAATGTTTAAACTACGTCCGATTTGGGTGGGTCCAGCTCCTAGCTCCGCTTGCCCAGCAATTTTTCCTTTGGTCAACAAATCAAGCTCCTTCCTAGGGGGCTTGTTACCAGAAATTGGAGTTAACGGAGCTCTTCTGAGCATGGTGGATGAATTTGAAGAAGGTGGGTTGTTTCGATGGAACGCGATTTTACTAACTGTAGGCCTGAGCACTATTACCAACCCCATACTAGTGAAGTGTAGGTTGAGCTCCGAATTAAGCGCCAGATTGCATACCTGTTTGAGCTTCAAACCAGCCAACTACTACCAAATCTGACAGCCAATTACCTCAACGCACCTGGGTTTTGGTCACTTTTTCCATGACGGTGCTGCGCCACGACTAGCTACCTCAACCCAGACGACATTAGCAAATCGATTAATTCTGTCAAAAAGAGACTGCTCCCTTTGGAATGGTCTACAAAGTTTCCAAAAATTCATCTAACTGTTGGTAATCTAATTTAATCTTCTTGTTGTTGTCTTATATGTAATGAAAGTAATTCTGATAAGCAATCAAAATTCTGGTGAGCTCGAACGCTCGTTGAATAAGGCCAGGTCTGATTCTGACTCTTTCATTATATGTTTAGAATCGTGAATTTTCTTGTAGCTCACTTCTATCCATTGATGCTTTGGGTTATCATCAAGATATTCAAGCACTGCAACCCACTCCAATAGCTCTGACAAATAATTTTGATCATTCTCTACTTCGTATCTCAAGTTGTTTTCTAATCCCTCATGTGCGGATTTATCGAATTGACGTTTTGCGATATAGATCTTCAGGAAAGATTCAAACCCTTGAACCGTATCTTCTGCTGTCGACATCACTGATTGATTTGTAAGCGGATAAAGTCTTGCCTGTGCTTCTTGAAGCGTTCTGCGTTCATTTTCCATCAAAGTGCTTTCGCTTAACTGTAATAGCAGGTCAAGGCCGTTCCAGATCAAGTTCATTTCTGCATGTTCATCTAGGAAGATGCATGTCACTTATAATTTTATATATGTCATCAAGCTTACGAGATGAAACACAAAAATTGTCCGAAGCTTAGTGTCTCGTTTGCTATAAAGCTTCTTACTGCGGGTGTTCATATTCTCACAAGACAAGATGTCACTTTCATTGGCCCCTACATTGTTGCTCAGGCCTTGTAACCGCAACGGCGATCGCAACGGCGACCTGAAAGACAAATTGTCCCGACGGGAAGAGTTTCGAACCGCGATTGAGCGGTTAAAAGGAAATGTTCCTCGTGAGAGTCAGGAATTACATCAAGCGCTACAGCTTCTTTCCGCCAGTACAATTACTACACACGCAGGAACTATCTATCGGCATCTCGCCGATTACCACGTCTGGCATATTAACAACAGTGATAAATCTCGAGGTCCTCTCATATCGACTTTTGCGCGACACACTGGAGTGTCGGAGACTACAATTCAATCGCAAATGAGATCCAAGGGTCTATTAGTCAGTATCATATTGGAAACGCTTCACTTGGACAAAGGAACCATAGTATCGGGCGAAAGGACTCCCTGGGCTGTAGTAATCGTGCTACTCATGCTCATACAGCCTACGATCAAGGCTAAATCTAACAATCAAGACATCTTTAAATTCCTAAAAGATATCTTGCTAGACTATGAGGATGAAGACTGGCAACAACCTTCTTTCCTTACTGATTCGGTTCTAGATGTAATTCAAACTGCTTCTGGAATCCGTCTTGAACCCAGGTCACGAGGCCGGCAATCCAGAATCATAATCCCGCCTCCAGGTGGGCTTCTTAAGCTTAAGCTCGTACGTTCCAGGTCGCAAGAAGAGTCGGGACCATCGAATACTGAGTGATAGGAATTGTATTGTAGTAATTTACCGGCTATCACGGATTTTTATTAGGGTTTTGTGTCATGTATTCATGCTATTGTTCTTTCTCTGTAACGCTTGTTTCTTAGACATAACTAGTGGCCGCAAAATGAGCTAATACGAGTTCTCTTTAATGCATAATTATTGTGCAAACCTGGCTTAAAGTAACATTGACTTATATTTTGATATACGAGGACACGGGGGTAGATAGGCATATAAATAGATTGACTGAACTATCTAGTAGGTAGGAACTACGAAGGAAGGAAGAAGTGGAAGGAAGGATAAATACCCCTAGCGCCAAGCCGGCCGGAATAACTAACCACCGGGGTATACGCATGTGCATACGGTTTCCAACCGGATAGATGCACCAACCAAATCACACCTGAAATTCCAACATTATACTGTTGAGTTAAGTAAAGGGTACAAAGCGGCGGCACCAAGGGACAGCGCTGGGGGACTCGATTGGAACCTGTTCGTACATCTGTAAATGTACAAACTGTGCGTTTGTGGGTCGGCAACTACACTGAAAGTGCCAATTCATTATATCTGCACAAAATAAAGTCAAAACCGAGCAAGTACGATAGAGGTTCAAGGGGCGCCGTTCACAAGCCCCTTAGAAGATGTATTTAGCGGTCACTTTGCATTTACCAACTAATCTCCGCCTTCATAGGGCTGATAGGGCCGGGGCCCGCTAGTAGAGTTTTCTTATTAAGCTTCAACCTACATACCAAAATGCCCCATATGACCTCGTCTTCCAACAGCATTCTGTCGACCTCTTTGGCTATATTAGCCATCAGGATTGCAATAGATTGAAGTGTCTTTACAGATACGTTTAACTGAGGTTTGCCCTGATTCATCTTCATCTCCCTGTTCCGTACCCTCTCTCTGCTACACTATATAGCTGTCTCCTCTTCGTCTTCTTTACCACCCTCTTCGACTCCCCTCCCCCTTCATAATCTTAGCGACAGTAGAAGCCCATCCCAAATTGCGTGTCAGAAGCAGACGCTTTTCAGTGGTGACCACTCTCCAGCCCCACTCACCCTTACATTCCGCCCATACCCTTGCCCTAAAGAAGAAATAATCTGGAGGAGTCATTGCATTTCGTAAAGCAGAATTGCTCCCCCTTTCATGTTCTCATTGCCTGCTGAAGATGACGTTGATCTGCATTACTAGTGCTTTATCTCGACATCTGACTACTCAGCATACGAGGCTGACAGATTTACACTGAGAATAATCTCATTAGCCTAATCGTGGCTCTAAGGATGTGATGGAACCATACTTCGAAAGTTACAAAATATAAGAAGCCTCATACTCTCAGATTTCACTGTCACTAATTATCATGTGTTGTGTGTTGTGCATACAGCTTCTCAAGTGCTTCCTTCACAGGAAGAGTAAGACTGGTTTCCATTCGTACAGTTCGTCGGCTGAGACGTTAGTCGCGCACTCCGAACATAATCCTTGTGGCGTGTCTAGTTCAACGAAACAAAGCGAGTGAAATCACTGCGTGCAGACTCGGTCCCTCTAACCAACAACATACCTGATCTATTTCGTACATGAGTATTACCAGGTGCATGTGCTCTGCCTGCAACAAAATTACGCGTACAGTGTTTCATAAGAAGAGAATTTTGGGATATTGCACGATTCCTTTCCCTTTCCCTCCTCGTGGGATCGGGCGTTCAACTTGAAGAGTGAGTGTCATGTTGAATTGTAATGGATAGCTTGGAGAGGGGGGGTTGGGATCGGTTTGTTTGGGATCGGAGGCAGGGGAAGGAAGGGGGCTCTTCTCATGCTCGGGAACTTCTTTTCCCTTGCTTTACAAGCTTTATTTGTACATTTTTTCTTTGCTTGAGGGTCTAATTGCGGCTGTTTGGTGATGAATGATACCTTCAAACATTGGGGGCTGGAATCTAAGAACCGATCAAAACATTATTTGATTGAATCGTTGGGAGAATAGTTGAGAAGCTTTACGAATGCTTGTCATCCTCCCATCTTATGTCTGAGATTACGAGCAACATAAGCAGACTCTGTAGATGATATAGGTCGCCATCTCTCTTGACTTGAGATAGTCATTTGGGAAATTAGAATGTCTCTCTGCTTTTCAGACAGGTCATCGCAATTTGCGTCAGAAGCATCATATCAAACGAGCGACTCGGAAGAGAATACGGGGGAAGAAGACACTGATGAAGATTACGGAAATTTCAAAGAGGATTTCGGAGCAGGCGCTTATACAGATTCAGGGTCTGATAATTCAGATACGTCCGAAGGTGTTGACGGGCAAGTTTCAGAGTCGGACAATACAGACTTGAAAGATTTGGAATCTGAGTCTACAGTGTCAAGAGTGCAGACCAAATATTGCCCTTTTTTCAAAGACTATTACGAGGCTGAGGAGGAATAGTTTTCTAACGAACATTTCAGATAATTTTCAATCAGTTTCGCTAAATAAGTATTTGATATCATTTAATTAGAGGTTTAAAACGTTCGTGCTATGATTACATTCCGCGCAATGATTAAGGTCAGAGTTGGTATTTCTTTGCCTAAGCCGTCTCTATGGTTCATGTCTAAATGGCAACGTAGACATACTAGCCGCAAGAATCACCCTGAATCGATTCTTGTTGATGAAAAACATCCTTCATGATCGCTAATGAGCTGTACGTGCTTAGAAGTGCAGAATAAGGTCCCTTGTCGAAGACTACACAATGACTGAACATGAGATAGACGTCGGGATTTCACAAGAATCTTCTATCCTCTATCTGTTTTATAACGCAGATCTACTCGAAGCATGCAACAATCTAAGACTGAGAACGAGCGTCACAGAATTTGTAGACGACGTCAGCATACTGATCTACAGTACATCGACGAAAGAGAATTGCCGCAACATTGAGAAGATGTATGAAGCAGTCGAAGAGTGAGCTAAACGACACGGTTCAAAGTTCGCAGAGACTAAATATGAACTCATACACTTGTCCGTCGATGTAATGCTAGATCAACATGACCTCAAGCTCAAGACTGATGTTCGGGTTCTGAGGGTATAACTGAACAGCAAGCTTAGGTGACACTGACTTCTTCAAGCTAAAGTGACAAGGAAAACGACTGCACTGCGGTCACTGACCGGCTTCACCTGAGACGCGACAGTCGGAGCAAGCAGAATGATCTACACGGCAGCAACACGGCCTGCAATAACTCATGGTTGCAGCACTTGGTACACCCCATCGAGACTTAAAGGACACCGCAAGCAGACGGACACAGCTCTAAGATCGATGTAGGGAAAATGCCTAAGAATCGTCACTGGTGCCTATCGCTCGACGGCTACAGAAGCTCTAAAGGTAGAAGTCGCAGTGCAACCGCTGAACGTTCACATGACAGAGAAGACAGCACTCTCGGCGATCAGGCTGGGAAGCAAGGACTCGAAACGTGCGGTAAACGAGGCCGTGGTCATAATCAAGCGACAGTTGAAGGGCAAGAGGGGCAGAAACGGCAAAGCACGACCAACATCAGGGAAGAGGAAGCTATGACTTTCAGCTCCCGTTTGTGACCGTGGTTTGTTTCAGGGTTCCGCCAACGGCATTGATGTTGATTTCACTTGTTTGGTAGGACGAACGAATAATCGTCTTCCGAGTCTCATGAATTGTATGCAAACGTAGAGCGTAGGTGTCGCAAGGACGAGCCAGAAGCAAATCACAACGAGGAAAGCGGCCGTTCTTGTATCACGAGAGCTTGAAGGAAGTCGTTCAAGGTTCACAGCGAAGGGGATAACTAGGCAAGCGACGACTATCAGAGGAATTGAAAGATAGACCCAGGCCCAGAGTGAAAGGCTCGAGATTAAGATCGCTGTCAAAGCCAAGATGCCCGGTATCAGGAACACTAATTTGAACCAGATGAACACTGACACGAGGGTAGCGCAACCCAGAATTGCCAGGGTGATGAGAACAACAGCTAGCCCACGATACTTTGCGATGCGGCGATGAGAGACTGTTAAGTTCTTGCTGATCTTCAGGAATAGAGAGTATATAAGGTCGATCATGGCTGAAATTGGGATTTAAATCGGCCGACAGGGTTGATCTTGTAATTAAGTCAATGTTGTGCGATGACTTCTTTCACCCGCAAGTAGTGGCACCAGGCACACTTCTGCTGACGAAGGTAAGCATATTCGTAACGCGTACTGTCATGAAACAAGCTGGCGGTGTCCACACTCAAACTGGCTGTCAGCATGCATTAGTAAGTCATTGGCTTTCACAATGACACCGACAAACTCGTCAAGATCACTCTCGCCCTGGCAGCTGTGATTTAATGTCTCTGTGTACGATGATACTGCACTGCTTAAAGCAGATGATAGATCAATGGCTGACCACCAAATGTGGCACGAGGGATATCTTTCCCGAGCAAAGGATCACATCATCTCGAACGGGCGACTGGCTATGGCGGCACAGGAGACCGCATTGGACAAATACATCCTGATCAAATCATTCATCGGTAAGAAATGGAAGCAACCCCCTGACAAGTTTGGCACACGCTTATTCCTTCGGTCGAGGTCAAGCTGGAAAAGGAACGGAAAAAAGGTGAGTTGTTATTATAGAGGCGCTGTCACCTTGCGTTAGCGAGTTATGTCTTGTTTCAACAATGGGAGCCTCACAGAATGTCCATTCTCTAAGGTCCGGGAAGCCTTGTTCGAAAGAATTTCCATCAGCAGGTCAGCTTGACGCTTCTTGACAGGGTTTTTGCAGTGCAAAGTTCAGGTTACATGTAACAGCGTTGACATAATTCTTCGCTGCTCATTCTGCACGATGCTATTAGTCAAGATATGGTCGTCTTACTTCAGTACAGTCCAATTTCTTCAGCAATCCCCAGGGGTTCACGGCCGCCGGGCTTGCCCCCAAGCATGGGGTTTTAACAGACCGAATGGCAGGTGCGTTAATACTGCGTGGCTGCGGCACGTGATAGACGAGATAATCCGCGAAAGCCAGGTTATTCCATGAATGGAAATAGGGGAGATGGTACGAGTAGAAAAGGATATTAATCCTTTTATATTGAATCAGAAGCATCAGGTTGCTCAAGTCATCGTTAAACAGGGCGGCAATAACTTTCACGGATAGATATATATTATAATCCGAATCATCTAATGTCTCTATATATATTTGACGTTATTACTCGTATATGTTAATATTTGCATCTTTTGTTGATGTTCGTGTATAGTGCAATTGCGGTACGGTGGCCATTTCCAATACTTTAAAGCATCACCTCGTAATCTCCGCCTTCATGGGGCTGGTAGGGCTGGGGCCCGCCAGTCGAGTTTTCACCTTCCACCTCCTAGATAGCCTCCTAAAAAGCAACAACCAAAATGTTAATATGCCCCCATATGACCTCGTATTTCAACAGGTTATGAGCCCGGGTTAGCGCAAGCTGCTTAAGTTGTTGTTCCGTTCGTGAGTACGTGAACTCACCAACCATGTCTATCGTCGTCGACGTCGTTACTCGGAAGCCTCTACGTGATAGAGCCCAACGTCGATAATTCAAGCCTCTACGCGATAGAGCCAATCAGAAACACCGTGAATATGTTCCTCCGATGGAGGGAAGCGGTGCAGCCAAGTCAGGCTCTGGTAGTCGATTGCTACTAAGCCGAAGAGAGTCAGTCATCGTGGATAGATGAAGCGATGCACCAGTCATATCAGGATGGACCAGAAACGAGCCAGGAACGAGTTAGAAACGAGGCTAGGATGCCAGAAACGAGACAGAGACGACGCAGAAACGAGGTCATCCTGGAGGGATCAGATTAAGCCGTGGATGTATGCCTTCGAAGCGAGGGTAGCGGTGGATCCAAATGGAGACCGTGGATAGCCCCGGGCGGGGACCAAACGGTATATAAAAGCATAGCCTGGAGACCGTGGATAGCCTCGGGCGGGGACCAAACGGTATAGAAAAACATAGCCACCAGACCGTGGATAGCCTCGGGCGGGGACCAAACGGTATAGAAAAACATAGCCAACCGTGGATAGCCTCGGGCGGGGACCAAACGGTATAGAAAAACATAGCCAACCGTGGATAGCCTCGGGCGAGGACCAAACGGTATATAAAAGGATAGCCACCTGGAATACGTGGACAGGCCTCTGAAAGCCTGATCAGCTTCGTATGGTACTGCTCCGTGTAGGAGCGGGAGGAGCTTGGAAGCTTCAGCCGGGGGAGCTTGAAAAAGAGGAGCTTGGAGGTTCGAATTCCCATAGGGGAGTGAGATAGCCTCCTAACAGCAACAACTAAAATACCAATATGCCCCATATGACCTCGTATTCCAACACATAGAGTCGTACTGATGATGTATGTAGTATGGAAAAGCAGGCTCTTAGAGCTAAAAAACCACACTGTTGTTTATCTAGTAGTCGCTGTATCCTGAATCCACATTCCATACCCGGTCTCAAGGAAATCCCTGCTGCAAGCAGCAAAAAATCCTAGACAGTACATCCCGTAGACCAGTTGTACATTGTGCAGTCACACCGATAAAATTTCTTTCCATCCCCTTCCTAAATCGTAATAGTCCTACCCCAAACTCTCGCCGCCCACAGCGATAAATCCGACCTCTAGACCAGCATGCCCGCAGAACCGTCGAAGCCATGCACTGGCAAATCGGTGAGTCCGGAATGGCGTGTGTCTTGTATAATGTTGGAAATAGGGGAGATGGTAATCTCTGTCTTCATAGGGCTGAAGCATCAGGGTCAGAGAACAACCCTCAGGCTTCGACCAATGGCAAACATCAAAAGTGAGATTACCCAATGTCTAATACTCGTATGCACGGGGTTCCCGCGCACGCTAACTAGAACTATTTATATTAGTGCCATTTTTAGCACGCTAAACCCGATACTATCTATTGCTAACCTTTCTAGGTTAGAGTGCGTGGAAACCCAGTGCATCAGAATAACCACAGCTCCTGCTTCCATCGCCGCTTCACTGACATCATCAATACCCACCTACTGTCGTCATCAAAACTCAGTCATCTCTAATCTATGCTGGTTCAGATTTTATTCATGGCTATCAATCGTTACCTTGGAAAACTTGGAACCATCTGCAAGACTGAATCCGGTGAAGGTTTTTGTGGTGGAGCGTCTGAAAGCGGACAGATGGCTTGCTTGAGATATTTCTCAAGGAGTATGGCACGGATGGTCAGGGGCAGGGAGAGCAAGCAGATCATCTCTTGCAAACGGTCACTTTCGAGTTGTTCAAGTATTCCAAGGGCTAATCCTTACTTCTTTGGGATGTACTACTGCTGTGAAAGGCTAGCCACGCTGTTGTGTAGCTATCCCACCTCCCGTTATCTATGAAAGGGCTGAAAATTGCGTGTGTAGGATATGCCTAGATAATAGGCCTAGATGACAGGACGACTAGATGACAGGACTACTATGGTAATTGGGGGACTGTTGCCACAGCCAGGTTTTAATTCCGCTGTGCTGCCCAATCTACGTTTGAAGATCGCGTTCATTGATTCCCCACATCGAGGTTATCGAGGCCGTGAAAACTCTGCACGCGGCCAACGCACAGCGTTTCACCACCACGCAACACTCCGACGTTATTCAAACTGTACCTGGAAACCTCTAGGCTCTTCTGTAGCTAGACAGAAGGTTCGTAGCCAGCACCGCGAACAGGTGGGTTTCGTCGCTGACCTAAAAAATAATAATAATAATAATAATTACTGCAGAGAAACAAAAAATGAACTTGGTTCTAAGTAACAGAAAATAAAATCAAAGAATTAGTTTGAAAGTTTGAACTTATGAAATAATTTTATATTTGAAGACTATCTGATAAGCTTGATTGTTCAACATATCTCAATCGCCAATGTGAACTTTGTAAGATTGTACATACCGCATTTGAATTATTCGACGTCTTTAATAGACTACTTTGCTATTATTTATCGATGAATCGCTGGCAAAAGAATCTTGGCTTGAATATCCAGGCAAAACTTCTCGTCGCCAAGGACTGTTTGCTTACAGTTAGCTTGGGATGATAGCTTTCATTTGTAATACTTACTCACAACAGCCGAACTACAAATTTTTCTGAACTCCATCTCCATTATCTTATCGAAAGAATATACCTTTGTATTAGGGCAAGACGAGCGGGACGAGCAGGACGAGCAGAACGATGCCGGAAACAATTCCTTCAATATCTCATCAGGTGTTGTACCCAGTAGATAAATGTTTACCTGCTTGTCAACTCCAATGGGCGAGATATTCAAATAGTGCCACAAAGACTGGCTTCGAAATGTGGCGGAAGAGTCGACGAAGAAGCAGATCTTCTCACCCTTTGGTAACTGAACTGGACGGCGAAGTAAATCTCTTATCGTATCCAAGCTTAAGATCT